>OGRD01001068.1_pt1 | contig 11623 bp, 14 predicted proteins | sample 1553441 | NCBI WGS metagenome assembly OGRD01 (sample SAMEA2580106, study PRJEB22360) | human gut metagenome | biome: human gut; feature: human-associated habitat; material: faeces | place: Denmark | collected 2008/2010
ACATAAACATTATAGCAGGGATTCTACCATTTCGCAAGTGGAACCTTGAAAGTTCTTGCTATAGGCTGAATGCTGCAAAGTCAATGCTCATATACGGTGAAGAAGCAGATGACAAAGATATAGTCAAAATGCCTCACTATCGCACCGATAGTCAGTTCCATAGCAAAACAGGCAGCTCTCGCCAACTCTCACGCAGAAATGCGACTTAGGCGGAAAGCTGTCTGTTTTTGCAGGAGGCTGCGTTATTGCCCAATCATTTCCGCATCAACCAGCCGACAATATCGGATGTCTCCTTCCTCATATAACTCAAATGTACCACTAACCGTAATCTCGCTGCCCAGCTCCGGATAATCATCCGGATAGGTATGCTTACCGGTCAGTACAAACTCCAATCCCTGTGAGCAGCAAGCCATTGCATCGCCAATGATACAGGTGAAGTATTGGGCTTTCGTATCAGGGTTTTCGTAATATACAAATTGTCCCGTCATTTTAATGGTTTTTCCAATATAATCACCGGGGGCGTTCATCATATTATAGACTTCGGAATATACCATTGTACTGCTAAGCCTTGTGAGGTCAACATCAACACCGTCTGTGCTTTGCGTTGGTTCAGAGGCTGCAGGCTTAGACTCCGATTTCTTTTCTGAGGGCTGTTTTTGTGAAACAGAAGCCTCTGGCGCTTGGTTATCGGCTGAATCAGCTGCAGCAGTCACTTTATCTTTTTCACCTCCGCAGGCGGCGAGAGGTACAAGAGTTAGGGCAATCAGCAAAACACACAATAGTTTTTTCATCTGCGAACACCTCCCAATACCGTGCCTGCCAGCCACGACAGACCGAAAGCGCCGATCTGAACGGCGACGATGGTGGAACCTACCGGCGTACCGGCGAGAATGGACGCCAGAATGCCGAGCAGCGCACAGAAAACCGAAAGGACTGCCGCGCAGATGGTCACGCTGCGAAAGCTCTTGAACATCCGCATGGCGGACAGTGCCGGGAAGATCACCAGTGCGGAGATCAGCAGGGAACCCACAAGGTTCATCGCCAGCACGATGATGACCGCAACGACGACGGCGATCAGCAGGTTGTAAAGCCCCGCCCTCGTGCCGGCCGCCCTTGCGAAGCTCTCGTCAAAGGTCACGGCGAAGATCTTATTGTAAAACAGGATGAACACCGCCACGACCAGCACCGACATTCCCACGCACAGCCATACCTCTACGGGGGACAGTGTCAGGATGGAGGTGGAGCCGAACAGCGTGCTGCACACATCGCCCGAAAGGTTGGATGAAGTTGAAAAAATGTTCATCAGAAGATACCCGATAGCAAGTGCTCCCACCGAGATCATGGCGATGGCGGCATCGCCCTTGATTTTCGTATTCTGTCCGGTGCGCAGGAGCAGCACGGCGCTGAGGATAGTAATGACCATGACAAGGGGCATTTTGTTGGTGATCTGCAGCACGGCGGCAATCGCCATTGCGCCGAACGCCACATGGGAAAGCCCGTCACCGATGAAGGAAAACCGCTTCAGCACCAGCGTCACCCCCAGCAGGGAGGAGCAAAGCGCGATCAGCACACCGACAATGAGCGCATAGCGGACAAAGGGATATGCCCAATAGAGAGCCAGCTTTTCCAAGATAGCGGTCATTGGCTGTCACCGCCTTTCTTCACGTCAAACAGCCGCCCTTGCGGGCTTTGGAGATAGTCCGCCCTTGTCCCAAAGAAAACGGTGTCGCCAATATGCAGAATATGGCTGGCGTATCGGACGGCGGCGGCCACATCGTGAGAAATCATGATCACGGTGATGCCGTCCTCACGGTTGAGCTTTTCGATGAGCGTATACATTTCCGCCGTCACCTTGGGGTCAAGCCCGGAAACAGGCTCATCCAGAAGCAGCATTTTTTGCGTGGCGCACAGTGCGCGGGCAAGCAGCACCCGCTGCTGCTGCCCGCCGGACAGCTCCCGATAGCACCGCCTTGCGAGCCGGGTGATCTGCATTTTCTCCATGGCGTCCACCACAAGTTTCTTTTCTTCTTTGTTATAAAAGGGACGGCTGCCGCAGCGTCCCTGACACCCGGAGAGAACGATCTCTCTCACGGATGCCGGGAAATCCTTCTGGACAACGGTCTGCTGCGGCAGATAGCCGATCTCGTTTTTCCTCAGCCCGTCACCCGTCAAAATTCTGCCGCTGATGGGGGCCTGCAAGCCGAGGATCGTTTTCATAAGGGTACTCTTGCCGGAGCCGTTTTCCCCTACGATGCAGAGATAGTCGCCTGCCAGGAGCTCAAAGCTGAGGTCTTGGAGAACGGGCCGTCCATCGTAGCCGGCACAGAGATTTTGACAAGTGAGCTGAGCCATAGACCTACCTCCTTACCCCAACGCTTCCTTCAGCACGGAGAGATTCTTCTCCATAACGGAAAGGTAGGTGGCGCCGTTTGCCACGTCCTTGGAGGTGGTGGACTGCATGGAATCCATGGTCAGCACCTTCTGATTCTTCCCGGCGGTGTTCTGAACGATGGTTTCCGCGATCCTATGCTGTGCGCCCTCGATGGTCAGCACGCAGGGAAGTCCCAGCTCATCCACCTTCTTAGCAAGGAACGAAACGGTTTCAAAGCTGGCCTCGGTTTCGGCGGAGCAGCCCGCAAAGGCGGCGTAGTAGCGCAGACCGTAATCATCCACCAGATAACGGAACGGAAAACGGTCGCCAAACAAAACGGTTTTATGGGCCGCACCGTCCACAGCCGCCTTATAGTCTGCGTCAAGAGCAGCCAGCTTGTCCCTATACGCTGCGGCGTTGGCGATATAGGTGTTCTTATTGTCCGGGTCGATGGCACACAGCGCGTCCGCAAGCGTCACGCAGAGTGCTTGGGCGTTCTTCAGGGACAGCCAGACGTGCTCGTCCATTTCCTCCCCATGGTCATGCCCCATCAGCTCATCAAGGATGTCCTCTACGGAAAGCGCGTCCTTCACAAAAAACGGATTGGTCTTGGCACTCATCAGCGCATCGAAGCCGTCGTTGCCGAAGTAGATATGGAAATGCTCCGCCTCACCCGGCTCGTGGCCGTGGTCGTTGAACTGCACATATTTGGGCGCATCGGCACTGGTGGTTTCGAACTGATAGCGGACGCTGCGGATCTTGCCCTCGTCATCCAGCTTCGGCTGATAACCGGCATAGGTGTATTCAGCGGAAACGGTTTTCCCGTCTGCATAAGTGAAGGTGATTGTGTTCCCGTTGATAGAAATCTTCTCGGCGTCGCATTGCCACGAAGCCTTAAACTTCTCCAAATAGGTGTCCTTTGTGGTCGAGCTGTCCTCGTCCTCCTCCGCCCTGTGTTGGCAGAATTTGTCCAGGTCGCCGTTCAGCAGATAGGGGTGCAGGGACTTCCACGCACCGGCGAAATCCGAGAGGGTGCGATCCTTGATGTCATCCTCCGTGAGCTGTTCATCGTGGCTGTGACCGTGACCGTGACCGTCCTCCTGCATACCCTCAACGGTCTCCTCCGTTTTCACGGAATCACCCAGCACCTCCAGCAGATTGATGACCTTCATATTCTTGTTGGCGGCGTTTTTCAGAGCATTTTCCACCCAGCCGTCGGACTCGCCGCCCACATAGACGAAGAGGTCGCAATCGGAGATCCTGACAATATCATCGGCGGTGGGCTGATAGCTGTGCAGGTCAACGCCGTTATCCAGCAGCATGGTGATCTCGGCGTTCTCCGCCTTGTCACCCAGGATTGCCCTGACCCAATCGTATTCGGGGAAGATGGTCGTGACGACCTTCAATTTGCCGGCTTTTCCGGCATCCTTCGGCTTTCCGCAGCCGGCAAGGACGCCGGCCAGCATCATAAGCGCAAGCAGCAGCGCAGTTATCTTTTTCATAGACTATATGTACCTCCAAATTATGATAAGAACGTAAAATTGGGCGCAAAAATACAAGGGTGACGGCAACACCGCGAAAGCCTATCCGAAAACGGATAGACTACACCCTTGTAAATAGTTCTTATTTAATCTGAAAGCTTGACCTTGAGTGAAACCAGAGTAAACGTGCGGACAACCTCCGCGCAGGAGGGAATGACCCTGCACAGGGCATACCTGACCGCCGCGGCGAAAACCGCAGCAGCACCGGCAAGCCCAATGCTCTTGAGCAGATTTTCACAGACCTGCAGCTGGTGGCAGATGGCGCAGTCCTCGCCGGAGCAGTTATGGTTGGCTTCGACCGCAATATAGACAGCGGAGGACAGCATGACAGCCGCCAGCACGGCTGCCAGCAAGCCTGTGATCAAACGAGATTTTTTGGTCATAGCCTGTCCTCCTTCCGAATGTTATTCTTCCCTGCAATCCGCGCAGGTGCCATAGAGAACCGTGTCGGCGGCGTCCAGCGTGAATTGCTCACTCTGCGCCAGGTGCTTTGCAAACAGGGCGGCGTTGCCGCTTGCCATGTGAAAGGTTCTGCCGCATTTTACACAGCTCATGTGCAGCGCACCCTTGCAGCTTTCGGCGTCAAGGTACTGAAAGTAGATCTCCCGCGTGCCGCTCTTGCTGCTGCGCCGCACTTTTTCTTCCGTCTCTAACTGTGCAAGGTTCCGATATACGGCGCTGAGGCTGATTTTTTCATCCGCCAGTGCGTCCGCAATTTGCCGTGCGGACAGCAGCTCATCCGGGTGCCGGCTCAAATAGGCAAGCAGAGCCTTCCTCTGCTGCGTGCTGTAACTGGACAAGTCACCACGCCTCCAATTTGCAATTCATTTGCAAATTAGTATACACAAGGAAAGCAGAAAAGTCAATATGCGATTTATTCGCAAATTAAACGCTTTCAATGAACGCCGCCGTGTAAAAGCACAACGGAAGCATCCGGCAGATTTTGGACTGAGGGTTTTTATCGTCTTTGCCAGGAGCCCCGCCTAACTGCGGTAATGGTGCACAGCGGCAGGTTTTTTCTCAAATGCTTTATGCTAATGTGTCCCAAAAGCGTGTTTGAGATTGCACTAACAGTAGAAGCATGGCAAGCCGAGAGGGCGGTATTAGAACAATTATTTTTTCGATGCTTTCCGGAATTGCCTGCATTGTTTACGTAACCGATAATCGTGGTGAATAATACAACTTCCACCTTATCAATCAAACCCTCGAAACACGAACGGCGGGACGGGCTTTACCGTCGCGCCGCTCTGCTTTTTCAGCGGTCGAGGTCCTGCCTGTGCGTAGGCTGCTCTTTGGGGTTTTCCTCCCGCAGCATCGCGCAAACGCCCTTCTGCACCACCGTTTTATTTGACGATGGTGCGGAAGGGCCATACCTTTATTGCAGCTTCTTCAATCGCTATTGTTCCGTTCTGCCTTTTATCTATTCTTGAAAAATGCCACCACAACGGCGCCGGGACCGAGGTGTGTTCCGATCACGCTGCCCACCGTTGTGTAGCGAACCTCCCGCAAATGCCCCTCCCAAATGTGGCGGCTGTCCTCTATGTACTTCAATAAAAGCGCATCGGAAAGTCCGCTGTAGCCAAGCAGCACCGGCTTGCTGAAATCAATGCCGCCCGCCTCATTGATCTCCTGAACGAGCAGATTGTTTCCCATCTTAGAGCCGCGCGCTTTTCCAAGCAGATGTATTTCACCGTCGGTGACGGAGATCACGGGCTTGATGTTCAGTATCCCGCCGGCAAATGCGGCTGTCTTTGAAATGCGACCGCCCCGTTTGAGGTATTCGAGGGTATCCACCAAGGCAACAATGACAATATTTTTCTTCTCTTCCTCCAAAGCCTTCGCAATTTCCTCTGCGGAGGACCCCGCGTCCAAAAGCCGGAACGCAAGCTCTACAAGGATGCCGGTCCCCATTGCCGCGCTTGCGCCGTCCACAACATAGATGTTTTCATATTCCGCCGCCGCAATTACGGCGCCTTGATACGTGCCGGAGAACTTGGACGCAAGGGTGATGACAACGGCGGCTTCTCCCGCCTGCCTTGCCGTTTCAAACGCGCCGATGAAGTCGTTCGGGGTTGCCTGACTGGTGGTGGGCAGTACATCGCTCTCGACCAGCTTTTCATAGAAGGTCTTGTGGTCGATGGTCACGCCGTCGATATATTCCTCCTGACCGAAGTGAACGGTGAGGGGAACCGTATAGACCCGCTCTTTGATCTCGGGGCCCAGGTCCGCGGTGGAATCAACAATGATCCTTGTTTTCAATTGCATCACAGCTCCTTTTCTTCACTGTTTTGGACGATAGCCTCAAGGCTTCTGCTGATGGTGGATAGACAACGGTAGAATTCAATCCTTTCATTCTCCGTGAGAGCATGGCTGATCGTTTCAAGAATGCCGCCGATCTTCTCTGCAATTCTTTTGCCGGCATCCCGCCCCTTATCCGTCAGAAGCAAGGGGCTTTTGTACCGTTTGGCGCCGGTGTCACGCAGAAGAAAGCCGTTGGTCTCCAGATAGTCCACCGCACGGGAAATGGTCGCCTTGTCCTCTTCACAATGCTCGCACAGCTCCGCTGAGGTCACGCTTCCCAGCGAATAAACGTAGTACAGACAGGACACATGGGCGCTTCTGAGGTGATAGTCGGCCATCTCCTGATTTTTGATTTTCCGTATGTCGCGGCTGATCCTGTTGATCAAAACTGTAAAGGTTTCAAATCTCTCCTGCATGACTGTCCTCCACTTCCATAAATGTTGAAGTCTCAACAAAAGAACTTTAACACAGAGACGTTGAAATGTCAACATAGTCCCTGTATAGCTTCTGTTCTTTGATTGTGGCATCCCACGGCGTGAGGTGGCTTTGGCGCAGTTTTCGTGTTGCTCATCGAGAGGAAAAAGCGGGACGCCGAGAAAACTGCAAAGCCCCGCCGGAATTGCTCCGGCGAGGCTTTGCTTTTGACCACATAAAATGCCATAGGTAGATGTGGAACACAAAGTGTTAGGAAGGGATTAAAATCAAGAGGAAACCGCTAAAAGCGGCTAAGAAGTTCAGGAAAGTGTTGCGGCAGCTCTTTGCGTATATAACTGCAGTTGTTCGACCTTGAGCGTATTCTCCTCGTTGCCGCCGCTTCGGAAGCTCTCCATTTCCGAGCTTCTGATACACACAATAACCTTATCATTGACCTTTAATTCCTCAAAATATATCCTTGCGACCTTCTGCGTGGCAAAGTCGCAATAGACCATGGGAATGGATGAACAGTCTACCAGACAGCCTTCACCTAAAGCGCTTTCATCGGCATCGTCTTTTACCATTATGGTTTGCTTTCCTGTATCGACTTCAGTGATCACTGCATTGACGGTCAGGAGCGTGTCATCCTTCAATGAGCCGCACCCGGACAGGGATAGCAAGAGAGTCAATAAGCACAGAGCGATTCCGATTCCTCCTACATTTCTATACAGCAATGTCTTATCCTCCTGTTTTTTGCTGCGGAACTTATCCAATCTATGAAAAAGACGCTTCTTCCGCTCCTCGTGTCAGGCGGGACAACGCACAGACCGCGTACATATAGCCTGCAAGAATCAGCGGTGCTGGCAGCCCGTAGAGCAGCGGCGCCGGGATGATACGCCAAAACAGCTTGAGCACACCGATCTCCGCGCCGTAGGTGAAGAAGTAGTTCGCCTCCGGGCAGAGCGTGAGGCGTAACAGGAGATTGATAAGATGAGCGCCTACGGCAAGCAGGCCAAAGGTCTTGAGGATCCGCGGGATATCCTTGGGGTCGGGGCGGTAAAAGCCCAGCGTCGCCAGACTCAGGCCGCAGACAACAAGGAGAGCGTGCGTCACATAGTAGCCAAAAATCCGCGGCATTAACAGCGAAAAGCCGGAGAACAGAGGCTCCGGGAAGAGCAGCGCCATCAGTGCGCCAAGGGGCGCTACAAAGAAGGAAAAGCCCATGATAGAGCGGTTCCTCTTCCACACGCCCAGCGGGATCAGAAACAGATTGATGTTGCACAGGTGCAGCGGCAGCTCATTGAAAATGTTGAAGCCATTGGGATAGTAGGCACGGACATACGCTGCGTCCATGGACAGCGAGAGCTTGTAGCCGGCAAACAGCGCGAGATTAAAAAAGCACACACCGATCAGAAACCGGGAGCGCCGTGCTTCCGGTTTTCCGCGCAGCAGCAAAAATATGAGCAGCACCGCCGCTGCCGTAAGCAAAAGCAGAAGCAAATGCAGCCCGCGAAAGGGCGTTATAGAAAATTCGTTCATTTCACACGCCGGAACGTCTTTCCGGTCTTCTCCTTAAGAAATCGTTTGAATTCCTCCACCGTCCCGCCGGTAAGAGTGCGCTTGTCCAGAGGCTGCACATAGCGTTTCTTCATCAGAAGGATGATGTAGTCCTGCGACTCAGCCAGTGCGTCGATCAGTTCATAGCGGAACGTGGAGGTGGTGGCCGCCGTAACGACGGTATAAGAATCCTCGCCAAATGCGACATGATATTCCTTTGTGCCCGCCAGCGTGTTTTTGCGGGCGATCATGCCATTGAATCGGTCCTGAAACAGCAGAACGGACAGCAGCATCACCTCTATCAGCAGGGAAGTCACCGTTCTGACATCAAGCGCAAAAGGCTCTCCATCGAATGGAATCAGCAGCAATGCGTTGAATAAAAAGACGCTCCAGCCGAAGATGGCCCAAATAATGTTTCTCTTTCGCCGCAGCACCCTGCGCATCGCGCGGGCAGCTACGGTCATAGATCGATTTGTGATATTGCTGTGAATTTCAAATGTCATGCATATTCTCCGTTGTAAGTAATTCTGCAACCGCAGGGCGTTGGGGCCTTGCAGCTGCTGCCGGGCAGCGCGGCGGGCGCTCGTTCATCGCATCAGCCGCATCTCATTCTCAAACTGCTCCATGGCCTCCTGCCGGCTGGGGGCTTGTGCAAGCGTACAGGAAAACGGCTGGCCGAATAGGGGTTGGGACAGTGTCTCCGCCCAATGCGTCAGCACCTCCGGAGTGAGGGGGCGCTCCTCCCGGAGAAAGATCACCCCGTAATAGGGCGGTACAGACGGGGAAAGCAGCTGTGTCAGCGGGACGCCGCTCTGGACGGAGGCGTTGCAGAAATGCATCTCCGGCGAAAAAAGCGGATAGTACAGCGCCCCGACGAACCAGTCCTGTTCACCGCTTCTGAGCCGCCTTGCCTGCTCCAGAAAATGCGGGTGATCCGGGTTATCCGGCTCCACAAACTCACCGTCCCGAATGGTCTGGTGAAGTGCGGGGAGGTTATGGAAATCAAAGTGGAAAAAGGGCGCCTTTCCTGCCTCGTCCTCGGAAAGAGAAAACTCCGCCGCATGGAAAGGTTCCCAGTCCTTGCCGCAGCGGTAATAGCCCCACCAGTAGTTCCAGTCATAAATATGCAGATATTTTTTTGCTTTGCAGTCCATAGATGTACTCCATTCTGACAATGTGGGCACAAGAGGAAATCACGGGAAACTCTCCGCCCGGTATCAACAAAAGTCTTTTCTAAGTCCGTCCTTTTTGCAAGAAAGGTGCCCAAAGGCAGTGCGGTGATCTTCTTATCTGCTCACCGGAAAGGATATCTCGAAAACAGCGCCGGTGTCCCCGTTGTAAGCGCGGATCGTCCCTTTATGCAGGTGAATGATCTCCCGGGTCAGCGCAAGGCCGATGCCGGATTTTCCGCTTTTGCCCATGTAAAAGCGGTCGAAGATGTGGGGAAGATCTTCCTCGGCGATGCCGTCCCCGTCGTCCTGTATGCGTATCGTCACCTGCCGCCTGTCTGCGCAGCAGGTCAGGCGCAGCTCGCTGCGGGCATAGCGCACGCCGTTGGACAGGATATTGGTGACCGCTCTGCGCAGCCGGGTATCATCGCAGCTGACCATAACGGGCTCCTCGGGGAAATCCGGCACGATTGCGATGCCGCCGGCGGCTGCCGGCTCTACGGCGCGTATGCTGTCGTAGAGCAGCTCCCGAACATCCATCTCGGAAAGGGCAAGCAGCTGCCGCCCCATATCGATTTTCGAGATGTCCAAGAGCTCCTCCACCAGCTCCGTCATGCGGTCGCTTTCCTCCAGGATCACCTCCGCCGCGCTGCCCGTGTCCATGACGCCCGCCTGTATGCCCTCCGCATAGCCCTGTATCGCCATCAGCGGCGTTTTCAGCTCGTGTGAGGCATTCTGGAAGAAGGTCTGCTGCCGCTCCGCTTCCTTCTCAATATCACGGCCAAACCGGAAGCCCAGCAGGCACATGACGGAGGAGATCGCCAGCAGCACCGCAAAGAACGCCCAATTCAGCGTCACGATATAGCGGGTGATGGGCCCGATGTCTATGTACATGATATAGGCGTACGGCTTTTCCCAATCGTCCTGCTCCTCCTGCACGGACATGAAGATCAGGTGATGCCTGTCCGTTTTGAAGGTATAGCATTGGTTGAGCGATAGCTCCCGCCCCTTGCAGTATTCCAGCAGTTTTTTCTCCAGACGATATGCGTCCCTGTTCCAACCGCTTGATTGATTGGCATTATCCAGCTCTAAAAATACGATGCTTGGCGTAAGGAAGTGCTCCTCCGTGTCATTCCATTCATCGTCAAAAAAGGATCCATCGTCGGTATAGGGGATGGTGCGGTTCTGGTACTGTGCCTCGCTGATGAGCGCCTTTTTTGCCTCACGCACAAAGTGTGCGGGTATAATGAGGTTCACCGCCAGCATGAACAGTGCAAAGAGCAGCAGAGCCGAGCAAAGGATCAGGTACACGATCCGCAGCTTGATGTTTTTCATGTGCGCTCCGCCTCCTTTAGCTTATACCCAAAGCCCCATATTGTGCTTACGCTGACAGTGCTGCCTGCTTGCAGCAGCTTTTTTCGGATACGGCGCAGTGTTTCATCGGTCACGCGGGTCTCCACCTCCGAGTCGAAGCCCCATACTGCGTTAAGCAGCTCCTCACGGGAATAGGCTTTCTCCGGCTGCTTCATCATATAGCTGAGCAGCCGCAGCTCAGTCTGGGTCAGCGCAACAGGTGTATTCCCGCGAAGGACGGCATTTTCCGTAGCGGAATAGCGGAGATCTCCATAGTGCAATTCATCTACTGCCGCCGCTGTTTTCCCCCTGTCCATCTCCACCCGGCGCAGCAGGGCTCTCACCTTCATGAGCAGTATGGTGGGGCGAAAGGGCTTGGTGAGGTAATCGTCACTGCCCTGGCTGATGCCCATAACGTAGTCCAGCTCGCTGTCCTTGGCCGTAAGCAGGATAATGGGAATATCGGAAACAGAGCGAAGCTCCCGGCACACGGTAAGGCCGTCCGTGCCGGGCATCATAATATCCAGTATGACCAGCTCCGCAGGCTCCTGACGGAATGCCTCCAGCAGCGCGTCGCCGTTTTCAAAGGAGCGCACGGTATATCCGTCGCTTGCGAGGAAGCTATGGAGCAGTTCCCGGATGCTCTTTTCATCGTCCGCCAAATAGATGGAATGTCCCATGGTGACCTCCTAGAAAGCAGCGCCAAATGCTGCGCACAGGCGCAGCATCGGCGTCGTATTTAGTTAATCATATCAGAAAAACTCTTTGCCGTCAAAAGGGGCAGATGCCGCTTTCGCAGCCGGTATTGCCCCAAATGGTGTCGTACAGCTTGCACAGCTGGTTATCAAGCTCTACCAGACGGTTGTAGTCGGCGATCAGCGCGTCCTTTTCCGCGTCGGTCAGGAAGCTCAGGCTGC
>OGRD01001072.1_pt1 | contig 11606 bp, 10 predicted proteins | sample 1553441 | NCBI WGS metagenome assembly OGRD01 (sample SAMEA2580106, study PRJEB22360) | human gut metagenome | biome: human gut; feature: human-associated habitat; material: faeces | place: Denmark | collected 2008/2010
TTTTTCTTCTAGCAAAAACTTTTTAGTACTCATTTTCTTTATCTGGTGTTTACAATATTAATCTAATTTGACCTTTAAGGCTTACAACTTGGAAGCAAAGGAACAAATAATATTTCGTTTCTTCAAATTGAATCCATAAAAATATATACATTCGCGGCTTATAAGGTAAGAAAAATAACAAACTGAATTATAATGAGACGGATTACCCTGTTGCTCGTGGGGATGCTAGCCTTATTTTCTACGACAGCGCAAAGAAAAAACTTCACTTACAAATTCTACGGCTTCGTCCGTGGAGATCTTTTCTACAATTCCCGGGCTAATATGGCTCCGATCGATGGGAACTTTTATCTCTATCCTTTGGATAAGAGTTTTGATGCGGATGGCAAGGATTTGAACGCCACGCCGAATGGCAGTTTCTATACGTTCACTTCCCGCTTGGGCTTGGACGTGACGGGTCCCGATATCGGCAAGGCTCGTTCCTCCGCTAAGATAGAGACGGACTTTGGCGGTTTTTCCGGTAGTAATACGATGTTACGTATCCGGCAGGCATACGTAAACTTGGATTGGGGAAAATCGGCGGTATTAGTAGGGATCACGTGGCATCCCTTGTTTGGCGCCGTGATGCCGGATGTCTTGAATCTTTCCACCGGAGCGCCGTTCCAGCCTTTCAACCGTAGCCCTCAGATCCGTTACCAGTATAAGGCGAATAGCCGGGTACAATTGACGGCTTCCGTGTTGTGGCAATTACAATACCTTTCCAGCGGACCGAAAGGCATGAGCGAGGATTATATTAAGAATAGCTGCATTCCGGAGATGTTCGTGGGGGCGGATTTTACCCCTGCGGATGGTTGGTTGATGGGGCTCGGCGCTCATATGATCTCCTTGAAACCCCGTACTTCCACGGAATGGAAGGAGCAAACTTTTAAGGTGAACGAGCGAATGACCGCATTCTCTTACGAGGCACATTTGAAGTATAGCGGAAGAAACTATACCTTTGCGGCGAAAACCTTGATGGCCTCAGCCTTGGATCATACCGCTTTATTGGGCGGTTACGGGGTGAGCTCGGTGGACTCCCGTACGGGCGAGCAGGGATATACGCCTTTTCGCCATTCTACGACATGGGTGAATTTCGCCTACGGAACGAAATGGAGACCGGGAGTTTTCGTCGGATATACGAAGAATTTGGGAACCGGGAAGTCCTTGGTCTCAGCGGATAAGGTGTATGGTATGGGATTGGATATCGATCAATTAATAACCGTCAGCTTAAACGTATCGTATAATTTACCGCATTGGAAGTTCGGTTTCGAGTATTGTCCGGCGACAGCTTATTATGGCACGACCGACTTAGAGAGCGGACGTATCGAGCAAACACATGCGATAACGAATCATCGTATATTAGGTTTGATGATGTATTATTTTTAAAGATAGATTGACCGGAATGGAAATGAAACGCAACTTGCTTCTTTTGATCGGCCTATGTATGGCGGTATGCGTACAGGCGCAAAAGAAAAACTTCTCTTACAAATTTTACGGACAGGTACGTGGAGACTTGTTCTATAATTCCCGTGCGAACGCCGAGATCGTGGATGGTTTGTTCCACCTATATCCGAAGGACGTGGCGTTGGATGCGGATGGCAAGGACTTGAACGCTAGTCCGAACGGTAGTTTTTACCTGCTTTACTCCCGTTTGGGAATCGATGTACAAGGACCGAAGGTTGGTTCGGCCAAGACTTCCTTGAAACTGGAGGCCGATTTCCGGGGTTCGGGTAGCAATTGGGCGGTGCTTCGTATCCGTCATGCCTATGTGAATCTGGATTGGGGCAAGTCCGCTGTCTTGATCGGACAGACGTGGCATCCGCTATTTGGCGAGGTCTTTCCACAGATGTTGAATCTTTCTACCGGCGCCCCGTTCCAGCCCTTTAACCGCAGCCCGCAAATTCGTTATCGTTATACGGACAATGGATGGCAATTGACCGGGTCGGTTCTATGGCAGTTGCAATATCTATCGGCCGGCCCGAATGGAAAGAGTGAGGAATATATCAAGAATAGTTGCGTACCGGAAGTCTATCTCGGGGTGGATTATAAGAAACCCGGTTGGCAGGTAGGAGCCGGTATGGAAATCTTGTCGTTAGTGCCGAGAACGCAGAACGAGGTGGATGGCAAGATTTATAAAGTCAGCGAGCGGGTTACTTCCGTATCCGGCGAGGCGCACGTGAAATATCAGGATGCGAATTGGTTGGTGATGGCGAAAACATTGCTGGCTTCTAACTTGACGCAGACTTGTATGTTGGGTGGTTACGGCGTCACCTCTATCGACCCACGTACCGGCGAACAGGAATATTCACCGTATCTTTTCTCTACTTCTTGGTTGAATATCGTGTACGGAAAGAAATGGAAACCGGGTTTGTTCTTAGGCTATTTGAAGAACTTGGGAGCGAACGAGGCACTGGTAGGCAAAACCTATGGCGTAGGTCTGGACGTAGATCAGGTATTTACGACCAACCTGCAGCTTTCGTATAATCTTCCGCACTGGAAATTAGGTGTTGAATATAGCCCTTCCATCGCATGGTATGGCAATGTGGATTTGCAAGATGGCGGACGGATTCATGACACACATTCGATAACCAACCATCGGGTATTGGGCGTATTGATTTATACGTTTTGAGAAGGCATGAAGGAATTACGCTAAGCATAAAAAAGCGGGATAAGAGTATTCTCTTGATCCCGCTTCCACGTATATAGAATTTACAAAGTTGTCTGTTATTTGATATTACCCACCTTTAGCAAGTACTCGGCGATTTGTACGGCGTTCAAAGCGGCGCCTTTCTTGATCTGGTCGCTCACGGTCCAGAATGTCAAACCATTCGGGTTGCTGATATCCTTACGGATACGGCCTACGTAAACCGGATCGTGATCCGCTACGAACAACGGCATCGGATAATCCTTGTTTGCCGGTTCATCCTGCAATACCACACCCTCAGCCTCGGCGAAAGCCTTGCGAGCCTCTTCCACGCTGATCGGACGCTCTGTCTCTACCCAAGTAGATTCGCTATGCGCGCGCATAACCGGTACGCGAACACAAGTAGCGCTCACCTCGATATCCGAGTGCATGATCTTACGGGTCTCGTTATACATCTTCATCTCCTCTTTCGTATAGCCATTTTCCGTGAATACGTCTACGTGAGGGATTACGTTATATGCCAATTGATAAGCGAATTTCTCCACTGTAGGCTCCTCGCCCTTTAATAATTGCTCATATTGTTTTACCAACTCAGCCATAGCGGTAGCGCCTGCTCCACTGGCAGCTTGATAAGTAGATACGTGAACACGCTTGATATGAGATAAGTTCTCGATCGCCTTCAACGCTACAACCATCTGGATTGTGGTACAATTCGGGTTAGCGATCACACCACGAGGACGATTCAAGGCATCCTCCGGGTTTACTTCCGGTACGACCAATGGAACATCCTCGTCCATACGGAACGCACTGGAGTTATCGATCATCACCGTACCATGTTTCGTGATCGTCTTCTCAAATTCCTTGGAAGTACCACCTCCGGCTGAAACAAAAGCAACATCGATTCCCTTAAAGTCGTCGTTATGCTTCAGTTCCTTAACGGTATACTGTTTACCACGGAAGGTATAAACACGTCCGGCACTACGAGATGAGCCAAAAAGTACCAGCTCATCCATCGGGAAGTTTCTCTGGTCGAGTACACGCAGGAACTCCTGTCCTACGGCTCCACTTACACCAACAATTGCTACTTTCATTTTGAGCACTGATTTAATTTGAATAATGTAAAATAGTTATAACTTTGCTGTCTGTAAAGGGCTTTCATATTTTTGCCTTTTGCGCCCTATTATTTACAGTTGTAACTTATTAGGGTGCAAAGATAGAGAAATTTATAACTAAAACGATATAGCTATGAAACAATTATTATTAATTCTTGCGTTTTTACTTCCGCTTTGCGCTTATCCCCAGTTAAAAGAACCGTTTAATGGACCGGAGATTACATCGGATAACCCTTGGACGGGTGATTTAGATTGCTTTGTGATTGAGAACGGATGGCTGGTCTCACGTGCGGATCCTACCCGGAAAAGTGTTTCCATAGAAACTCCTCTCGTTTATTCCGCTACAATGGAATGGGAATTTGAGATTCGGATGGATTTCAAACCAAGCGATCAAAACCATATCCGGCTACATGTTTATTTAGATGATCAGAGGATGCTTGGACTTGAAACTGATTACTATGTCCAAATCGGCAGTAATAAGAAAACGATAACTTTTCGGAAACATACCGCAACGGAGAAGAATCCAAAGATCTTAATAGAGAAAGCGCTCGATGTCTTGTTGGGAGCCGTGGATTTGAAAGTGAAACTTACTTTAGAAAATCATAAGATATGGAACTTATATGTGCTAGAGAAGGGTAGGTTTGTCTTGATAGGGAGTTGTGAGTCTGAAGTTTCTTCTTCATGTAAAGGGGGACAACTACGTTTTGAATGCCGCTATTCTAAAACTCGAGTAAATGATTTTGCGTGTAACTACATCATTATATCCGATAATATCTCGATCGAACCAGAGAAGCCGGATACTCCCGAAGAGCCAGAAGAACCCAATGAACCCGATGAGCCGTTGGTTCTTCCGCGGCTTCTTGCTATCCAACCGATCACCGAGTCTGTTTTCCAATTACAATATAATCTTCCGGTGGATATCCGTGAGGCGATATTCTCTATATCGGGTATCGGTAATGCCTCTCGTATGACCTATGCGGATGATATGCGGATCCATGTGAATGTCAGCTTTGATAAGGAGTTGAAGGTTGGTATGGGTTATGATTTGTTGTGCTCGGGGTTAATGGATCTTGAGGGAAATAAGATTCCGGAGAGTTCTACCGAGATTCGGTTAGAATATGAAGAAGAGCCCGACGCTCCGGAGGAACCAGAAGTGCCGGATACTCCTTCTTTCCCCGCCGGTAGTATCCGTATTAATGAGGTGATGGCTGATCCGAAAGGACAAAAGGCTTTTCCGGAAACGGAGTATGTGGAACTTTATAATACGACGGATAAGGCTATAGAGTTAAATGGTTGGTCATTCTTATATGGTAGTAAGCCAACGGTATTGACAGCTTTGCTTTTGGAAGCGGATGGATATATCGTGCTTTATCGGTCTGGTAGGGATATACATATTGACGATTCGGGACAAGATATGCCCTTGGATAAATTCCCGGCGTCTTTGGCGAACACGGGGAAGGAGCTTGCTTTATTCGATCCTTCCGGTAAGGAGATCGACCGGATTGCCTATGAGAAAGCGAAAGCCGGAATCGCTTGGGAACGTTCTGAAATCGGTTTTTATTTATCAACGGATGAGCGAGGAGGCACGCCGGGTTCCGCAAACTCTTCTCCTGACGATGAACCAGAAGATCCGGATCGTCCGGACACTCCCCATAAACCGGGTATCCCCACGGACATTATAGTCTTACCCAATGAGATCGTTTTTAATGAGTTGTTGCCGAATCCTTATCCGGAAGGGAGTGAGTATATCGAGCTTTATAATCGTTCGGACCGGACATTGTCTTTGGCTGGACTGTCTGTTGCTACCCGCAAATCCGATGGTACATTGAGTACGCATTATCCTTTATCTTCTATAGTCTCTCTGGTAGAACCACAAGATTATGTGTTGCTGACTAAAAGTATGGGAGGAGTGAGCGATTTTTATCTGATATCTTCGCCGGATGCTTTGCATGAATTAAAACTTCCGGTCTTGGCAAATACCTCCGCTACGCTAGTCCTGTTTCGTACAGAAGATGAGGTTATGATCGATGAGATTCGTTATTCCTCTAAATGGCATGCCCCATCCGTGAAAAATGAGAAGGGGATTGCCTTGGAGCGGATTAATCCTGATAGCGATACGCAGGATGAGATGAATTGGACTTCGGCTTCGGCCACGGCGGGATACGGTACGCCCGGCTATCGGAATTCCCAATATGGAAAGCAAGATGAAGGCGAGGTCACGGGCATAGAGTCTCCCGTTTATTCTGAGGCAACGAAGGAATATACGATCTCCTACCATCTTGATGAATCCGGCTATACCTGTCGAGCCTGGATATTTGATATCTCCGGAAGGCATATCAGTGAGGTGGTAAATCATGACTTATTAGGGATAGAAGGTGAATTGGCTTGGAACGGCCTTGCGGTGAATGGTTCCAAGGTGAGAACCGGCGTTTATATTTTCTATGCGGAACTTGTTCATCCTCAAGGACAGGTAAAACGATATAAGGAAGTGTTTTTAGTGAAATAAGTTCATTTGTGAAATAATATTAGTATTTTTGCTATGAGTAACTATAACGGTAACATTGAAAAAAGAAAAGCGGCTCAGGATTTAATGAAGAACAGAAGAGAAAATACTTCAAAGTATTTCTTCGATTTGTCAAAATTAACTTTTGCCGCTCTTGTATTGGGAGTAGGAAGCGCATTATTAAAATAGAGAAATATGTTATTAGCAGTATTCTTTACGGTTATTTCTATAATGGCGGCAGGCTTCTTGATATTCCTGTATACCCCTCGTGGTAAACGCTGGCTAAGAGATGAGTTTTAATCATTGATATACATCTTTATACCACTCAAGATCCTTGTACCACTCATTTAGTTTGGGCAAGGCTTCTTGGGGGACGTAGATAGATAAGCCGCTATATTTATTGACCGGCAGATAGCTTCCATACGGATACGGATAAGCGTAAACCGCCTTGGGTGTAGTAGCCTTGTAAATAACCGCCTTTTCCATGCTCCGCTTGAATGCGTTATATTGCTCTTCCGTGGCCAGACGGCTCACGTAATCATCAAAATCATATAAGGCATGATAATTCGGCGTCAAATACTCCATGATCTGCAATTCGCTAACGGGTACGGCGAAAAGATCTCTTTCCGTCTTATCATGGAATAGGGTACGGCAAGTAGCAGCCAATTCATCCAACTCATCGCTTTTCATGACCGAGATCGTTCCTGCCTCACTTTGATAATACGTATAAAACTTCAGCTTCTTTCTTGAACATATCCCCCATTATCGATTGATAAGGGAAGCCGTTCGCCAATATCTCCGTTGGCGAGCCGATAATATAATCCGCACATCCCCGGAAAGCGTAAGCTACCTCGGCACACGACATATAACAAGCGTCGAACAAAATAAAATCAAAATGATACTTCGATAAAGCGGAGGCCAGATCATTGATCTCCATGAAATTATTTTTCCCGTCTTGCCCGAAGGAACGCAAATAACTATAGATATCAGAAGGCAGCCATCCTGTTCCGTGACTCCACAGCACCAACCCGTAACTATCCGCCGGATATTCCTTTTGTACCTTGTCGATTATTTGCGTCAGCGTCTCGGTAGAGGCCGAGTTCTGGTTCGAGTCGTAGGTCTCGAGCACGATCTGCCGGATGGTATCCGCTTCCAGCTTTAATTGAAAAAGCTGGGGAGCCTCGTTCTGCTTATCCGTATAGATCAACAAATTGCCGTTGTTCAATCCATCTCGCTCAATCCCTTCCTTTATCGCCCTCAGGTTTTGGCTCACGTATCCACTCAAGCTATTATCCCCCGCGAAATAGATAAGAACCGTACGAGGGGCGGTAGTAGGGATAACGACCTCCTCTTTATCGCAAGCGACAAACGAAAGGAGTGACAGGAAAAAAATCACGATATATTTAGCCTTCATGAGTCATATTCTGGATTTATTTTACAAAGATAACGTTTTTCATCCGTAAATCATGGATATTATATAAGTTAACGTACAAATGAACTGATAAATAATATTTATATTTGTACGGTTTTGCCTCTTAAATAAACAAACCTAATGAACCGGGAGATATGAATAAACTATATTTACTGTTAGTATTTCTTTTGTCAACCTTTATGGATATTCAAGGACAGGTCGTGGCCGTGAAGACCAATGTGCTTTATGACGCGATCACTACGCCGAACGTAGGGGCGGAGGTCGCGTTCAACAAGCATTGGTCGGTTGAGGCATCGGGGTATTATAACGGTTGGACATTCTCGAGCGATAAGTCCTTTAAGCATTGGATGATACAACCAGAGGCGCGCTACTGGATACACGAGCGTTTCAACGGACATTTCTTCGGGGTTCATGCCCAGTATATGGATTACGATTTCGCCGGTTTGAAGCTCCTGTATGGGATGGAGAAAAAGAATAGTTATAACGGTAACGCTTATGGCGGCGGTATCTCTTATGGTTATCAGTTATACGTGTCGCCCCGTTGGAACGTGGAGTTCACGGCGGGTTTCGGATACTTGCATTTCGAATATGATAAGTACGCTTTTCCTAGAGGAGATGCGCCTATCGGCAAGTTCCGCAACGAGTATTGGGGATTAACAAAGGCGGGTATCAGTATCGTTTACATCATCAAATAAAGAGATAAATCTATGAAGACATTCATTTATATATGCTTGCTTGTGATCGGCCTTGTTCTTCCGGCAGGAGCGCAGGTGCCTATACAATCTTACCGGGGGCAAGTCTCCGTGAAGCAAAACCGCATCGAGCGGGAGGGCAACTCCTTGCGTCTAGACCTAACGATCAGTGTCTGCGGACTCTCCGTGGGACGATATCAAACCCTGTCCTTGATGCCGATGTTGCGTAGCGACAGAGATTCCGTAGTCATGGCCCCGGTAGTACTAAACGGGGCAAACAAGCAAAAAATGTACGACCGTACCTTAGTTTTCGAAGACAAGAAAGCCGCCGATGGCGACGCTTATACGGTAATCAAGAACACCCCGGAACTGATCCGAGAAATCCCCTATGAACTATCCATTCCATACCACCCATGGATGAAGAACGCCGCTCTGATCTTGGTTGGGGAGTTGGATAATTATGAAGGTGCGCCATTACGAACATTCGTAAACGTATTGACAGAACATTTGGACATTCCGTAAAATAGTTTTTAACGCATTCCGTTATCCTGTAAGTACTGTCGAATAAGCGTAGGCGTTAGACTTGGGTATGGGCTTGCGCCTGCAATGTGTTCTGTATCTTTCGCTATGTTTCAGTCCACAATATCCCAAGAAGCTTGCTACAGTTTTGATGTTTGCCCATCAATAAGAGCTTTCATTTCTGCGCTCTTAGAACTATATTGCTTTCCTTTCAAATATTTAATGGCATTCCTTAGGATTGTTATTTCTTCTGCGCTCTTAATTTCGTGAAATAACTTTTTGAAGTTCGTATCCTCTTTGCTCGATACTTGCTTTGTCTGCGCTGTAAAAGATCTCAATTCATCTGAAAGATCGAATTGTTTCATCTCAACTTTCTCTTCCTTAGCGCATTTTAGGATAAAGCGGTCTACGGCAGGATCGATCATTATTAAGAAATGAGCCTTGTCCGGGTGTTTGTAAAAATATAGGGAGTCCGTATGTCCTATTTCCTCAAATTCGTTGACGTAACTGACCTGTCGTTTGTCTTTATCCACTATTCCAACCGCGAATTTATCCGATAACTTTTCTTTCATCACTTTTACGACGTTGTTACAGCCTTTCTGATGATTATATCCTTTAGCGGTGGGAACCAACGTCTCGATTAGGTTTGTATCGACGTAGCATTCCGGAATTATGTAGAGTTCTGCCATTATCTTAAGAAGGTTTCGGTGTTGAAAAATAGGTCGATGCCATATTCGTACATTTCTTGTATTTCTGTGTCACTGGCTCTTTTCACGAAAGTTTCCCCATTCCTGAAGTCAACTAGGTAAATGGCAAGTTCGTCACTCGGTAATTCCAGAAAGTCGTTAACCACATAAGGACTGTGTGTCGTTATAAAAAACTGGTTTCTGTCCGATTGGATAATATCCTGCGTTACCTTTGATATGAAAGGAGGGTATGAGTGGGCTTCCGGTTCTTCAAAAACTAATGCGGACTCACTGTTACTTTCAATAGCCGCTTTGTAGAAAATCATACGCTGCAGGGTATCGGCTATGGAATGAAATGGAATTAAAAATATCTCTCCCGGTTTCTTTTCTTTCATTACTTTAATCTCCTGGCTATAGTCGTTGAAAATAGTTCTTAATTCTTCTTTCAACTTGGGCATCATGGAAACAATATTCATCAAATTGCTTCCTCCCGGAGGTAATAGGAAAGGGATCGGTAATTTCTCCTTATCGAATGCTGGTGGATAGAGATAGCATTTGAAAGGGTTTGCCGTTGGAATATCTATATTCTTCTTGGCGGGTATCGTCAAGTTGGAAATAGTAAAAGCTACATCTTGTGCGGGATGAGCCGGATTGGTTTGCGAATAAAGAAGTCCCATGTTGTCCATTTTTACTTCTACATTCACCTTGTTCGTTTTCACAGAAATTGGGCTATCTACATGGCCGTCGAAAAATAACTCTGCATCGTTCTCCGTACGGATAAACTGCTGGATGCTTCTTTTCCGGGTATATTTCAAATAGGGCAGACAAAACAAGGACATCGCTTCCAATAGATTACTTTTACCCACATTCGGCTTGCCAATAATCAAGTTGATCCTCCGGCATTGGTCTAAAGTCACATCTTTGAGTGACTTGAAGTTGCTTATATGAATATGATTTATGATCGTCTCCATTTTATGACTTTATGTGATTTAAACAGGATTGACAAAGATAATGATTTTTCTATGACTTTATGTGATTTGAGCTGGCTTACTTTGCCAACGAAGTTAACTTACTTTGCGAATTTTTGAAAAGGTCTCATACGCTTGAAAAACTAGACGGATCAATGTCTTTCAAAAATAGCACATTTTCTCATCCGAGGCGAAAAAAGGATTTGCAGGTTTTCATATTTTCGGATTATGTTAAAGATTCCATATTCTGAAAAACAATCTATCCATGTGTATGTTTTCTTTTAAAGAATATGAATCAATAATTTGATTATCATGAAGATTTTAATAATAGTTACTAGCACAGGGACTTTTGCCAATGGGAAACTCGCGACCGGATTATGGCTTAGTGAGTTTACTCATATCTATCATAGTGCAAAAGAAAGCGGCTATGACATAACGGTAGCCAATCCGAAAGGAGGTTATACTCCCATTGATCCCGAAAGTTTAAAACCAATTTTTTTAGATGAAATGTCCGAAAAGTATTGGGAAAAGCCAGAATTCAAAAAGCTGTTGGATCATGCAAACAGTTTGGATAACCTGTTGGAACAACAGTTTGATTGTGTCTATTTAGCCGGCGGACACGGTGCGATGTATGACTTTCCTGACAATGAAGCTTTAAAGACTATCGTAAGGAAACAGGATGAAAGTGGGAGGATAGTGTCGGCCATCTGCCACGGGGTCAGTGGGTTGTTGAATGTCAAATTATCCAATGGCGAATATATGATTAAAGGCAAAAAGCTGACGGGATTCAGTTGGTTTGAGGAAAGTCTTGCCAGAAGAAAAGAAGACGTGCCTTTTGATCTTGAAGCGTTGTTGAAAGAGAGAGGAGCGGATTATGAAAAAGCATTGATACCAGTCTTTACAGATATCAGATATCAACTGACAGTACCTGGCAAATGGATTCCTTACCTGCAATGCAGTATCGGATATTCATTTGCCCCTGACAAGCATACGAATGGAGGATATTTTTTTAAT
>OGRD01001073.1_pt1 | contig 11605 bp, 10 predicted proteins | sample 1553441 | NCBI WGS metagenome assembly OGRD01 (sample SAMEA2580106, study PRJEB22360) | human gut metagenome | biome: human gut; feature: human-associated habitat; material: faeces | place: Denmark | collected 2008/2010
AGCCGAAATAGGGACGGATTTTGTTTGTGTTTTCTTTTTTGGGGTTTGTTTTGTTCTTGTGACTTTCTTTGTCGTTTCTTTTTCAGATTTGATTTTAAGAAAACCCGGATAAAGGCGTTCTATGAAGTCGGTATATTTTAAAGTGTCCTTTTTAAAATCTTCCCACGACTCCTCAAGATTAGTCTTTTTTATTTGTTGATAACGTTTCTGCCAAACTTGAATTTTAGATTGTTCGCATTCATCGAGAAAGGACGATATTGAATCGTATTTTTTCTTGAAATCCTGTTTTTCTATTTCGGAATAGAAAAGCCATACGAAACTGTTTTTTATCTCTTTAACGAGGGAATTAATATCATCAGCCATTGTTCTCAATTTATTTATGGTTGGATCCATTTCTAAACAAATATTTTCTAAGCTCATGCTTTTATAAATGGCATTGATGAATTCGAGGTGAACCCTAGATGGTGTTGTTGAAGAAATCTCGACTTGGCATTCAGAAGCGTTGTTTTGGAAATAAGTATCTATAGCGGTATCTATCTTCTCTATATCCGTTTTGTAAACCCCTCTGATATAGCCCGTCTTTTTCAAACGTGGCATCAAAGCAATGATATCTTTGAGATAACGACAGCCCGCTTTAGAAAGTGGAGCCAGTTTCAAATTCTTATCGATTTTATAAAGCTCGCTTATGGTTTTTCCTTCAAGAAACTCGTTAATTTGGGCAAAAGATAGTTCGTCCACATTTTTATCGGCCTTTTTAAGCACTGCCTCAGCCCCTTTTTGAATGCCAATTACTTTTTGTTGTATAGATTTATATTGTTCTGACAACTTTTCCAAAGGGATTTCTTCACCGTAAGAAAAAGCTTCGGGAAATGCTTTTTTAAGAATTTGCGAGTATCGTTTCTTGTTTTTTAAAAAATCATTCTCAATAACTTTAGGATCTGCTTGGTCAATTTTGGAAAAGCGAAGATAAGAATCGAAAAGCGTTTTTATTTCAGGTCTTTCTTTTGCCACCATTAATTCTTTAAAAGATTGAGTTGCCTCTTCTTTTGCTTTTTTAGAGGAGAGAAACCATCTAAATGAGTTGATTAATGGTTTCGACTTTTTTAAAAGTTCCGAGATGGATTCGTCATAAAGAGTTACGAAATTTTTCTCTTTTTTCTGATAATCAAGGATGAACTTACAAACATATAATTGTCGAAGTAATTGGGAGAAAGGTTCTTCAGAAGTTTCCTTTTGCTTCATTTCATTCTCAAAATAATGATGGATAGTTCCATTTTCAATTAAGCAAACCGCTTCGTTTTCCACTTTGCTAAACATAGCGTCCAACTTAGTTTTTGAATCGTGAAAGGAAGATTTCAATTTAACAAAACGAGTATATGTTTCCTTAGCTGTCTTGTGGTCAAAAGATGTCTTCATAAATCCCCTTCTTCTAATAATTAAATTTGTGTTTCTAAAATTATTATGCCACTCAAGAATGGCTTTTCTAGAGAATCAAATGATTTTTCTTAGTTTTCCTTATATATCTCTATCGCAAGATATATGGCGTCAACTAAGCTTTGGATGTGGTTAGCATCAATGTCTTCTTGAGAAATTTTATAGAGATTTGTCCCTTTTATGGATAGAAGTTTCTTTATGTAAGCAGGACTTTTGCATCTATTTAACGAGGAAAGAATTTCTTTGCTATATACGTGATTATGAATATGGTCTAGGTTCACAATCTGAGGAAAGAAGAGCCCTATTCCAAAAAGAAAGAGAAGAATGCCAGTAAGAACATAGATCCAGCTGAAAGGAAGATGAAGAAGAGTTAATAAGAGAAAAAGTAGCCCCACAATCATGAGAAAAAGACCAAACAATATTAAAGGAGAAAGGTTCATTTTCCATTCTGCTAAATAGCGTTCTCTTTCTTCTGGAGATAAGGTAAGCCATTCATGGCATTCTTCATCGAGGAACTCTTTATGACAATGGGAGCATCTTATGAAAGGTGAAGCGATATAAGAATGCTTATATTTTCCATTTAATTCATATGGAGTTTCACAATATGGACAGCGTTTCTCTTGACGATACATATCACAATATTATTCTGCCTAGGCATTTTATTATAGAGAATTATCTAGAAGGAGTTTTCCTCAAGGTTTCCCTAACTTCCATAAGAACTTTTCCAAGCAAGTTTTCTCCGCGCCACTTGTTCATGTCAAAACGGTTGGGGTCTTTCATAGATAGTCCAATTCCCCATATCAAGTCTTTTACGGCGCATTCCGCTAAAATGGCATCACCGGTATTTAGCAAAAGTTGTTTCAGATCAGCATTTTGAGAGAATTTTGCCATAACGGCATCAAAAACGATTTTCTCACGTACTTGTCGCCAAATGGCGTCATCATAATGAGAAACAGAACGGCCAAGAGATTTAATGATGGCCACATCGTTTGTTTTCATGATTTCTTCTGCAACAACAATATCCTTAAAACATCTTGCTTTGCTATACATCATATATTGTTCTACGGAGGAGAATTTCATGTCGTTTAAGCAAAAGGAAACTAAAAACCAGTTGCTTAAAAAGCCATTTTCTTCGTCAGGATTATGGAAACAAACGATACTCATAAAATCTTGCCGACCTTTTTACTGCTAGATACTCTTAAGAAGATTATAACGTTTTCTTTCCTTCTATCTAAGAAAGAGTTTTAAAAGCTCTTTATCCTGGAAACGTTTGTAAATATGAGGCATCAAATCGATTCAATATATAGGGCTATGGGAGCAACTGAACAACCCTAATTTTAACCGTGTCGAATTCGATGCGTTTAGAAACGAAGCCGGACACAACTATTTTACGATGACTCCGAAGAAACGGACTGACGGGGTGAATGCCATCGGTATTGTTTCTAAAGCTGGAAAATATAACGGCAGCGCATATGCGCACAAGGATATCGCCCTTCAATTCGCATCTTGGATTCCTCTAGATATTTGTTGTTCTCCATGTTCGAACTTCCTTGGCGCACATTATTTAAAGTTCGAACAAACTTGTCGATTCAGGATATTTTTTACGCTTACGCAAAAAATAAACCCCGATAAAATCGAGGTTTTATTCTTTCGTGGTGGCCCAAGCCGGGATCGAACCGGCGACACAAGGATTTTCAGTCCTTTGCTACTACCATCTGAGCTACCGGGCCACGCGTACTTGGCGGACCATACGAGATTCGAACTCGTGATCTTCTCCGTGACAGGGAGACATGTTGGACCGCTACACCAATGGTCCAAGCCGCATGGAATATTATCCATATTCATGACATCTTTTGCAAGAGTTATTCGTAAAAATGTGCGCAATGCTCTATTTTTAGGTTATTCACTTAATAAAAAGTGTTTCCAAAGTGTTCTTAGAAGAAAAGCATTAAACCGTAAAAAGTTGATGAAAGTTACAATTTTTACTATTTGGTTTAAAAACGATTTTTAAAATTGCTTCATGTTCTTGAAGAAACGAACCAAGTTTTCATTAATGATGCCATCCCTATTTTGTAAGAAATGATCAAGAGTCAGGATGTATTTTGGATAATTATCACGAATAGATAAAAGGGAGTGATATTCTCTTTCTTCGGTTTTAGGAAGTCCCTTTTCATTAAAAATACCGTTATCTAAAGTTTTACAAACCTGCACATAAGAATAATTGTTCATCGGTTTATTCAAAATAAAGTCCACTTCAAGTCTGCCAATTTTGCCAACAGATACTTTATAGCCCATGGCCTTAGCATAGTTAAAAACGAGATTTTCTAGAACTGGCCCGTAGTTTATTCTGTTATCTACATTGGATGCAAAATAGAAACTTAAATCGCTCAAATACAGTTTTTCTTCTCCGTTTAGAGACCTTTTGCTTTTCATGTCAAACCTTTGACACCTTGAAATGATTTTTGCCTTTTCCAAAACGCTTATGTACGAGTATATGGTTTCCAAGCTATGTTTCTTGCCATCCGTTTTGCTTAAATAGTTTGCTAAGCCATTTGCGGAAAAGGTCGAACCGAAATTATTGAACTTGATCAAAAAGCTTTTTGTTTTTTATCGTTTTATTGGTCTTGATATCTTTTTCGTAAATCTCTGAAATAACGTTTTCAACATAGGTTTTTCTAGCCAAGGGATCATCGTATGTAAGCGTTTTAGGAAAACCGCCATCGAGAACATACCTTTGAAACTCAACATCCAAATCCTCGTCGATACTCTTTCCTAAAAATTTTTTCATTTCCAGATATTCTGAAAAAAGTAAGGTGTTTACCGTGATTTCTATATATCTTCCCGTCAGTTTTGTCGCGAGATTTCCCGACAATAAATAGCCGTTACTTCCCGTGATGAAAATGGAAAAATCGCCTTCTTCTCGATAAGCGTTAACGATTTTTTCAAAATTTTTGACATTTTGAATTTCATCAATAAATAGATACTTAATTCCTCTAGAACATTTTTGAATTAAGGTGTCTATTTTCGACATCAGTTTCACATCAGTATCAATGAAGACGTTCTCTTTAGCGTCCAAATTGAGATTGATGATGTTTTCTTCCCTAACGTCATTTTTAATCAGTTCTCTTCTAATGAGTTCCATGATCGAAGATTTTCCAGACCGTCTTACACCAGTAAAAACCTTTATGAGACCGCAATCGTTTAAAAAAGGTTTCACCCTATCAATATAGATTTGACGAGGAAATAAAAGCTCTTTTGAATTCATAAACGTCTCCTATGGCATTAATAATATATCATGAACCGTAAAAAGTTGATGAAAATTACAACTTTTTACTATTTGTTCGTTAAAAGAAAAAGGACCCCGAAGGGTCCTAAGCATCCGTACTGATTAATAGTTAACGGCACGAAGCTCGAAGAAGGATTGTGGGTGATTGCAAACTGGGCAAACCTTTGGTGCGTATTTACCAATCACGATATGTCCGCAATTACGGCATTTCCAAACGGAAAGATCATTTCCAACGAAGACCACTCCACCTTTGACTTTCTCTAAGAGTGCGTTGTAACGATCTTCGTGATGTTTCTCGATTTGGCCAACCATTTTGAATTTGTTAGCGATTTCGATAAAGCCTTCTTCTCTCGCTTCTTCTTCAAAACGTTTGTACATATCGGTGAATTCATAATCTTCACCAGCTGCAGCTGCTGCAAGATTCTCTTCGGTTGTACCGATGCCATTAAGGTATTTGAACCAGAGTTTGGCATGCTCTTTTTCGTTGCCAGAAGTTTCTTCAAAGATAGCTGCGATTTGTTCGTATCCTTCTTTTCTTGCTTGGCTAGCGAAATATTGATATTTGGTGTGGGCTTGGCTCTCACCAGCGAATGCGGCTTTTAAATTAGCTTCTGTTTTGCTTCCTTTTAATTCCATAAGTTTTTTCTCCTTTGGTATGACTCTATTATAGGTAGGGAATGACGGTTAGAAAAGTAAAACGCTCAGGATTTTTTCCTAAGCGTATCGATATTAGGCAAAAAGAGAAACGAATTCTTTTAGATGCTCTCCATCTGTTTCGTAGCCTTTTCTATCAACGAAGACATTGTTTTGGTATACTTCGAAGGTGATGTCTTCCTTCTCTTTTAAAGAAACAAGATAGACATCAGGAAGAGCTCCTGGAACAAAGAAATGATCAATTTCTTTAAAGGTAGAAGAATTCACAAAGGCAAGATATGCGTTTTTCACTTCATCGGTAGAAAGCTTCGTTTTGCTTTCTGTGGTTTCCTCGTTCACCCCTGTGTATTCTTTCTTCGTTCTTTCGATATATTCGATATCTTCTCTCTTTGTTTCTAGATAAGAAACAGGTGCACTTTTATTCGTGCAAGAAAATAAAAAGCCAAGAGAGAATAGCCCTGCAATTAGGTGTAATTTATTCTTTTCCATACCCTTTTCCTCTGTTGTTATTTGGAAATAAGAATTTTCTTTACAATACATTTTTTTCTTAGAATGTAAATCTGTATTTCATCTAATAAGGAAAAAGCAGGTTTAAATTGAAGCCAATACTATGAATTTTTATGCTTTTTCATATTTTTTCATAGTAATTAGCAAAATAAAAGCGAGCCATTAAATAGATAAGCTTTGTTACGTGCCCAATAAGCTGGACAAGACGACTCAAGCATTTTTGCTAGTTTTTTAGACTGTTTTCATCTAATAAGAAATCGAACAAATTAAGAACTAAATAGCCTTTTTCATTCCTCCATGGCTTTGTTCTATCCATGGTAATAACAATTTTTTTAAACGAATCATTAATTCTATCTAACGAAGCGCATTCTTGACGCATTTTTTCTTCATCAGGCAATGAAAATGCTGATTGTATATAAATTAACTCACTATATTTATTGCATACAAAATCAACCTCGAGCTGTACATTTTGCCTTTTACCATTATCTTTTGTAATAACATGATCTACAATCCCAACATCAACGTTATAGCCTCTAATTAAAAGCTCATTATAAATGATATTTTCCATTATATGAGTAGGCTCCATCTGGGCAAAACCGAGCTTGCTATTTCTTATTCCTAAATCCGTAAAATAATATTTGTATGGCGTATTTATATATTTTTTTCCTTTTATATCGAATCGCTTAGCTCTAGATATTAGAAAAGCATCCATAAGATATTCTAAATATAAAGAAATCGTCATATCGCTAACATTGATCCCATGAGATTTAAAAGTATTGGCAAGCTTATACGGATTTGTTAATGAACCAATGTCAGATGCTAACACATTAACAACATCATCAATCGCATTGTTTCCTCTTAATTCATGTCTTTCAATAACATCCTTAATATAAGTGTTTTTTAAAACATCGTTTAAATAGGCTTCCTTTTCTTCTCCAGTCTGCTTGTTAAGAAGCATAGGAAGTCCACCATATCTTTGGTATTCATCAAAGGCATCATATTTATCTAAATTGCTTGCTTGATAAAACTCTTTAAAGGAAAGCGGGTAAATTCTAACCTCATCTCCTCTTCCTCTAAATTCGCTCATTATGTCAGATGATAAAAATCTAGAATTGCTTCCTGTGACATATATATCTACATTATTTTTTCTTAATAATCCATTCAAAATACCATATATTCTTAACGGTTCATTAGAATTCATTTCGGATTTACTTATAGCGAATTGAACTTCATCTAGCAAAACATAATATTGTTCATTATCGTCTGTTATTCTTTCATATATATAATCTCTTAGTTTATCTGGATTTCTGTATTCTCTATTAAGATCATCATCTAGTGATAATGCGATAATATTTTTCTTTTCCACTCCAATCGATAGCAAATAATCATAATACAGCTTAAATAGTAAATAGCTTTTGCCACATCTGCGGATGCCGGTAATTATTTTAATTAATCCATTATTTTTCCTATTAATTAATTTATTTAAATATATATCTCTTTTAATGACTTTCATAATTGAAACTCCTACTTTGAATTATTATGTTTTATCATGATTTTTCATAGTAATTATATCAAATAAAGCATTTCATATCAAAAATAGAACATTTTTAATTTGAATTTTTATGCTTTTTCATATTTTTTCATAGTAATTAGCAAAATAAAAGTAGACCATTAAATAGACAATCTTTGATGTGCGCCCAATAAACTGGACAAGTTAGCTGGATCATATTATGAGCTTAACATGGATGCTTCCTGGGTTTTGAAGGGGGCATCCATTTTGCTTTGCCCTTGATCCTTTCGTTGTTGCAAAAATCGATTTAAAAGGATTTTTGTTTCTCGAGACAGGGACGAAATCTCGTCTCCCTTCTTTATGTTTGAGAACGCAGTCAAGTTTGAATTTCCAACCGTATTTCATGAAAAATACCCCTTTCCTGGTTTTGCCCAGGACTAGGGGTAGCTTTCAATCTTGCTTATCTTCTTTCTCTTTTGGTTTATATACGTAACGCCAATATTCCACATTATCTAAGGAGGAAGCAGTATCTTCCATAAAGTTATAGACCGCTTCACGAAGTTCATGGGTTCTTTCTCCTAGGGGTTTACTCATATCGGGGTAAATAGGATTGGAGATATGGACAACTGCCCGAGGTTTTAAGAATTTCAGGATCTTATGCTCCTCATAGGTGACGCACATCCCAAAAACAGGAGCGCCAAGTTGAGCTGGATAGGTGAAAGATTGATCAGGGAAGGGACGAATTCTTGTGCAATAAGGCCAGATATGCGCTTCAGGGAAGATGATAATTGGCTCACCCCTACGATATCTTTTACGGATACATTCGTTAAAGGGCTCTACTTGTTCAGGGTAAGAAGGAAGAGGGATAGCGGCTAACATTCTTAGAAGGGGCAACAAGATACGGTGTTGCATGACGTTATCCGAAGTAATGATATAGGCGTGGCGAGGAAGACAAACTCCTACTGGCCCAAAGAAAGCGTCCGCTCTTGTCGTATGATTCCCATAGATGAAATAGCCTTTTCTTCCTAGATGGGCTTTTTTGATTTTCCTTTTTCCTTTTACTTTGAATCCCCATCCGATTTTGCCAATAATCCACATAATCGGAACGGCAATCACGTAATAAAGGAATTCTTGAAAGACCCAATAAATGGGACGCCAAACAAAGAATTTGTATTTCTTAGGAAGAGGGACGTTTTTGAATTTGCTTCCGGAGAAATCCTCATTTAAAGGATCGGAATAGACGATGGTTTTCTTAATTTTCATATCTTTTTCTTCTTAGCGGTTTCTTCCACGAGTTTCACCATTTTCTCCATGCAGGTGTCGAAATCGAATTGTTTGCAATAGCTCTGATATTTCTTCGCGAGTTCTTCTTTTTCTTCTGGGTGTTCAAACCAGTAATCAATTTTATAAGAAAGGTCATTCACGTCATTGAGTCTGAATAGACAATTCTTGCTTAGAGCGAAGGATTTCGTCGCAGAACGAGGAGAATTGTTAATCAAAGGCACTAAACCACAAGAGATTGCCTCAAGGCAAGAAATCGCCTCGATTTCAATCTCAGAGGTATGGACATATAAATCCGACATGTTGAGATATTGGATAAGCTCTTCTCGTTTAAAGAAACGATAGATTGGCGAAACACCATATTTCTCCGCACACTTTCTCATTTCTTTTTCTCTAGGGCCAGAGCCAGCAAAGATGATTTGAATGTCTTTTTTGTGTTTTGAGCGGGCGAGTGCTTTAATAAGCAAGGTTTGTTTCTTTTCTTTAGAATATCTTCCACTCATCAAGATAACGAATTTCCCTTTTAATTCAGGATCTCTTTCGACATCTATATGATGGAATTCTTTGGATACGCCATTGGATATGACATATCCTGGGGTGCTGTGCTGAATAGCTTTTTCAAAGACGTCACGAATAAACTCTGTTGGATAATGGATAGCGTCTACATCCTTATAGAAATTTTTCCAGAAATTACGGTAGACAAGTTTGTTGGCCAAGTGGGAATTCATGAGGTTAAAGAAATGGGCTGTCACGTTTTCCGCTTGAACGTGAAATCCAGCGGAAACAGGGATGCCTTTTTCTTTAGCGATCTTTAAGGCCTTTCTTCCAACGGCAAAAGGCATCATGATATGCACCTCATCCGAACCGAGCAAGGCTTCATCTAATGTTTTGCGGTTAGGTTTTGCCAAAGATACGCCATTTTTATCAACGATGCTTTGGAATGGGCCAACCCAATATGTACCAATTATATAGAAATTATCTTTCCCTTTTTTATCATTATCAGGGCAAACAACACGGACATCGTGCCCTGCTTTTTTAAGAGCTTCAATCAAATGAATCGCGGCAATCGTTGTGCCATTATTTGCTTCGCCGAAGACATCGGCTACAACTGTAACTAGCATGCTTTACCTCCTCGTCTTCATTCTCTACTTTACTAATAGTAGCAATATCGTGGATATCTATTTTACTAAAGTTAAAAAGTAGAGGCAAATCTACCAACGATTCTTCACTTTTTCTGCAAATCCATGAACGTTATCGATAACGATCTTTTCATCTTTCACTAAGAAATACCCTGAAAAGGTGCCAAAGACTTGATTTTGATCGGATTGAATCAATAAAGCGTTGGTGTTGCTTTTACGGTTGAAGGAAGGGAGAAAATGCAAAGAGATATCCCCACTCTTGCTTCTTATATCCCAAGAGGAAAGGAAATCATCTTTCTTTCCCTTTTTTGGGATAAAGAACTCAACATCTTGGAATTTATAAGCTTTATCTTCTACAAAGAGCATATTTTCTGAAGCGGCACTGGTATCACCAAAACCATATCCAAGGTTCCAACCGATCCGTTTTCCTTCGCTTATCCCATTGGCACTAGACCAATACCAGGTGTTTTTATATGTCCAAACCCCTCTACCCCAGTCAAGTGTTCCGAAAGCGTTCTCTTGAAACTCATAACGTTTCTTCCCTAACGTAAAGAAACCTTTTGCCTTTAGGAGATTGATTTTCTGGTTATAGTAAAAATGTCTTTTCTTAAAGAATGGCGTCGCTATAACCATGGAGTTAGGGTTACTTTCTTCTAAGAAGATATCGCAAAAGAAATCTTCTTTTCCTAAAACGTGTCTCATTTCACAAAGAAGATGTCTTTTCCCCGATTGATTTAAGAAACGGAACGAATACCCCTTCCCTATTTTTATGCTATCCCCATCTTTTGAGGAGGAAGGTAAATTTGTCTTTCCATTAGGAAACCAGAAAATCGGGGATTTTGTAAGTATCTCTTTTCCATTCCGGATATCCAAAACGGATAAAGATACCAAACCCATATAGGAATTATCATCAATGGTTAAAGCAATTCCGTAATTGCTATCCGCGATGTAATAATAATCCCATTCCTTAATCCGGGATTTCATTCCTTTGATGTCCTTCCTTTTATACTCCTTAATAAGAGAGTAAGCAAAGCCTCTTTGAGAAAGATTCCCATCCTTATCTAAAAGAGGACCAAAAGATAGTTCTTGTTCCATTATGTTTTTTCCTCACCCTTATTTTAAAGGATAAAAAGAGAAATACAAAACCCTCTCTTATTGATGAAATCCTCACTCTTACAAAAGAAAAGAGGGGACTTTAAGACCTCTCTTTCGTTAAAAAAGTACTAGAAAGCTAGATAGCAAGGAGATTTATCTAGTTTTTAGGGTAAATACAATTTTCGGTTTGAGAGCAAACATATACGAAAAAGGAAAGGCAATGGTTCTAACAATAAAGAAATTTCGTTTCTAAAAAAGAGACTCAATTTTATTTTGGCCATGGGTGTAAAAATCTTTTTAAAATCAACGTAATAATGAAATTTGTCTTATTTGAAATTTTTCTTATTTAATGAACGGAGATAGACTCTCTTGAACACTTTCTTGTTTTCAAAGAATCTTTCCTCGGATTTCGATAATGTTCCCGCATTCATTTTCAATTCCGTCAGTCTTATGGAAGTGATATAGTCGGCCACTTGAGCTAACCTATACTTCTCTTGCTTGGCTTCCTTTTTAAACTCAGCCGGATAACCAGAAATACCAAACGCTTGTGCTAACGCTTTATAAACCACTTGCTGTCCTTTATCATAATAAACATTAATCAAATCAAAAGCCGAGAAATAATCATAATGCTGCATTAAAAACGAGTGGGTGTCCCTTGCTAATCTTGCCAACGTTTTTGCGTCATCTTCATCAAATTCT
>OGRD01001075.1_pt1 | contig 11597 bp, 10 predicted proteins | sample 1553441 | NCBI WGS metagenome assembly OGRD01 (sample SAMEA2580106, study PRJEB22360) | human gut metagenome | biome: human gut; feature: human-associated habitat; material: faeces | place: Denmark | collected 2008/2010
TCAACCGCTACGTCAAGCCCCTCTACGAGGAGGGCGACCTGCTGAGCATCAGCGAGAAGGTCATCGCCCTGTGCCAGAAGCGCATCGTTTACCGCAAGGACATCCACCCCGGCTTCTGGGCAAAGCTGCTGTGCCGCTTCGTACACGTCACGCCCGCGGGCCCCGGCGCGGGCACGCCGCACAAGATGCAGCTCATCATTATGATCTGCGGCCTGCCGCGCGTGCTGCTGGCGGCCTTCTGCTCGGCGGTGACGAAGCTCTTCGGCAAGAAGGGCGTGTTCTACAAGGTCTGCGGACACGAGGTGGACGGCATCGACGGTCTGATCGACTACGATATTTCGTTCAAGGAGTATGTGGACTACGGTATTCTCAATCCCGAAAACCCCTCCGGCGTCTGCGATGAGATCTACGAAAAGACCGGCGTGAAGGCCATGATCATCGACGCGAGCGACATCGACTGCGTGATCCTCGGCAAGTGCCGCAACGTCACGCTGACGGACGAGCAGCTCTGTGAGATCGTGCGCGACAATCCCGCGGGGCAGGAGGGGCAATGCACCCCGTTCATCCTCATCCGCAAAAAGGCTTAAGGCAACACCGCACAATGAAAGCCGCGGCGCTTTGCGAGCAAATCGCTCTTGTTCCATTATGCGGTATTGCCTTAACAAACAAAAGAAAGGACCTGCGCCGCGCGGCGCAGGTCCTTTCTTATTCGCTGGTGAGCAGCGCCCGGAACGCCTCGACGGTCGGCTCCAGAAGCGTGTCGGGGTATTCGTAGTGCTCGGTGTGGATCTGCGGGTGATCCTCGCCCGCGCCCACGCCGAAGAACGCACCGCGGCAGCGGTGCAGATAGTGGCCGAAATCCTCGCTCCAGCGCATCGGGTCATGCAGGAGCGTGCCGCGGCACACGCGCATGACGCGGCTGGCGCAGAGCACGTCGTTTTCCGTGGCGGGAAAAATGTCCTGTTCTTCAAAGGAAAACTCCAGATGGTTCTTGTGGGCCAGCTCCTGCGCGCGGGTGAGCACACTGCGGCGGAGCCGCGCAAGATCGTCGTCGTGCTCGCCGCGAAGCGTCAGCCACAGCTCGGCGGACTCCGCCGCCGCGCCGAAGGCCTTTTCGCCCATCTGCGCGCCGATGACGGTGCAGAGCGTGATGCCGCGGTACTGCTCGGGCGCGGCGAGCGCAGGCAGATCGACCAACAGCTGTCCGACTGCGGGAGCGGGGGAGATACCGGTCTCGGGATAGGCGGCGTGGGCGGGCTTACCAACAAAATGAATAGTCACGCCGCGGCTGGCGCAGGCAAAGGTGCCCGCGCGGGTGAGCACCGCGCCGAACGGAAAGCCCGGCAGGTTGTGCGCGCCGTAGATCTCGCCGACCTTCTCGCGGTCAAAAAGCTCACAGCACAGCGCCGCGCCCGCACCGGTCTCCTCCGCGCCCTGAAAGAGCAGAAACACGCTGCGCCCGATGGACTGCCCCTCGAGCATCAGCGCGACGCCGCACAGCGCCGCGGCATGTCCGTCGTGACCGCACAGGTGCGCCGCGCCGCCCTCGGGCGTCGCCAGCGCGTCGTAATCCGCGCGCAGCGCGACCGTGGGCTTTGTGCCCTCCGGCTCACGGTGCGCGGCGTAGAAGCCGCCCGCAAGCTCGTGAAGCTCCAGCGAGGTATGCTCGCGCAGGAAGGTCAGCAGGGTGTGCTTTGTCACGACCTCGCGGCCGGAGACCTCCGCGCAGGCGTGGAGCTGTGCGCGCAGGGCGGTGATCTGATCCAGCAGGACTTGTTCCATGATCGTTCTCCTTTGCTCTCCGCGCGGCGCGGAGCGTGGTTTCGGGCGCGCAAAGGGGGGAGCCGCCGGAAGGCGGTCCCCCGATGGATGCGCGCAGTTTTTTACAGGTTGTAGTAGCGTTCAAATTCCGCGGGATGCGGGATGGCGGCCATGGCCGCGCACTCCTTGCGCTTGGCGGCGATGAAGCTGCGGAGCAGCGCTTCGGGGAACACGCCGCCCTTCGTGAGATAGTCGTGGTCGGCCTCGAGCGCGTCAAGCGCCGCGTCAAGCGAGGTGGGCAGACCCTGCAGCTTGGCCTTCTCCTCGTCGGAGAGGGTGTAGAGGTTGACGTCGTAGGGACCCCAGCCGTTTTCGTGCGGGTCGATCTTGTTTTCAATGCCGTCAAGACCGGCCATCAGCAGCGCCGCGTAGCAGAAGTACGGGTTGCAGGTGGCGTCCGGATTGCGCAGCTCAAAGCGGCGCATATTCGGCGTCTTGGCGTAGGCGGGGATGCGGATGACCGCGCTGCGGTTGCTCGTGGCGTATCCGACGGTGACGGGCGCCTCAAAGCCCGGCACCAGACGCTTGAAGGAGTTGGTGCTGGGATTCGTGATGGCGCAGAGGGAATGGATGTGCTTGAGAAGACCGCCCATGAACCAGTGGGCCTCCCGGCTGAGATGCGAGTAGCCGTTGTCGTCGGAGAACACCGGCTCGCCGTCCTTTAAGAGCAGCATATGGACGTGCATTCCGCTGCCGGCCTCGCCGTAGACGGGCTTGGGCATGAACGTGGCGCTCTTGCCGTACTTGAGGGCGGTGTTGTGGATGATGTACTTGATGAGCATGGTCGCGTCGGCCATTTTGCTCATCTCGCCGAGCTTCGGCTCGATCTCGAACTGGCCCGCGCCGCCGACCTCGGGGTGGTGATACTTGATGGGGATGCCGGCCTCCTCCATGCGCAGGCACATCTCGCTGCGGCACTCGTAGGTGCGGTCGAGCGGCTTGGCGATGTGGTAGTGGCCCTGCCGCGGGACGATGACGCCGCGGCCGTTGATGTCGCCGTTCCAATGCGCCTGCTCGGCGTCGAGGCTCATGCCGATCTCGTTCGGCGCGACCTTCCAGGCTACATCGTCGAAGAGATAGAACTCAAATTCCGGCAGAATGAGCATCGTGTCGGCGATGCCGGTATCACGCATATACTGCTCCGCCGCCAGCACGATGTTGCGCGGATACTGGTCGAGCGGGCGGTTGTGGGGGTAGTCGATGATCATGGCGTTGCCGGTCATCGACAGGGTGGAGACCTCACAGAAGGGGTCGATCTGCGCGGTAGCGGGGTCGGGAATAAAGACCATGTCGCTCTTTTCGACCACGGCATAGCCGTAGTTCGAGGCGTCGAAGCCGATGCCGTCGGTCATGGTCGCTTCGGTAAAATTCTGAGCGGGAATGGTCACATGGCGGTACTGGCCGTTGATATCGACCATTTTGAAATCGACCATCTTGATGCCCTGCTCACGAATGAGCTGCATGACATCCTGTGCCGTTTTAGCCATTGGGAATTACCTCCAAAATTTATGGTTCGGCTCAGCGAGCCGCCTTGCCGAGATAGGCCTCCGCGATGGCGGGGTCCTTGAGCAGTTCTTTGCCCGGGCCGGACTTGGTGATGCGGCCCTGCTCGAGAACATAGGCGTTGTCCGCGACGGAGAGCGCCTTGAGCGCGTTCTGCTCCACGAGCAGAATGGTCTTGCCCATGGCCTTGATCTCGCGGATGGTATCGAAAATGGTGTTGACCAGCAGCGGCGCGAGGCCAAGGGACGGCTCGTCGAGCATGATGAGGTCGGGCGCGGACATGATGCCGCGGCCCATCGCCAGCATCTGCTGCTCGCCGCCGGAGAGCGTGCCGGCGATCTGATTTTTGCGCTCCTCCAAGCGTGGGAAAATCTCATACACGCGCTTGAGGTCGCGCTCGATGCCGTCCTTGTCGCTGCGGAGGTACGCGCCGACCTTCAGGTTCTCGTAAACGGTGAGGTTCGCGAAGATCAGGCGGCCCTCCGGCACCTGACACACGCCGAGCCGGACGACCTTATTGGCGGCGGTCGGCAGCGGCTGACCCTTGTAGAGGATCTCGCCGGACTTGTACTTCACAATGCCGGAAATGGCGTTCATCATGGACGATTTGCCCGCGCCGTTGGAGCCGATCATCGAGACGATCTGCCCCTCCTCGACCTCGAGCGAGATGCCCTTGAGGGCGTGGATGCCGCCGTAGTAAACGTTCAGGTCACGAATTTCAAGCATCGCCATCGCCGTCGTCCTCCTTTCCGAGATAGGCCTCGATGACCTCGGGGTTGCTCTGGATCTCCGCGGGCGTTCCCTCGGCAAGAGGCTTGCCGAAGTTGAGCACGAAGATGCGGTCGGAGACGTTCATCACGAGGTCCATGTGATGCTCGATGATGAGCACGGTCAGGTCGAAGCGGTCGCGGATCTCGCGGATGAGGTCCATCAGGGCAAGCGTCTCCTCCGGATTCATGCCGGCGGCAGGCTCGTCGAGCAGCAGCAGCTTGGGATCGGTCGCAAGGGCGCGGGCGATCTCCAGCTTGCGCTGCTGGCCGTAGGGCAGGTTGACGGCGATCATGTCGCGCTGCTCCCAGATGCCCATGATCTTCAAAAGCTCCTCGGTCTTTTCGCGCAGAGCCTTTTCCTGGTAATAGTACTTCGTCAGCCATTTGGGACCGACCTTGAGGCGCCAGAGCGACTGGAAGATGTTGTAGTCCGCCTCCGCGTGGCACGCGGTGAGAACGTTGTTGTAGACCGTTTCGCTCTTGAACAGGCGGATGTTCTGGAACGTGCGCGCCATGCCGCGGGACATGATGTCGTAGGGCTGCTTGCGGAAGGGCTTGACATCCGTTTCGCGCATATCGTCCTTGATGATGGCATCGCCCTGCCCGACGACCGTACCGTCGAAAATGACGCGACCCTCGGTGAGCGCGTAGACGCCCGTGATGAGGTTGAAGATGGTGGTCTTGCCCGCGCCGTTGGGACCGATGAGCGCGTAGATCTCACCCTTTTTGATCTTGAAGGAAACGTCGCCCACGGCGGTCAGGCCGCCGAAGCGCTTGGTGACGTGCCAGAGCTCGAGCATGACGTTGGGGTCATGGTGCTTGAAGGTGATGTCGCTCATACCGACGCCTCCTCTCCGACGCTGCCGCCGTCAGGCGGAGGCAGGTCCTTTTTCTTCTTGGTGAAAACGTGGCCGACGGCACGGCAGATCCTGCCGACCGGCAGCTCCTTGCCGCCCATGAGACCCTTCGGACGGACGATCATGATGACGATGACGGCGAGGCCGTACATGACCAGTCGCCAGTCACCGACCGCGCGCAGCAGCTCCGGCAGCGCGCAGAGCAGCACCGTGCCGAGCACCGAGCCGGTGATGGAGCCCATGCCGCCGAAGATGACCATGATGGTATACTCCGTAGACTTGGTCATCAGGAACATCTTGGGCTGGAGATAACCGAAGTAGTGCGCCATCATGCCGCCTGCGATGCCGGCGTAGAGCGCGGACATGCACATGGCGAGCATCTTGGAGCGGAAGGTGTTGATGCCGCTCATCTGGGCCGCCAGCTCGTCCTCGCGCACGGCGAGCATACTGCGTCCGTGCTTGGAGTTCATCAGCAGCGCCGTGGCGGTGAGGAAGATGACGACGATGACCAGCGAGCCCTTGAAGGTGGTGTGCAGGGGGATGCTCGCCACGCCCTTCGCGCCGTCGAGCAGGAAGTCCTTGCCGCCGACATTGATGGTGAGCTGCAAATTGTTAAAGATCAGCCGTATCGCCTCGCCCACGCCGAGCGTGGCGATGCAGAAGTAGTCGCCCTTGAGGTTCAGCGTGATCTTGCCAAGGCCCGCGCCGAGCAGCATGGCGGCGAGGCCCGCGATGATGAGCGAGAGCCAGTAGGGCAGGCCGAACGCCATCGTGCAGAGAATGGAAACATACGCGCCGATGCACACAAAGCCCGCGTGACCGAACGAGAACATACCGGTGTAGCCCGTAAGGATGGAAAGGCCGAGCACGATCAGCAGGGTGTAGCAGGACTGAATGAGGATGCCTTCGATGTAATACCAGCTAAACATATCGTTCCTCCCTCCTTACGCCTTGTCTTCCACGACCTTGCCCATCAGGCCGGACGGCTTGATGACGAGGACGAGGATCAGAAGTCCGTATACGAACAGGTCGCGCAGGTTGGAGTTGAAGGACGCGACAAAGATCTCCATGATGCCGAGCAGAACCGAGCCGACGATCGCGCCGGGGAGACTGCCGAGACCGCCGAACACCGCCGCGACGAAGGACTTGTTCGTGACCTGACCGATGGTGGGCTTGACGATGAAGCGCATGCCGTAGAGCATACCGGCGAAGCCGGCGAGCACGCCGCCCATGAGGAAGATGATGAAGATCACGAGATCGCCGTTGATGCCCATGAGGGTCGAGGCCTTCTCACTGTACGAGCAGGCGCGGATGGCAAGGCCGACCTTGGTTTTCTGTATGATGAACATCAAAATCAGCAGCGCGACGGCCGAGACCACGATCATCAGCAGACTGTCGACGCCAAGGGAGATCCCGCCGATGTTGATGCGGTTATCGAAGATCGGAGGGTAGTTTCTGGGGGTGCCGTCGATGGTGGCGATGACGAAATTTTCCAGGAAGATGGAAGCGCCCATCGCCGAGATGATGAAGTACAGGGACGGGGCATGGCGCTTGCGCAGCGGTGAGTAGACCAGCCGCTCGATGATGACGGCGAGCAGACCGCTGCCCACGCCGCAGAGCAGAAACGCCGGAAGAAACGGAACGTTCAGCGCCGTGAGTGCAAAATAGCCCACATAAGCGCCGACCATGATGACGCCTCCGTGGGCAAAGTTGGAAAAGTTCATAATGCTGTAGACCAGCGAATAGCCGACCGACATCAACGCGTACATACCGCCGAGGCAGATGCCGTTGACCAGCTGCTGGAGAAAATATTCTATACCCATGTATAGCCTCCTTTTGTCCGGTTAACCTCGGGCGGGGCGCCCGAGTGTCGAAAGGGTGCTTGCTTTTTCTGTTTTGGGGATGTGCTTAGTCCGCGGCGATGTAGGTCTCAAAGACGTAGGTCTTGTTCTTGCCGTCGATGCGCTCCACGCAGCCGGACTTGCCGACGGGGTTGTGGTCCTCGGCAGAGATCTTGATCTTACCGGCCATACCCTCGACCTCGACCTGAGAGTACGCGTCGGCGATGGCCTGCGGGTCATCGCTGCCGGCCTTCTCGACCGCCGCGCACCAGAGCAGGAACGCGTCGTGCGCCATGTAGCCGTTGAGCTCCATCTTCGCGCCGTTGTACTTCTCGGCATACTCCTTGCGGAAGGCGTCGCCCGCGGGATCGACGAGGGAAACGTGGTTGATGACGTAGGAGCCGTCCACCGCGTCGGCGGCGTCGAAGAGGACCTCGGACGCGCAGCCGTCGCCGCCGAGCATCGGCACCTCAATGCCGAGGGTGCGGGCCTGCTTGTGGATCATGATGAAATCCTGATAGAAGATGGGGGTGAAGATGATCTGGGGCTGCGCTTCCTTGATCTTGGTCAGCTGCGCGGTGAAGTCGGTGTCGCCGGCGGTGTAGCCCTCCTCGGCGACGATGGTGCCGCCCTTGGACTCAAAGACCTTGACGAAGTTGTCCTTCAGACCCAGCGCGTAGTCGTCGTTGACGTCGTAGAGGATGGCGGCCTTGTCAAAGCCGAGGTTATCATACACGAACGAACCGGCGATCTTGCCCTGCTGGGGATCGAGGAAGCAGACGCGGAAGTTGTATTCCTTGAGCTGACCGTCCTGCATGGTGACCTTCTCGTTGGTCGCCACGGTGGACATATCGGAGATCTTGTACTGGTCGAGGACGGACTGGATGGCGATGCACTGACCCGAGGCGTTCGGGCCGATGATCGCGCAGACCTGATCCTGCGCGCACAGACGCTTGGCGACGTTGACCGCCTCCTGCGCGTCGCCCTTGGTGTCGTAGCAGATCAGTTCGACCTGCTTGCCAAGCAGTCCGCCGTTGGCGTTGAGGTCTTCGACCAGCATCTTGAGGGTCTGGCTTTCGCAGGTGCCGTAGGCGGCCTGGTCGCCGGTGAGCGAGCCCATCCAGCCGAGCTTGATGGTGTCGCCGCCGGAGCTGCCTCCGTCGTCCTTCTTGCCGCAGCCGACGAACAGTGTCGCGAGCATCAGGCAGGCGAGGGTGAGAGCAATGAGCTTCTTCATGGATTTGCGCATGGTTTGTATCCTCCTTCAATTTGTTGTGACCGTTTTCCTTTCCCGGAACGGTCAGGGCTTGCAGGGATGGATGTCCGCCGTGCGGAGCCGGCCCCTGCATCAATGCCGTCCATACTTGATGTGTATGACGCAAGAGAGCGGCAAATGAATTGCAAAGGGCTTATGTCCAAAATAACACCTCGCCGAGTTATTGTCAAGTCATATCATGAGATACTTGCAAAGCGTATGATCTTTGTGCAAAATAACAAAAATGACCGAATCGAAGCTCGAAAAGCGGCGAAAAAAACGCTTCGGCTGCGGAAAAACAGCCGAAGCGGCAAGGGAAAAAGAGATTATAGGCGACTTTCCTGAAGCGCGACCTTTTTGCGGAAATCGCCGGGTGTCATCACCTTGAAGCGCAGAAAATTGCGGTTGAAGGTCTTGACGTTGGCGTAGCCGACCTCCATGGCGATGTAGGTCACGGTCTGGTCGGTGGTGAGCAGCAGCTCGGCGGCGCGGTTGATGCGGACGTAGTTGAGAAATTCCTCGAAATTCTTCTCCACCTGCAGCATCAGTGCGCGGTTCATTTCGGCGGCGGTGCAGCCGAATTTTTCGGCGACCGCGCGTGCGGAGAGCGGCTCGTTGTAGCTGCGGCAGATATACTCCACCAGCGCGTAGACGCGCCGGTCGGTCTCAATGCGGCAGATGCTCTCCACGCGCCGGTAGGTCTTGCGGTAGTCGTTGATGCGCATTCCCACGCGCGCGGAAAAAACCTTGGAGATATGCGAGGCGTCCACATAGCCGAGCGCCGCGGCGATCTCCTCGAGCGTGAGGTCGGTATAGAGCAGATAATTCGCGGTCTTGCCGATGCGCATTTCGTTCAGAAGGTCAAAGAACGAGAGTCCCGTCATGCCGCTGATATAGCTGCTCAGGCTGCTCTCGGAGACATAGAAGATGCGCGAGAGCCCCTTGAGCGTCAGCTTTTCGCCGGTGTGGCAGTAGAGATAGCGCAGGATCTCGCTCCTGTCCGGCGCGGCGGAGGCGCGGTCGGCCGCGGCGGGCTCGGGTTGCTCGGCGCGGAAGCGCTCCATGAGGATCACCAGCTCGACGAGGCGGTTGACGACGGCGAGCGAGCCGAGGACCTTCGGCGGGGCCGCGCCGAGAATGGATTCCAGCCCCACCTCCTCGCGCAGCGAGAGGAAAAATTGCTGCATCCGGTGGGCCTGTCCCTCGTTGCAGTAGAGCGCGGGCTGCCGTTCAATATGCGCGAGCCAATCCACCGCGTCGCCGCGCTCGTCGGAGAAGGCGCGGATGTAGCGGTTGAGCGTGTGGAGGTTGTAGATCACGAGGTGATATTGCAGCGGCTCCGCGGCCCCCCGCCCCCCCCCGGTCCTCCGTCCGGCGCGCCGTGATCTGCCACGGCAGGATGGAGAGAAGCGTATTCGGCCGCAGCTCCACGTCGTGCCCTTGGATGCGGATGACGCCGTGCCCCTCGCAGATGTAGAGGAAGCGGGCCTCCTGATGGATCAGCGGCGCGGTCGGCGCCTCGATGGTCTCGTTGTCGAACGAGCACAGCTTGCTCCGGTCGAGACGGGAGCGTTCAAAGGACTGCATCGCGGCAAGGTCTTTCATATCGGTCACCTCATTCGGCCCGCGCCGGACGGCGCGGGGTTGCCTTATGCGTTGTTTCGGTGTATAGTATACCGCAGAGGCGACCCATTTGGCAAGTGCCGGAAAGCTCGCAGGGAAGCGGAGCGGCAAAGGGCGCGCCACGCAAATTTGCCGTTAAATACAAGAAAAATAGCTGAAAATGTCCAGCGCGTTTTTCAAAAATTGGTATGCTATGTACAGAACATGAGTCAATTTCCCCCATTGGGGGCGAACTATCTTGAAGGAGGACTATCCCATGCCCGTTAATCTCAAAGGCCGTTCTTTTCTCACGCTGAAGGATTTCACCCCCGATGAGATCCGCTATATGCTCAACCTCGCCGCCGATCTGAAGGCGAAGAAGCGCGCCGGCATCCGCGGCAACCTGCTCGCCGGTAAGAACATCGTGCTGCTCTTCGAGAAGACCTCCACCCGCACCCGCTGCGCGTTTGAGGTTGCCGCCTATGACGAAGGCGCGCACGTCACGTTCCTCGATTCCAAGTCCTCCCAGATGGGCAAGAAGGAGACCATGGTCGACACCGCGAAGGTCCTTGGCCGCTTCTTCGACGGCATCGAGTACCGCGGCTACGACCAGAAGGTCGTCGAGGGTCTCGCCGCCAACGCCGGTGTTCCCGTGTGGAACGGTCTGACCACCGAGTGGCACCCCACCCAGATGCTCGCCGACGCGCTCACCGTGCAGGAGAACTTCAACTACGACATCAAGGGCCTGAAGTTCGTCTTCTTCGGCGACCTGCGGGCCAGCCTGATCGTGGGCATCAGCATGCCTCTGTCCATCCTGCTGGCAGTGATCCTGCTGGTGCAGATCGCGGTGGTGCTGTGCACCTCCGGATATATGAAACGTATGGGAGGAGGAAAGTGATATGCGCGAAAAAGATGTGAATCTGCCCTGCCGGATCTTCGCCATTCTGGTAATGCTGTTCCTGCTGGCGCCTCTGGTGGTGATCGTCATCGCCTCCTTCACGCCCACAGCCCTCATCACCTTCCCGCCTCAGGGCTTCTCCCTGAAATGGTACGCCAATATTTTCGGTTCCTCCACCCACTTTATGGATGGTCTGGTGAACAGCCTGAAAATCTGTATTCTGGCCACAGCGGCGGATATTCTGCTGGGCGTCACGGCGGCCCTATCCGTCTGCCGGTACAGCTTTAAGGGCAAGGACGCTCTGCTGAACTACTACACCTCTCCCATGTATGTGCCCAGTGTGGCCTTCGCCTTTGTTTTGCTGCAGGTCTACAGCCAGATCGGCGGTGTGCCCGGTATGCTGCGCATTTTCATCGGCCATCTCATTATCATTCTGCCCTACATCGTGCGGAACACGGTGTCTGTACTCCATGTGTTCAACTGGACGCTGGAGGATGCGGCCACCTCCATGGGAGCCACCCCTATTCAGGTGTTCTTCAAGATCACCATTCCCCTGGCCCGGCCCGGCATCATGGCCGGTGCGCTGCTGGCTTTTTTGTATTCCTTTGACGAGGTGGCCCTGAGCAGTCTGCTCTCCACCCCGAGGTTCATCACCCTGCCCATCCGCATCATGAACTATATGGAGCTGACCTTCGATCCCACTCTGGCCGCCATCTCCACACTGCTGATCCTGGCATCTCTGGTTCTGATCGTACTGATGGAGAAGTTTGTAGGGTTGGACATGTTTGTTAAGTGAGAACGGAAAGGTGTAAACTATGGCTACTTTGGAATTACAGGGACTGACCAAGCGATTCGGCGAGTTCACTGCGGTGGATTCCATGAACCTGAAGGCTGCCGAGGGCGAGATGATCGCCCTGCTGGGCGGCAGCGGCTGCGGCAAGACCACCGCTGCAAAGCTTCTAACCGGGGCGCTGCGCCCCGGCTCCGGCCGGGTACTTTTAGACGGCAGACCTGTCGAAAGCCTCGACAGGCAAGCGTATTACGCTTCCC
>OGRD01001081.1_pt1 | contig 11548 bp, 9 predicted proteins | sample 1553441 | NCBI WGS metagenome assembly OGRD01 (sample SAMEA2580106, study PRJEB22360) | human gut metagenome | biome: human gut; feature: human-associated habitat; material: faeces | place: Denmark | collected 2008/2010
ATCTGGGCCGCCCCGCCGGCGTGCATCCCTTGCAGCGCCAGCCGATGACGGGTACGCCCTGCGAAGTACCGGTTCCCAGAAAGGTGAGTTTCATGGATGCAAATGTAGAAAAAATAGCGCAATTCCCGGCACTTTGTGATGCATTGCTTCATTTTTCGCACCGCATTGCCGCATACGTTTCAAATACGGCTTCCGGTCTCCGAATATCGCGGAACCGACGAAACCGGGATTCCGGTCCGTGCGGGGCAGATGCCGGGCGTCGTGAAAAACGGGGCGAACGGATCGTACCCGAGTACGATCCGTCCGCCCCGCCGGAGGGATGTGCGGCAGGTGCGCCGCAAGCAGCGGAATCAGAATCCGCTTTCGATATTCCAGACAAACGCCCGGGCCCCCTGCATCCTGGTCGCAGCGTCCATTTCGCGGAAGGCGTCCATCAGCGGAGCCACCTTCTCGTCGTCGACGATGGCCAGGATCGAGGCGTTCATCGAAGGCCACGCATGCGTGCCATAGTGGGGTTCGCCGTCGACCGAGCCGCGGCCCTCGGTCAAGGCCCATTTGGTGAAGCCGCGGATACCCTGCTCGTCGAGGATGGCGTTCACCCGGTCGGTCAGCGCCTGGTTGTATGACAAAAATACTGCTTTCATAGTACCGATCAATTTTAATTCAGCTTTTCACTTTCAATGCTTGCTTGCCTGGTGTTCGGCCGAGAGGCGCGCCAGTTTCTCACGCTCCTTGCGCTGCGAACGGTTCACGAGGATCGAGTAGAGCACCGGAACGATGAACAGCGTGAGAATGGTCGAGAACGTCAGACCGCCGATCACGGCAATGCCCATCGGCTGCCACGTCTCCGAACCCGCTCCCGTGCCGATCGCCAGCGGCAGCATGCCCAGAATGGTCGTGAACGAGGTCATCAGCACCGGACGCAGACGGCTCTTGCCGCCGGCGATCACCGCGTCGAAGACGCCCGAGCCGCGCTCGATTAGGAGGTTCATGTAGTCGACCATCACGATACCGTTCTTCGTCACGATGCCCACCAGCATGATGGCGCCGATCAGGGCGATCAGCGACAGCGGCGTGGAGGTCATCCACAGTGCGAGGAACACGCCCGTGAAGGCGAACGGAATGGTGAACATGATGATGAACGGGAATTTGAGCGACTCGAACTGCGTGGCCATCACGATATACACCAGAATGACGATCAGGATGAGCAGCGTTCCCAGGTCGCCGAAGGCGTCGCCCTGATCCTCGACCGTACCGCCCACTTCGAGGTCCACGCCGTCGGGCGCGGGATAGTCGGCGAGGAGCTTTTCGACCTCGGCCACCACGTCGCCCAGCGCGACGCCGGCCCCGAGGGTCGACTGGACCGAAATGACGCGCTGACGGTTCTCGCGCTCGATCATCGGAGCGGCATACTCCTCCTGCACCCGGCCGACCTCCTTGAGTTTCACGGGGCGGCCATGCGCGTTGTAAAGCGTGATGTTCTCCACGTCATCGACCGAGGTGCGGAACGGCTCGCCGTAGCGTACGACGATGTCGTATTCGTCGCCGTCCTCGCGGTACTTCGACGCCACGAGACCGTCGATCCGGTTTTTCACGGCCTGCGACGCAGTGGCGCTGTTCATCCCGTAATACGACAGGCGGTCGCGGTCGAAGACCACGTTGTACTCGGGACGCAGGTCGTCGCGCGAAAGTTTCACGTCGCGAACGCCCTCCAGACGGCGCATCTTCTCCTTCAGGTCGTTGGCAACGGCGTTCGTCACGTCCATGTCATAACCGAAGACCTTGACGTTGACCGTCGCCGAACCGCTCATGCTGCCCGACTGTCCGCCGGGAGTGACCGTGTACTGGCGGATCTCGGGAATCCGGTCGAGATCACCGCGCAGCAGGTCGGAGATGACGTAGATCGACCGATCGCGCTCCTCCACGCCGGTCAGGCGCACGTTGTAGTTGATGATGTGCGAACCGGTGGTCTGCATCGCCGCGAAGGCGTTGTCCGACGAGTTGGCGCCGGCCGACGCCGAGACGAGCACGATCTCGGGGTATTTCGCATAGATGATGCTGTCGATCTGCCGGGCGATGCGCGCCGTGTAGTCGACGCCGACGTTCTGCTCCAGCTCGACCATGGCCGAAATGCGGCCGTTGTCCGAGGGCGGGAAGAACTCGGTGGGAACCCGCGTCAGCAGCCCCAGCGACACGACGAAGACCGACATCATCGAGAAGAAGGTGATCCGGCGGTGGCGTACGACCCAGTCGAGCGAACGGGCGTAGGCGTCGTCGAGCCATTCGAGCGCCCGGTCGATCGGCTTGTAGATCACGCCGAGGCCCTTGTAGTCGTGCTGGCCGCCTTCGAGTTTCAAGAGGTAAGCCGACATCATCGGGGTCAGCGAAATGGCCGCCGTAGTCGAAACGCAGACCACGATCGTCACGATCCAGCCCAGCTCGCGGAACAGGATGCCCGCCATGCCCGGGACCATCGTCAGCGGCAGGAACACCGCGACGACCACCAATGTCGTGGCGATGACCGACAGCCACACCTCGTTGGTGGCGTAGATGGCGGCCTCCTTCGGGTTCGAGCCGCGCTCGATATGCGTCGTAATGTTCTCCAGAACCACGATGGCGTCGTCGACCACCATACCGATGGCGATGGAGAGCGACGAGAGCGAGATGATGTTCAGCGTGGAGCCGGTGGCGAAGAGGTAGATGAACGAACAGATCAGCGACACGGGGATCGTCATACAGATGATCAGCGTCGCGCGCCAGCGTCCGAGGAAGGCCATCACCACCAGCACGACGAAGATGAAGGCGTAGAGAATGGTCTCCGAGAGCGACCCGATGGCGTCGGTGATCTCCTGCGAGCCTTCGAAAATCAGCTCCATCTTGACATCCTTCGGGAGGGTTTTCTGAATCTCCGGCAGGCGCGACTGGATTTCGTGGACGATATTCACGGTGTTGGCGCCCGACTGTTTCTGGAACATCACGCGCACGCCCCGCTGGCCGTTGACGCGTTCGTCCATCGTGGCTTTTTCGAGCGTATCGCGGATCTGGGCCACGTCCGAAAGTCTCACCGTGCGGCCCCCGGCGTTCGACACCACGACCTTGCGCATCTCGTCCGAGAGTTTGAACTCGCCGTCGGCCTTGATGTTGAAGGTGTTGTTGCCCACGTCGATCGTGCCGCTGGGGATGTTGACGTTCTCGGCGGCGATGATCTGCCCCAGCTGCTCGACCGTGAGGTTGTAGGCCTCCAGTTTGGCGGGGTCGACGTTGACCTGCACCTCGCGTTCGGGTGCGCCGATGATCGACACGGCGCCCACGCCGTCGACGCGGTTGAGCACGTTGACCAGCTTGTCGTCGAGAATCTTGTTCAGCGCCGGATAGCTCTCCTCGGCCGTGACGGCAAGCATCATCACGGGGATCATCGAGGTCGAGAACTTGAAGATCGTCGGATAGTCGATGTCGTCGGGCAGCTGCGACTGCACGCGCGACACCACGTCGCGGATTTCGTTGGCCCCTTCGTTCAGGTCGGAGCCGTATTCGAACTCGACGGTGATCATCGAGACGTTGTCCTGCGACTTGGAGGTCAGTTTCTTGAGGTTGCTCACCGTGTTGAGGTTGTCCTCCAGCACACGGGTGATGTTGGTCTCGATGTCGGCGGCGTTGGCGCCCGGATACATCGTGATCACCGAGATCTGGGGTATCTCGATCTCGGGATACTGGTCTACGGCCAGGTTCATCAGCGAGAAGAGTCCGAAGACCATCACGCCGACGAACAGCAGGATCGTTGAGATCGGTTTGCGGACCGCGCTTTCGTAAATTTTCATTGGAAAGGGGCTGTTTTAATCTTATTTAATATCCACTTTGGCCCCGTCGAAAAGTTTCGACAACGCCGTGACGGCCACCGGCTCGCCCGCTTCGATCCCCGAGAGGATGTCCACGCGGTCGCCGACCTGGCGTCCCACCTTGACCGAGCGGCGCTCGGCAACCGAGTCGCCGACGATGACGTAGAGGTAACGCTCGGCCGAGCCGACCTGCTTCTGCACGGCCACGTCGGGAACCATCACGCCCTCCTTGCTGCCCATGTCGAAGGTCGTGCGGGCGTACATGCCCGGGCGCAGCGTGCGTTTGGCGTTGGGGACCTTGACCTCGACCTTGAAGGTGCGGGTCGTGGGGTCGAGCGCCGGATAGATCAGCGACACCGTGCCCGTGAACTCCTCGTCGGGGAAGATGTCGACGGCCAGCTTCACCGGCATGCCCACCTTCACGTTGGGGAAGTACTGCTCCGAAATGTTGGCGATGACCTTCAGCGGGTCGATCTGCATGATGTGCAGGATCGGCTGCTGGGCGAACAGGTCGCCGGACTCGTAGTTGCGGGCCGTGACGACGCCCGAAATGGGCGAACGCACCTCGATGTTCTTCTTGAGGTTGGCGACCACCTCGCGCTGCACGTCCAGCTGGGCCTTGGCCTGCTCGATCTGCTGGGTCGAAATGCCTCCGGCCTCGTAGACCGGCAGCAGGCGGTTGTAGTCGTCCTCGACGGTCTTCAGCTGCACCAGCTGCTGGGTGTACTGCGTGGGATCGAGCGTCACGACGAGCTGCCCCTCGCGCACCGGATCGCCCACCTCGACGTAAATCCTGTCGATGTGCACGCCCGAAGCCGCCGGAGTGATGTCGTTCTCCTTGTAAGGCTCGATCTCGGAAGTGAAGACCTCCGTAAGCTGCACCGAAGCCTCTTCGGCAACGGCGCTTTTGGTCAGCACGCCTTTGTCTTCCGCAACGGCGGTCACGCCTTTCTTACCCGTGCAGCCGGCGAAAGAGACGGCGGCGATGCACAAAATCACGATTTTTTTCATACGTTCTTTATCCTGTTTTTTATTTATTTCCGTGTTCGCGGCCGACGATGCGGTCGTACTCGGCCTTGGCCGAAAGGTAATCGTAGATCGCCTGCGAGAAGTTCAGCTGCGCCTGCGTCTGCGAGAGCTGCGCGCTGTTGAGTTCGAGGATCGTCCCCGCGCCCGCCCGGTAACGGGTGTCGGAGATCTTGTAGGCCTTGCGGGCCTGCTCGACGGTCAGCTCCTGGGCGTACATCGTCTCGCGGGCGGTCAGCAGGTCGTTCAGCGCCGAGCGCACCTGCACGTCGATCTGCTGCCGGGCGTAGCTGCGCTGGAGCGACAGCTGCGAAATCTGGTTTTTCAGCTCGCGCGACTTGTTCATCTTCGTCAGGCCCGAAAAGATGGGGACCGACAGTTGCAGGCCGACCGAAATCGGATGGGTCCAGAAATACCGGGAATCGTCCGTCGCGGCGGCGCCGCCGAAATTGAAAGGCTCCATGTCGTTACCCGTATAGGAGGCCGACCCGAAGGCTGCGAGCGTCGGCATGCGTCCCGCATTGGCCGCCTTGAGCGAACGCCGGAGAACCTCCTCCTGCAATTCGAGCGAGCGCAGGTCGGAGTTGTCCGTCACGTCGGTGGTCAGCCCGTCCGTCCCGGCCAGCACGTCGTCGCGCAGGGCGTCCAGCTCGCCCACCACCTCGATCTCCACATCCTCGGGAATCGAGAGGTACATCTTGAGCATCAGCTTGGCCAGCTTGATCGAATTCTCGGTCTGGAGGATCGTGGGCTTGAGGTTGCTCAACTGCACCTGCGCGGTCAGCAGGTCGTATTCCGAGGCCAGCCCGTGCTTGTACTGCACCTGCGTATCGTCGACCGTGCGCTGCACCGTGGTCTCCGACTCGCGGAGCACCGCGAGCGACTGCTCGGCGAGCAGGATGTTGTAAAAGGCCTTCTTCACCTCGGCCGTCAGGTTGATGCGCGAGGCGCGTGCGGCCTCCACGGCCGTGGCCATCTGCGCGTCGTTCATCTTCAGCGTGCGGTAGACCGACGGCGCGAAGAGCGGCAGCGACAGGTCGCCCTGCACGGCGAAGGTGTTATCGGCTCCGAACGAAATGCCGCCGCGCATCTCGGACTTCACGATCGAACGGGTGTAGCTGCCCGACGCCGAAATCTGCGGCAGCAGGTTGCCCCACGTCTGGCGCTTCACGTAGTCGTAACGCTGCACCTCCATCTCCGCGACCTTGACGGTCGGGTTTTCGCTCAAGGCGAGATCCAGCGCCTGGGGAAGCGTCAGCCGCATCTGCGCCGAAGCGCCGGCGACGCCCGCCGCCCAAAAGGCGATGATCAAAAAAAGTCGTTTCATCATTATTCGGTAAAATTATGTTGTCATTATCATTTATGCGGACGAACGGAACGGACGGATATTTCAGTCCCCGCCCCTTCGCGCCGGCTATTGCATCCGGTGAACGGCTTTGGCAGGCTCGTAGCGTTTCAGGTAGTCGTCGACGAGCAGCAGCCCCTTGGTCGTGGAGATGCCGCGGAAAAAATTGCTGATGATCTGCACGAACGCCTCGCGCTCGGTCATGCCCGCGGGCAGAATGAGGTCCTTGCGCACGGTGATGGCCGAAGCCGTGTAGTAAAGCACCGAAATGGCCAGATCGAGATTGATCGTGTCGACGAACAGCCCGTCGGCAATCCCCTTTTCCAGCATCTCCTGCAGGTCGCGGCGGCTCTTGGCGGTGCCTTCGCGCGTCATCTTGTCGTGCACCGCCGGGTAAAACTTGCGCAGGTTGTTCAGCAGCCGCTGGATGACTTCGGCGTTGTCCATCACGCCGCCCAGCACCATGAACATCGCTTCGAGCACGTTGCGCGCATGGGCGCACGCTGCGGCGCGCTCGATGCGTTTCTTTTCGAAATAGCGGTCCATCGCCAGGTAGAGCAGCCCCTCCTTGTCGCCGAACAATTCGTAGAGCGTCCGTTTCGATACCCCCAACTGCTGCGCGATGTCGTCCATGCGCACCGACTTGATGCCCTGCGAGACGAACATGTGCATCGCCTGTTCTATGATTCGTTCCTTCTGATCCATGATCCAATCCGATTGATACGGATGCAAATATATGCACCAAAACTTATAAAACAAAAAAAGTTTTCTGTTTTTCCCGGTTTTCTGACGAAAACAACAAAAAAGGAGCCTATCAGGACTCCTTCATGCAAAATCGGACGCGGGAAATCGCCCTTCGGCGGGCAGACCGCACGGCGCTTCGGGGATCATGCGGCGGCCGTCCGCATAACGAGCATGCCAGCGCAGACCGGAGCAAAAAAGCCGCCGCAGAAATTCTGCGGCGGCTTTGTCCAAAACGGGAACGCCCCGTCTATTTCGGGACCCGTTCGAGCCATTTGACCATGGCCAGCATGGCGAACATCGAGATGGCGCAGACGATGACGAAGATGCTCCACGTCGCGGAGATCGAGATGCGCTTGTAGAGGATCGGGCCGATGAACAGCAGGCCGTTGCCCAGCGCCGTGGCGCCCAGCCAGCAGCCCTGCATCAGGCCCTGGAGTTTCTGCGGAGCGACCTTCGACACGAACGACAGGCCCAGCGGCGAGATGAACAGTTCGGCGAAGGTCAGGATCAGGTAGGTGGCCACCAGCAGCCACGGAGTGACGCGCTCGGCGAACGAGAGACCGCCCTGCGCCTGCACTTCGGCGAGTTTGGGAAGGCCCAGCGACCCGAAGACCATCAGCACGTAGGCGAATGCGGCAATGCCCATTCCGATCGCGATCTTCATCGGAGTCGAAGGCTCCTTGCCGCGGTTGCGCAGCCAGGCGAACACGGCGATGATGACCGGCGTGAGGAACACCACGCAGAAGGGGTTGGCCGACTGGAAAATCTCGGCCGTGATGGGCATGCCGAAAATTTCGAGACGGGTGTAATCCTGCGCGAAGAGCGTCAGCGTCAGACCGTTCTGATGGAACGAGAACCAGAAGAAGATCACGATGGCGAACACGGCGAACAGCGCATAGAGACGCTGTTTGATCTCACGCGCATCCTGCTGGATTTCGGCCTTCGAAGGCGTCGTCCTGGAAGCGGCCGCAACCTTGGGATCGGGCAGCTTCTTCTTGTTGGCCAGGAAAACCACCAGCGAGAAGACCAGCGCCACGATAGCCACGCCGAACGCATAGTGGAATCCGGTGTTGAAGGCGTTGAGATAGCTCTGCGCGAAAACGCCCATGTCCGCCGGGACGCCGCCGAGGCTCACTTCGGCAGCCAGCTCGCTGAAACGGCCCTGGGCCACTTCGGGACTCATCGTGCCGCCGATATACTGGTGGCAGAGGGCCGAAAGGTCGGAATTGTAGAGGAATCCCTGCGTGCGGAGCCACCAGTTGCGCACGCCCACGGCGGCGAACGGTGCGAACATCGCGCCGATGTTGATGAACATGTAGAAAATCTGGAAGCCCGTGTCGCGCAGTTTGGCATACTGTTCGTTGTCGTAAAGCTGCCCCACGAGCGCCTGGAGGTTGCCTTTGAACAGACCGTTGCCGAAGGCGATCACCATCAGTGCGCCGATCACCACGGTCTTCGACGTAACGGTGGGAACCATCAGCGCGGCATACCCCGCCGTCATCACCAGAATACCCGCGATGATCGTCCCCTTATAGTTGCGCAGCCGGTCGGCGATCAGGCCGCCGACGAGCGCCAGGATGTAGATCGAGGTATAAAAAAACGAATAGATTTTCCCGGCCTGCTCGCCGTCGATACCGAATTTCGACATCAGGAACAGCGTCAGAATGGCCATCATGGTGTAGAAACCGAAACGTTCGCCCGTATTGGCGAGAGCCGCGGCAATCAAACCTTTAGGTTGCTTGAGCATAGTAGAATTGGGTATTAGTAATGGATACGTTTTTTTGTTCGTGGACAAAGATAGAAAAATTTTTCATATATTTAGTGTCGCAACGGCACTTTTATCAGTCGGAACTCATAACCGGACCCGGGTGCGATTCGGTTTTGCTCCCATCCGACTTTTTATTACCTTTGTAGAAAATCGACTCCCCTATGGAAAAAACGACCCGAAGACTTCCGATCGTCGAACGCGACGAATGGTTACAGCCCGTCGAGGCGCAGATGAACCTGCGCCACGAGCGTTACGAGCGGAAAATGGCCGACATCGGACGCTCGGCGGGATCGCTCGTCGACTACGCCAACGGCTACCGCTATTTCGGCTGGCAGTGGGACGATGTGCTGGACGGCTGGTGGCTGCGCGAGTGGCTGCCGGGGGCGCACGACGTCTACGTCTTCGGCGATTTCAACAACTGGCAGCGGACCGAAATCCGCATGCAGCGCGACCGCCATGGCGTATGGAGCGCCTTCTTCCCCACGGCGATGTACCGTGACAGGCTGGTGCACGGCTCGCTCTACAAGCTCCACGTCCATGGCGACAACGGCTGGCTGGACCGCATTCCGGCCTACGCCCGGCGCGTCGTGCAGGACGACGAGACCAAAAACTACACGGCGCAGTTCTGGAACCCCGCAGAACCGTTCGACTGGCGGGACGACGCGTTCGACGCCTCGAAGATCGGCAGCCTGCTGATCTACGAAGCCCATGTGGGCATGGCCCAGGAGCGCGAGGGCGTGGGAACCTACCGCGAATTCACCGAAAAGATACTCCCGATCATCAAAAAGGACGGCTACAACGCCGTGCAGCTGATGGCCGTGGCCGAGCACCCCTACTACGGGTCGTTCGGTTACCACGTGTCGAGTTTCTTCGCCCCCTCGTCGCGCTGCGGCACGCCCGAGGAGTTGAAGGAGCTGATCCGCCGCGCCCATGAACTGGGGCTGGCGGTGATCATGGACCTCGTGCACGCCCACTACGTCAAGAACCTCAACGAGGGGATCAACTCCCTCGACGGCACCGACCATCTCTACTCGCCGCCGGGCGACGCGGGCTACCAGCAGTACTGGGATTCGAAACTCTTCGACTACGGCAAGGAGGAGGTGCAGCACTTCCTGCTGTCGAACGTCAAATACTGGCTCGACGAGTTCCATTTCGACGGCTACCGCTTCGACGGCGTGACGTCGATGATCTACCGCCACCACGGCTACGTCACGTTCGATTCGCGCGACCGTTTCTTCGACGAGGGGGTCAACGGGGACGCTCTCACCTACCTCACCCTGGCCAACCGCCTCGCGCACGATTTCCGGCCTTCGGCCGTGACCATCGCCGAGGACGTGAGCGGCATGCCGGGGATGTGCATCCCGATCGCCGACGGCGGCATCGGATTCGACTACCGCCTGGGCATGGCCATCCCCGACTTCTGGATCAAGCAGCTGAAGGAGGTGCCCGACGAGCAGTGGGACATCCGGGAGATGTGGTCGGTGATGACCGACCGCCTGCCCGAAGTCAAGACCGTGGCCTACGCCGAGTCGCACGACCAGGCGCTCGTCGGCGACAAGACCATCGCCTTCCGGCTGATGGACAAGGAGATGTATTTCCACATGGACCGCGCTTCGGAGAACATCGTCATCGACCGCGGCATGGCCCTGCACAAGATGATCCGCCTGATGACCATCTCCACGGGCGGTCAGGCCTACCTCAACTTCATGGGCAACGAGTTCGGGCATCCCGAGTGGATCGACTTCCCGCGCGAGGGCAACGGCTGGAGCTACGCCCACGCCCGGCGGCAGTGGTCGCTCGCAAAAAACGGATTCCTGCGCTATGCGTGGCTGGGCGATTTCGACCGCGCGATGATCCGGCTGGTGAAAAAATACAAGGTTCTTGCCGACGGTTACCCGTGGAATCTGCTGATGGACGAGCGCAACAAGACGATGGCCTTCTCGCACGGCGACCTGCTGTTCGTCTTCAACTGGCATCCTTCGGCCTCGATCCCCGACTACGAACTTCCGGTGCAGGCCCCGGGCAAGTACGTCCCGGTGCTCTCGACCGACGAAAGCCGCTTCGGCGGACAGGAGCGGCAGTCGATGGCGGCCGAACACTTCTCGTTCGACGCCGGGGAGGGCGACGGACAGCGGCAGCCCCATATCCGCATCTACAACACCTCGCGCACGGCGACGGTCTACCTGCGAAAAAAGTAGTTACGCAACGACTATATTTTCCTTTTTATTCACCAAAACAGATTTACCATATTTCTTTAAAGGAGTTGAGAGAAGGATTCTACCAATGCCGGCGGTTCGAAGCCACGAACCTGTGGCGGAGATCGTTCCTTCTTTCCATTTTTCTGGTCTTTTGTTTCGCCGTCTACGGAGCGCTGGCGTCCGAAATCCTGACCGCCGGACCCGGAGCGGCCAATTTCCTGGCGCTGAACGAAGCCGCCTGCGCGGTGGCGCTGCTCGGAACGTCGTTCGCCCTGATCTGGATCATGATGGCCAAGGGGTCGAAAGCCTGGTACGAGGTCTACGAACGCTACATATTCGAGATCGAACAGGAGGAAGCCGAAGGACTGAAAATTCCGGAGCGCTATCGGCTGGGAGCCTTGTGCCGCCCCTGGGAGATGAACGGCAACCTCTTTTCGAAGAAGGCGGGCCGCTACTCCCCCTCGCGGCTCAACATCACGATCGGGTCGGTGACGCTGACGGCCTAGCTGACCGTCGGACTCATCCACTATGCCGCCAGTGTCATCCTTTACGCCGAAGGCCCTGCCCTCTGCTGGCAGCCGCTGATCCTCGCGCTCATCCCCGCCTCGTTCCTCGCCGTTCTCGTCACGGC
>OGRD01001089.1_pt1 | contig 11468 bp, 7 predicted proteins | sample 1553441 | NCBI WGS metagenome assembly OGRD01 (sample SAMEA2580106, study PRJEB22360) | human gut metagenome | biome: human gut; feature: human-associated habitat; material: faeces | place: Denmark | collected 2008/2010
GCGAATTCTAGGCTATCGTTCGCCCACCCCCCCCCCCCGCCGATGCCCCTGTCACCGTGCGACTACTCAACCACTTCACCGATTTGCCCATGCTCATCCACAAACGCTAGGCCATTGCTATAATTCCACTTTCTAGCCATAGTTTCCTTCGAGTCGTACCGTGAAAAGACGTCATATCCTCATATTATTCGCTTTATTTGCACTCTCTACGACTATCATTCATCTATCGAGTGCAAACGCCGAACCATCCGACGTTACAGGGGGCGCGACTGTCGCGCCCAATACTCCACCCGTTCCACCGACTGACTCGGGCAATGACGCCAACAATGCCCCATCGACGACCTACTCAAACGCTCCGCAAACGGCCAATTCCAACACACCTCATGCGGCGATAAATCCCAACACGCTCCCATTGCCTATCAACGGCGACGCCATCAATGGCGGAATCGAAGAAACGTCGTCGAGCTCTGCCGATGCACCCGTTCCCGAGCTCCCCGAGCACAGGCTCACCTTTGCCCCGTTCCCCAAAGATTATCGCATTCGCGTCCAATTGGTCACGACTGTCGGCAATATACCGTGCGAGCTCTATGCCGACACTCACCCGCTCACAGTGCTCAATTTCGTCGCCCTTGCGACGGGATCCCCATCCTGGCGCGATGCCTCGGGCACAGTGCATTCGACGCCCTATTATAAGGATATCCCCTTCGGATCGAAAAAACGCGGTGCATTTGTCGTCTCAGGCGATCGCCCCGAGGGAACGGGATTCTATGTCGTCGATGAACGATGCACTGTTCACGGCCCAGTTACCGGCGCCATCGCCATGTCTCAATTGCATCCCGGCACGGCTTCATCGAATTTTATTCTACTCGCTCGCGATATTACCGAATTTAATGGCATGTATGCGGTGTTTGGCCAATGCGAAAACATCGAAGCCATCGAACAACTGACGAAGCAAAAGGCCGTTCTCGAACGCGTCATCGTGGAATAGTCGATTAGGAATCGCGCTTTCGGTAACCTTCGAGTTTTCGCACGAGGTGGCGACGCGATATCTTGAGTAGTTTTGCCGTTTGGGTGCGATTTTCGTTGTTTTGAGCCAAAGCCGTTGCGATGATTTCGTGTTCGACGGCATCGATCATATCGGCGAGCGATTTGTATCGAGCGAGTAGTTGTTCGGGCGAAATGGCGTGGGCGTGGGGGGGGACGATGCTTTGCGTTGCCGATCGAATGCGCGGCGCAATGTCGTCGATGCCAATTATCGGGCTCGATCCCGACAAGACGACGATGCGTTCGATTTCGTTTTCGAGCTCGCGCACATTGCCCGGCCACAGATATTTGCACAAGACGACGAGGGCATCGTTGGCTATCGTCTTGGGCTGGCGCTTACATGCTTTGCACTTGATATCGATATAGTATTGGCACAAATCGGCGATATCTTCGGCATGCGCCATCAAAGCTGGTATGTGAATCGGAACGACGCATAATTTTTCGCATAAATCGCGACTAAATTCCCCAGCTTCGACGAGCGAATCTAAATTGCGCGTCGTCGTCGCAATGATTCTAACGTCGACGCGATGAAGTACGACGTCGCCAAGCGGCAAAAAACAGCCATTTTCAATGACTTGAGCCAGCTTCGTTTGGGTGCACAGAGGCATGGCATCGACGTTTTTGACGAGCAATGTGCCCTTATCGGCGATGTCGAGTAACCCCAATTTATCGATAAATGCATTTGCCGACGTTCCGCGTTTGTGACCAAAAAGCTCGCTTTCGAGCGACTCGACATCGTTGCCGTCGCAATTCATCACCACGTATGGCGACGTGCGCCGATAACTCGCTTCGCGAATCGCCTGCGCCAACCGCGTTTTCCCCGTCCCGGGCTCGCCCGTGATGAGTATCGGGCTTTGAGAACAACTCGCATGTTTCGCTTGATCGACGACACTTTGCATTATTGTCGATCGGCCGATAAACGATGCAAACGGCGCACTTGCGGCGCCCCACATAATCGGGTCGTGCGACCTCTGTTCCGACGCCTCGAACTGCTCCAAACAACGCGCCGTATAAACGGCCATTTCTTCGAGAAAATTGCGCAAAAGCTGCGATTCACGGCGCGTAAGCCTCACGAGCTCGCGGCATCCATGCGCAAGCGTCGCGCGATTGATGTGCAAAAAGTCGCCGCGTTCGAGTATCGCGCTGTCGGGATCATCGGCATCGGCAAAGACGAAACCCGACGCAAAAAACGCCGCAACGCACTCGGCATTATAGACGATCGGAACGATAATCCCCTGCATCCCTGCATGGCACTGCATAAAAAGCGATACGGGTGCCGAGGGCGATATTTCGCCGATCCATTCACGATAATTCGCAATACAAGTCTGCGCATCGTTGCGAATCATAAACGCATCACACAGCGGTTTATCGGTGCGTTGCGCCGTCCCAATCCACGTGTGCTGCCCGTCGATGGTGAGAAACCCCACCCACAAATTGAGCTCACGACGGATGAGCTCGGCCATGCGTTGGATGGAATCCGTTTGTAGAATTCGGTGCCACTCGATCGTTGCCATTGCTCAATGCCTCATCCCATGCGTGAATACAAACTATACCACTTCATTATCTCATCATTGCGTCGAAAAGTCAACGATTACCAAGTGCCTTCGAACCACTTCAACTATCGCATCATCGATGCAAATCCGCCCTATTCCGCTTTGCATCGATACGCAGAACGACTATTATCCGAAACGCCAGTCCGTTCCGCTTTGCATCGCATCGCGGAACGACGAGACATTCGGCGACGCGATCTCGACAATTCAAACGCCGATTGCCCCTCTACTGTTTCACGATACGATTAGATTGCGGAGAAACGACCTTGCCATCTCAAACCGAAACATCTCAAACCGATACAGTCTCGCCCGGCTCGCTACGCGTCGCCCGCCGATTCCTCATCGACTTCCTAGCCGATCCCTCTCTCCCCGACTCGCTCCTACCACTATGCGACGAAGTCTGTGCGCGATTCCAAAACATCGAATCGCATCTCAAATCGATTCACACCGACGTCGCCACATCGTCGCGCCCCATCGTCGATCACGCCATCGCTCTATTGGCTCACGCCCTAAAATGCGCCGATACGCCACCGGCTTTTATCCGCTACATTCATCAAAATGCCGAAGACTTGGGCGTCACGCGACGCGATCTCATCGATCACCAGCTTTGGGCATAGCACCACATATATATGCGTCGCGTTCGCTATAAATCATAACGCCCCACGCTCCCCTCATCTTCATCCCTCGCTTTGCCCACACCGCCATGTCATCGGCCTCCCGCGATTGTCCGATTTCGCAGTTCTCAAATTCTTGTATCTCGAACACAAAAATAGTAATATTACATTGGGGGATAGTCTTGGAATGCAATACGAACTTCGTATCACAACATTTCAAAATATTTGATAACATATAACGAACATACGCGATGCATCTCTTAGAGATTGTACATGAGGAGAGTGATGATGTCATTATACAAACGAATATTCCCATTTTTAGCATTTATGTCGGTTTGTGGCTGCCAGCTCGAGGCACTACACGTCAATGGCGACGAATGCTCGCCATCGTTCAGCAATGGCATGAGCGTCGAAACGGGATCGATTACGTGTTACAAAGACCACATGGAAGGCGATTGCATCGGGCTCGACGGTCAGTGCCTTTCGACGACGGCTTGCCTCAATTGCAAACGCGATTTCAACGATTGCAAACGATACCAAGCCGATTTCGATCTCCTCGTCGACAATGCATCATCGCCCAACCGCCTTTTCGTCAGTAGCGTCAACGACGAGGCCAACCTCGACACTTATCGATCGCTTTTCTACAACGGCAAACTCAATGTATGCCCCACCGACGCGCCGCGCTGTGCGTGGACGAAAGACGACGATGGCGCCATTGCGTCTTTTGAATGCCTCACATGTCAAGACGATATTTGCGGTAATCAATGCGTCGATCTCAAATCTGACGACGAGAATTGCGGCGCATGAGGTAGAGAATGCACGGGTGGAACGACCTGTAGAGAATCCAAATGCGTCTGCACATCAAACCTCGTTCTCTGCAATAATAATTGCATCGATCCCAAAACAAATCATCAATTTTGTGGCGCAAGCGGTACATGTCAAGGCGAAAATAGCGGTACGACATGCGGGGGAAATCAAAAGTGCAATGAAGGCGTATGCGAGCTTACGACCGATAGTCAATGCCCGACTGGGGAACACAAAGAAGGTAATACATGCGTCGAAGACTCCGTCGATGCATGCGGTCTTGCGACGGTGCGATGCACGGCATTAGCGGGCTGGCTCCAGGGCGAATGCAACGACAGGCAATGCCAAGCAAAGCGTTGCAAACCCACATACCATCTCGATGGCATAAGATGCGCCGAAGACACCAATGATTGCTGTGGTGTTGCATGTTCAAAATGCCCAGAAGATGAATATTGCGTCAACGGCAAATGCGAATCGACCTGCAACGATTTGACGCCTTGTACCGATCTCAATCACAAAACGACATGTGCCGATTTACAATATTCAACGAGCCACTGCGGCGGTTGTAATAATTTATGCGTAGCCCATGGCGAACTACATCCCAACAGCACTTCCGTTCTGTGCAACGACGGTCGTTGCATTGCGACTTCGTGCGACGCTGGATATCACGTCTATGAGGGCAACTGTGAGCCCGACTCCCCTGAGCGATGCGGTCCACTCGCCGTCAACTGCCTCACATCGAACTACGGTTGTGAAGCCGCAGAATGTAACAACGGAAAATGCGTCGTCACACAATGCAATCCTAAGTTTTTCATCGATGATAATAACACATGCAGATTGAGCGATAATGACAATTGCGGCGCAATCGATCATCGTTGCAGTGCCGGAGAGTTTTGCTCGCTCGGCGAATGCAAGAGTACATGCGAACCCGATCAAACACCATGCACCAATCAAGATACTGGCTCGGTGACGTGTGCCGACCTCGACACCAATCCCGACAATTGCGGCGCATGCGGCGTCAAATGTAACACCGACGTCATTCCCAACAGCATCGCCGTCGAATGCAATCGCGGATGCAAAGTCACACATTGCAGTAGTAAATATCACATATACGACAACACATGCGAGCTAAATGATATCGACAATTGCGGCACTCATGGGAATCGATGCAACGCTGCAAATGCAATAAACTATTGTAAATCAGGCGTCGAGAACTATGAATGCGATTCGACGTGCATAGACGATTTCCACAAAGACGAAAACGGAGAATGCGTTCCCGACACGCCCAGCGCTTGCGGTCCAGAGATGAGGAATTGCAAAGACATTACGCCTTGGTGGATTGATGGCGAATGTCGAAAAGGCGGCAAGTGTTACGCCACAAAGTGCGATACGTCGAAATCCCACGTCTACAACGGCACATGCGAAGAAAACGATAACGATCATTGCGGTGCTCACAATAGTCCTTGCTCATCCGAAGAGGTATGCAAATCGGGCGTCTGTGCAAGATTTTGCAACACCAATGAAACGATATGCGAAGTCAATGGAAATCGAAGCTGTAGAAATCTGAATACCGATCGAGATCACTGCGGTCAATGCAATAAAGCTTGCATCAAATCTGATTTGGCAGGTATAGTAACATGCGAAAATACAAAGTGCATCGAAGGAAACTGCAAGCTAGGATCTCATTTCAATGAAAACACAAATCGATGCGAATCAGATACCGACTTGGCTTGCGGTGATAAGCTTATCAATTGTAATAACGCTATTCCCAATAGCGAAGAGACATTTTGCGAAAGTGCAGTGTGTAAACTCAAACGATGCAAAGACGGATTTCATGTCGACACATCCAAGCAAAAGTGCATCGAAGACACTGTCTTATGCTGTGGCCCTCACTGTTTACGATGCTTAAATCCATCATACGGCAAAGCCGTGTGCAAAAATGGCAAATGCGACGTCGAATGCAACGACGGTTATACGAGATGTGAAACGCCATCCCCGCGTTGCACAAACCTCAACGAAGCATCTGCCTGCGGAAGTTGTACCAACCAATGCACAGAAAAGCCAGCCAATGCAACGGCTGTCTGCATCGATAAGACTTGCAGCTTTAAATGCGCCCCGGGTTATGCAGAATGTACATCAGGGCAATGCGTTTCAACCAACACGACCTCGCACTGTGGCACCTGCAATAATCGGTGTCTACTCGTTCCCAATGGCTCTTCGTCTTGTGACAATGGAAAGTGCATCATCACATGTAATTCTGGTTATTTTCTCAAAAATAACCAATGCGTGTCCATTGGTTCTGGTTGCCCTGGAACCTTTATTGATTGCAATCTCGACGGCAGTAAATGTTGCAAAACGTTTGAAGATTGCAATAACCCAAAAGTTGCTTGCTTTGAAGTTGCCCCACTTGAACCTCTTGAACCAATTCAACCATGATAATCTGACGAGTCCTCATTGTCGGCATTCGCTTAATCTTTCACATCCAACCCCCCCAGAGCCAGCGAAGCGCTGGCTCTCTTCCCGTAGCGATGGCATAATCCCCAAATTGCCATCGCCAGCCAGCGACCGCTAAAGCAAACGCTCCCCCATTGTAGCTCCCATCAATAGCGGTCTCACTCTCTTGTATCTTGAACATAAAAATAGTACACTATTCCGCTAGGGGGATAGCCTTGGAATGCGATATGAATTTCGTATCCTACTCTTCGATCTATGAGATAACCTAACATGGTGTTAGGTTGTATTTCGGTATATAACGGAGGTTGTCATGCAGAAGCCCAATCGATTGCCCATCTTAGCGATTACCCTGTCTTTATCATGCACCGCATTCGGATGCTCGCTCCAAGAAATACCTGCCGTTGGGCAGCAATGCCCGCCCGACATTCCAAACGCACATGCATCCGTCCAATTTGGCGATATCGAATGCTATGCCGATATGATGGAAAGCCCGAGTCTCGACCAAAACGGCGAATGTGCCAATGACGATTTCGAATGTATACAAAATCTCAAACAGTGCGTTCGATACCAAAACGATTTCCAGAAATTAATCGATAGCAATATTGGTTTCATTTCGTTTATCAGCTACGATCAAAATACGACACCTTATCACCCCGAATCGACTGGCGAGTTTTCCAATGCCTGCCCTGCAAAAACGCCATTGTGCGTATGGCAGTATACAGATGCCAACACAAGAGAGAAAATCGAGTCTTTTGGGTGTACACAGTGCTCTCTAACGGTATGCGGCCATGAATGCATCGATACCAATACAACCGCAAATCACTGCGGTAAATGTTATAATAAATGTAATATTAATAGTAATTGTATAGATGGAGAGTGTCAACAATCCGATGCTATAACGTGCGATGCGGGCAAACCAGGCGAACCAGGCGAACACCTCGAGCTCATCGGCGATCAAATGACATGCGTAAAGAATACTCTAGAGCACTGCGGCAATTCTGGTGAATCTTGCCAAAATCGCGATGGATTTCTCAAAGGGGATTGTATCAATGGCAAATGCATCGATTACGAATGCAAAGACGGATTTCATCTCAAAAAGACTGAGAATAAATGCGAAGCCGATACGTCGGAGTGTTGCGGCGCAAATTGTATAAAGTGTGATAAATCGACAGCTCCGTATTGTAGCAATGGTGAGTGTACAGACCATTGCGCCCCGGGCCTCGAATCATGCCAACACCCAGAAACGGGCGAACACGTTTGCGCCAATACCAAAGAACAAAGTCAATTCTGCGGATCATGCACGACGCCTTGCACGCCATCAACCGAAGAGCATGTGAACGAAGTATTTTGCCGCGATGGTATTTGCAGGATTTCTCAATGCGAATCGAATTATCACTTGGTCAGCGATGGCGATGGCGATCGTTGTCTCCCCGACGATGCCGATAACTGCGGCAGACAAAATGCCTCGTGCCGCGTCGATGGCTGGAAAGACGGTTCGTGTATCGATAAGAAATGTATCCCTTCGGCGTGCGCACAAAACTACCATCTCGACATGACGAATCCCGACAAACCGAGATGTGTCAAAGATTCAAACGACTGTTGCGGCGAATCGTGTATGAAATGCACCGGCATTCTCAAATGTACGAACGGCAGTTGCTCGAGCACGTGCAAATCAGACCAAGAGACGTGCACCGATTCAAATCACACCGAATACTGCGCCATACTCGCAACTGACACAAACGACTGCGGACGATGCGGCAATGTGTGCTCACCAGAAAAAGTTCTCGGCAGTTCGCAAACAGCTTGCATCAATGGCGAATGTAAAGCGACATATTGCAATCCGACGCATTTCCTCGACAATGGCACATGCACCCTCAATACAAACGAACACTGTGGCGATTATTCCATACAATGCAATGTCGAAAACGCTACGAATACGTGTGACACTTCGACGACTCCACCCAAATGCACCTTCGATTGCCATAGTGGGTTTTCAAAATCGAGCGACGGAACCCGTTGCAATAACGTCAGCCATTGCAATGGAATCAATTGCACTCAAATCACCGGCTGGGAATCTGGCGATTGCAACAACGGAACGTGCATCATCGAAAAATGCAAAGACAACTTCGTACTCAAATCGAATCGTTGCGAACCTTGCGCGCCGAACCAATCCGTATGCAATAACACTTGTATCGATACGCAAACAAACATCTACAATTGCGGTTCGTGCGATAATACATGCTCGGTCAATAAAGTTGACAATTCGACGTCTGTCGAATGCAAGGGCGGTCAATGTATTGCAACGCATTGCGATTCGAATTCCTATTTGCAAGACGGAAAATGCAGCAAAAGCACGCCTCTCATCTGTGGCAATGCGAAGAAAGATTGCACAGAACTCGAAGGTCAACTGGCCGTCTTGTGCATCGATAACGAATGCGTCGTCAGGTCGTGCCAAGAAGGATATATCTTAGCGTCGAATCGCTGCTCGAAATGCGACAGTAGCAAACCATCGACGTGTAATAATCAATGCGTCAATAAAAACACCGACGTCAAACACTGTGGATCATGCGGCAAGGAATGCAAAACATCCGACTTTCCCCATTCTACATCGGTCGTATGCCAATCGGGATCGTGCCGCATTCAATCGTGCGATAATACGCATTATTTGTTGAATAACACGTGTATACAGAGCGATATGAATAATTGTGGCAAACAAGGGAAAAAATGCAACATTGATGACATTTACGGTGCTATGACTGTCGATTGCGTCAATAACGAGTGCGTCGCCAATAGTTGCTATGAAGGAGTTCTTCAAGATGGCTATTGTGCCGATGAGGGATGCCATAAAGAGATGCCCATACTTTGTAAATCCTCTACTGACACGTATTGTTGCCCTGGTAAAGAACAGTTCATGGGATGTAACCCCGACCTGTTGAATCAATGCGAAATGAAACTTAAAGAAGCAGAATTCGAGTTTTAATCCATCGGAGCGAGAACGTTGTCTCGCCATTGCCAAGCCAGCAAAGGATTCTAAGAATGATTGTCATTTTCCTCATTTCAGACTATAGCCCCCTCACGCATCCTCGCCATTCTTGGAGGCTTTCTCGTGGTTTCCAACGAAAATAGTCGCCGTTTTTCTTTGATCTCACAGCAGAAATTGCGTTGACGACCGGCAAATCGCAGTACTACAATTATCATAGGTGCTTTAGGTCTTCTTTTATGGGAGGAATGGACGATGACGTATGCACAAGAAAAAAAATCGAATCCCATCGATGCGCAACAAAGTTCACAGACTGGTGGCGCGACGGTAGCCTCTTCCAACGCAGGTGCGAAAGATGCTCAGATGACTCAGGGCTTTAGCCTCGAGTCGGGCGCTATCGCGAACACGCTCGAAAAGGGCGAATCGGCAAAACCGGGTTGCAATCCCTATGGTACGTTTAATTACTATCGTTCAAACGGTGCACTTGGGAGTTGCTACTTTGGCAAAATCGACGGCAAACCGATCTACGAACACACCGTTGGCCGCCTTCTACAGCTGACGAATTCGGGGTCGACGCTCAACTTTAGCTATACCGATGGCGATCAACCGCGAACCATACAAGGTCGCCTGTTTGCTTTGGGCAAATATCAAATCATCCCCGACACGCTCAGGGCAGCGCAAATTGCAACGGGAATGAAAGACGACGATCTGTTTTCGCCGCGAAATCAAGACATTTGCTTTAGCAAATATCTCATTGTCGAAAAGCGCCCAGCCATCATGAACTATCTCATGGGCAAAGGCTCAATCGACGACGCAGCAAGAGCCGTTGCCCAAGAATGGGCTTCGGTTGGCATTAAACCCGGCACGATTAACCACTATAACATCACCGGCAAAGACTCTGGCAAAACGAGCTATTATGCAGGTGACGGGGTAAACTCTGCGAGTATTTCTTATGCCGAAATCGTCGAAGCCCTCAAAGCCGATAAGGCGTCGATCGAAGCTGGTGGTTTGGCCAATAATACGGTTGTGCATGGCAATACGATTGCGACTTCGTCGCCAACGCAAGAAGCCGCGCCCAAGCCCGCCGAGCCCGTCGCAAATTCGGCTAAAATCGATACAAGCAACATCCCGACGAGTTCCGTTCAAATCGATATCGACTACGCCATCCGCGTCAATAAACAGTATCGCTATTCCACCGAAACGTGGAAAGAAATCCAACGCGGCGTTGGGCTCACGGGGAGTGAGATCGATGGCATTTGCGGGCGAAAGACTTGCAAGGCGATTGGCGATTGGCAGGCGACAAACGGCTTTACGGGGAAGGGCGTCGACGGCATTTGCGGTCCAAATACGCTAAATGCACTTCGCGCAAAAGGCGCCAACACGGCATCGCAATCCGACGATGCACAACCGCAACAGGCTCAACAACCTGCGGCGAAATCCGAAGGCAAAACGTCGAACGAAGTCGACAAACCCGCCGAAAACAAGCAGTTCAAGTATTTCTCGATTGCAGAACTCACGCATAGCGATACGGCACAAGCTCGAGGTATCGACAATACCCCTACCAAAGATGTCTCAGAACGCCTCAGTGCCCTTATCACCAACTGCCTCGACCCCTTGCGCGAAGCCTATGGCGCCCCTATTCGCGTCAACTCTGGGTATCGTTCACCTGCTGTCAATAAAGCCGTTGGCGGTGCAACGCGTAGTCAACACCTCACGGGCGAAGCCGCCGACCTCGCTACGGGATCTCGCGATTCAAACAAACGACTCTACAACCTCGTCATACAACTCAAAAACACTCAAGGATTCAAATTCGACCAGCTCATCAACGAATATAATTATTCGTGGGTACACGTCAGCTATTCGAAGAATCAAGCGCGATTCCAAGAGCTCACCATTGGTTAATACACAAAAGCCCATCGCCAAAAGCGATGGGCTTTTTATTATCTTTATGGTTTCTCCATTCCCAATGCGATGATTGAACTATGCATCGTCGTAATCGTCATCGTCGTCATAGTACTCATC
>OGRD01001091.1_pt1 | contig 11452 bp, 6 predicted proteins | sample 1553441 | NCBI WGS metagenome assembly OGRD01 (sample SAMEA2580106, study PRJEB22360) | human gut metagenome | biome: human gut; feature: human-associated habitat; material: faeces | place: Denmark | collected 2008/2010
CACGACCTCCGCCGTGACAGGGCGGCATTCTAACCAACTGAACCACCGGGCCAATCAACTACGAATTACATTATACAGGCTTAAACCTATTTTGTCAACATCTTTTTATACTTTTTTTATCTTCCAATGCAGCCATCAGTTTTTCCTCTATATGCACCTGCAAAGCCTGCAGCTTATCCTCCGCCGGCACGTTGCCAAGCACGTCAAAAGCGTCTGTGGTCAAGGGCAGATGATTCTTGCGCATTTCCGCAAACAGCTCATCACGGAAAATATTATAGGAAAAGTATATCTGATTGCCATGCTTAAAATCAGTATAATCCAAAAAGATAAAGGAACCATTGATATAAGGCAAGGGATTATCGGGCGTAATATACAGCTCATAATCGCCTACCTGAGCAGGCAGCGTACGCCAATAGTCCCACTGCTCAAAATGCAGCGCTTTCGCTTCATACGGCAGCGTATGCACGGTTTTCTTATCCATGCTGGCCAGAATATCCGGCAAACTCTTGCGCATCATGTCAGCAAAATGCTCGCGGTCACGACAAAAGAAACGCACGTCGCGGAACGTATGCAGGCCAACGGTTTTTACCGGCACATAGTCAAATGTTTCTTTTGTATAAGTCAAATCAAGACGGCAGTGCGATGCTTCATGCACATAGGCTGCAATATTCAAAATCTGCCCGTTGATACCGGAGCCCGGCACAAGGGTATAATCACCGATTGCTGCAGGCAGATTGCGCACAAAGTCCCAATCCTTAAGCCCTGTCTCTATTTCTTTGATATCAGGCTGTCCCATCTCAACCTCCGCACTTTTCCAGCAGCTTGCCGATTTTACTGTAAATCCTTACTGCATTGTTATAAAATACATCCTCGTGATAGCATTCGGGAACAACGTGGCTAATCATCCAGATATACAGGGGAATATTTACAAGCGGCCAGTCGCTGCCATACATGATTTTTTCATAATTACCAAGATAATTCAGCCAAGTATGCAGCTGGCGCAAAAAGCCACGCTGTCTTTCGAGCAGCATCAGCGGTTTGGGATTGCCCTCCACCAGACCTGAAAGGTCAATGCATACGTTGGCGTTCTTGCAGGCCACCTCTGCCGCATCAGCAAACCAGGGGCAACCACAGTGCGCTATAACAAAGGTTACATCAGGAAACGCCACTGCCGCTTCATCAACAGTAAGCGGATGCGAATATTTCAAAAGACCGCTGGGCCAGGCTGTATCGCCTGTGTGAATTGCAACTGGCATATTATAGGCACGCGCCAGCTCAAACAGCGGCCAATGCCTTTTATCGTTGACATAGACAGCATTATAACCGGGATAGAGCTTGATGCCCAAACAATGCGGGTCCTTAATAAAGCGTTCAAATTCCTGCGCTGTTTTTTCCGCATTTGCTTCGGTTATAGCCTCGCTGTTTACACCCATGCAGTAACCCATGTTCTGCGGCTGATTGTAATGCGCCTCGTCAAAAGGCGCTGCAAGGTCAATCATGCGCGGTGTGACACCGCCGTATTTCGAAGACGTATAATTAGTGTTGCCCATAGCTACGGAAAAAGCGATATTGTTTTCTTCGCATATTTTCTGCCAGCAGGCCGCTGTATTTTCATAGCCTGCATTGGCTGCAACCTGCACAAAACCATCAACATTGTAATAATGCATATGGGCATCAATAATCTTCATTTGTAACCCCTCTTTATTTTAAAACACGTATCGTTATTCTTCTTCCTCTTTAGGCAGAATGATATTTAATACCATAGCCACGATAAAAACTACAGCTACACAGTTTTCTGCAAAAACATTCTTAATCAAATCAGGGAAAATCTTAAAAATTGCCGGTGTCTGAGTAAAGCCGATACCGATGCTGAGTGCCAAAGAAGCAATCGTTACATTACGGGTGTTGTAGCCGCAGTTGGCAATCATCTGCACGCCGCTGACTACGATAGAACCGAACATCATCAAGGTGCAACCGCCCAAAACAGCCTCCGGCAGAGATGCCAGCAGCACGCCCAGCGCTGGGAACAGACCTGCCATAATCATAATAACAGCGCCTGTCATGATAGCAAAACGGTTAACAACCTTTGTCATAGCAATCAGGCCTACGTTCTGGCTGAAAGAGGTAATAGGCAGGCAGCCGAAAACGGAAGACAAGCTGCTTACCAGACCATCGCAGACAATAGAACCGGAAATTTCTTTTTCTTTAACATCGCGGCGCAGACCGATAGCAGTCATTGCGGAGGTATCACCAATGGTTTCGGTAGCGGAAACCAGGAAAATCAAAAAGAATGCAAAAATTGCATCGGGATGGAATTCCATGGTAAAAGGCATCAGCTGAGGAATAGCAATCAGCTTAACCTCAGCGAGCTTGCTCATGTTTACCATGCCCATAAAATAAGCAACTACATAGCCGACAATCAAACCAAAAAGCACGGAAAGCTGTTTATAGAAGGATTTGGCGAAAATATTGTAGGCAATGCAGCTTACCAAAGTAATCGTACCTACAATAATATAAGGAGCATCACCGAAGTTGGGGTTACCGAAGCCGCCGCCGAAGGAGTTAGCACCTACCGCCAACAGAGAGAAACCGATGGAGGTAACAACGGTAGCAGCAACAATCGGTGGAATCAGACGGCGCCAATATTTTGCTCCCAGACCTAAAAAGCCTTCCAGCAAACCGCCAACCAGCACCGCACCCATAACGCCGCCGTAACCGTATTTAGCACCGATAACACAGGCGATGGATACAAAGGTGAAGCTGATGCCCATAACGATAGGCAAACCGCTGCCGACACGCCAGACAGGATAAAGCTGTATCAGCGTACCGATGCCTGCTACCAGCATTGCCGACTGCACCAGCGCACCGCTCTGCTCTACCGGCATTTTTACCACACCGGCTACAATCAGAATCGGAGCGATATTCGCTACGAACATCGCCAGAATATGCTGCAGGCCGAAGGGAATCGCCTTGCTTACAGAAATTTTTCCGTCTAAGTCGTATATCGGATCAGTATATTGTTTTTCGCTCATTACTCTTCCTCATGTCTGAACACTACTGTGTTGGTTTTGGCATCCATCTTATCAATAATAGCTAAGGAATGCAGGTTGTAGCCGGCTTTGCGCAGCTTGTCGCCGCCCCCCTGGAAGCCTTTTTCTACAGCAACGCCAACGCCCTCAACAGTGCCGCCGGACTGACGCACAATGTCAATAAGACCTTCCAGAGCACAACCGTTAGCCAGGAAGTCATCAATAATCAGCACGTGGTCGTTTTTAGACAGGAATCTTTTAGAAACAACAACGTCGTTTGTTTTGCTATGGGTATAGGAATAAATTTGAGTGAAGTAAACATCCTTATCCATATTGCTGCCGCTAGATTTCTTAGCAAACACTACCGGAACGCCAAAATACATTGCCGCAACGCAGGCAATACCGATGCCGGAGGCTTCAATAGTCAGGATTTTAGTAATATTCCTGTCTGCAAACAAGCGCTTTAATTCTTTACCAAGCTCCGCAACAAACGGCACATCAATCTGATGATTTAAAAAGCTGTCAACCTTCAGGACATTACCGCTTTTGATAACACCGTCATTAACAATTTTTTCTTCCAATAATTTCATCGTCAAGCCCTCCATACATTTTGTTTTTTAACTGCTGCTACGAACATGTCAGCAATCGATTTGCCTTTTAAGTATAAAGATTATTTTATCACACTGACAATATATGGTAAAGTAATTTTCTGCTTCCGCAGTGATATTTTTACCTTAATCCACCACCAGTGCGACTTCGCTGCCTGTCCCCTGTTGGCCGCGTTTTTTCCTGACGAGAATTTTTTTGTCAATCATTTCCTGCAAATCGTGTACATGCGAAATTATACCTACAAGGCGATGGCCTTCACTGAGTCCCTGAAGTGTAGCAATAGCCTGCTGCAGACTGCTGTCATCCAGTGAGCCGAATCCTTCGTCGACAAACATCGTATCCAACTGAATACCGCCTGCACAGGACTGCACCTCATCCGCCAGCCCCAGCGCCAACGCCAACGATGCCATGAAGGATTCGCCGCCGCTTAAGGTTTTGACGCTGCGCAGATTACCGCTGTAATAATCCTTAACCTCCAAATCAAGGCCTGTTTTGCTGTTGCCCGTCTTGCTGTCCGCATCCTGCATTTTGTCACGGCACAGCTCGTACTGGCCGCGGCTCATGTGCAGCAGCCTTACATTGGCGCGCTGCAGAATTTTATCGAAGTAGTGCATCTGCACATAGGTTTCCAGATTAACACGTTTTTTGCCGGTCAGGGTTCCGTTCAGCGTTGCGGAAAGGCTGTTGATCAAGCTGTACTCCGCTTCGCAGGCTGCCCTGCGCGCTTCGTAGCCGCTGACCTCCTGCTTAATCCGCTGGTTATTCTTAATGGCGGCATACAGCCGCTTATCCTGCAGCTCCAGCTCACGCTGTTGCACCAGCAGCTTTTCATGCTCCTGCTGCAGCTTCTGTTCATCCACATCCGTCAGCAGCTCATTCTGCTCGGCAAGCTGCTTTTTCAGCTCCTGCAGCTGTCCTTCGGCACCTGCCAGCTGCTGCCTTATGCTCTGCGCCGCAGCCTCCGCCTGCTTGTCGACAGCCTTCTGCTGCTCCAAAGTTTTCGCCAGCTTACGGTATTGCTCCACCTTTTCCTGCAAAAAGCCCATCTTCAGGCGCAGAGCCGTAATCTTATTGTTAACATCCTTCAGCTCTGCCTGCGCTCTTTCGGCAATCAGCTTCAAATCGTCACAGCCAAGCAGCTCTACTCCCTTGCCTAGCAGCAAGGTTTTATCCAGCTCCAGATGCTCCTTTAAAGCCTTGCCTTCACCTATAAGGCCATCCCTTATTTTCTGAGCAGCCTCAGCTTTAGCGCGTGCCTGCTCAACATCATTTTCGGTAGGTGCATCCTGCGCCAGCTGCACAGGCTGCGGATGCTCGCAGGAACCGCAAACCGGGCAGGGCTTGCCTGGTTTCAGCTTATCGTGCGCCAGAAGGCCCGCCTGCGCGCTCAAAAATCTGTCAAAGCAAGTATCGCTCAGCTCATTAAGATGATTGAAATTATCACAGGCCTGCTTATACTCCTGACGCTTCTGCAGCAGAACAACCTCCTGCCTTTGGTAACGCTGCTGCATATCCTGCAGTTGCAGCAGCTCCCTTTGACGTGCAGCCAGCTGCTGCCTTTCTGTTTGCAGCTGTGCCAGCTCCACCTCGCCCTTTTGCGCTTCGTTGACCTCTGCCTCAAGCTTTTGCAGAGCCTCCTGTCTTTGCACTGCTGCAGCTGCTTCCTGCTCCAGTTGCTTTTGCATACTTACCATTTTTGCTTCTGTTGTCTGCATATATTTTTCAAGCTGCTGCTTTTTAGCAATAGCGCCCAGGCTGTCCTGCAGCGCAGTCAGATTTTTCGTCACGATAGCCGCCGCTGCCGCCACCTGCTGCTGTTCCTTTTCGTCCAGAGCAGTAATCGTATCAACCAAAGTCAGTACTTCTTCAACACAGCCCTCGTAATGACGCAAAGCAAAGCTCTGCAGCTGCTCCGTATATGCGGGATAAATGCAGCTGATGCCGTTCAGCGCCTGCTCGCTTCGGCGCTGCTGCTCGGCAAATTCGTTACGCTTAGCCGCAGCATCCTGCTTCAGCTTATCCTGCAGTTGCTGGAAGAAATATGTATGAAATAAATCACGGAAGATTTTACTGCGCTCATCCGTATTGGTATCCAAAAATTTGCGGAACTGTCCCTGAGCAATCATCGTAATCTGCGTAAACTGCTTGTGATTAAGCCCCAACAGCTCCACTATGCTTTTATCTACCTCCGACATTCTGGTTACCGGAACGCGGTCATCGGGATAGTACAGCTCGGCACCGGCCTTCTCCTTCGTCATACCGGTGCCACGCTTCGCCGGACGACGGTACTCCGGGTTGCGTTTTACCCTGTAGCACTTGCCGCGGAAGGAAAACTCCAGCTCCACAAAGGTCGGCGTATCAGCATCCGCATATTGGCTGCGCAGCATGTTGGCATCACGCACACCGCCACTCGTCTGCCCGTACAAGGCATAGGAAACGGCATCAAAAATTACGGTTTTGCCGGCACCGGTATCACCGGTAATCAGATACAGTCCCTGCTCTCCGAGCTGGGAAAAATCTATCACGGTTTGCCCCGCATACGGACCAAACGCACTCATAATCAGCTTCAGCGGTCTCATAATACGTCACCTCCCATTTCCGACAGCAGATTAGTAAGATACTGCTTCTGCTCCTCGCTCAGCTTCTGATTGTTCTGCAGACGATAAAAATCATCAATAAGCTCTAACGGTGTTTTTTCTACCAAATCTTCCGTTACCTTCAGCTCCGCATTCGCCTGCGTGCGCTTATTGTCATAATCAAGCTGCAGCAAATTCCTATATACAGTCTGCAGGCGCTGCATAGCATTAGGAACATCGTTTTCATCCGTCAGCGTCAGATAATAAAAATCCTGCAGGAAGCCATTTTCATCCATAGGGAACATAGCGTAGTTCGGTTTTGTCATTAAATTCTCAAAGGTATCCTTTAAATACCGCACCTCACGCAACGGCGTCAGCAGCAGCTGCGTAACCTTCATATTGCCTTTTTCGGCAAGCTCAACCATTGTTACAGACTTTTGCTGCTGCAACTCGCTGAAGGAATACTTCAGCGGTGTACCGCAATAGCGGATACGCTCATTACCGCCGACATTCTGCGGATTATGGATATGCCCCAAAGCCACATAATCAAAAGCAGCAAAAACCTCCGCACCGATATTATCCAGTCCGCCCACATTAACAGCCTCGCTGCCTGCGGTAACAGCGCCGGTGACAAACTGATGCGCAACAAGCACATTACGCTCCTCCTGTACCAGCGGTAGCTGCGACACAGCATATTTCACCGCATCATGATAGCTTGTAATCTCAGCTGCAGCCTCCTCCGGTGCCCAATGCTTCACAACAGCAGGCTTCAAAAAAGGCAGCAGGAAAATATTCACCCTGCCGAATTCATCCTCAAACACGAGCTTCTGCTCCTCACCGTTGTAGCTGCCCGCAAAATGAATGCCGCTGCCGCTCATCAGCTGCGCACCGAATGCCAAGCGCTCCGCCGAATCATGGTTGCCGCTGATGATGCACACAGGCACCTTGAGCTCCGCCAGCTGATTCAGAAAATTATCAAACAAAACGACGGCTTCTGCCGGCGGCACCGGTTTATCATAAATATCTCCGGCAAGCAGTACGCAATCAGGCTGCTTGGCGCAAATCATCTGTACAATACGTTGTAAAATATATTTTTGATCCTCATAAAGAGAAAATTCATCGAGTTTTTTTCCTAAATGCAGATCCGACAAATGTAAAAGCTTCATGCTATCACTCCCTGTCACGAATATTTATTCACTGTTATTTAATCGTTATATTATCTTGATTTTATCATGCTAAAGCATATGCGTCAATCTATACTTCAAACAAACGTTGCTAGTCCTCCAAAACTTTTTCTAAAAAAATTCTTCTTTTTTCAAAAAAAGTACTTGACCAACTGCTATCTATCTGCTATAATTGTTATTGTTCTGATGAGCGTGCTCAAAAAGAATTGCTACTCCGGGATGGTGTAATGGTAGCACAAGTGACTCTGGATCATTCGGTCTGGGTTCGAGTCCTAGTCCCGGAGCCAAATGGCGCTATGGTCAAGCGGCTAAGACGTCGCCCTCTCAAGGCGAAATCAAGGGTTCGATTCCCTTTAGCGCTACCAGAAGTTAACGCTGATGCATAAGCATCAGCGTTTTTTATTGTTTAAATGTAAACCAAACCTAAACCGCATCTTGTTGTGCGTTTTTTTGTGCGTAAGAAGGAGAAAAACCGCTAAAAAGTTTTGCGACTGAAAGGTAGCGCTCTATAACGCTGATGCTCTGTTATCAGATTTTTGTACGGAAAATATCAATTTTGGTATCTTAATCCCCCTATGCCAATCATAATTTTCATATTTGAAAAGCCATGTCTTACCGAAAATCAGTAAAACATGGCTTTCTCTGTAAATCTGCGTTAGTCCATTACTTATGCTTAAAGATTCCCTGGACTAATGCTATATTTTTATTATTCTAGAGTCTTTATCAGAAGCTGAAGTTGAGGCTCAGGTTGAAGCCTACACCCTTTTGCTTACCAACGGAGCCGTTAACGCCAAGGCCCAGTTCGAATTTGTCGGAGTTGTTAACTCTCCAGCCAAGCTCCATAATACCGGTATCGCCCTTCATTGAAGGAGCAGGTGCGGAAGCAGAGCCAAGGGTTGTTGCTACAATCGCATTGGATTCACCGTCAAATTCATGCTGCCATGCCAAGCCTGCATAGAAAGCATTCTTCTCGCTCAGTTGATGCGTATATCTTGCACCAAGACGAGTACGCAGAGAGGTTGTAGCATCGAAATCATAGGTTGCGCCGGTGCCTACAGTAACCTTATCACCCTGTTGACGAGTGTAGAACAGCTTGCCGTAGTAGTCAAGGGTATCCTTATCGTTCAGCTGAACAACCTTACCCATGCCAAGATGTGCTGCGTAATAGGTTGCATCGCTGTCGTATTTAATGCCGCCTGCAACAGCAGATTGATAATCGGTGCTCATTCTGCCAGCACGCAGGGAGCCTTCATAATAGAGGCCATCATCATTGAGCTGCTTAGCCATCAGGCCTGCACCCCAGAAGTGTGCATCGCCATCGCCGTGCGTACCATTGTCAAGATAGGAGTCATAGCTGCCGCGACCGTATTCAATCACAGGCGCAATTAATAGCTTACCGGAATTGTTGTTGATTTTCTTTGCAAAGCCAAGATTCATATTCCATGCTTTGAGGTCAACGTGAGAACCGGTATCGAGCTTTTGATTGTTAGCGCTCATGGTGATAAACGGATTAACAGAACCTTCTTCCTCCCCGTCAACAGCCAATGCAGCGTTTTCATAGCCTGCAGTTGTCAGCAAATCATGTCCCAGGTTCAGCATAGTGAGCGCAGCGGACTGTGTTTCAACCGGAGATTTTGCGTCAGCATCAGCGTAAAGGCTGCCGGCACCAGGAGTTGTGCCGCCACCACCCGGAGGTGTTGTGCCACCGCCACCCGGAGGTGTTGTACCACCGCCGCCCGGAGGTGTTGTGCCACCGCCACCCGGAGGTGTTGTGCCATTGATAACTCCGACTAACTTATTTCCATCAGGTTCAATAGCAACTTTAATTCCCTTGTCAATATTAATCAAACCATCAGTCAAGGTTCCTGTTGTGATATTTTCAGCCTTTAGTGCGCCTGCAGTAATCAGGTTGATTTTATCATTTTCGTTTAATTTAGTGCCAAGCTCTACGCCAGCCTTAATCTCTGCGTTATTGATAAGAGCAGTATCTGTTACTTTCAGCATAGTATCGTTGGCAATAAGATCTTTGGTGATAAAGAAGTTGAGCTTGTCAAAATTTTGAATGCCTTTTGCTTCGTTATCTTTTCCAACTACTTCCAGAGTGTTGTTGGTAATATTGGCTTTATTCAGTTTATCATAACCACCGTAAACATCACCCTTGATTTTCGCACCATTTTTGAAAATGACTTTATTATTTTGGATTTTTTCAGATATAGCACCATCGCTTTCCGTATAACCACCATAGACATTTTCATTAACAATACTATTATCAATAGTTACAGTATTATCCAGGCTGTTGCCTTTAAAGGAATAACCGCCATAAACATTTTTATTAACGCTACTGCCATCTGTGATGCTTATAATATTACCAATGCTATCTTTAGCTCCATAACCGCCATAAACATTCACATTAACACTACTATGGGCAATATTTACTTTGTTGCCCTCGCTAATTCCTGCTAAAGCTACGCCACCGGCAACATATGCTTTTACTACACCAACACCCTCTATTGTTACTTCATTGTTTTTGCTGTCAGCTTTTAAAGAATAACCACCAAAAACACTTTCACCAACCTCAGCAACATTACTAAAGCTTACCTTATTCTCGTTGGCGTTATGATTAGCATAGCCTCCATAAATACTACCACTTACTTTGCTTCCAGCGCTAATTGTAACATTGTTTTTTTCAGCACTGCTATTATTATCATTATCTGCATAACCACCATATACCGAATTGCTAATTGTGCCTTCACTAATCTCTACGCTATTTCCCTTACTACTTGTGTCGCCTTTTCCGCCATATACATTAGCAGCACTGCTCTTGATAATCCTAACAGTATTGCCTTCGCTACTACCTTTTACAGTAACACCGCCAGCAACATTTGCTGTTACTACGCTACCACCATTGATTGTTACTTCATTGTTTTTGCTGTCACCTTTAAAAGAATAACCACCAAAAACACTTTCTTTCACTGTACTGTTAGCATCAATAGTAACATGGTTATTTTCAGTATTGCCATCTGCCTCACCGCCATATACAGTTTTATTGATGGTACTGTCGCTAATCGTTACATCGTTTTCCTTGCTGCTTGTGACACCTTTACCGCCATATACTATCCCGTTTACTTCGCTATTAGCTTTAATGATAATATGGTTTTTTATAGCGTCTGCAGCACCGGTGCCACCACCACACACAACAATTCCCAAAGTATTACCGCTAATCGTTACAGTATTCTCTCTGACATTACCATAAAAAGAATATGCACCACATACGATGTTAGTTGCAGCAGTACCGGTAATAGTAACATTGTTCTTAAATACTTCCGGTAGAGACACCTTTGTATCATCATAACCACCGTAAACAGCATCATAATTACCAGAGTCCAGCGAAACATTAGCACCTGTTGATTGCTTAGTATTACCATCGTTACCATAGTAATCAGCTGCCCATGCGCTCGGCATTACCAGTACGCCTGCGCATAGCAAACCGCACAAAATCCCACTAAATTTTCTTTGCATTTGTTTTTCCTTCATCTTAGCCAAGAACTTCATAGTAAAAGCCTCCTTTTAATTAAGATGCAACATCTTTATTAATGTCAGTATAGCACTTAAAAGAATTTTCCACCCCACCCCAACCTCCTATTTCGGGTAGGATAGGCGAAAAAATTTGACTATTTTTATGGAAAAGGCGAAAATTTTAATGAAATCTTGCCTGCAACAATAATTGACGAGTGCGATGACTTACTCGTATAAGGGCATCAAAAAAATAAAGCCTAATGAGTTCACATCATTTGCGTAACTCATTAGGCTTTTCCATATTCTTATCTATATCTTGTATAATTCGTATCCTTTATCTGTCTTTACCAGCTTACCGGACCTGAGCCATTCATTCCACGCTTTCCCGGCAGCTAAAACCAATGCTTTCTTCTCCTCAGGAGCCCTTACTCTGCCACGAGTACGTTTATAGGTTCTTGCTTCCGGTGTTAAATTTCTTAAAGGCTCATTGTATAATGAAATTGCACACCTGAAAAATTGAATAAAAAATAGTCCATTG
>OGRD01001097.1_pt1 | contig 11435 bp, 8 predicted proteins | sample 1553441 | NCBI WGS metagenome assembly OGRD01 (sample SAMEA2580106, study PRJEB22360) | human gut metagenome | biome: human gut; feature: human-associated habitat; material: faeces | place: Denmark | collected 2008/2010
AATTTATAGGCACAGTTTAGTAGCAAAAAATTCTCGAAGAAAAAATAATACGAACCCATTATCTGAGTTCGTATTATTGTCATTTGGTGACCCACCGGAGATTCGAACTGTGCAAAAAATAGTTATTTTGCGTGATATGTACTGATAATAGTACATTCAACCGCTTGAAAAATATCGCCGTCAAGGCGATTTAGCGATAGCGTAGAACAAGCGCACCGGGGTGCGCAACTGCCGTATGGTTATTGCGTGGAAGATGTCCTTTGTAATTGTACGTGATAGCCGTTGCAGGTGTCTTTGTTGCAAAAGAATTTGTCGGGGGATCGGGGGTGCTTCAAGCACCCCGTCACCGACAAATACTTAACTTGATTATAGGTATTTAACTTTCCGCAAAATGCCTACAAATAATCCCCTTGAAAATATCAAAAGTCGCATAATCGTGTCGGGCAACGTTGTTGAGATTACAACGTATGAGCGTGGATATTTTAAGAATTATCACGATGCAAAAAAAGTTGGTCGTTCTAGCAAAAATACCACTAATGAAGATAAATCTTTTAACCGTGAAAAAGTGTTGCAACGTGCAAGGGCGCGTGTGCGCCGTCTTGCGTGCGCTAACCCTCAATTAAATAAGTTCTTTACACTTACATTTGCCGACAATATCACCGATTTGAAATATGCAAATAATCAATTTTGCAATTTTGTCAAACGTCTAAATAGATACCTTGCGAAAATGAAAAAAGATAAAATGCAATATATTGCGGTTGTCGAGTTTCAAAAGCGTGGTGCAATTCATTATCACTTGCTTTGCAATCTTCCGTTTATATCCGCAAAGATGTTGCAAGAGATTTGGCAAAATGGTTTTGTTAAGATTAACAAGATTGATGACGTTGACAACGTGGGTGCGTATGTAACGAAGTATATGTCAAAAGACAATGAAGACGAAAGACTTGTTGGCAATCGTTGTTATTTTACGTCACAAGGCTTGCAAGAGCCTACAACGATAGAAGAAAACGGAGTAGAAAACACAATTACGCATTTGTTGCTTGCTGGTGACATCGAATTACAAAAAGAGCCTTACAAAAACACGTTTTATAATGAGCAACTCGGCAATATTGAGTATACCCAACTAACGCTTGTAAAGCCCTTGAATACAGATTTGATTAATAGTCAGATTAAATCTTGCAAATATCCTTTGCCATCCATAAAGTCTTTAAGCGAAACCCAACCCGAAATTTCAATCTTGCGTTCGAATTTGGGGCTTTCAATATAGTATGCTTCATTGTGTTTAGATAAAAAGACTTCTACTTTATCAAAAATATCAGAATTTGCAAGAATGAATAAGTCTTCTATACTTGGTATTTGATATTCGTTTGTTATATTTTTGTCAAATTCTAACATTTTACTTACAATGTGTACTCGGTCAATCGGTTCGATTGGATTGTAGTAAAGATATTTTATATTCTGCTGTTCATTTGGGATAGCGTAATAGACTTCAAGAACCATTGCTAAAAATGATTGTAGACTTGGTATTGAACGTCCCTTTGAATATTCCGTAATAACTTGTTTGCTTATGCCCAAACGTTCTGCGAGTTCCTTTTGTTGAATAGGTGAATCCGACAAGATTTGTTTTACAGTTTCTTTGATTATTGAAGTTGTAAAATCTTTTTTGTTAATTTGAATCGGAAATTTATCTGCATTGTTACTAATACAAGTATAAAGATTTGCAGATTGCAATAGAGAGCGATACAAATTTTTAATATTTTCATTTTCCATATTTGAATTTTATCACGGTTATGCAACAAATACAATGAGTTTGTACCTAATTTTCAAAAAAATGCTTGACAATACAGTTTCACGGTATTATGATGTGTGTATGGTACAGATACACAGTACTATGTGCGAAAAGATAATATGTTCATTCATAATGAAAATATAAAATCTTGAAATGTCGTAGGTCTTTCGCACAGCTTACGGCATTTTCATATAAAAAGGATAAACTATGTCGCAAATCGAAGAATACGTCAAATATATTTTTGAACGTGAAAAGAGTAGGGAATTGCATTGCACCTACACGGTTTCAACGTGGGCAGATAAATGGCTTATCGCATTCAAAAAAGAAAACTTGCGAGATTCTTCCATTGATAAGTATAAACGCACGATAAAGCATATCAAAGCATTGTTCGGTGAAATGCAAATTGCAACTCTTGACGGTGTAGAGTGCCAAGAAATATTCAATAGCATTGACAAACCGAGCGTGAAAGACGATTGCTTTTCATTGCTCAATGAAATGCTTAATAAAGCGGTCAAATGCCGATATATCGACTTTAACCCACTTGGCGCAGTCGAGATTAAGAAACACAAGAAAAAGCACGGAAAAGCCTTTACACGAGAGCAAGAAGCACGCTTCGTTGAAGCCTGCAAAACTAACTATCGTGGGCTTGCGTTCTTAATTGGTTTGTATTGCGGTTTACGTCGTGGCGAGATATTGGCACTTACTCCCGATGATATACATATCGAAGAAAGATATATCGTTGTAAATAAGCAAATGCAAGAAGGGAAAACTGTTCCACCAAAGACGGAAGCAGGCATTCGCAATGTGCCGATTTTGGACAATCTCTATCCGTATTTGAAAGATATTGATTTTTCAAAACACGATAGATTGTTCCCGATAAAAGAACACGCATTGCGTGAGCATTTCCAAAACGCATTGAAAGCAAGTGGCTTGGACGGTATGGGTTTTACAATACATTCACTTCGTCATACTTATGCAACGAGATGTGCCGAAAACGATGTTAGTTGTTACGTCACGCAAAAGTGGGTTGGACATTCGACACCCGATATGACGCAAAGCGTGTATACGCACGTAAATGAAGACTTCGAGAAAGAAGAAATCGCAAAATTTAACAAGGGGGTAAACGATACTTATAATCAAGAAAAAAAGACCATTCGAGAATAAAAAAATTAGACTATATACATAGTATATAGTCTAAAAGTGTGGTGACCCACCGGAGATTCGAACTCCGGACCATCGCATTAAAAGTGCGGTGCTCTACCGGCTGAGCTAGTGAGTCATTGGCAGGGGTAGCTGGATTTGAACCAACGAATGCCAGAATCAAAATCTGGTGCCTTACCGCTTGGCGATACCCCTACAACGCAGTCTATATTATCACCAAAACAAAGTTTTTGCAACAAATATACTGCACTTTTTCGGCAAATGTAAAACTTTTTTACATTTGCCCGTTCGAATCCGATGAAGTAATCTTCGGAATCAAACTATATCGACTCTTTTCAGAGTGACGTAACAAAAGTGGGGTGAATAGTGGGATTCGCGCCGTTTGACCTGTGCCGAGCGACTTGCGCTACACAGGCGCACATTTTTATGCGATTCCGTACGACTTTGCGAAGGTCTGCACTATCACGCCAGGGCAGCCAAACAATTCACCGGATTGTTTGATTTTCTGCCCGTTCGAATCCATACGATTTTGTGATGCATTCGAACTCATACAACTCCGTTCGGAGCTTTGTATCAAAGTGGGGTGAATAGTGGGATTCGAACCCACGACCTCCAGGGCCACAACCTGGCACGCTAACCAACTGCGCTATATCCACCATAATGGCGAGCCTGAAGAGATTCGAACTCCCGACACACGGCTTAGAAGGCCGTTGCTCTATCCTGCTGAGCTACAGGCTCATTGCATCGTCAAGACGCTTTTTTAACGCTCTTTGAGTTGTGGAGCGGGTGATGGGAATCGGACCCACGCAATCAGCTTGGAAGGCTGACATTCTACCATTGAACTACACCCGCACGGACTCAAATTACGCTGTGAAAGAGCAATCTACGATTCAATGCTTGACAATATTATCACATCAAAGGTTTGATGTCAACAAATTTGGGCTAGATTTACGATTTTGACGGTAAATTTTCCGTCGTGCACGACTGCGTAGGCGTATGATGGCGTGCCGTATGTCGAAGAGCAGACCGCTCCGGGACATACGAGGGTAACTCCGTCGCGTTCGTCGATTTGCGCAAAGTGCGTATGTCCGTAGAAAACGAGGCTACAACCGAGTTCTTGCGCGCGCAAATACAGCTCCAAAAGCCCACGTTTGACGTGGTATTTGTCTCCGTGCGTGATGAGAATTTTCACCTTGTCTATTTCGATGACTTCCTCGTCCTGAAAAGCGAAATTGTCGCAATTTCCTTTTACTCCGTGAAAGCCTTTATGGCACAAAAGGTCGCCGAGCGCACTTATGCCGTCGCCCAAAAAGAACACGAATTTACTTTCGTTTGCGACTTCGACAAGACGATCCGGAAGAGGGTAATTATGGCTGTCCGAAAATGCTACGATAGTGTTCATAACGTTAGTTTTCGGAGTTGAGTTTTTCAAGCATTGCATGCAAAGCTCTGCCGCGGTGGCTTACTGAATTCTTTTCTTCTGCGGACGCTTCTGCAAAGGTTTTTTGAAGCTCGTCGCTGAAAAACAAAGAGTCGTATCCGAAGCCTTCCGTACCCCGTTCTTCGCGCAAAATCGAGCCTTCGACACGTCCTTTTGCGGTGATAAAGTCGCCGTTCGGATAACAAATTGTTATAACCGTCGCAAAATGGGCGCGACGATTTTGCACGCCTTCGAGGTTTTTTAGAAGCAGTTGTCGGTTGGCTTTATCGTTGTGAGCTTCGCCTGCGTAACGCGCGGAATAAACGCCGGGCGCACCGTCAAGCGAGTCAACCATAAGCCCTGTATCGTCTGCAAGCGTGGGCATGTTGCAAAGCTCGCAAATCGTGCGTGCTTTAAGAAGAGAGTTTTCTTCGAGCGTAGTGCCCGTTTCTTCGACGTCAACGTCGATGCCGAGGTCTTTCAACGACAAAAGCTCCTCGAACGAGTTGCCGAGGATAGCTTTGATTTCGGTGAGTTTATGCTGATTGTTGGTTGCGATTGCAAGTTTCATAAATTAGTCCTTTTTCTTGGTTGTGCCGTTTATGGATTTGCCGACGTTTATGAAGTGGTCCGCAACACGCTCGGAGTTGGACGCAAGCGAGAGATACTGCGCTCCGACGTCGGGAGTACAATCGCCCGCGCGCAATCTTTCTATATGGTTTGCGCCCATTGCTTCGGTGATGTCGTCGATTTCGTCTTCGATTACGTTTGCCTCGTCAAGCGAAGCCGCGTCGCTGTTTACGTATGCTTTCATGACCTTTTGAAACAAATCGTTTATGCGACTTTGCAAGTTGCGCACTTCCGAGATTGCGACGTCCGAAAACTTTTGGTCGGATTCTTTGAGTTTGTCGGCGTATTCGATGATGTTTTCCGCATAGTCGCCGACGCGTTCGAGATCGGTGATCGTGTGGAATGTGGTTGCAAGATAGTTGTGGTCGGCGTCGTTCATTTCGAGCTTTGAAAGTTTGACGACGAATCTTGCGATTTCTTTGTTGAGGAAGTTCAGCTCGTTTTCGTTCTGACGGAATTTTTCGATTTTAGAATAGTCGAGAGTGCAAATCACGTCGCAAGCGAGGTCGTAGTTGTGCAATGCGATTTCCGCCATATTGACGATTTCGTTTTTGGTTTGTTGCACTGCGATAGGCGGAGTTGAGAGCATATGCTCGTCGATGTAGTAAAAATGTTCTGCCGGTTGTTCGTCTTTCTTCTTTTTGTCGGGAAGGATTTTACATACAAGCTTAACCGACAAATTGGTGAGCGGTAACATTATGATAACCGTAATGACGTTGAATATCGTGTGGAACATTGCAAGTTGAGTTTGCGGAACGCCGGGGAACATTTTTCCGAAAAGGTAGCCGAAAGTTATAATCTTTGTGGGGTTTACCGCCTTTGAGATTTCGCGCATCATCATTGCTACGAGCATAAAAATCACAACGCCCGAAACGTTGAAAAGAAGGTGAAGGAGAGCGGTGCGTTTTGCGTTTGTGCTGGAAGTCAAACCTGCGATGATTGCAACAACACACGAACCGATGTTCGAGCCCATAGTGAGATAAATGCCTTGATCGAGGTTAATAAGCCCCGTAAAGACCATCGTGATGGCGATTGACGTCATGACGGACGAGCTTTGAATGATTGCGGTCAAAACAGTGCCGATGAGGACGAGAAGAAGCGGATTGCTTATGGATGCAAGAAAGTTTTTGACGGTGTCGAGGGATGCGAACGTATCCATTGACGCACTCATCATGTCAAGACCGACGAACAGCATACCGAAGCCTGCAAGGATACCGCCGATTTTTTTGACAAGATCTTTCTTTGCAAAAGCCATCGTAAATGCGCCGATGCCTGCAAAAGTGGCAAATACCACCCCCGTTGAGATGGAGTTTTCAAACATGCCGAGGGCGGTGATTTGACCGGTAATCGTCGTACCGATGTTTGCGCCGTAAATGACGGTTGCCGCTTGCATCAGCGACATAATGCCGGCGTTGACGAAACCTATGACCATAACGGTCGTTGCGCCCGACGACTGTATCGCCGCCGTTGCAACCGTACCTATGCCGACGCCGACGAGCTTACTCTTTGACGTACGCGCAAAAAGTTGTTTGAGTTTGTTGGAGCTTACGGATTCCAGATTCGAGCTCATCATCGTGCAAGCGATAAGGAATATACCTATGCCTGCAATGAGAGATAAAACTGCCGTTGCGATTTGAACCGGTGTCATAAATATTGTTTTTGCACGCCTGTACGTGCGTGAGGAGCGGATGCTCCATAGGCTTGTGCCAGTGTCTTCTTACAATCCCAATTATCACTTGATATCAATTATAAGGTAATTTGACGCGATTGTAAAACGGAAACGAAAACTTGCTCCTTTTTTCGACAAAAATGCCTAAAAGCACGAAATGTGTTATGCAATTATACAACACGATAAGTGTATTGATATAAAATTGTACGTCCGAAAAATGGCGATATGAGGCTAAAAACATTGATTTTTAGCAAAACAAAACACGATATGTGTTGTAAATCGTGTTCGTGCCTTGTGGTTTTATGGAAATTATGCAAATTGTGTTCGAGTTGGGTTTCAGGTTGTTTTGCTTTGATGAAAAGGTCTGAAATCGTCGTCCTCGTGCAAGTTGCCCGTGAGATCGTTTTCAAGCAAGATACCGCGCTGCACCGAGCGGTAGCCGTACTTTGCGCGTATATCGTCGATTGTTTTTTCAAGTTTGTCGGCTTTGTCGTTCGGCTCGTCGAAAAGGCTGATTTGCACGCCGTCTTTGTTTTCCAGCCTGATTGCAGACACGGTGATTGCGCGAAGGGGATCGTTGAAATTGTGTATTTTTTCAATCAGACTTATCGCGGATTTTGCGATTGCGCCCGAATTTGCGCTTGCCGGTGAAAGCGGAATTTGTTTTGACGTCCATTGTAAAGCTGGATTTTTGATTGAAAGCCCGATGCCGTTTGCAACGAGGTTGTAGCTTCTCAATCTCAACGCAACCATATCCGCAAGAGCGTAAATTACGATTTTGGCTTCGTCGAGAGTTTTTATATCGCGCGGAGTGGTCGTGCCGTTCGACACGCTTTTGGGGATGCGAATATCGTAGTAGTGCTTGACCTCTTCCGTTTCGACGCCTTGCGCGGCATTTATCATATTGTCGGCAACCACTCCGAAAATGTGACGCAAAGCGTCACGGTCGGCATTCGCCAGTTGCCGTATGGTGCGGACGTTGAGCTTTGTCAGCTTTTCGGACGTCTGTTTGCCTATCATAATCATCTCGGAGGGCGACATATCGCCGATGACGTCCATATAATGCTCTTTGTCAAGCACGGTCGTCGCGTCGGGCTTTTTTAGGTCGCTGCCGAGTTTTGCGAGCGTTTTGGTGAAAGACACGCCCACGGATATGGTCAGTCCCGTTTTTTCTTTGACGAGCTCGCACAATTTATTTACGATGGTCACGCCGAATGCCGATGCGATGTCCCCGCCGTCGCCGAAAAGTTTTTCGCTGCCCGTCACGTCGAGCCAACACTCGTCTATGCCGAAACTCTCCACGCGGTCGGTGAATCGAGTGTAGATTTCAAACACTTGCTTTGAATGTTTGACGTATTCGTCGAAATGCGGAGGAACAAAAATCATATCCGGGCATTTTTGCCTTGCCGACCACAACGTTTCGCCCGTTTGAACGCCCGCTTTTTTTGCGAGTTGATTTTTTGCAAGCACTATGCCGTGTCTTGCTTCGGGATTTCCGCACACGGCAAGAGGCATCCCGTCGTATTCGGGATGCAGCTTTTGTTCCACCGATGCGTAGAAGTTGTTTAGGTCGCAATGCAAAATTGTTTTTCCCACAATTTGATTATACACAATTTTGCCTTGCAAAACAAGCGGTTCTAGTTTATAATATTTCATAGAATAAAATTCAGCGCGCCCGACGTGCGAGGACGTGCGAGGAGTGATATATGATTTTGGTTACGGGCGGAGCAGGCTACATCGGCTCCCATTGCGTGAGAGAACTCAAAGAAAGAAACATGGACGTCGTAGTTTACGACAATCTTGTCACGGGACATATCGAATCCGTGCCGTCGGACGTGCCGTTTGTCAAAGGCGACATCTTTGATGTCGAGCTTTTGCGCGAAACGTTCAGAAAATACGGTGTAGATTCCGTCATTCACTTTGCGGCGTACTCTCTTGTCGGAGAAAGTATGGTCAATCCTGCGAAGTATTATCACAACAACGTTGCCGGCACGCTTGCGCTTTTGGACGCTATGATTGCAGAAAACGTCAAGTATCTCGTGTTCTCGTCCTCGGCGGCGACTTACGGAGATTGCGGCGACGGCCTTATCACCGAGGAAAGTCCGCAGCATCCCACCAGCGTGTACGGTCAAACCAAGCTCATGATGGAGCAGTTTATGCAAGATTACGACAAGGCGTACGGACTCAAATACGTTGCTTTGCGCTACTTCAATGCGGCGGGCGCACACAAGAGCGGTGAAATCGGCGAGGCGCACAAGCCCGAATCCCACCTTATCCCCATCATTTTGCAAGTGGCAAACGGCACGAGAGATCACATCGGCATTTTCGGCGACGATTATCCCACACCCGACGGCACTTGCGTGAGGGACTATATTCACATCACCGACCTTGCCGACGCTCATATCCGTGCTCTCGACTATCTCAAACACGGCGGAAAATCCACCTACTACAACCTCGGCAACGGCAACGGATTCAGCGTCAAAGAGGTTATCGACGTGACCGAAAAAGTGACGGGACGCCATATCGAAAGGACAATCGAAGGCCGTCGTCCCGGCGATCCGGCAACCCTTGTCGCATCCAGCGAGAAGATAAAGAGAGAGCTTGGCTGGAAGCCTCGATACGACAGCCTCGAAAGCATCGTTTCGTCCGCATGGAAGTGGCACTCGACGCATCCGCACGGCTATGAAAAGTGATTTTCATTTCATAGAAATGACTTTTTGAAAATCGCAATCGAAGTCGCAACGAGAATATCGCGTTGCGACTTACGAATATATTGTACAAACGATTATGCGGCGAAAACGTCGCATAGAAAAATCCGTCGTCGGAATTTGACGGCTTAGGACAAATTCGACGCTTGAAAAGAGGGGGTGCTTATGCAAGTCAGAAAAGCAATAATACCTTGTGCGGGGTTCGGAACGAGATTCCTGCCCGTCACCAAGGTTTTGCCCAAAGAATTGTTGCCCATCGTGGATACGCCTGCGCTGTGCTACATCGTCGACGAGGCGGTGAAGAGCGGCATAGAGGAGATCATGATCGTCATATCTCCGCAAAAAGAAAGTATAAAACGCCTTTTCGAGCCGAACGTTCGGCTCAACGAGCATCTTTTGTCGCAAGGCGAAAAGGAAGCGTACGAGCTTGCCAACGCAGAAATCGGGGCAAAGGTGTCTTTTGTCACGCAAAAGACGATGGACGGCAACGCAAACGCAATAAAACTTTGCAAAGACTTTGTGAACGGCGAGCCGTTCGCCGTGCTTTTCGGCGACGACGTGATGTACGTAAAAGAGGGTGAAAAGCCCGTTACCAAGCAACTTATCGACGCATATTACGCCACGAACGGCGCGTCTATAGTGGGGTGTCAGCGCACGAGCGAAGAGGTTGCAAGACGTTGCGGCGTGATGATAACGAAGTCGGCAATAGACGACAAAACCACGCTTATCGACGGCATAATCGAAAAACCGCAAAGCGAACTTCCCAGCGCATTGGTATCTCTCGGAAGATTTGTGCTTGCCCCTTCGATATTCGACGCAATCGAGCGCACGCCGTACACTCGCGGCGAGGCATATTTGACGGATTCGATAAGCATTCTTGCCAAAGAAAAAGACGTATGCGCCTACGAATTTAGCGCAAGACGCTACGATATAGGCAACAAAGAAGGTTATTTGGAAGCGACCATCGAGTACGCTTTGCGAAGCAACATGTTGAAAGACGAGTTTTCGGAGTATCTGGAAGAAACAATTATCAAAGATAATTGATTTTAAAGACGGAATTGGAGTCGCAAGGCGGCGAGCCTTGGAGTGCCGAGCTTTCGTCGCACACAAGCTCCTTTTGCTTCAACCACAACAAATTGTGGTTGTTCGCCTTGGTTCTTTGTGCTCCTCTTCCCACACGACAAAAACTTCGCTTTCATCTTTGATATGCAAGCACTAGTTCGCTTGTTTTTGCCGTGCGGGAGCCCTTGTGTGCGTAGTACAAGCGACTGCGCCGTGTTGTTGGCCACGCCTGGCGCACAAAGCGCAGTGGCACGGCTTTCAGCCGATTTGTATTGCAAACACCCCGTATGCCGTTCGTTGCCTGCAACGAACTAGCGATTGCTACGAGGTCAATCGCGTCCTTCCCCTCTTGCGAACGACGTTCAATCTTGTAGAGAAATGACGCAAGTTTGAGCAATATGGGCGCGACGCGTTAAGCAACACATCCTGTGAATGTGTTGTAGCCAAAGCGAACGAGGCGGATTGCTCTGCAAACGCCGAAGTCCAAACACGTGAGGAAGGGGGAAGTTGTATTAAGAGTACACAACGCTCACGCAAGGACAAAATCACGCACGCTTTGCGTGCATATTACCGCCGCAGGCGTTATAACCGTTGCGAAACGCAACGTATATAGATATGGAGTAAAATATGGGATTTTTTCAAAAAATCGTACAAGGGATAAAGAAAACCAAAGATGCGTTTTCAAAAAAACTGTTTTTTGCTTTCTCGGCGAGAGAACTCAACGACGAGTTCTATGAGAATCTCGAAGAAGCGTTGCTCACCGCCGATGTCGGCATAACCGCAACCGAAAACCTCATCGAAGAGCTAAAAGACGAGATATTTAAACGCAAAATTAAAAAGCCTGAGGACGCAAAAAGCGTGCTTGCCGAGCTTATGATCGAGGATATCGATTACGATATCCCCGAATACGAATATCCGCTTGTGATTTTGCTTTCGGGCGTCAACGGCGTGGGAAAAACCACCCTTTTCCGGTGCATTTTAGGTACATTAACGCCC
>OGRD01001098.1_pt1 | contig 11434 bp, 8 predicted proteins | sample 1553441 | NCBI WGS metagenome assembly OGRD01 (sample SAMEA2580106, study PRJEB22360) | human gut metagenome | biome: human gut; feature: human-associated habitat; material: faeces | place: Denmark | collected 2008/2010
CCGTTGGCGGAAGCGAGGACCCCCGGCTCGAACTTCTTCTCGCCGGTCTTGAGGACGTGCTCCAGATCCAATGTCCCGGAGACCCTGTCCTCGGTGGCGGACAGAGGGAGGTCGATGACCCTCATCCTGCTCTCGGCGGGCTCCAGTTCCTCCCCCTTCGAGACCCTGTCCCTGCAATAGGGGCAGTATCTCTCCTCCTTTCCGAACTCGCAGCGGAAGGGGCATCCTTTCACCACGGTCCTGTAGGGCAGGACGGCGTTCATCGACCTCACGGTCGTGGACTTGGCCGTCCCCTTCTCCCCTTTGATGAGGACGCCGCCGATCCCGGGATCGATGACGTTCAGCATCAGGGCGCGTTTCATATTCTCTTGACCTACTATTCTGGTGAATGGGAAAACGAGGGGTTCTTCCGTCATATTGTCAGCCCTATATCATTTGGATGATTACTCCAATAGACAATCTCCTTTAATTCCTTTTGCCATGCGGGAGACGGGGATTCCAGTGAACGGTGGAAAAGAGATCGACAGCAAGAAGGTCTACATGGCCGCATTGGCGGTGTATGTCGTATTCTTCATCGCATTCGTCGCCGGGTACATCATGCTGAAGGACGGCGACTCCCTTGCGGCGGGCATGTCCGCTTTCGCACTCCTGTTCCTCATGATATCGGCGGGATTCGCATACTACATCCTCGTCTACCTTCCCAAGAGGAGGGAGCCCGAGGATGTCTCCGACGAGGCATGGGAGAAGAGGTGAAGACGGAGGGTCTGGAAATTGGATATATACTCCAATTTACTATACTCCCCCGATACCGATGTCCGAAAGGTCCGAGAAACGCCGGAAGAAGCTGACGGTCGCCGCAGCTCTGATCTATATCGCATTTTTGGCCGTGGCCATAGCCGTGTACGTCTTCCTGAAGGACTCCGACTCCCTGGTCATGGCGTTGTATTTCGTCAGCAGCACCCTGACCCTCGTCACCATAATCTTCGCAGTGTTGATAATGAGGTCCTCGCCTTCGGAGGAGTATTACGAGAAGTACATGAAGGAAAAAGAGGAAGAGGAAAGGGGCAGGTGACCGTATCGGCGTATGCCGCGACCGTCCATTCTCCGTCCCGATCCGAGGTCACGCCGAGGGAACGGATCGTGAAGTTGGTGGGATCCAGGTTTTAGAGGTTGGGATCGAGACGGTATCTCGATGCGATCTCGGTGCAGCAATCGTGATGGATCCCTGACAGGTCGATCCCGGACAGTCTGTCAAGATCACCATTTCGGAAATAAAAAGCGAAGGCAATCGATCCTCTCTGAAAGAAGGAATGCGTAGATATTCAGTATATTGAACCACGTCGTAATCGGTTGACCGATTGTGGGAATATCAGGTATATCGGATCCGCCATTTCAGGAGTCATAGAAAAGGTGGGCCCCGTTTTACCGGGGCAATATGTTTATTCCGAAGGAAGCTGCGATTTCAGAAGGACGTGGGGTTTCCCTTCATCGTTTATGATCTCACATTTTACCTTGTAGACATCCTCTATCAGCGAGGCGGTGATGACATCCTCGGGTTTCCCCTTACCATAGATGATTCCGGGCGGGGCCATCACGATGATCTCGTTGGCATATTTCGCAGAAACGTTGAGGTCATGACAGATCATGATGACCGTCATGTCCTGCTGTTCGGCTATCGCCCTGAGCATCTGAGTCACATAGATCTGATGCCTAGCATCCAGATTCGATGTCGGTTCATCCAGGATCAGTACTTCCGGTTCCTGGACCAGCCCTCTCGCAATGGCCACCTTCTGATGCTGGCCTGCCGACAGTTCGTTGAAATTACGCATCTTCAGCTCATCCAGTCCCATCAGGGTGATCACTTTGTAGACCGCTTCGAGGTCCTCCTCGGTCGTCCTCCATTTGCTTTTGTTATGCCTTCCGACCAGGATGGTGTCTATAAGGTTCATGGAAAAACAGTCCTGGGTCTTCACGGGGACATAGGACATGCGCTGGGACAGCTCTTTCAAAGGTATATCGTTGAGATTCCTGCCGTCGATATAGACATTGCCGGAGGTGGGTTTTATGAGCTTGTTTATGCACCTTATCAAGGTTGACTTGCCCACCCCGTTGGGTCCGATGATGCACACCAGCCCTTTGGTGTCGATCGTGAGGTTGATGTCATGGAGAACCATCTGGTCGGCGCTGTATCCGTAATTCACATCTTCCAATGTTATCTTCATGCGATCACCCCCATATGTCTTCCTTTCTCCTGATGATAAGCCATAGGAACAGCGGTCCGCCAAGGAATGATGTAATGACTCCGACTTGGAGGACGGTGGGGGCCAGGATTGTCCTTCCGATAAGGTCCGCAGAGATCATCAGCGCGGCTCCGAAAAGGCACGATGCCGGTACGAGGTAGCGGTTGTCGGCTCCGATAAAGAGTCTGACCACATGGGGGGCCACAAGTCCGACGAATCCTATGAGGCCTGTGAAACTGACTACGGTCGCACTCACACATGCCACAAGGAGCATACAGATTATGCGAAGGTTGTCGACGTTGATCCCCAACGCCTTTGCATTCTCATCGCCGGTAGCCAGAACATTGAGTTTCCTGGACAGGTATTGTATCGCTATGATGCCTATGATGACGACGACCGCGATAAGTGCTATGTCGGACCAAGAGGTGGATGCAAGCGTACCCACCTGCCATTTGTAGACTCCTGCAAGATCATCAGGTTTGGCCCACAGTTTCAACACGGTCGTCATTGCGTTGAATATGTACATGATGGCCACTCCGGCCATTATCATCACGGTGGGTGAAGCGTTCTTCATCTTGGCAACGGACATGATGACAAATGCAGGAACAAGCGCAAACAGGAATGCATTGATGACGATGGCATACTGCCCGGTGCTGAAGGAAACCCCCAGCGTGATCGCCAGGGTGGCACCGAAACCTGCTCCGGAGGAAACTCCGGTCGTATACGGGTCGGCAAGAGGGTTCTTCAGAATGCTCTGCATCGCCACTCCTGCCACGGCAAGACCGGCTCCTGCAACGATCCCCGTAACTATACGTGGCAGACGCAGATCTATCACGATGAAATCCAGCTGTTCATCGATTATGTTGCCTGTTATATGGTTCCATATGACTTCGTACGATTCCAGGATGCCGATGGAGAAGTTTCCGATGGTGATGGCTGTTCCGGCAACGAATATCATAATGACGACGCAGACAGCCATAAAAATCCATTTTCGTAATATGAATTTCTTGTAATCGGTGAAAGTCGATTCGATTTCTTCCTTTTTTGTTTTAGTACTCCAAGTTTTGACCGATTTCTTTACTTCTTCACAAATGAGCAGATCATCGTCAACATTCATGGTATCACAAAATGAATGGGGGCTGGGCCCCCTAAAGTGATTAGTTCTTGTCGCTGAGGATCCTTACCTTGTTCTGGGGGAACTGTTCGAGAGAACCGTTTCCGAAATCGAGGTCCCACCATGCGTTGAGTGCCTCGTCTCCGGATTCAGCGGAGATGAGCTCGGGGTAGATCATGGAGAGGACCTTGTATCCGACAAGATAGCACATCTGTCCACCGAATGCGGAATGATCGGTTGCGATGATGTTCCCATTCTTATAAGCGGTAGTCTGTCCGAACAAGGTCTTGCAGTAATCCTCGAATTCCGCCTGGATCTGCGCATCATCCTTATCGCCCTTGGACCAGAGGGAGCTGGCAACAGTGAAGACGATGTAATCGGGATCCTGATCGAGGATCCATTCGGCATCGGTCACGGAGTACCAACCCGAACCGTATTCGATAGGTGTGACGACATCGGTGAGGGTGTGGTTGTGGAGGAGTTCGTAAAGTGGATGAGGGGAGGGACTGTTGACCATGACAGAGATGTTGTCGGTGGTAGTGGTCTTGTATACCTGGACGATAAGAACGCTCTTGGCCTGGTCGGCGTCGATGGTCATGAGGGCGTCTTCGGTCTGTTTGAGGAGCTTGTCGCAGTAATCGACGTAGGCGTGGCCTTCGGTCGTCTTACCGATAAGGGTTGCAGTGGTCATGGTCATGACCCTGAGGTCAGTACGGTCAACGGCGATAACGTCGATGTTCGATCCTGATTTGAGAAGTGCGTTCTTGACTTCCTGTGCAGTTCCGTCGGAACCGGTGTATGCGAGAAGGCAGGTGACTCCGAGGTCCTTTCCGGACTGCATTACGGTCTCTGCATCGACATAGTATCCGGATCCGTAGATCGCTTTATCGGAGAATCCGGGGTGCTTGATGTCATTCATACCTGCGGTTCCGCATGCAACGACATCATCCCAGATGTTGAGGCACACTGCGAGATCGCTCTGCCTCCAATCCATGACCCCGATTTTTCCCTTGAGGGGGTAGTGGACGTAAGAGGTGGTTCCCCAGGTGTCCTTGTAATACATAAGGCAGTCTTCGTTGTTGATGAATTTCTTGAGAAGGGTTACATCATCTTCAGTAATCCTCCCATCTGCGTTGGTGTCCGCAAAGGGATATTTTACTTTGTCCCATAATTCATCACCATCAATGATTTTGTTGATGGCTTCAACATCTCTTTCATCGAGGTAGTCATCATTGTTAGCATTTCCATATACGAGAACCCTTCCGGTCTCGGTTACGCCATCGGATGAACCATCGTCTCTGGTAAGGAGGATGGCCGCAGATGAACCTGTGATGATGATAGCGGCTAGCAACTGAAATCCTCGACCGAATGTAGGTAGAGTTGTACTACTACATTTTTCTTTAAATACCTATCATGCCGAGTTTATATAGTCTTTATATATCGACGGCTTTATATAATATACCTACAATATAGGTATATGCCCAAAGTGTTCTATGTGCAGCGCGGAAAGAAGAGATACGCATACACGAGCACGTCCGTATACGAGCCAGGAAGCAAGTATCCGAAAACGGTGAACGAGTATCTCGGAGTATTGGACGAGAACACCGGAAAGATAATTCCGAAGAAAAAGAGAGCTGCGGGCGATAATCTGTTCGAAAGCGACAGCATCTCCGGCAAAAGACTGGGCGGATCATGGTTCCTTCTGAACCTTGCGGAACAGATAGGATTGAGGGAGGATCTGTTCAGATCCTTCGGTGCAGAAGGCGATGCCGTCCTGGCCTGTGCGATAGCACAGGCACTGTCCGGAGGACCGTTCACGGATGTGGAGGACACCATGAACGGGTGCATGGTCAGGGAGCTCATGGGGATAAGAAAGAGCTTCACTTCCCCCCGGATGAGCGAGATGACACGTATTCTGGGTTCCGCGTTCCATAATGCGGAGAACCTGTTCGAGAGACGTCTGGCAAGAGCAGGCGATTCGCTCAGTTACGATCTGACCTCGGTGTCCACACACAGCAACATAGGCGGATGGGGCGAATGGGGATACAATCGTGACGGGGAATCGCTGAAGCAGATGAATGTCGGGCTGATCACCGACAAGAAAGGGGTACCGGCGATGTTCGAACTATATCCCGGTTCCGTATCCGACGTGTCCACCCTGGAACGTACTGTGGACAGAGTGAAGGAGATGGGCAAAGGTGACTGTGTGATGGTGATGGACCGCATATTCGGTTCCGCCGGCAATCTGGAGTACATGATCGCCAACGGCTATTCATTCGCCCTGCCCGGGAAGAAGGGTACGAAGTGCGTGAAATCATTGATCTCCAAATTGGTGAAGAGAAGACACGATGCCGATCTCTGGAGGATGCACGACGGTACTGTGTACACCGTCCTGGAGGCGGAGGTTGCCATCGTACCGAAGAGGAAACCCTCTGATGAGGGGGAGGATTCCAACGATACGAGGGAATACGAGCTGGTGCTGGATGATGACGAACGCTTCCGTGATGTGCCTGAGGACATGAGGATGAAGGCTTATGCGTGCCATGATTCCAGGAAATCCGCAGAGGATCTGAACACACTGATGGCCGCGCTCAACGGCATAGAGCAGAAGCTGAGGAAGATGGACCCGTATGCGGCGATGAACGGACTGAAGAAGATCGCAGGAGGGTATGCGAAGTACTTCGATCTGTCCGTCATCGACGGGAAACTGAACATCGAACGCAGGAACAATGCCATGTCGTTCGCGTACAACAGGGGCGGGACATTCGTCATGTTCTCCAACGGTCTGGATTCATGGGACGACATGATGGCATGCTACGACTGCAGGACTTACGTTGAACAGGCGTTCGATGCATTGAAGAACGAGCTGGACGGAGGGAGGTGGAGGGTATCCGACCCGGAGACGGCCAGAGGCCGTCTCATCATAAAGTTCGTGGCACTGATACTGTGGTGTACGGTATCGGCAGAACTGAGGAAGGAGAAGAAACCGGAACCCGTCAGAACCGTGCTGCAATCCTTGGATAATATCCTCGCGGTGGGTTCCGGGGACAGATGGCGCGTGCTGGAGATCACCAAGAAGAACCGTACGGCGATGACCTCGTTCGGCATCGGAGTGCCGGGCAAGTTCGTTGAGATCTCCGACAGAATGTACATTCCTGAATCGGTCAGGCGCGAAGCGTTAGGAAATTCGGATTGACATACCTACAAATGCCGAGGATTTCAGATTAAAACAAAATATTCGGTGGCGATGGCTTTTGTCGTCGCCCTATGCATGGTCATGCCGTCTGCGGCGGTGTTCTCCTCGGACGGAGGGGATGCCGAAGCGGTCGGTCCTGTGACCTATGAGTATTCGTCAGACCCGGCCTCCTGGCCGTCGCTTTCAGATATAGATCTCGGTTCTATTGCCGGTTTCGATCCGTCGGCCATCATAGGCTCCATCGAGATCGAAGGCAAGGGCAATGGAAAGATCATAGAACCGTCTGAAAAGATAGAGACCGTCATCGAGGTAGGCCCCGACAGCGAGAACAACGTGATGGAGGGGAAATACGTATTCTATTCCGATGGACAGGTACGCGTCGCCGACGGTTACGTGCTCATATTGTCTGCTGTGGATATCTCCGTAACTGCCCAGGGATCCGCAGTATTCGTTTTCGAGAAGGGCGCATCGGTCGCCGTATCCCTCGGAAGCATCCTGGGTATGGACATAGGATTCAACATCTATACTTTCAAAGAGAAGACCGAGATATCCTTGGATGGGACGTATTCCTCCAATGGATCGGAGGGGTCCATCGGGATGGCCTTCTCGGAGGGGACCGTCATCAAAGTCGGCGACACGTCTGTGAAGGCCGTCAAGGATAACTCCGTCGGATTCAGCTATTCGATCTCGTCCTCAACGCCCTCTCTTACCGTGAGCGGTGCCGTATCGTTCACCATCGGAGGGATCGAGATAACCTATCCGACCGGAGAGGACACTTCCTATACGGTCTCCGTATCCGGAAACGGAAGCGTGTCGGTCAGCTATGGGAGCCCCACCACGGTCCTCAAAGCCAACATGAACATGAACATCTCCGAGGAGGATTTCTTCGACATATCAGTAGGCATGTCCGCCAACGTGACGCTCGCCAACAGCGAGGACGAGGGGATCTCCTTCAAGAGCGGGAACGTCTCCGTCAGCGTCAAGGCCGATATGAAACTCGACCTCGGCGGCCTGGAAAAGGCGTACCCCAAGGCGGACGTGGAGATCAAGGGCTTCGAGCTCGGTCTCGACGTCTCCGTCTCCGAGACCGGTGCTGCAAAGGTCTCCGCCAGACTGTCTTTGGCCAATGTATCGGCCGACATAACCCAGGACGTCATCATCAAGTCCGCAGAAGAGTCCAGATCCAACAGCATAAGGGTGGAGGTAAGCGATGTGCGTGCCTCCCTCGATGCGGAGGCGGCACTCGCAGACATAATGGCCTTGGTCTCCTCCGGAGGATACGATGTCATCGTTCCCCCTATCCCTTCCTGGAAATCCACCGATTTCGAGGACATATTCGACGATGTCCACGACCTTTCCGAGTGTGAATGGGCATTCGCGGATGACGAAGACGTCTCCGATTTCTATGCCGCCATGGATCGCTTCATCAACGACCCCATAAGCGGGCTCGTGGACTTCTACGAACTCGACAACGTGTCCTATAGCATATATGGCAACATGGACGATCTGGCAAAGTCGGTCGCGGGAATGCGCGACATCGACTTCTCCGTCAGCCTCAGCATCGGGAACATAGATGTGGAGGTCGAGGGATCCAGCATGCTGGACTTCGAGGTCGGCGGCATCGGATTCGACGTGTCCCTCGACAACACCTCTTCCGAGACAGATGCCGGTGTGAAGACGGTGGCAATGCTTTCCGCAGAGGCACGTGTGGGCGGTATCAATGCCGCCCTGTCCAATCCCAGTATCGCCCTCGAGAAGTTCGAGGCCGATGCCAAGGTCTCGTTCGGCGGTAATGTGGAATCCATCTACGCCGACGACACGGTCACCGTGAATAAGTTCGATTTCAGCGGTTCCGCCGATGTATCCCTTTACATGAAGGGCTACATCGAAGGCGGGAGGATGATGCTGTCCGTAGACGGTGGAAAAGCAGCATTCGATTTCTCCGACGAGGGGAGATACACCTCCGTGTCTTTGGGGGATGTAAAGGCGGGTGTACGCGGTGCCGACCTGTCCATCAAGTCGCTGTTCATGGACACCGATTACAGTTTCAGTGTGAAGGAGATGTCCATGAAGGGTCCGTTCTTCATTTCTGTCGGGGATCCTGCCGCATACAAGGATTGCGACATATCCGTGAAGAACCTGAGCGGTGTTGCAGGCAAGGAGTATTCCGTAGACAGCATACATGCTTGGATAGATTCCGCAAACGGAGGCGTACTGGAACTGACATCCAACGGTAACGACAGAACGGTCTCCGTCAACGGAGGGGACGTAGATTCCGACATACTGTGCCCGATCGACCTGTTCGACAACATTTTGGTCACGCAGGTCGAGATCATTCCCGATGGTGCAAGCATAACCTTCGAGGGGGATTCCCTGCTCATCGTCGACTCGTTCTACGTGCAGGACGGCGGCAAGGTGTCCGGTTCCTTCGCGACCTGGGATTTCTTCGGGGATGTGGCCAACAACTACTGTCTGAGCGCATATGGTATGCTCAATGCGGATCTGGGTGTGAAGTACGTCGACGGCGTACCCACGTTCTTCATCCATCCCTGGGAGGGGTATGTCGGTGACGATGTATCCGACATCTCCGGTTTCACATATGATAAGGAAACGAAGATCATGTCCATCGAGTCCGGGGATTCCCTCAATCTGTTGGAGGCCACGGTGAACGATCCCGCTACGTTCTCCATCTATGTCGACGGTGAGAAGAAGACCGAATGCCAATACTATGACGTTGCGACTCTGTCCATAGAGGCCCCCGAAGGGAAGGTGCCGCTGTTCATGGTGAATCAGTTCGGCAAGGCCGTAGGGGCCCTGTCGGATACCGGGAAGGGTGTGTATGAGTGGAAGTGTATCTACAGATACTCCTACGACCTCTATCTGACTCCCTACTACGGGACCTTGAGCGAAGTGAAGACGGGCGAGGTCACCGATATCGGTGACGACGGTGCCCGTTTCGTCATTCCCGAAGATTCGGATGGTACCGTGACGGTCAAGACGTCCTCGGGAGTCCTCTGGGAGATAGATGGGAAGAACAATCAGGGAAAGACGTACGACGTCGTTGCGACCAAGACCGTCTACGACGGCCATGACGCATACATCCTGGATTGCAGCGGTGATGCGGTGGTATACCTGCCCGTGACCGGTTCCGACACCTTCCTGTACCATGTGAACGACTTCGGTTTCGCTACCGTAATCCAGTCCGAGATCGTCGAGATCGACGGGGTGAAGTACTTCAAGTTCTCCACCGACGACTACTCGTACTTCTACGCCGGAAGCGACCCGTACACCGACCCGAGCAACAGCGATGACAACGGGACCAACTGGCTCCTGATCGGAGGAGCGGTGGCCGCAGGCCCCATCATCGCTCTCGCCGGTGCGTACTTCCTGCACTCCAGGAAGGCGGCCGCATAAACCTGACGGCCCGCCTGCAAGGGCGGGCAAACACTTTCTTTTCCGATATCCGTATAAACCGGTCGCACCTCTGCCGTCATGGAGATGATCCGATGTCCGATAAGATGGATAAGGCGGAGAGGCGGGAGCTCAAGGCCAGGAACAAGGCCACGAAGCTCGATAAGAAGTCCAAGAGTCTTTACAACCAGAAGACGTTCGTCAACAAGCATTGACGGGAACGAGGTCCGTCGGGGGTTCCCCGGCGTTCCCTTCCTGACACGGATCTCAGATGCACTCAACTTCCTGGATCTCTATATTTTTTGATATACGATGGGAAGTGTATTAAGACTGGACGGAGTTGGGACGTTCAGAGAAGAGTGACCATAGTGGGTGCAACATCCATTCAGGAGTTAAACGGATATGTCCATCGTTCCGTAGACGTCGTGCTGGGTCTTTCTAATTACATCCTGGCCGCACTAATGGTCGCCTTCGGGGCCGTGCAGCTGATCTATGCATATACGGACGAGTATACGACGCTGACATGGCTTCTCGCCCTCAGCTATATCGTGATGCTGGTCGGCGGTGCGGTCATCATCCTGGACCGTAACCGCAACCTTCTCCGTGCAGTCGGGATATATGCGCTGGCACTTGGTTTTTACAGATTCATATTCTCTTTTCCGTCGATCGAGCCGGGGAATCCCTACGGGATGGTCAGCATCGTGGTCTGCGCCTTGGCGATCAATCTGATGATCTCCGGGCGTTCATATCTCAAAGGGGTAAGCAGGGGCCGCAGGCTTGCGATGATAAGCACGTTCCTTCTTCTAATGGTGTATGTGACGCTGTTCATCACCCTGATGCATGCCGGGCTGGGTCTGGTGGATTGCATGAAGTTGATGCCCGGGGCCTTCGTAATGTCCATCATGTACGCCTTCTTCATAGGCATCCTGGATTCCGAGGAGTTACGCTCCTCCGACATCCTGGCGATACACAACGATACCTTGGACAAGATAAGGTGTATACAGTATACCGACCCCAGGACGTCCATACCCCGTGAGACGGCCCTGGTTTTGGCGAAGGTGTTCGAGGACCGGTCCGACTGGCATCCTGTGGACGACGGCGGTCCCGCCGAGTGCGAATACCGGTTCGTCATAGAGAACAAGGATAAAGGGTCCGAGGTCCTCATGCAGAAATGGAAGGGGTCCGAATCCATCTATTTCACCATCTCCGACTATCTGGACGGTACTATACTCCAAGCCTACAGGTTCGAAGCGGATTCCGTCTGTACGGACGGCGACCCGTCGATATGCAGCTGGGTGCGTATATTCGGGAAGAAAGGCGTCTGCATGCAGCTGGCGGTGGACGATCCCGAGTACGAGGGGGTGGGGATATGAAGGAGCCGAAGATATACGTCGGCGGCGTACCTGTGGTCCTCATATTGGGAACGGCCATGCTGGTGGCGGGACTGTACTACATCTATATGGAGGCAGTATC
>OGRD01001099.1_pt1 | contig 11427 bp, 10 predicted proteins | sample 1553441 | NCBI WGS metagenome assembly OGRD01 (sample SAMEA2580106, study PRJEB22360) | human gut metagenome | biome: human gut; feature: human-associated habitat; material: faeces | place: Denmark | collected 2008/2010
CGCGGGCGAAGTCGCGCCGCAGGACGCGGTACGCGGGCGCGTAATTCTGCCGAAATATCTCGGAGTGGTGCAGCGGCGGAAAGCCGTCCTTGCGCCACCTCTCAACAGCTTCCGCCGTCTCCTGCGCAGAAAACGGCAGCTCGCCCGCGTCGGCCATTGTCTGCAAGGCGGTGAGCATCGCTTCGAGCTTTTCGCGCCCGCACTCCTCGTGCCGCGCAGAGAGGGCGAAGAGCCGCGCAAACGTCTCCGCGCTCAAGCCGTCCTGCAAAATGCCGAGGTGCACGCGGCAGTAGTCGCCGCCGAGCAGCTCGACGAGCTCGGAGATACGGTCACCGCTTCGCGCCGCTTCGGCGCGGATGTAGTCTGCGGCGGCGGCCGGGTCGGCGATCAGATGCTCGCAGCCAAAGGCGCTCTGATAGAGCGCCTTGAAGACGTCCTGAAGCGCCAGCTCTGGATAGCGCGCGCAGTGGGCGCGCAGAAAGTCGCGAATATCGGTAAAATTCGTCATAGCGGCGGGGTTCCTTTACCAAAAAGTTTCGTTTATCATAGCGCTTTTTCGCCCCTTTCGCAAGGGGCAAGGGATTGACAGCCCTGCGCTTTTTTGATAAAATTCCCGCGTCGGCACAAGCCGGCAGCGTTGGCACAAGCTGACTTTTCTTCCGCGCGTTCCCTGAAAGCAAACGAGGTATCACCAAGGTATCAATCTCCCTGCAAGGGGAATATTGATGCCTTTTCTTTGTCTTTTCAAGGGTTTTCGCGCAGAAAACAAGACGCAAGAGAGGATGAGAACACCGTGACGATCCTTGTCATCGACGGCCAGGGCGGAAAGCTCGGCAAAACTTTGGTCGAGAACATCAAAAAGTCCTTCCCGCACCTCGAGATCATGGCGGTCGGTACGAACAGCGCCGCTTCCGACGTGATGCGCCGCGCGGGCGCTGACCGCGTGGCCACGGGCGAAAACCCCGTCATCGTGGCCTGCCGCAGCGTCTTGTTTATCGCCGATGCGCTGAGGGGCGAGATCCCCCCCGCCATGGCAAACGCCGTCGCGTCAAGCAATGCCTACCGTGTGCTCATCCCGATGAATCTATGCAGCACGTATGTCGCGGGCGTGGACAAAAAGTCCTCCGCTATTCTGGACGACGCCATGGCGCACATCCGTTCGCTGCTCGAAGGAATGGAGAACAAACCATGAACAACGCTGCCACTGCAACTGCCCGTACCGCTTCCCCTGTGAGAAAGCTCACCTATTCCGCGCTCTTCCTCGCCTTGGCGATGGTCCTGCCGTTTTTGACCGGCCATATCCCCGAGATCGGCTCCATGCTCTGCCCCATGCACCTGCCCGCGCTGCTGTGCGGCTTCATGTGCGGCTGGCCGTGGGGACTCGCGGTCGGCTTTATCTCCCCGCTGCTGCGCTCGATGATCTTCGGCATGCCTCCCGTTTGGGTCGCCATCGCCATGGCGTTTGAAATGGCGACCTACGGTGCCATCGCCGGTCTTCTGTACCGCAAGCTGCCGAAAACAGGCTGGCGCATCTATGCCTCGCTCATCTCCGCGATGGTCGCGGGCCGCCTTGTGTGGGGCCTTGTGAAGTTCCTGCTCACGGGCCTTCAGGGCACGGAGTTCAGCCTCGCCCTCTTCCTCTCCGGCGCGGTGACGACGGCCATCCCCGGCATCATCTTGCAGCTCATCCTCATTCCCATCCTTGTGGTGGTAATGGAGCGCACAAATATGGCGCTCGACGTGTGAGCACTTGATAAAAACAGAAAAGGACTTGGACGAAAGCGTCCAAGTCCTTTTCTTTATTCCTCCGCTTTACTCAGCAGCTTCGGCGCGCTCGTGTCCATCAAAAACGCCCCGAGCGGCGCGGTGATGACGATGCCGAGCCCCGCGACTGACAGCACGATGCTGCCGCAGGGCAGCCCCGCCGCAAGCGGCACCGAGCCGATGGCCGCCTGCACCGTCGCCTTGGGAAGATAGGCAAACACGCAGTAAAGCCTCTCTTTCGCCGTGAGCGGCGTTCTGACAAGGCAAAGGCACACACCCACGGCGCGGAAAATGAGCGTCGAGAAGATCATGCCGACCACCGCAAGGCCCACGCCCGCCATATAACGGATATCGACCGCCGCTCCGACGAGGACGAACAAAATGCCCCCCGCCGCCAGCCAGAGCTTGCCGAATTTTTCAGAGAGCCGCTTGGCAACGAACGGCGTGCACTTCATCTTAAGTAAGCACGCCATGCTGACGACCGCGAGCAGGCCCGACACCGGCACGATGCCCTCGAGCCAGCCCTCCGCCGCGACGAGCAGCAGCGAGACCCCCAGCACGATGATGGCCTTCATGCTGTTGCGGATGCAGTGCGCTCGGGCATAGGCAGTCTCGAAAAAGCGGCTGAGCAACCACCCGACAAGCGCACCCAGCGCAACGCCGAGCACGATCGACGCAGGGATGCTCAAAAAGTCCGCGGCGTTGGCGCTGCCGCCCTGCGCCGTGTGCAGAAACGTTGTAAACAGCACAATGACGAAGATATCGTCGCACGATGCGCCGGCCAGGATCATCTGCGGGATGCTCTTGTCCGTTCCGCGACCGCCTTCCATCAGCTGCACCATGCGCGGCACGACGACCGCGGGCGACACCGCCGCGAGCACCGAGCCCATGACCGCCGCCTCCGCGCGCGTGATGCCAAGGAAGCACGGCGCGAGCAGCACATAGCCGATGATCTCGCACGTCGCGGGCAGGCACGACATCAAGATTGCCGGACGGCCGACCTTTTTGAGGTCGCCCAAATCGAGCGACAGTCCCGCCTTGAGCAGGATAATAACGAGCGCGAGCTTGCGCAGGTCGGCTGAGATCGACAAAATCGAGCCGTCCAGCACGTTGAGCACGCACGGCCCCAGCAGGATGCCCGTCGCCAGCATGCCGATGATGCGCGGCAGCTTCAGCTTCTGACACAGCGCGGCCAGCGCAAGGCCAACCAAAAAGACGAGTGCGAGTGAAGTTAACATAAATTTCCTCCTCCGGACACAAAAAAAGCTGATGCCCCCTGTGACCGTTCAAAATCACAGAAGTCATCAGCTCAAAAAAGCGGTTTCGGCAGTGCCGTGGGAGAACCTCATTCCCGATTGCGCAGTATAGCAAAGCGCGGGCAAAAATGCAAGCCCTTTTTCAAAAATCAGCGCTCGAACGTCACCTGATAGGCCCCCAACACCTGCATGCAGGGGATGACGGCGGCATTTTCGACCGTGAAAGCCGCCTTTTCATAGTGCGTCGTCTCCTCTTCGGGGATGGCGGGCAGCGTTTTGCCAAGGCTGACACCGTGCGCGCCGCCTGCAAAGCGCCAGGTGAATTCACAGTCGCAGAATTCCTTGTTTGCTGTGATCTTCTCCGCGGGCACGAGCGTAAACGTACCGTCTTTCAAGTAATAGCAGCCTACGTTGTCCTTTTCCGCAGGGCAGCCGCCCTCGATGCCGACGCCGGTGAACGAGATCGTCAGCTCCGGCAGCGTGAAGGTCGTCTTTTTGCCGTCCTTCGTAAAGGGAACATCATCCCAGCGGCCGATGTTGACCCAGCCGCGATTGTCGGCTTTTTCCGCGGCAGTGTTGAACTCGAGAGCCCCCGTTTTGCCGTCGCGCACCTCCGCGTTGATGCGCAGCACCGGCCGCAGCGAGACAAAGCCCTCCGGCAGCAGGGCGCGCAGACGGTCCTGCTCCGCGCCGTAGGCCATGACAAACTGTTCAACGGTCATTGCGCTTCCTCTGTTTCCTTTTGTGCGCGCTCCGCGTCTTGCCTCAGCAGCCGCAGATAGGCGTCGAGATAGAGCTTGTGCGTCACGCTTAAAAGTGCCGAGCGCAGCAGTTCCTTTTCATCCGACTCGTCCTGTCCGACGCTTGCAAGATGGTCGCTCGCGCCGAAGACATAGCGGATGAGATTTTCAAATTCCTCGCAGAAGTAGTGATAAGCGGTCGGCAGATCGTAGGTCTCGTGCTGAATGCCGATCAGCGCGCGGATGTCGTCCATCGCGACGACGCTCTTGATGCACGAGACAAAGATGAGGTACGCAATGCTCTCCGCGCCGTAGGCCTTTTTCTCTGGCCCGGGGATGATCTTCTGCTTAACATAATTGCTGACCATCGAGGCCGTGATGGGACTGAGCCCGCATCCCGTGATGGATTGATTGACATAACGCGTCACCTGTTCGAGATACAGCCCCACGTCAGGGATCTCCCCGAGCCGCGGGATATGAAAGCTTCGGACAGACTCCGCCAGACGGCTGCGCATATTTTCGTCCATAGCTGCTCCTCCGTTCAAACTGCGTTTTCATCATCTTAAACTTTGGTGAAAAAAATGTCAATAAGTTTTTCAAAAACCGATTGACAGTTATTGAAAATCGTTGTATTGTAGTCAAAGATGATTTCACCTGACAACAGGTTTTTGAATAACCGATTATTTTTTTGGAGGCTTCCCCATGATGAAACTGATTGCCGACTCCTCTGCCAACCTCACGATGCTGGAGGGCGTAACCTATCAGAGCGTGCCCATGACCATCCGCGCCGGCGAGCGTGACTTCGTGGACGATGAAACGCTCGACACACACGAGCTGCTCGACTATCTCGCGGCCCACAACGGCAAATCCGGCACGGCCTGCCCCAGCCTCGACGGCTGGCTCAAGGCGTTCGAGGGCGCGGATGAGATTTTCGTCATTACCATCACAAGCAGCCTGTCCGGCACCTGTGCCTCGGCCATGGCCGCGCGCGACGTGTATCTCCAGTCGCATCCCGAAGTCAAAATTCACATCTTTGACACGCTGAGCACAGGACCGGAGATGCAGTTGCTCGCAGAGAAGCTCGCAGAGCTGCACGCCAAGGGCCTCCCCTTCGATGTGATCTGCGAAAAGGCGCAGGAATATCTTGCCACCACGCACCTCTTCTTCAGTCTTAAGTCCCTGCACAATCTGGCGCAAAACGGCCGCGTCAGCAAAATCGCCGCGGGTGCCATCGGCATTCTCGGCATTCAGATCCTCGCCACCGCAAGTCTTGAGGGCACGATCCAGCCCGTTGAAAAATGCCGCGGCGAAAAAAAGACGTGCGCGGCGATGGTACAGAAGCTTCTGGAAGCTGGCTACCACGGCGGCAAGGTGCGCATCCACCACGCCGAAAATCCAGAGGCGGCTGGGGCGCTCGCCGCTTCGCTGCGCGGGCACTTTCCCGAAGCAGACATTGAGATCCGTCCCTGCCGTGGTCTTTGCAGCTACTATGCCGAGCGCGGCGGCGTGATCGTCGGTTTTGAGATGATGTAAAACTGAACAGACAGCAAAAAGCAGACGGCCTGCGCGAGCCGTCTGCTTTTCTTTATCTCTGCCATTAGGCAGTTGGAGTGGTATCGGAGGTACTGTCGCCCGCTGGGGCGTTGCCGTCAGCGGGGCTTCCCTGCCCACTGGGCGGTGTGGGGCGCTCGCCGCTGGGCATTTCGGGCACTTCCCCGTCGAGAAGCTCTGACTTCTCGCCGTTTGGCATCTGACCGTCAAAGCTCTCGGGCGGTTCACCGTCTGGCTTCTGTCCGCCGTGTTGGCCGTCCAGACGATCACTGTGTCGCCCGTGATGGTCAGGTCGCCGTTGGAGTCGAAGCCGTCGCCCGCGGAGGAACAGGCGTCGATCGTGGGGCCGGAGATCGTCATCGTGAAGTCATAGTCCGTCAGGTCGGAATTTGCCGCATTCAGGCAGTCGTCCGAGGCGTTGATCGTAATATCACCGGAGCAAACGTTCAGCTCCGCGCCCTCAAGGCCCTCGCAGCAGTTCGTGATGTCGATCGTGGGGCCGTCCGTGCCGTCTGCACCGATGTTCAGCACCAAGTCGCAGTGAATGGCGTCATCCGCGGCGTCGATGGTCAGCGTGCCGCTCTCGACGTTCAAAAGCTGCTCGGCGTTGATGGCGTCGTTGACGGGTGCATCGATATTCAGCGTCAAATCGCGGATGGTCAGCGACGCTTCGCCGTTCTCATCCGTCGTCGCGCCGGATTTGATGCCGTTTTTGCCGTTGGCCGTGATGGTCAACTCTCCATCGCCGCAGAGGGTGACAAGCGAGCCATCCTTACACTTAATGACGGCGTTTTCGGCATTTTCGTTTTCGGGGTAGTTGTCGTCATTGTTCTGCTCGGTATCGCTCAGGGAATTTTCCGTACCGTTGGAAACAAGGATGGTCACCTCGCTCGACTTGCCGCAGGTGATGGCGGCGGTGTTCTCACTCGTAAGTGTCAGGCCGTCCAGCACCAGCGTCACGCCGGTCGTACCCTTTTTCACCTTGATGGAGCCATCCGCGCAGCTGCCGGAGACGGTGTAGGTACCACTCGACGTGATCGTGAGCGCTGTGCCGTCGATCTCGTAGCCCGTGTCCGTCTCGCCCGCAGCGGTCACGCCGCTGTCTGTAAAGGTAAAGGTCACATTGCTTGCCGTGTCCGCCGTACTATTATTTATCGCACCGGCGCAGGCCGTGAGCGACAGCGCCAGCGCCGACGCGCACAGGAAAGGCAGCGGCTTTGGCATCGGCCTTTCCATCGCGCGCTCGATCGCCGAGGGGCACCACGGCTCCATCCGCGTCATCGTGGACGACGGGAGGATCGCCTTCACCGCCGAGCTCAAATAAACGGCTTTTGGGCAAAAAAACGCTTCGCAGAAGTTCTGCGAAGCGTTTTTCTTATCAAAGGCTTTTCTCCCCGCCCGTGACGGTCTCGATGGCGCAGGCAATGAACTTTTTCGCTGCGGGCGAGGCCTCTTTGAGCGACGGGACGGAGATGCCGAGCGTCACGAACTGCGGCGGGTCGAACGGGACCTCCGCCACCGTGCCGCTCCACTTGCGTGAGATGAGCCGCTGGTTGAAGCTGACGCCGAGTCCCGCCTCGACCATGTTGTAGGTTGTGAAGCCGTCGCGCGTCGTAAAGCAGGTCTGCGGGTGCAGGTCGTGCTGCTCGAGCAGGCGGTCCTGATCGGTGTCGTGATTGGGCGAGGTGTGGATGAACGGCTCGTTCTGCAAGCGCATAAGCGGAAAGACATCCGCCGCTGCCAACTCGTACCCGCGCGGCAGCCACGCGAAGAGCTCGTCACGAAAGACAGGCAGCCAGTCATACTTATCGCCGTGCATCTGCGCGCCGAAGCAGCAGTCGACCGAGCGCTCGTTCAGCCAGCGCGCCATCTCGAGGTTGCCGCCCTCCTGCATGCGCACGGTCACGCCCGGATAGCGGGCGCGGAACGCCGTCAGGATCTCTGGCATCCACAGGGCCGAAATGCTGTAATAGCAGCCGATCGTCAGCGAGCCCTTTGACACGCCGCCGATCTCCGCGCTGAGCTGCTCGGCGTTGTGGTGCGCGCGCACGACCTCGCGCAGCAACGGCAGCATGAGCTTTCCGTTTTCCGTGAGCTGCACGCCCTTTTTGCTGCGAAGAAACAGCGGAAAGCCGAGCTCTTCTTCCAGCGTGCCGATCATGCGCGTCACGCCTGACTGCGTGTAGCCCAAAAGCTCCGCCGTGGCCGTCAGGCTGCCGAGCTCTGCCGCGGCAAGGAACGCCTCGCATTTGACCGCTTCCATACACCCTCCTATCCATGATTTTATATCATGTTTTTCATTTCAAATAACCGTTTGCGTCATGTTTTCTCTTATTCTACAATAGCAGTCAGAAACCGTCAATCCTGTTTTTGAAACGAGGTCTTTTTTCATGGAGCATCGTCTTTCTTTTTCCTGCGACTATCTTGAGGGTGCGCATCCCGCCATCCTGCAGCGCCTGTGCGAAACGAATTTTGCGCAGACCGCCGGTTACGGCACGGATGAATACTGCCAATCCGCGCGCGAGAAGATCCGCGCCGCTTGCGGCGCGCCGAACGCGGAGATTCACTTCCTTGTCGGCGGCACACAGACGAACGCGACCGTCATCGACGCGCTGCTGCGCTCTTACGAGGGTGTGATCGCCGCGGACACGGGGCACATCAGCGTGCACGAGGCCGGCGCCATCGAGTTCGGCGGGCACAAGGTGCTCACGCTGCCGCAGGAGAACGGCAAGATCACCGCATCCCAAATCCGCGCACTGCTTGATCAGTACGAGGACGACGCGAACCGCGACCACACGGTCATGCCCGGGATGGTCTACCTCTCCCAGCCGACGGAGTACGGCACGCTCTATTCCAAAAAGGAGCTCGCGGCCATCAGCGCGCTCTGCCGCGAAAAGCGCCTGCCGCTCTATATTGACGGCGCGCGCCTTGCCTACGCACTCGCCTGTCCTGAAAACGACGTGACACTGCGCGACCTTGCCGCGCTGTGCGACATTTTCTACATCGGCGGCACGAAATGCGGCGCGCTGCTCGGCGAGGCGGTCGTCATTCCCCAGCCGGGGCTCATTCCACACTTTTTCACCATCATCAAGCAGCACGGCGCGCTGCTCGCCAAGGGACGGCTGCTCGGCATCCAGTTCGACACGCTCTTTACCGATGGGCTCTACGAGCGCATCGGCGCAGACGCCGTTCGCTACGCCGACGCTATCCGGCGCGCGATGGCGGAAAACGGCTATTTGCCCTGTTTCCCCTCCCCGACGAACCAGAGCTTCTGCATCGTCAGTGAGCAGCAGCGCAAAGAGCTCGCCGAGCGCGTGGACTTCTCCGTCTGGGAGCAATATGACGAGACGCACAGCATCATCCGCTTTGCCACAAGCTGGGCGACGCGGGAAGAGGATGTGAACGCGCTCTGTCGCATCCTGCGCGAGTGCACCGCGCAGGAAAAGGCAGCGTCCTAAAATCAAAAAAGAGCTTTCTCCGATTTTCAGGAGAAAGCTCTTTTTATTTCATTGCGCTGCGCTCAGTTCTTTTTCATCAGCTGTTCATCCTGCTGCAAAAGCTGCTGCGTGATGATATCGAGCTGCCGGTGCTTGGCCATGCGGTCGGCGATGTTGTTCTGCACCAGCCCCGTCTCCTGATGGCCGCGGAAGGACAGCTTGAGCAGAATCGGCGTCAGGATCGTGCCGCATACGACCGTGATGACGACCGGCGTCATCATCGCGGGCGACAGCACACCCATCGAAAGGCCGCGGTTGGCGACGATCAGCGCGACTTCGCCGCGGCAGGCCATGCCCACGCCGACCTGGATGCTCTCGCGCGTGGTGAACTGGCACGCCTTGGCGCCAAGGCCGCAGCCGAGGAGCTTCGAGATGATTGAAACAAGCAGCAGCAAAATCGAGAAGACGACCATGCCGCCCGTCAGACCCGTGATCTGCACATTGATACCGATGCTCGCGAAGAACACCGGCGTGAGCAGAAGATACCCGAGGGGGTTGTACTTCGTCTGGATGTAGGTGCCCTTGGGTGTGCATGCGACGGCAAGGCCCGCGGCGTAAGCGCCCGTGATATCAGCGACGCCGAAGAACTTCTCGGCGCAGTAGGCCATCACAAGGCACAGGACAAAGGCGAACACGGAGTTTCTGTGGCTGGCCCAACCGTGCTGACGCTTGAGCATCCAGCAGAAGATGCGGTTCGCGCCAAAGCCGACCACGAAGGCAAAGACGAAAAAGCCCACGATCTTGAGGAGCACCATGCCGATGCTCTCGTCACCGCCGGCAAGGCTGCAAACGAGCGTCAGGGCGATCAGGCCGAGCACATCGTCGATGAGTGCGGCGGCCAAAATCGTGTTGCCGACCTTGGTCTCGAGCTTTTTCATCTCCTTGAGCGTTTCGACTGTAATGCTCACGGACGTGGCCGTCAGGATGGTGCCGATGAAGATATTTTCAATAAAGCCGGTGCTCTCGATGAGTCCGAGCTCATCCGCGCCCCAGGCAAGCGCCGTGCCCATGAGAAACGGCACGACCACGCCGAGAACCGCGACCATGAAGCCCGCCTTGCCGCTGTGCTTGAGCTCGTTGATGTCCGTGCCCATACCGGCGGAGAACATCAGCACGATGACACCAAGCTCGCTGAGCTGCTTGGTGAATTCCGTTTCCGAAAGCAGGCCAAGGCCCGCGGGGCTGAGCAAAAGGCCCGCGATCAGCGCGCCCACGACCTGCGGCATCTGAAACTTCTGCGCAATGAGGCCCAGAATCTTCGTGCTCAGCAGGATCAGCGCAAGATCCAGCAAAAAGTGATACGACATATTGATCTCCTCCCAAACTCTCTGATCTCTATCCAAATTCTTCCGTTTCATTTCGCGAGGCTCTATTCTAACTTCTTTTTTTCTTTTTTCAACAGTCAGAATCACCAAGGAAACGGAAGAATTCCTGCACAGCTCAGGCAAAATGCAATATTTCTTTCATTTTTAACGTGAAATGTTTGCTTTGATTCTGTTTCCATAGCCGTTTTCACAAAAAGCAGTGTCAAACGCGGCGTTAAGAAGCCGTGAAATATGGACGATTCATTGAATTTCTCTATGATTTACAGGGATATCATCTATATTGTCCACATATCGCGCACATTTTGTCGCTCACGCCCATTTTGCATCTTTTCCTGCATTTTGCGCATTTTCGCCGCACAATGCGCCGTTTCTCCCCTTGCCGCGGCGGCGCGGGCGTGGTAAAATCGGCCTTGTGACATGAACAAAGGAAAGGACGAGCCATGAATCAGAAAGAACTCAATGAACTGCGCCGGCGCTTCCGGCTCGATAAGAATAATTTCAGCCGCGTGTACGGCTGCTATGTGAACTCCAACCGTGAGATCATTGCGTGGGTCGATACCTCGATGGGCCTCATGCGGCAGGAGGAGCAGGAGATGTACCTGGGCCTTCTCAAAAAGTCCCTCTCCGGCACGCTTGGCAAGAACCTCATCGACGTGGTGTTCTCCACGCAGCAGGTCGCCGACAGCGATGAGCACCGCCTCTTGCAGACTCTTCGCCAGACAGAGCTCAAGGACCCCGCCTCGCGCGAAACGCTCTGCCGCCAAATCATCGACTGCATCGACATGGGCGAGACAAACTATCTCATCCTCCTCGCCGCCGACGCCTACGACGTGCCGCACCGCAGCAAGGATGACGAGATTCAGGCCGACGCGTCGAGTGAGGTCTTCAAGTACTTTGTCTGCTCCATCTGCCCCGTCAAGGCTCCGACGCTCGAACTGCGTTACGACCTTGACCAGAGCGAGTTTCACTCAAGCTCCACCGGCTACATCGCGACCTCGCCCGAGCTCGGCTTCCTCTACCCCGCGTTCGACAACCGCACGGCGAACATTTACAATGTGCTGTTCTACTCGAAAAACGCCGCGGAGATCCATCAGGAGGTCATCGACGCGCTGTTCCACGTCGACCCGCCGATGTCTGCCGAGGAGCAGAAAAACGCCTTTGGCTCGGCGCTTGCCGACGCGCTCGACAAGGATTGCAGCTACGATGTCGTCCAGTCCGTGCACGAGCAGATCAGAGCGCGCATCGAAGATCACAAGGAGAGCAAAGACCCCGAGCCGCTTGAAATGACGGCGGG
>OGRD01001109.1_pt1 | contig 11370 bp, 10 predicted proteins | sample 1553441 | NCBI WGS metagenome assembly OGRD01 (sample SAMEA2580106, study PRJEB22360) | human gut metagenome | biome: human gut; feature: human-associated habitat; material: faeces | place: Denmark | collected 2008/2010
TCCAGATTATCGCCCCGGATGATCATGTTTTCGCTGCCGTTATCCTCGTTGTGCTGTCCATTTTCGTCAAAGCTGTACTTGCGCTCCAACACCCGAAACGGCACGTCCAGATGATGATTCACGACTTTATCTTTTCCGATCCATTCAAGTGTTGGCATGGGTGCTTTCCTCCGTGATCATTGTTTGTCCCGTAGCTCTAAATTCGTTTAACATGTCACACATTACAAGTGCATCTTTATAGTCTTTTTTAAGATGCTCCATGTCATAGCCAGAAAGGTTGGGAAAATGCGGTAAGCCAGTATCCCCTCTCCGTTTGTATATCTCATGGTATTCCTCCATATGGGTTTGCACATAGTTCAAAAAAGATTTGTACTCATGCTCTGACCGAAAAACAACAATTGCTCTCATGTAGCCACGATATGAGTGTTCTTCGGAAGTTTCTTTGCGGTGATAAAACTCTAAAAGGCGGCAGCGCAGATCGTTTTGAATGTAGAAGCCAAAACTGGAGACACCCGTGTTCAACAGGCCGTAAGCTCTGCGTGGGGCAATAACAAAGCTCCTTCCCCCATCAAGCGCGATCCCCTGAAATTGTTCAATAGCGGTTTGGTGGTATCTTAGCGTTATTAACCACCAACTTGGATTTGTATTTACTTGCCCGAATATGTAATATTCATAGCCATCAGCAGACTCATCTTTTTCGCATGTAATGGTGTATTCGGGCGAATGTTTGTAAAAATGCCCCATATTGTTATCTTATATCGTGTTCCAATCATCTGGGTTTCTTAGATAGTAACGAAATTTTTCAATTGGCGTGTCATCTAGATGAAAGCGTTTGCGCCATAGCTGCTCAATATGATTTATATCTGCTGATTTATCAATGGGCGTGTTGGTATCCATAACTCGTGTATAAATGCTGCTTGCGCGAACTCCCTCATATTGAGCAGTGAGATAAAAGGGGGTATTGCTACTATTCTCAATAACAATTGTGTCAATTACTCCGTTGCTGTAGTGAAGACTTTCAACATGTACAACGGGACGTATTCCACCTGCAAATTTTTTATCTTTTAGGAAATCGACGAGCTTTTGCGTATTTTTCCTATTGGGATCACAGCTTACATCAACAATGGAATAGTCCTGTTGCTCGTCGATGCCGATGATGATATAGGCAGTACGATTGCTTAGATTATTGGACATACAAATAATATCATGAAGCATGTCAGATTTATTTGTATACCACTGCTTTTTGAAATCCCAGAAACTTCCCTCTTGCCGCAAACGTATTAAATTAGTAACTTCCTCGTTCAAACTCAATCCCCGCTTAAAATGTTCCATACTGACACCGCCCTATTTTGTCCTATTCCAGACATACGCCGTATATCGTCCACCGCTGAGCTTGATGATCTCGCCGGATTTCAGCAGCTCTGCCAGCGCGCGCTGGACGGTGATCTGACTGATATCCGGGCATTTGGCCATGATTTCACTTTTGGTGATCTTGCCGAGGTGGTTCTTGATGATCTCGCGCACCCGGTTGGGCTTAGATAGCCCCTTGGTGGTCAGCAGCTCAATTCGGCTCTCAAAATCCCGATAAGCCGCCGCCAGAACGCCCAGTATATAGGTCACGAAGGGCGCATAATCGTTCGTCCCCTCGTGCCAGTTGTAGGAGCTGGCTTGCAGGGATTCATAATAGGTCTCCTTGGTATCGGAGATCAGCTTTTCGATGCTGATATATTTGCCGACAAGATAACCGGAGCGGTACAAAAGCAGCAGCGTCAGGAGCCTGCTCATGCGGCCGTTGCCATCGTTGAAGGGATGGATGCAGAGAAAGTCCAGAATAAAAATCGGGATCAGCAGCAACGGGTCAAGCTCGGCGTCCTGTGCGGCCGTGTGGAAGGCGTCGCAAAGTGCTGCCATCGCCCCCGGCGTTTCCCACGCGGAGACAGGCTCAAACCGGACGATCTTCCGGCCGTCCGGCCGTTCTTCGGCAATCACATTATCCGAGTTTTTGAAGCTGCCGCCGATGGACTTGCTGCTGAACTTGTACAGGTCCCGATGCAGCTGCAAAATGACCGACGGCTTGGGCTGGATATAGTCGTGGCTCTCGTGGATCGTCGCTAGCACGTCACGGTATCCGGCGATCTCTTTTTCGCTGCGGCTCTGGGGCATGGTCTTTTCGCGGACGATCTTTTTCAGGCGGTCGTCCGTGGTGATGATGCCCTCGATGCGGTTGGACGCCTCGGTGCTCTGGATCTTCGCAACCTCCAAAAGGTTGGACAGCGCGTCCGCTTTGGCCTCGATAAAAAGATTCTGCTGCCCCTTGTATTCGTGAATCTGCGTCAGGTAGGCCACGACCTCCGGCGTCAGGAGCTTTTGATATTCTGCTTTGAAGTTGAATGCTCTCATGCAATATCCTCATTCGGGTTTTAATTTCATCAAATCTCATCGAATGATGCAATTACAGTATACCCGCGAATTGCATCACCGTCAATCTTAATTTTGTCATTTCTTGTGCGATGATAAAATTGAGGTTGTCGCAAAAAAGGCAGTCCGTCCCTCATCGGCACGGACTGCCTTTTGCATTTTCGGAGCAGGGATGACAAGCTGCCTTTTGCAGTTTGTATATGCACCTGCGAGGAAAATGAGGGATTACAAAGGGAACATCTCTTTGCCGCAGGGTTTCCAATAGGGGCGCGAGCATCCCTGTTGGCACACGATTTTCCGTAGGAAAGTCTAGTGTGTTATACCTTTGCTTCCGGCTGACGCGGGAAAGGGGCTGGCTTCGCCATCTGCTGTATGGGCAGATAGCGGTTGACAGACACTTTTCTGCGGCAGTAGGACAGGCGGATTTTGTGACACCAAGGTGACACAAATGCAGGATTTTTGAAAAACAAAATCCGACTGGCCGGAAAAGGAAGCGAAGGTATGTACAGCCCTCGTCCCGCCGCAGCGCCGCTCCCCGTTTCAGCGTTTCTTTCGTTTTCCCTTGCCGTGGGTCATGGTCTTTTTCCCGCGCTGGCTGATAGGACTTTTCATGTGCTTGGACTTCTTGAGGATTCCAACCAACGAAATAAACTCATCTTTCGTGAGCGCGTCGTAGTCAATTCCAAGTGTTGCAAGGTACGCGCGGATTTTCTTTTCCTCGGAGCTGCCCTCAAAGTGTACGGCTTCCAACAACTGCTTCTGCACGGCGGCAGCGGACAGGTCATCGTCTGCGGTCAGAGCATCCGCCCTGTGTTCCTCTCGGATGTCCCGCAGGATATTGCTCAGATCGTCCGCAACGAGATGCCCGAAATATTCTTCCTCTTGTATCTGCGCCGCTTTCAGAGTATGGAGGTACAGATCGTTAGCTTCCTCGCCATGCTCCATCAGAACTATCTGGCGGGTAGCTTCCAGAACCGTATTCATATCCTTGATCCGCATATCTGCGATCCGGTCAACGTAAATTTCCGCATCCAGCATGAAACGCTGGAAATCCCTGTGGCAAATCAGCTCCGACAGCAGCCGGTGGTTGAACTTGCCTGTTCTTAATATATCAATCGAAGCATCACTCAAATGCAGCTCATGCAGAGCTGTGTTTGGGTGATTTTTTGTTTCCGTCCGCCCCATCAGATAGTCGCAGGAAACACCGTAATAGTCAGCCAGCAACAGAATGCTGTACGGGCTGATGTCCTTGCCGTTATCCGATTCATATTTGCCAAGCGCGGATTTTGAGATGCCTACCTCAGCGGCAAGCTGCTCCAAGGTCAGTTTGCGCTCTACTCGCAAATCTTTCAACCGCTCTCCGATTGTCAGCTTGACTTGCATACAGCAGCCTCCGTTTCCATTTTCCTGTATTATATCATGCTTTTTCATTTTGTGTCTCAAAGCGTGGAAAATTTCAACTTCTACCCCACTTTTCCTACCTCTTGGATATACGGGAAAGGGCCTGTTTTCTTACTAAAATTTAGACATAAACCACGCAGCACCTTGAAAATTTCATGATCGTCCGATGAGGATATGCTTCCGGAGAAGTACCGCATTCCGCGTACCAAGGAAGAGGCAACGCCGGGGTAAGGACTCGGGCAGGAACGGCATCGAGTAGAACGGCGAAGTTCAATTATTTTACAGGAGGAAACAGGTATGGATTTATTTACACAAATCAAGATGGGATTTTCCGTAAAAGAGGCTGCCGAATACTACGGACTGGAAGTGAACCGTGGCAACATGGTCTGCTGTCCCTTCCACAATGACCGTACACCCAGCATGAAGCTGAACGAGGATTACTTTTACTGCTTTGGCTGTGGGGCAACTGGTGACGTGATCGACCTTGTGGCAAAGCTGTTCAACCTGAGCAGCTATGACGCAGCGAAAAAGCTGGCGTATGACTTTGGGATCGACCCGGACAAGCCCCCGGCCGCGGCAGCGCTGCGGAAGCCGAAATATCCGCTGGCAGAGGCGTTCCAGAAAGAGGAACTACATTGTCAACGGATATTGTACGATTACCTGCATCTTTTGGAGCATTGGAAGGTGCAGTACGCACCCAAAACGCCGGAGGATACTCTTGATGACCGCTTTGTGGAAGCCTGCCAGATGCTCGATTATATCGAGGATCTGACAGATATTTTAACCTTTGCGGAGTTGGAGGTTCGCGTGAAAACCGTGGATATGCTTCAAAAGGACGGCATGATCGACCGGCTGGAAGAACGCTTGAAACGGACGGAAAAGGAGGTGGATGCCCGTGACGAAACGGAAATCGGCTAATTTAGACGCGCCCATCTGGTTTGACGGCACAAATATCAATGAAGCACTGTTCTGTGATGAATTTCTGAACAGCCGGAAAATCATCTTTGCCAACGGTGCTTTCTTCACGCCGGACGGCAGGGTGACCGACGATCTGCCGCTTCGTGGCGAAATCTATGCGAAACTGAAATGCTGCGCCGTGAACAATATCCCCCGCAAAATCACCAACATTCTGGAAGTGATGAAGCTGGCGGCTCATGTGGAGGACTTTGCACCGGAAGCAGATAGAATCCATCTGGCAAACGGTACTTTGAAGCTGGACGGCAGCTTTACCGAGGGCAGACCGAACATTGTGCGGAGCAGACTGCCGGTGGCATACCGCCCTGACGCACCGGCTCCCGTCCGGTGGCTTTCTTTTCTGGATGGGCTTCTCTATACAGAGGACATTCCAACCTTACAGGAGTTTATTGGCTATTGCCTGATTCCCAGCAATAAGGGGCAACGCATGATGGTGATTAAGGGAAACGGTGGTGAAGGAAAATCACAGATCGGTGCTGTGCTGGTTGCGCTTCTCGGCAGCAACATGAAGGATGGCAGCATCGGCAAAATTTCTGAAAACCGCTTTGCCCGCGCCGACCTGGAACACATTCTGCTGTGCGTGGATGATGATATGCGGATGGAAGCACTGCGGCAGACCAACTATGTCAAGTCTATCGTGACCGCCCAAGGTAAGATGGATCTGGAACGCAAGGGCAAGCAGAGCTATCAAGGGTGGATGTTTGCCCGCCTGCTGGCGTTCTCCAACGGCGATCTGCAAGCGCTATATGACCGGAGCGATGGATTTTACCGCCGACAGCTTGTGCTGACTACCAAGGAAAAGCCTGCGGGACGGATAGATGATCCTGACCTTGCCGAAAAGATGAAAGCCGAAGCCGAGGGGATTTTCCTCTGGGCGTTTGAGGGCTTGAAGCGGCTTGCCGCCAACAACTTCAAATTCACGGAAAGCCAGCGCACACGGGATAACCGGGAGGCAGTGAAGCGAGATAACAATAACGTCTTTGATTTTCTGGAATCCGAGGGCTATATCCGGCTGAAGGCGGACTGCACCATCAGCTCTAAAGACTTGTACGAAATTTACCGGATGTGGTGTGAGGAAAATAATCTGACACCGTTAAAGCGCCGCAGCTTCAGCGAGAGTGTGATTGCGAACCAAAGCAAGTACAATCTTGAATACTGCAACAAGATCACCAATGCTGCCGGACGGCGTGTATGGGGCTTCTTCGGGATTGAAGCGATTGCGAAACCTAATATAAATGGGTTTTCTGATGTCTCAGAGCGTACGTACGTACCGGAGGATTGACGATAAATTTTCTGCGACTGCGCCGTGTACGTATGTACGCAGCGTTTTTCCCAAAACGCCGCTATATGAAAAACTCTGACTGGCAGAGCCTATATTTTTGGGCACGAAATCAAGCTAAGTAAAATCCGTAAATTATTTGCCTGATGGCAGAAATGCTTTCACGAAATCACACTTCTCGGAACAACAACATGGGTGCGCGGAAACGCGGGAAATCATACGCTTTAGAGCGAAGTCACTCGGAACAGAAAAGTCGATAGGTGTCACCTGTGGACAGGACATCATAACGGCGATTTTGAGCGGATTTGAGAGTAAGGCTTTTTTCACGATGCAGCGAAGCGGATGCGCCGAATGGCGTACCGGCTTCGCTTTTTCATTATCTGAATTTTGGAGGGGATTTGAATATGAGTGTACGCAATGAAATCAAGGCGCAGATCATTCGCGCCGGTTTTACCATGCAGGAAGTTGTTGACCTGTTACATGATGAATATGGCTGGTCGGACAGCGTTTCCAATTTGTCCGCCAAGTTGCAGCGGGAGAGCATCCGCTATAAAGAGGTCGTCGAGCTTGCCGACGCGCTGGGTTATGAACTGATCTGGCAGAAACGGAGGGAAAAATAAATGAGTAAGCCACAGTTTGCGATTCTCCGCTTTGCAAAGTATAAAGGACCGGAAATTTCTAATATTGAGGCGCACAATGAGCGCACAAAAGACGAATACGCCAGCAATCCGGATATCGACAAGAGCCGCAGCTGTCTGAACTTTCATCTGCTCGAACCGGAGCACAAATATCGTGCAGAGGCAGAGCGGCAGATCAAGGACGCCGGTTGCCGCACCCGTTCGGACAGTGTGCGGCTGGTGGAGGCTCTTGTGACCGCAACGCCAGAGTTCTTCAAGGGTAAGAAGAAAGCTGAAATCAAAGCCTATTTTCAGGAGGCGCTGGATTTCATCCGGGAACACCAAGACCAGAAAACCATTATATCCGCCGTGGTGCATATGGACGAGAAAACGCCCCATATGCACCTTTCTTTTGTCCCGCTGACAGCGGATGGGCGGCTCTGTGCCAAAGAAATCGTAGGCAACAAGAAGAAGCTAACGCAATGGCAGGACAGATTTTGGGAGCATATGGTCAAAAAATACCCGGATTTGGAGCGAGGCGAGAGCGCCAGCGAAACCGGACGCGACCATATCCCACCACGGGTGTTCAAGGAGATGACCCGCCTGACCAAGCAGAAGGCCAAGCTGGAAGAATTGCTTGCAGGTGTCAATGCGTTCAATGCCAAAGGAAAAGCAGCAGAGATCGGTGCATTTTTGGACAAGTATATCCCGACTGTGGAGCAGATGCACACGACGCTGAAAAAGTACAATACAGCGTTTACCGCCACGACCGCCGAGAACAAAAAGCTGAAAAAGAAAACAGAGCAGTTGGCGCAGTCGCTGGACAAAGCTACGAAGGAAAGTACCTTGAAAAAGCTGGCCGATGCCAAGCTGCACCGGGATTATGAGGATGCCGTCGCCGTGCTGGATCGTATTCCGAAGGAAGTGCTGGCGGCATATACGCACAGAACGGAGAAAGAGAGGGAGACTGCCTATGGTAGATGAATGGAGCGGCTTCGCCGCTTTGCTGGCAAATTTGATTGAAAAGTATGCCTTGGTTCTGAATCTTGATGCGCTGCCCGATCTTGTCATAGAGGAAGCCGTGCCTGAAAAAGACGGGGCAGATGAGATGATTCACGAAAACGATATTGAACCCGTGAAAGCAGCATGATATAATTGTCATGAAATAAGTGTCCAAACCGCCATTGCAGGAGCAAAAGCTCCTGCAATGGCAGAAAACGAGGTGAAGTGACCATGGAACGCTGGGAGAATGAGCAGAACAATTCTGAAATGATGATTTATACCACAGAGGATGGCTTAACAAAGATCGAAACGACCTTTGACGGCGATACGGTTTGGCTGTCCATTGACCAGATGGCAGAGCTGTTTCAGCGTGATAGAAGTGTGATTGGCAAGCATGTGCGAAACATTTTCAAAGAAGGAGAGCTTCAAAAGGAAGCAGTATGGGCAAAATTTGCCCATACTGCCGCCGACGGAAAAGTGTATGATGTCGATTACTATAATCTTGATGTTATCATTTCTGTCGGCTACCGTGTGAAATCTCAGCGCGGTGTGCAGTTTCGTATTTGGGCAACAGGAATTTTGAAGGAGTATATGCGAAAAGGCTTTGCTCTGGATGATGAGCGCCTGAAAAATCTGGGCGGCGGCGGATACTTCAAGGAGCTGCTGGAGCGTATCCGCGATATCCGCGCTTCCGAAAAGGTGTTTTACCGTCAGGTGCTTGAAATCTACGCGACCAGTATTGACTATGATCCCAAGGCGGAAATCTCCGTTCAGTTTTTCAAGAAAGTCCAAAACAAGATTCATTATGCCATTCATGGACAAACCGCGGCGGAGGTCATTTACACACGCGCCGATGCGGAGAAAGAATTTATGGGCTTGACCACCTTTGCGGGCAATCAGCCCACGCTGAAAGAGGCGGTAGTTGCCAAGAACTATCTGAACGAGAAAGAGCTTCGTGCTATGGGGCAGCTTGTGTCCGGATATCTGGATTTTGCGGAACGACAGGCGGAGCGGGAGCGGGCAATGACCATGCAGGACTGGTCAGAGCATCTTGATCGGATTCTGACCATGAGTGGAGAGCAGCTGCTGATTGGCAACGGAAGCGTCAGCCATAAGCAGGCTATCGACAAGGCAACCGGCGAGTACAGAAAATACAAAGCCCGTACCCTCAGCGAAGTTGAGCGCGATTATCTGGATTCCATCAAGCTGTTGGAGCATAAAACAGATAAAAAGTAGGCTGAGGCGGAGAAGACATGATGAAAAAAGAAAAGATAAAAGTCTATATCTATACGCGCGTGTCCACCGCCATGCAGATTGACGGATATTCTCTGGATGCACAGAAATCCAGAATGAAAGCCTATGCCGAGTTCAATGACTATGAGATTGTGGGCGAATACGAGGATGCCGGTAAATCCGGCAAGTCCATTGAAGGGCGTGTAGAGTTTAACCGCATGATGGAGGATATCAAGTCCGGTAAAGACGGCGTGTCCTATGTGCTGGTGTTCAAACTCTCCCGTTTCGGCAGAAATGCGGCAGATGTGCTGTCCACTTTGCAGGTTATGCAGGACTTTGGCGTTAACCTGATTTGCGTGGAGGATGGGATCGATTCCTCCAAGGATGCGGGAAAGCTGATGATTTCTGTTTTGTCAGCGGTTGCAGAGATTGAGCGGGAGAACATCCGTGTGCAGACGATGGAGGGCAGAATCCAGAAAGCCCGTGAGGGAAAATGGAACGGCGGTTTTGCGCCATATGGCTACAGGCTGGAAAAGGGACAGCTTTTCATCAATGAGGAAGAAGCAGCGGCAATCCGCGTGATTTTTGACCAGTATGTACATACGGATACCGGTGCAAACGGTCTTGCAAAATACCTTGCAACCCACGGGATTCACAAAATCCAAAGGCAAAACGGGAAAAATCCCCTGTTTGATTCTGCGTTGATCCGCAGGATTCTGAAAAATCCGGTATACTGCGGGAAAATCGCTTATGGCAGACGACGGACGGAGAAGGTGCATGGCACCCGAAATGATTACCGGCTGGTGGAACAGGACGATTATCTGCTGGTGGATGGTCTGCATGAGGGAATCGTTTCCGAAGAACTATGGCACGAGGCGCAGGTCAAGCTGCTGGCGCAAGCGGAGAAATACGAACACGTCAACAGGGGTAAGGACACCAAAATTCATCTGCTGTCCGGTATTGTAAAATGTCCGGTCTGCGGTGTGGGAATGTACGGAAACAAAAGCATCAAACATAAGGCGGACGGCTCAAAATACAAGGATTTTTATTACTATGGCTGTAAGCATCGTACAATGACGCACGGACATAAATGCGATTTCAAGAAACAGATCAATGAAGAACTATTGGACAGTGCCGTTGCGGAGGTTATCGTAAAACTGGTAAGCAATCCGAAGTTCGCTGCCATGATGCAGGAAAAAATCAGCATGAAGGTGGATACCTCTTCCATTGAGCAGGAGATCGCAGCGCATGAAAAGCAGCTTCGCCAGAGCTATTCAGTAAAGGCACGGCTGATGGATGAAATTGATTCCCTCGATCCGGACGATAAGCACTACATCAAACGCAAAGCAGACCTTGATGACCGGCTTTACAAGATGTATGATAAGATCGAGGATACAGAAAACCAGCTCGTTGCCGCCAGAGCCAAGAAGATGGCGATTGAGGCGGAAAAGCTGACAGGCGACAACATCTACAAGGTGCTGATTTACTTTGATAAGCTCTATTCCGTCATGGACGATCAGGAAAAGCGGCAGCTCATGGAATCGCTGCTTTCCGAAGTCCAGATTTATGAGGAACGGCAGCCCAACGGTCAGTGGCTCAAGTCCATCAAATTCAAGCTCCCAATCATTGCGGAAGATATGAGCTTGAGTTTGGACAATGATACGCATATTGAGACGGTGGTCCTCTTGTCACGGGAAACAAATCCACTGACGGTTGAGGTCAGAATGGAAGTGGAAACCGGCGGGGTCAAGGAGCATCCGACCTATAAGCGTATTCAGGAGTATGTGCAGGAGAAGTACGGCTTCAAAGTCCATACGGCATATATTGCCGAGGTCAAGCGTATGGTCGGACTGGATATGCACAAAGCGCCGAACGCAGTGGAGCAGAGAAAACATGAGTATCATCCCTGCCCGCCCGAAAAGGTCGAGGCAATCAAGGATGCGCTGCGGCATTTTGGCTTAATTGCTGAGTGAATTGACTATGAGGCAGTAAAAACGCCGTGCTAAAATCGAGCGTAGTGAAAACAGCAAATATCTTTATTCTTGCGCAAAAAAGTATATTAGAAAGCAAAGCACGATAGAGTGTACGCGGTACGCTTCTGTGCGTAGGATTTTGCGAAACAGTACATTCCCACGCCACGCAGCAAAATGCGAAAGTGCTATCTGCAAGCAGCGCATTGCTTTATCTGCTGAAAATCGCTGTAATCAGGAAAAGCCCAGCATCACGTCAAACGGCGTGGTGCTGGGCTTCTTTTATGTTGCGTTTCGGGGCTTCTTTCGTGGATAAAACCGCCTGTGTGCCGTTTGCTTTTCTTTGCCATATTGACACACTGCCCTCGGTTCATCACGACAACTGTACGTTTTCGGGATAGAAATGGACACTTATTTTTGTATAGGGAGAAAGCAAAAGAGCGAATTGTCAAACTAAGTGCAACAGGAAGAGAGT
>OGRD01001110.1_pt1 | contig 11366 bp, 4 predicted proteins | sample 1553441 | NCBI WGS metagenome assembly OGRD01 (sample SAMEA2580106, study PRJEB22360) | human gut metagenome | biome: human gut; feature: human-associated habitat; material: faeces | place: Denmark | collected 2008/2010
GAGCATTTCGGACAGCGACTTCGACCGGCAGGAGTCCTGCGGCGACTACGAGCGGGAGGAGGTCGCCTCGGAGCGCATCTTCGCGCGGATCAAAACCGCCCTCACGCGCGGCCGGCGCCGCCGCATTCTTTTTCGCGTCGCCGCCGTCGTGATTCCCGTCGCGCTGGTGCTGGGCGTCGCCCTGCGTCTCGACCGTCAGGTAGGGGGCATCTTTTCGGATGCGGAGTACGGCGAATTCGTCGTCGGGGGCGGCGTACGCAGTGCCTGTTTCAGGACGGCACGGTCGCCCACCTCAATTCCGAGTCGAAAATCCACTATCCCGTGAAGTTCGGGCTTTTCGAGCGTCGCATCCGGCTCGAAGGCGAAGCCTATTTCGAGGTGACCCACAATCCCCGGCGGCCGTTCGTCGTGGAGTTCGAGGGCGGAGAGATCCAGGTGCTCGGCACGTCGTTCAACGTCAAGGCCTACCGCGACGACGACATCGTCGCCGTAACGCTCGACGAGGGGCGCGTGGTGCTCGACGACCGCCGCGGCGGTCGTTTCGAGCTGTCGCCCTCCGAACAGCTGCTCTACGACCGCCGCTCGGGCGAGGGGCGGATCGTCCGCGGAGCCGACGCCATGCGTTATTCGATCTGGAAGGACGACGTGATCTCGTTCCGCGACACGCCCCTTGCAGAGGTGCTCGAAACCCTTTCGCGGTGGTACGACGTGCGCTTCGAAACAGACGGACAGCCCGATCGCCCCATATCCTACACCTTTGCGACCGACAATACGCTGCTGGATAATGTTTTGCGTGAAATGGAACTGATCTCTCCGGTGCGTTTCGAACGCACCAAAACAGAAATAAAGGTAAGTTTCAGATAAAAAAAAGAGTTTCGGCTCATCGTTTTTTCCCGTTTGCGTGTCTATTCTGTGAAAAGCGCGCAAACGGGCTTTTTAGTAAACAACTACCTAAACTAATCTGTATGAAACGAATCAGACTACTCTTTCTGATGCTGCTTTGTGTAGCCGGGACGGCCCTGACGGCCCGGGCGCAGAAAGTGACGTTGAATTTCCGGAATGCCAAGCTCGAACAGGTGTTCGGGCGGATTACCGAGCAGACGGGCTACACGTTCTACTATGCGCGTCCGACGGTCAATCCCGACAAGGTCGTCAGCATCGCCGTCGCGGATGTCGACGTGCGTGCGGCGCTGAAACAGCTGCTGGCGGACGACAAGGTCGAAATCGAGATCCGCGACGGCCAGATTTCCCTTTCCCCCCCCCGGCAGAGTGCCGCTGTGCCGCAATCCGTTAAGGGCGTCGTCCGGGATGCCGCGGGCCAGCCCGTTGTCGGGGCCGCGGTGATCGTCAAGGGAACCACCCGCGGCGTGAGTTCCGGGACCGACGGCTCGTTCTCGTTCGAGGGTCTGGCTGACGGCGCCGTGCTGCAAGTCTCGGCGCTGGGCTACGCCTCTGCCGAAATCCCGGTCGGCAACCGTTCGTTCGTCACCGTGGAGCTGAAGGAGGACGCCACGCTCGTCGACGAGGTGGTGGTCGTGGGCTACGGCACGCAGAAGAAGGCCAACCTGACGGGCGCCGTTGACCAGGTCTCCTCGGAACTTCTGGAGAACCGTCCCGTGGCCAACGTCACGCAGATGTTGCAGGGCGCCGTGCCCAACCTCAATATTTCGCTGGCCGACGGCAAGCCCAACCGCTCGGCGTCGTACAACATCCGCGGCAAGACGTCGATCGGCGCGGGCGGATCGGCTCTGGTGCTGATCGACGGCGTCGAGGGCGACCCCGCGATGCTCAACCCCAACGACATCGAGTCGGTCTCGGTGCTCAAGGACGCAGCTTCGGCCGCCATCTACGGTTCGCGCGCACCCTACGGCGTGGTGCTCATCACCACCAAGGACCCGGGCAAACTCACCGACAAGTTCACGATCAACTACACGGGCAACGTCTCCATCCAGCAGCCCACGGCCATTCCCGACGTCGTGGACGACGGTTACGTCTATTCGCGCCTCTTCTACGACGCATGGTACAACTACCGCTTCAACGAGCCGACGGGCTTCAACAACTCGCAGGACTTTTCGCGTGCGTGGCTCGACACCTTCCGCCAGCGCAAACTCGCGGGCAACAAGCTCGAAACGGCCGTCGAACCCGACGGCAAGTATGTCTACTACGGCAATACGGACTACTACGACGCACTTTACAAGGATACGGTGATCGCCCAGACGCACAACATCTCGGTCAGCGGTTCGAACGGCAAGATCAGCCACTACCTTTCGGGGCGTCTGTACGACTACAACGGCCTGTTCAACTTCACGCCCGACACCTATCGCACGATGAACCTCCGTTCGAAGGTCTCCTCGCAGGTGTTCAAATGGCTGAAGATCAGCAATAACTTCGACTACACGCACGACCGCTACCGTCAGCCGATGGGTTATTCGAAGGAGGGCGGCGGCGTGCTGTGGCGTTCGCTCAACGACCAGGGGCACCCCTCGTCGCCGATCTTCAATCCCGACGGTACGCTCACCAAGTCGGGCGCCTACGCCATCGGCGGCCTGGTGACGGGCAACAACTGGCTCGACCGCACGACCAAGACGCTCAAGAACACCACCACGCTCAACGTCACGATGCTGGAGAACCGCCTGCGCCTGACGGGCGACTTCTCGTTCCGCACCAAGGACTACACCGAGACCAAAAAGACCACGGCCATTCCTTACAGCGCCTACGAGGGCGAAATCGTCTACCTCGGCACGCCCGAGACCGACGACGTGATGAAGGAGTCGCTGCAACTGACGACCTATATCGCCACCAACGCCTACGCCGAGTTCGAGGACACCTTCGCCGAGAAACACTATTTCAAGGCGCTGGCCGGTTACAACTACGAGCAGCAGGACTACAAGTCGACCTACTCCGAGCGCAACGGCCTTCTGATGCCCGACGCCGACAACATCAACTTCGCGCTGGGCGACATCATGTCGATCACCGCCGGCGGCAGCCGTTGGCGTTACGTGGGCGCTTTCTTCCGCTTCAATTACGCCTACGACGACCGCTACCTGCTCGAAGTCAACGGCCGCTACGACGGCTCGTCGAAATTTCCGAACAACTCCCAATGGGGCTTCTTCCCCTCGGCTTCGGCCGCCTGGCGCGTTTCGCAGGAGAAGTTCTGGAACGTCAGCCCCAAGGCCGTTTCGAACCTCAAGCTGCGCGCCTCGTACGGTGCGCTGGGCAACAGCAACGTCGATCCCTACACCTACCTCGAAACCTTCGGCCTGTCGACCTTCGGAACCGGTTCGGGCGACGCGGCCCGCTACCTCTTCGGGCAGGCCAAGCTGCGCTACACGAGCCTCCCGGGCCAGATTCCCGATAACATCGGCTGGGAGACCTCCAAAACCTTCGACGTGGGACTGGACGCCGGTTTCCTGAACGGGCGGCTGAACCTCACGGCCGACTACTACATCCGCAAGACGGTGGACATGTACACCGTCGGCCCGACGCTTCCCGACACCTTCGGAGCGACGGCCCCCAAGGGCAACTACGCCGACATGAGCACCTACGGCTATGAAATCGCGTTGAGCTACAACGATTCGTTCAAGCTGGCGGGCAAACCCTTCAATTTCGGAATCAAGGCGACGCTGGCCGACTATTATTCCATAATCGACCGCTATAACAACGCCTCGCGCAAGCTCTCCGATTACTACGAGGGGCAGCGTCTGGGCGAGATCTGGGGTTTCGTCTGCAACGGGCTGTTCCAGTCGCAGGCCGAAATCGACGCGGCGTTCGGCGGCAAGGGCTACAAGAATGACATCATGCAGACCTCCGAGAAGTACATCACCTATCCGGGCGACATGCGCTTCGAGGATCTGAACGGTAACGACGCCATCGACCGCGGCAGCAGCACGGTCGACGATCCGGGCGACCGGAAGATCATCGGCAACTCCGAGCCGCGCTACCTCTACACCATTTCGCTCAATGCCGACTGGAACGGTTTCTTCCTCTCGGCGCTGTTCGACGGCGTGGGCAGACAGCAGTGGTTCCCCAGCGACGAGAGCCTTTTCTGGGGCATGTACAACCGTCCCTACAACCAGGTTCCGACGTGGCATCTGCAAAACTACTGGACCGAGGAGCGTCCGAACGCCTACCTGCCGCGCTACGTGGGCTACTACGGCCCGATGAACGCCAATACGGTCAACGTCAATACGCGCTACCTGCAGGACGTGTCGTACATCCGGCTGAAGAATCTTCAGTTCGGTTACGAGCTGCCCAAGCGGTGGATCTCGAAGATCGGTCTTTCGAAGGTCTCGGTCTACTTCTCGGGCGAGAACCTCTGGAGCTGGTCGCCGCTCTACCGCCACACGAAGGATTTCGACGTGACGGTGGCCAGCAAGAAATCCGACTCGGATATTTCCGACAGCAAGGGCGACGGACATAACTATCCCGTGATGCGCAGCTTCAGCTTCGGCATCTCGATCACCTATTAAACTGTTTACGTGCTATGAAAAGATCAACCTATATATGGAGTCTGCTCGTGGGCTGCGTTGCGTTCGCCACGTCGTGCGACCTGACGGAGGACGTGCAGGTGAAAGCCGACAAGTCGATGATCTTCGGATCGAAATCGGGTCTCGAACTCTACTCCAATTCGTTTTACAAGGCCCTGCCGACGCTCAAGAACGGCTTCATGCAGGACAAGATGTGCGACGTGGGGGCCGTCAGCAACACCGACACCTTCATCAAGCAGGGGGCCTACAACACCGAGACGGCGACCAGCTGGAGCTGGGGCGCGCTCAAGAACGTGAACTACTTCATCGACGGCTGCAACGACCCGAAATACTGCACCGTCGAAGCCGAGACGCGCGACAACTACCTGGGCATCGCCCGCTGGTTCCGTGCGTGGTTCTACTACGACAAGCTGACCACCTACGGCGAAGTTCCCTGGTTCCCCAACGATATCCAGTCCTACCAGAACGACGTGATGTACAAGGACCGCGACAGCCGCGACGTGATCATCCGCAACCTGATCGCCGACCTCGATTTCGCCTACGAGCACATCCAGGCCACCTCGTCGACCGGCAGCGCGACGCTCACGCGCTGGGCCGCCGTCGCGCTCAAGTCGCGCGTCTGCCTCTTCGAAGCGGCTTACCGCCGTTACCACAACCTCACGGGGCTTGAGATAACCCCCGAGGAGCTGTATCGCGAGGCCGCCAAGGCCGCCAAGCTGGTGATCGACAACAGCGGTTGCTCGCTCAACACCGCCGCGGGCAAGAAGGGCGCCTATCGCGACCTGTTTTACAGCGAGACGCCGCTGACGCAGGAGGTGATCCTCGCCGTCTGCGCCAACGAGAAATCCGGCATCTTCGGCGAGCAGAACTGGTGGTTCAACGCCCGCTCGTACGGACTGTGCTGGAGCCTCGTCCGCTCGTTCGTCCACACCTACCTCAAGCAGGACGGCACGCCCTTCACCGCCGCCGCCGACTACGCCGTGAAATCCTTCGCCGAGGAGATGGAGGGGCGCGACCTGCGCCTGGAGCAGACCGTGCGCGGCCGCAACTTCCTGTGGGACGGCAAGACGGCGGTCGCCGACATCAAAAACCTTTCGCTCACGGGCTACCAGGTGATCAAGTACACGCTCGACGAATCGAAGTACGACGGCGGTGCGAAGAACATCAACAGCATTCCGCTGATCCGCTATGCCGAGGTGCTGCTCAACTACGCCGAGGCGCAGGCCGAACTGGGGGTGCTCACCGACTCCGAATGGGCGCTCACGGTCGGTGCGCTGCGTAAGCGCGCGGGTATCACGGGCGGCACGGAGACGCTGCCCACGACCGTCGACAGCTACCTGCAACGCACCTTTTATTCGGACGCGACCAGCCCCGTGCTGCTCGAAATCCGCCGCGAGCGGGCCATCGAACTCGTCGCCGAAGGCATGCGCTTCGACGACCTGCGCCGCTGGAAGTGCGGATCGCTGATGGAGACCCTGCGGTGGAGCGGCATTCACATCCCCGGGTTGGAGCAGCCCGTCGATGTCAACGGCGACGGCGTGAACGACTACTACTTCACCGAAGGCGAGGTTGCGTCGGCTCCGGCGGCCTACAAGAACATCGCCGTCCGCGTCAATCAGGACGGCGTGGGGCTTTATGCCGAGGCGAATCCCGTGTCGGGTTACGATCTGGTCTACAAGACCGGTGCGGGCGACCGCTACTGGTATCCCGACGGGCGCCAGTACCTCTATCCGATTCCCGCCAAGGTGATCCGCGATTACAGGAACGCGGGCTATACGATCTCGCAGAACCCCGAGTGGGACAACGAATAAATAAAAAGCAAGACCATGAGAATATTCCGTTATTTACTGACGTTTTCGTTGAGTTTCGCCTTCGTTTTCGCCGCCGGGTGCAGCGATCCGAAGCCCGATTACTCGGAATTCTACAAACCCCAGCCCGGTGACGAACCGGAGGAGCCGGTCAATCCCGGACTTGAGGACAATCAGCTGAAAGTCATGTCGTTCAATGTGCGTTACAGCTCGGGCGACGACGGTGCGAACAGTTGGGACAACCGCAAAAAGGCCGTTCCGGCGATGTTCGCCGACCAGCAGCCGACGGTGCTCGGCGTGCAGGAGGCGCGGCTCGACCAGAAGACCTACATGGACGAGAACTGCGCGGGCTACAAGAGCGTCGGCGTGGGCCGCACCGACGGCCAGAATGCCGGTGAGTTCATGGCCATCTACTATCTCGCCGATGCCGTGAAGCTCGAAAAGTGGGGGACCTTCTGGCTCTCCGACACCCCCGACGTCCCGTCGGTCGGCTGGGACGCCTCGACCTACCGCACGGCCACGTGGGCCTTGTTCACCCACTACAAGTCGGGCCGCAAGTTCTTCTACGTCAACACCCACATCGACCATGTGGGGCAGGTGGCGGCCCAGAAGTCGATGGAGCTGATCGAGGCGAAGATCCGGTCGCTCAACCCCGACAACCAGCCGACGGTGCTGACCGCCGACTTCAACAAGATGCTCGACAGCCCGATTTTCGACGGCGTGAAGAAGTTCATGGCCGACGCGCGCACGACCGCTCCCGTGACCGACAACAAGGCGTCGTTCAACAACTTCGGCGGGGCGACCAACTACCCGCGCATCGACCACATCTTCAGCTCGGGCTTCACGCCCCTGCGCTTCGCCACCGTCGACCAGCGTTACGAGAAGGTCCCCTACATTTCGGACCACTATCCCATCGCGGCCGTGTTAGAGTTCAAGTAATCCTGCAACCAAAGCTCAAAACCGATTGAAATGAAACGATTTATCTATATGCTGGCCGCTTTCGCCCTCATGGGGGCCGTCTCCTGCCAGCCGGACGAGGAAGTGGCGGTCCACGCCTCGTTCACCACCGACAAGGAGTCCTACGATGTGGGCGATCCGGTGGTGCTCACCAACACTTCGACGGCCGAAAACGCCCTGATCGCCATTTGCAAATGGGAGCTGGGCAAGGGCGTCGTCTCCTACGAAACCACCCCGGAGAACATCTCCTACGATCAGGCCGGAGAGTATGTCATCAAGCTGACCGTCACCTCCGACCGCGGGGCGAAGAAGTCGTCGTTCGAGAAGACCATTCGGGTCGTGGACAACAACATCCGGCCCGTGGCCGACTTCACGTGGTCGCCCGAGAAGGTCGTGGCGGGCGAACCGGTGCAGTTCACCGACTGTTCGACCGACGAGGACGGCGAGGTGGTGGCCTGGGAGTGGAAATTCGGAACCACGACCTCCGACAAGCAGAATCCCGAATTCACCTTCGCGGCGCAGGGTGCTACGGAGGTCTCGCTGACCGTGACCGACAACAAAAAAGGCAGGAACACCAAGACGGTGACCATCGACGTGGGCCGCGGCGCCATCAGCCTCGACCTGCTCTGGTCGTACCCCTACGACGACACGAAGGACGCCTATGTGTTCGGCACGTCGCCCGCGGTCAGCCCCGACGGCGAGTATGTCTATGTGACTTCGACGGGTTATTCGCTGGTCTGCTTCACGAAGGCCGGCGAGCGTCTCTGGGCCTTCGACATCGGCAAGGACGGTGCGTCGGCCGAGAACAACAGCGGTTCGATCAAGGTGCAGTCGCCGACGCCTTCGGTCGACGAGGACGGTACGGTCTACGCGCTGGCGGGCTTCAACGAGCCGAACAAGGGCGCGGGAGGCAGCGCGTTCTACGCCGTCAGCGGCGGCGCCGGGGGCGGCTCGCAGGTCTGGCGTGTGAATACGGGCGTGAACACCAGCTTCCGGTTCCTCTCGCCGGCCGTCACCGAGAAATACCTCTTCATTGTGGCGCGCAACGTGCCTTCGGGGCACCAGAATTTCCAGGTCTACGACAAATCGTCGGGCGACCTGGTGGACGAGCGGCACGTCAACGGCGGCTCCTACGGCGGCGTGCTGCCGCTCAAAAACGGCATGGTGATCGCCGGTACGGGCGGCAGTCACGGCATGCGCGTCTTCTTCCCCGACGGCGCGGGCAAGTGGAAATTCTCCTGCGTGAAGTCGAACGGCCGCGAGCACAACTACGGCGGCAGCGGCAAGGATGCTACGTGCGAGGCGCCGAACGGCACGCAGCCTGCGTCGGGTCCCGGCGGCAAGGTCTACATTCTGTTCCAGAACCAGGGCGTGCGTGCGGACAAGAGTCTGGGCGGGGGTGTCGTCTACTGTTATGATCCGGCAAAGACCGTCTACGGGCAGACGCCCGAACCGGACTGGTACTGTCCCGTCAAGGGCGATTGCGCCCAGTCGGGCATGGGCGTGGCGCTGGGCGAGGACGGCACGGTCTACGCCGCGACGCAGAAGACCGGCAGCGTGGCGGCCCACGTCACGGCCATCTCCGCGCAGGGCGTGAAACGCTGGGAGCACGCCGCCGACGGCGACATCAACGGCGTTCCGGCCGTCGACGATCAGGGTTTCGTCTATTACAACGACCGGACTACGGGCAAGCTGGTGAAACTCCGCCCGGAGGACGGCTCGCGCGTGGCGGAGATCAAGCTGGCCGACGAGCTGCGTTCGTCGCCGACGATCTCCTACGACGGCACGATCTACGTCAACGGCATGAAGGATGACAAGCCCACCGTCTTCGCGGTGAAGGGTGCGGCCGAGGGCTGCGCCGCGTCGTGGTCGCAGCAGGGAGGCAACCCATCCAAAACCGAGTATATGTACTGATCCGCTGAAAATCAGGGATGAGCGGGCCGCGTCACACGACGCGGCCCATTTTTTTCGGCCTTCGTGTATGTCGTTTCCGGCAAAATTCCCTCTTTATTATGAAACGGGCGCAGGAACCGGGACGAAAAGAACCTCGAACACAATTCTAAATTTCAGCAGATGATCCGAAAACTATTGGTGCTGTTGCTCTGCCTCACGGCGGCGACGGCGACGGCGAAGAAGCCCAAATCCTCCGCTTCGAAGAAGGCGGAGAGTTCGGCCGAAAAACCGAAGGAAAGCGATTACGACAAACTCTTCAAGGAGAAACATACGGTGGCCGACGGCATGTTCCGCCTGCACGACGTCAAGGGGAAGCTCTATTTCGAGATTCCCGATTCGCTTTTCGGGCGCGAAATGCTGCTCGGATCGACCATTTCGGAGGTTTCGGACAACGCTGCGGCGACGACCGGCTCCAAGTCGGACTATCCACTGCACGTGGTTTTCACGCGCAACGACCGTTCGGTCCAGCTGCGTACGGTCAACTGCGAGAACATCACCGACGAGACGGGGGCTTCCCGCGCGCTGGCCGAGGCGGTGAAGCGGAACACGGCCGATCCCATCCTGCGCCATTACAAGATCGAGGCCTGGAACCGGGACAGCACGGCCGTGGTGGTCAACGTCACGGACCTGTTCGTGGCCGACGTGGAGGAGATGTCGCCTTTCTCGAAGTACGGACTTTATACGGCTTTCGAGCTGAAGAAGACCTTTCAGAAGGAGCGTTCGATGCTGGGCGAAATCAAGGCTTTCAGCGACAATGTGGTGGTGCGCAGTACGTTGAGCTATATTTTCACGCTCACCCGCGGCCGCACGACGCTGGTCAAGGATCAGCCGCTGACGGCCGTGATGACCCGTTCGCTGGTGCTGCTGCCCCGCGAGCCTTACCGTCCGCGCATCACCGACAGCCGCATGTCGGTGTTCCCGACCGGCAAGGTGCTTTTCAGCGAGCGCGAGCAGCGCGCCAAGGTGATCTACTACGCCCACCGCTGGCGGCTGGAGCCGTCGGACATGGATGCCTGGAAGCGCGGCGAGCGGGTCGCGCCGAAGAAACAGATCGTTTTCTACGTCGACGACGGATTCCCGGAGATGTGGAAAAAGCATATTTTCGAGGCCGTCGACCAGTGGAACGAGCCTTTCGGGCGCATCGGATTTAAAAACGCCATCGCCGCAAAGCCCTATCCGAAGGACGATCCCGAATTCGATCCCGACAACATCAAGTATTCGTGCATTCGCTACGCGCCGATCGCCATCGCCAACGCCATGGGGCCTTCGTGGGTCGATCCGCGCAGCGGCGAGATACTCAACGCTTCGGTCTATGTCTACCACGACGTGATGAAACTGCTGAACAACTGGCTGTTCGTCCAGACGGCGCAGGCCGACGAGCGCGTGCGCGCCGTGACGATTCCCGAGGAGGTGATCGGCGACGGACTGCGCTACGTCGTGGCCCACGAGGTCGGCCATTGCCTGGGTTACATGCACAACATGAGCGCCTCGGCGGTGATTCCGGTCGATTCGCTCCGCTCGCCGTCGTTCACGCAGAAGTACGGCACGACCACCTCGATCATGGACTACGCTCGCTTCAACTACGTGGCCCGGCCCGGGGATAGGGAGCGCGGCGTGAAGCTCACCCCGCCGCGTTTCGGCCTCTACGACTACTATGCCGTGAAATGGCTCTACACGCCCGTGCCCGACGCTGCGACGGCTGCCGACGAATATGCCGTCACTTCGAAATGGATAACCGGGGCCGCCGCCGATTCGGTCTACCGTTTCGGCAAGCAGCAGTTCAGCCGCTCGATCGATCCCCGTTCGCAGTCGGAGGATCTGGGCGACGACGCCGTGAAGGCCTCGGGCTACGGCATCGCCAATCTGAAATACATTCTCGGCAACATGAACGCCTGGATCGGCGCCCAGGACCCCGATTTCTCCCAGCGGCGCACCCTCTACGACGAGGTGCTCACGCAGTATATCCGCTACCTGAACCACGTGCTGGCCAACGTCGGCGGCATCTACTTCGCCGAGAAGATGGAGGGCGACCCCGTGGAAGCCTACCGCAGCGTGCCGCGCGAACGCCAGCGCGAAGCCCTGCTGTTCTGTCTCGCGCAGCTCAAGGACATGAAGTGGCTGGACAACGCCGAACTGATCCGCGACATGCCGCTGATGGGTT
>OGRD01001111.1_pt1 | contig 11340 bp, 7 predicted proteins | sample 1553441 | NCBI WGS metagenome assembly OGRD01 (sample SAMEA2580106, study PRJEB22360) | human gut metagenome | biome: human gut; feature: human-associated habitat; material: faeces | place: Denmark | collected 2008/2010
AATATACAAGCTTACGCTGATGAAGGGTGATAAGGTGGTCAAGGTACTTGAAATACGCTCCAATAACAGCCTGTTCTTTCATAGAAGGGTACGGGATTTTAAGGTTCCCAACCTGTTCAAGAGATAAATTAGGTTGTGCTCCAATAGTAGGATTTCTTTTTATAAAATCTGCCACTGCATTACCTTTTAAAACAGTTGTAAGATAATTCAAATCCCCTTCTTTTGTTCTTATAATTGCGAGCGCTTGATTTGTATTCGCAGGCAAAAAACTTGATTTTACAATACTTACACGTCCTAATGTTCCAGCAATCGAAAACAAAATATCATGTTCTTGTAATTGCGAACGTTTCAAGTATCCATTATGTTCTGCTTCAGATATTTTCATTTCTGGTGTTATCTCACCGCTGGCTGAATCAATGTTTTCTACTTTAATAAAGTTGATTTCCCCATCCCCTGATTTATCTAACGGAGTAGTCCCTTTTGTTATCAAAGAAGCAAGTTCTCCCAACTTACGCTGTTCCCAAGTGTTAGTAAATGAAGTTTTGCCTAAACTTTACACAAATTAGGATGGAATATATAAATATACAAGCTTACGCTGATGAAGGGTGATAAGGTGGTCTAAAATATGGAAAAAGCCTGAAATTGCTTGTTGCTCTTCAATGCTTGGCAAGTTTAATTCGACAGTGCTATATTCTTCATATGAGATGTTAAGCAACCCATCCATCCTTGCACCTGAAGAAACTATTCTTCTTAACTGTCTTTCAATTTCAGAACCATTTAATTCAATCGAAATAAACTCAGAATCATTTTCTCCAACTGAAAAACAATGGTAGACAAAGGGAATTCTAGCATTTTCAGTATTTGTTAACGCAAAACAAGATCCATAAGGACGAAGTTTTGAAGCTCCATGATTATAGGCAAGTTCGCCTCGTTCAAGTAAAATATATTTCTTTAAACTTTCGCCAGCATTGTTAAAAGCATACCTTTCTGATTGCTCAATAAACCCATTATTTGCTGTGATCATCATTATTGGAGCAATGGATTCTGGATCATTTCTATTAACTTCCGTTGCTACCTCTCCCAACTTACGCTGTTCCCAAGCGTCAGTAAATCCCTTAAAACGGATTTCTGGAACTGTTTCGCCATTTTTCGGAAACATTTTTTCAAGCATAGCTTTTTTTACATTGACAAGGCTGTCATACTTACGCTGATGAAGGGTGATAAGGTTGTCGAGTGAACGGAATACCATTCCAATTTTTACTTGTTCTTCTGACTTAAACGGATACTTTACCTCAATATTAGCAAGGTCGTTTGCATTTATTGCTGGATAGCTTGTACCTGTACAGTTATCCAAAACAATCTGAACAAAATTATTATTTTGTACTAAGCAAAGAAGAAAATATCCGTCCTGATGAGGTCTCATTTGAGCGTATCCAGTCGAAAAAACGTAGTGTTTATCAGATTTTTCATATAAATAGTTATTCTTCTGATACGGTCTTACCATCTGATAAAACAAATCACCAGTTTTGGCTAATCGCTGTGCTCGTGACGGGGCTGTTAACTTTAATTCTTGCCTATGTGATACCATTTCTGTTCCTATGACAGACTCTAAATCCACATATTCAAATACGTCTGGAATTTCCGCTTTAGGATTAAATTCTGCTATATCTCCCAACTTACGCTGTTCCCAAGTAAAAGCAAAAGAGCCAGGAAAAATCCTGGCTCTGGCGTGTTTTTTGAGTAAATATTCAAATTTGAGGAAAACAAGCTATTATTCAGTGGGCAAATCTACGTCTGCACCACCAGATAAAATAAATTTGCGGAGTATTTTATCTGTTTCTCTGTGTACTAATGGTGGAATTAAAGGCTTTTGGGCAAGAGCTTCCATAAATAACTTAGCTTTAGCCATATCAATGGTCTTTTTCAAATCATCAAGACGTCCAAACTCATTGATATTTTTTTCGTTTAAGTTTAAAGCTACCATATTCCTTAATTGCTCTTCGTCCAGCCCCAACAGGGAAGCAAATCTATGAATTTTATCATTTTTAGCCTGACTTTGATATTCTGTAACATAATCCCTAAAAGTTTTACCGAGTTCTAGCTTAATATTTCCACTCTGAATATCATGCAGAAAAATATTGGCATATTTTTGTTCTTCCTGTGAAAGCAGGGCAAAACTCTTATGCAAATCATTTTTCACTGCCTCTAATTCTTCTGGCGGAATACCAGCATCCAGAGCTTTAATATATTTTTCAAAGCGGCTGTTCATATAAGCGGTATCAATTAACCCAGTATCAATTTCAGTAAGGTGGGCTTTTAGGTCAAAAGGAATATCATCGCCACCAATTCCACCATCATTTTCCAGTTCCTTATAGCGTTGCAATAGCTTTGAGTAAGTGGCTTCATCTAAATCTACCTTGATTACATATTTTTTATTGGTCTGCTCATCTTCAAACTGATATTCTGATTTGTCCCATTTAAAGCCTTGGATAACTGCTGCTTCGTAATAATCATCCAGTTTATTGAACAATGAAGCGAATCGTCCTTTTGCAGCATTTTCTTCAGGAAGGCGTGAAAAATCAGTAATACCGTCATTTTGGAATAAATCAACAATATCAGCAAAGATCTCATTTATTTTGCGTAAATTTTTATGTAATTTCACGGCAAAGAGGCCAATAGGTTTATCACCCGAATAAAGCTTAAAGGCTGACTGAACATTTTGCTCCATAGAATGAGGCTTACGGTAGTAACGTATAATGCCAAAAGGCTTTTTCTCACCGAAGAGCCTATTAGTACGCGAAAATGCTTGAATCAGTCCCTCATAATAAAGCACTTTATCAAGATACAAGGTATTGAGCCATTTAGAATCAAAGCCTGTAAGCATCTGGTCTACTACAATCAGTAAATTAAGCTGTTTTTGCGGTTCATTTTCAATATATTTATACTGTTCTTTGTGAGCCAATCTAAAAGAAACATCTTTTTTGAACGCTGCAAAGGTCGGTAAAGAAAATTTCTGATTGTAACGCTCGTTATAGTCCTGAATAATTTCTACTAATCCATCTTCTTTGAAAGCAGTATCTCTGATGTCTCCATTATTATCAATATTAGGGTCAAACAAGCATGTTATTTTCAGTTCAGGCATGAATTCTTTAAGCAGACGATAATAATGTATTGCTTCCGGAATGCTGCTAGTAGCAAAAATAGCATGAAAGAAATTATTACGGCTTAGCTGCAACCAGTTATCCATAATATCATGGACAACCGCTTTTTGATGTTCAGGTGTATGATATTGGGATGTAGGTATGTAATCTTCAATACCTTTTACCCATTTCCCCTTTTCATCTCTGTGACCATACATAGGAAGCTGCATAAAGCGATAATAAATTTTTTCTTTCTCTGGGTCAGCACTTACTTCCTCTAAACTGGTAGCTTTTGCTTGTTCAAGTCCCACCACATGGCGAATATCTTTGTCCTTAAATGTAAGAACCTTATATGGGTCAAAGCCCAAAACATTTTTATCACGGATGCCATCGGCAATTACATAGCGATGCAGCTCATTGCCGAAAATATCAGAAGTAGTATTAAGTTTCTTTTGATTTTCTTCATGTATGGGCGTTCCTGTAAAGCCAAAAAAGACAGCATTAGGGAAAGTATTTTTTATAGTTGCCAGCATTTCGCCAAAAGTAGAACGGTGTGCCTCATCAATAATGAACACGATACGCTTGCGGTTAATTTTAGCAATGTCAGCATCATTCAGATTTTCTTCTCCAGCCTTAATATTACTCATTTTCTGGATAGAAGTTACAATAAGCGTATCAAGACTGCTATCGCTTTTCAGCCTATTTATTAGCACATCGGTATTTTCTGTAGCCTGCACAGTTTCATTATCATTAGCAAAAGCACGGTATTCTTTTAATGACTGTGTGCCAAGCTCAATTCTGTCCATCAAAAAGATTACTTTATCTGCATCATTGGAGCTGGCAATGAGCTGGGCAGACTTAAAGCTAGTCATAGTCTTGCCCGAACCTGTTGTGTGCCAGATATAACCGCCACGCTGGTTGCCGCTATCCCATTTTATCTTGGAAACCGTGTCTGAAATAGCATTGGCAGCATAATATTGGTAGCTACGCATTACTTTCAACACACCATCAGAGTTATCGGCAACAGTATAAAAACCAATCAGCTGATGAGCCATAGGGATAGAAAGCAGGGAAGAAGCAATGCCTTTCCAGTCATTGATAGGCTCATTGGTAAAATCAGCCCAATGGAAGAAATAATCTGGATTGAACTTGCCTTCTGGTTCTGGGCCAGGATTAGCAAAATATACTGTGTTTTCAGGGTTCATAGCGACAAAAATCTGCACCAAGGAAAACAGACCGCTGAACACACCCTCACGCATATATTTCCTTATCTGATTAGTAGCTTCACTGACGGGTATATGGCTGCGTTTTAACTCGATATGGATAACAGGCATACCGTTTATCAGCAGCATTAAGTCGCCGCGGCGTTTATTAAGCAGAGGGGACTGTACAGAAAAATGTGGCTGCTGCACAATCTGATAACGGCTCTGCCCAGCGGCTATTTCGTTACGGTCATAAATTTTTAGGCTTATCTCTAAGCCATAGTGCAGTTTGTCATCAGGATTATCACGTTTTATAGATACAGTCTTTCCGTTGATAAAGCCGTTAAGCTTGAGCGGTGTTCTAGCAACAATAATTTTTTCTATAATCTGCTGCATTTCGCTATCTGTCAGCGGACAGTTATTAAGGCGGTCAATCGTATTATTATTTTCAAACAGAATATTAGCCCAGTTTTTAAGCAGATCTGCTTCTGTAGGATGCTTAATAACAGTTTTTTCCCAGCCTTTATTGGTCAATACTTGGATTAGAGCCTCTTCAAAGTCAGCTTCACTGGCAAAGGTCATGGCAATACTCCTTTCCGTAAGGTATTTTAGATAAAAATTTAGCTTTTACATGCCAAAATAAATTAGTTATAGCTTCTCACGCACCATCATTAAAGAATATCCCAACAGATTTTTTCCTTTCCACTTAGTTCTGTCAAACCTGTCAGGGTCTTTCATGGACAGTCCAATACCCCAAATTCTGTCTTTTACGGCACATTCTGCAAGGACAGCCTGTTCTGTGCTTTTCAGCAGTACCTTTAGCTCTTCGTTCTGAGAAAATTTAGCATAAAGTCCCTCAAAAACTACAATTTGACGGATTCCGTTCCAGTAGCTTTCATCATAGCCAGATACGCAGCGACCTAGTTCTTTTATAGCAGCAGTATCTTCGGTATGAAGTATCTTGTCAGCAATAGCTTTATCACCAAAGTAAACCGCCTTTTGGTACATCATATACTGCTCCATAGAGGTAAAATACACTTCTTTATACGTAAATCCAGCAGCATACCAGTTGCTTAGGTATCCGTTTTCTTCATCTGGGTTGTGGAAACAAATAATCTGCACTATATTTTACCTACCTTCTGGACAGCAAGGTCAAGTTCTAAGTCGTGAAGTCCGTAATAAGCCTTTTTCAAAAAATCAAGTGGTATTTTTTTGATTACCTCAGAGCTAGGAATATTGTAATACCATTGATAGTAGGCATAAAATTCACCAATCCAGTCTGGCATAAATCCGTCAAGAGCCTTGCCAGATTCCAGCACATACTGTTCAGTCCGGCAAAAATATTCCCAAAGTTCTTTGGCAGACATTGTATTGACATAGGCTTTTGCTTCGTCAATGCTTTTTCTTGTTTTGCTTGCCATGTAGGCACTTATAAAAGCCTCTGTATCCTTGTTAGGGAACGTCTGGGCAACAAAATCAAAGAGCTTGCCTTGGTTTTCTACTACATCACTCAAATACTCTTCTGGATAAGCCCTCATTGCCTTCACCTCTCAAACAACGTGCTGAACACATTGGTTACTTTGTTTCTGTCAGAATCAACAAGATTACGCATATTTTTTCTGGCACTTATATCACGCTGATTATATTTATTATTAAATTCGGCATGGTCAACAGCAAGCAAGCCGTCAGGACACTCACGGAGCTTTGAATATGCCAGTTCAGACTTAATGCAATACTGAATGCCTAGACCACCTAAAGACAGGAGTTCTTCCAAAATATCCATATCAATGTTATCACGGACAAATTCTTTTGCGATATAGAAGTAGGAAGCATTGGCTCTCCAGCCTTTAATTACATCATATTCAGACGTGTCGATACCGTATTTTTCTATAAATTTGCCAGCAAGCATACGGTAACGCTTAGAATCAGCAGCATCCCTATGTTTCATCAGCTCTGCCAGCCAAGCAAGCACATTGTGTTCCTGAAAGTCTAAAATTTTTAGTCCGTCTGTATCAAGCTCATACTTGTGTACCCAGCCATTGGTATCATTAGGAATGCAGACTGCCCATTCTTTAGCAAGCTCAGGGTTCTCGGTCAGATAAAAACCTTTCCCGTAGTCGTGCTTTTCATCTCCAAGGCCAAAAGTAGGGGTCACAACTTTATTAGAGGTGCCGTGAAATAAAATTATTTTGCTCATTTACGCCATCCTCCTTATACAAACATTTTCTCAAGACAAGATTTTTTGATGTTTTTTAGCTTTTCTAGCTTACGCTGATGAAGGGTGATAAGGTGGTCTAAAATATGGAAAAAGCCTGAAATTGCTTGTTGCTCTTCAATGCTTGGCAAGTTTAATTCGACAGTGCTATATTCTTCATATGAGATGTTAAGCAACCCATCCATCCTTGCACCTGAAGAAACTATTCTTCTTAACTGTCTTTCAATTTCAGAACCATTTAATTCAATCGAAATAAACTCAGAATCATTTTCTCCAACTGAAAAACAATGGTAGACAAAGGGAATTCTAGCATTTTCAGTATTTGTTAACGCAAAACAAGATCCATAAGGACGAAGTTTTGAAGCTCCATGATTATAGGCAAGTTCGCCTCGTTCAAGTAAAATATATTTCTTTAAACTTTCGCCAGCATTGTTAAAAGCATACCTTTCTGATTGCTCAATAAACCCATTATTTGCTGTGATCATCATTATTGGAGCAATGGATTCTGGATCATTTCTATTAACTTCCGTTGCTACCTCTCCCAACTTACGCTGTTCCCAAGCGTCAGTAAATCCCTTAAAACGGATTTCTGGAACTGTTTCGCCATTTTTCGGAAACATTTTTTCAAGCATAGCTTTTTTTACATTGACAAGGCTGTCATACTTACGCTGATGAAGGGTGATAAGGTTGTCGAGTGAACGGAATACCATTCCAATTTTTACTTGTTCTTCTGACTTAAACGGATACTTTACCTCAATATTAGCAAGGTCGTTTGCATTTATTGCTGGATAGCTTGTACCTGTACAGTTATCCAAAACAATCTGAACAAAATTATTATTTTGTACTAAGCAAAGAAGAAAATATCCGTCCTGATGAGGTCTCATTTGAGCGTATCCAGTCGAAAAAACGTAGTGTTTATCAGATTTTTCATATAAATAGTTATTCTTCTGATACGGTCTTACCATCTGATAAAACAAATCACCAGTTTTGGCTAATCGCTGTGCTCGTGACGGGGCTGTTAACTTTAATTCTTGCCTATGTGATACCATTTCTGTTCCTATGACAGACTCTAAATCCACATATTCAAATACGTCTGGAATTTCCGCTTTAGGATTAAATTCTGCTATATCTCCCAACTTACGCTGTTCCCAAGCATCAGTAAATCCTTTAAACCTAATTGCAGGTTTTGTGTTTTTAGCCATATCATTCACCTTGTAACAACGCTTTAAATTCGTTGATACCTTTCATGTCAAAGGTGCTGCCAGTAAGCTCGTCTAACATAGCACACAGCTGTTGCTCTGTTTCGTCGATTTCGGCATCAATATCAGCGTATGTAAGAGCATATTTTTTCTGCAAAGCAGTGAGCTTGCTAACAAGGTCGTCAACCAATGTTTCCGGCATTTTATTCAGATTAACCATCAAACTATCAATCCATTTCTTGTGTAGCAGACCTTTAACCTGTTCATCCGTAAGGGATTCAATGGTTTCCTTCGTCAGCAGGTGCAGAGCAGTGCTAGCCAATTTAATACTTGCTTTCAGCTCTTTTTCCTCTTTAAGCAGATGGTTAGCTTTTGTCAGTTTGGATATAAGCTCACTAATTTCTAAGGATTTATCTTCTAATTTTAATTCTTTTATCTTTTTAGGAATTTCTTTAGCGACAAAAGCAGTAGCGTCATCATTTAATGCAGCTTCGCAGCTATTCTTGTCATCTTCGCTCATTTCTTCAAGAATAGCTTCAATCTCAGCAGGAATTTCAGCCAAACGTGCTTCTTGCTTCTTTAAGGCTGTGCTTTCCTGTACCAAAATATTATCTTGTACTAAAGAGAACGGCAATACACGTCCAATCCAACCGTCCTGGACTTCCTGCTCTTTATTATCTTTCTTTTTTTGTACCATATTAGGGTCAACTTTTTTGGTAGCGCCAAAGCCTTCTGTCTGGATAATTTCCAAATCGACGGCAATTTTACTCCATTCGTCATCTAAAAGCTGGAAAGCAGCGTACTTATCTACCAAAGGTATACCAGAAAGCTGGGTGAATATCTTATCGCTGATGATATTTTCTTCTTTGGCAATAGCTACCTGTTCTGCCTGTTCAATCAGCTCATGATGTAAATAAGCAGGGAAACCAGCAAAAGCAGCTGCAAAATTATTTTCAAAGGCAGTTACATCAGCATGGTTTCTGATTGCCTCTTTAATATTGTCCGTAGTCAGTTGGGTATAAGGAGTATCGCTTGCTTCAAATAATGCTTCCTGTAAATTTGGGAAAGCTTTCCAGTAATCATCTAAAGCGGCAAGTTCTGCTTTAGGAATACCGCCAAACATGGAAGCATAAATATCCCAGCTTTCAGCAGCTTCAGAAGAATCTACATAACGTGGGATATTTAGGTTGTAATCATTCTGACGGATTTCTTCACGGCTCACCAGTTTAGAGTATTTGGGAATTTCCAGTCTGTTAATTACGGTATCAGCAATACGTTTGATATCGGAAGCACGTAATTTATTGTTTTTTCCCTCTTTAGCAAAACCTTTAGAAGCATCTACAATAAGCACATCCGTGTTGCTGCGTTTCTGTTTAAGAATCATAATGATGGTTGGAATGCCTGTACCAAAGAAAATATTTGCAGGCAAGCCTATGATAGCGTCAATGTGGTTATATTCGATAAGGTTTTTACGGATTTCTCCTTCTTCACCACCACGGAACAGAACGCCATGAGGCAGAACGATAGCCATAATACCGCTAGGCTTGATGTGATAAAGGTCGTGCAGCAAGAAAGCATAGTCGGCTTTGCCTTTAGGAGCAAGACCAAAACGCTCATAGCGGACATCACTCTTCGGTGTCCATTTCTGGCTGTACGGAGGATTAGACACTACCGCATCTACATAGAGCGGAGTGTAAGTAGTTTCTTTATTGGCTTCATCAAAGTACGGCCAGTCATCTTCCAAAGTATCGCCGTTGCGGGCAACGATATTATCGGGTTTAATGCCACGCATAACCAGATTCATACGTGTCAGGTTATAAGTATTAGATTTAAGCTCCTGAGCGTAGTATTTGATATTGTTGCTGTTGCCGATACGTTTAGCAACGCTTTTACCGATATTGATTAAAAGAGAGCCAGAACCGCTGGTAGGGTCATAAATCTCAATATATTGGTTGTCCTTTAAATGGTCAGAAATAATTTCACTCATCAGCAGAGATACTTCGTGCGGAGTGTAAAACTCGCCAGCCTTCTTTCCTGCATTAGCGGCAAACATACTAATCAGATATTCATATATGAAGCCCAGTACATCATAATCCTGCTTCCCGTCCATAGGAATATCTTTTATCAAGTCTAATAGCTCTTTGATAGCTTTTGTCTGAGAACCAGAGCTATCGCCCAGCTTACTCAGCCCTGTCTGCAATGTTTCAAAAATACCCTGAAAAACTTTCTGATGGGATTCGCTGATCAGGCGGCTGAAAGCAGATAAAGCGTCACGGACATTGCTGACATCAAAACCACTGCCTTTGTCAAGCCAAGTGGAGAACAGGTTGTTGTAATCAATAAAATAGCCAAGATTGTCTTGTACCCACTCTACAGTATCGGCGTCAGATTCCACCACTGTCGCAATAAGCTCTTTGTCATAACCATTGCTGTACAGAAATTTCTCTTCGGCATCAGAAAGGTACTTATAAAAAATAAAGCCTAAAATATAGTCCTTGTATTCGTTTGCTTCGATTTTTGAACGCATTTTATTTGCGGCTTCCCAGATTTTGGTAGCGAGCTGCTGTTTATTCATAAAAAAATCACCCTTTAATGTAAATTTATGGTCTAAAAAATGACGGTACCTTACCTAATAAGTATAGCACAAAAAGGTAGATAGTAGAACGGCTACTGCAAAAGTATGTGGCTTACCACGCAGTTTAAAAGTTGAATTTACCGCTTCGCTTATTTCTGCCATTCTTAGTACCTTTTTGAGCCATCTTATGCTCAGTTTTGCCCAGTTCACCTCTTCATGCGCCTAACATATCAATAAATGTATGTTGGAAGGAGGTGGTAAAAATGCAAAAAATATTAGTTACTGTAGCGGAAGCAGCCTGCTTATTGAACTATAGTACCGCTACAATTTATAAACTTATCAATTCTGGTAAGCTTCCATATATCAAGAAAGGTAAAAATTATCTTATACCGTTTAAACATTTGGAAGCGTTAGTAGAACACTCTCTGCATTATAAAAAGCCATAGCAGCCCTATTGAAAATAACCAATTCAAAGAAATCTGTGTGCATTAAAGGAATGTCAAAGTTAACATAAAGTTAAATATATATTGAAAGGGGTATAATAGCTATGTTTGAAGAATACAGTGATATGCTGACTGTAGATGAGGTAGCAGAGATTCTAGGGGTAGGCAAAAACTCAGCTTACGAAATTTTCCGTAGCGGCGAAATGGATTGCTTTATGCTAAAGGGCAAATGGAAAATTCCTAAACAGGCACTCATTGACTACATACATAAAAAAGCTTATCAGAAATAAACTAAGCGTCAGCAGCAATACTGACGCTTAAAAACTGTCTATTAAAACAGTAGAAAATATGCCACAGCTCCTAATCTTTTAATCGGCTTATGGGTGTGGCATATTTTTCTTTTAAATTTTCTAAGGAATCATATGTATTTGTAAAGTTTTGAAAGTATACAATAAATTTATTAGCACGCATACCACGATAACTATTTAAAAAATTATTTATCTCTGACGGTTTTTGCGATAATAATGTAATTGTTACATCTCTCATAACCTCACCTCTTAAATACA
>OGRD01001114.1_pt1 | contig 11269 bp, 7 predicted proteins | sample 1553441 | NCBI WGS metagenome assembly OGRD01 (sample SAMEA2580106, study PRJEB22360) | human gut metagenome | biome: human gut; feature: human-associated habitat; material: faeces | place: Denmark | collected 2008/2010
TTCTTTTCCATGCGATCGTAGATGGTGCGGATCTGTTCGACGGCTTCGTCTTTAATGATGAATGGAACCATGGGGGGGCGTCCTTTTGTTTGGGGTTGTTTGGGGCTATTTGGGCTATTTGGGCTATTTGAGGTCGCCGTTATCGATGTATTTGGCGGCGTCGACTTCGCTTCGTAGCTCGGAGGGGAGTTTGAACCATCGTTGTGGGTCGTATTTTAGCGTATTTTTGAGCCATCGCAAACCTTCGTCGCGTCGGTCGAGGTGATAGACGTAGAGCATGCCGAGGTTGTGCATGCAGATGACGGCGCCTGGATCGAGGTCGAGCGCGTGTCGGTAGGCGTCGGCGGCGGCTTCGTATTCGTTTTGTTTTTCGAGCAAGACGCCTTTGTTCGACCAGGCTTCGGGGAATTTGGGATTGGCTTCGATGGCGGCGTCGAAGAGCTTACTTGCGTCTTCGAATCGCTTTTCGATCATGGCGGCAGTGCCGCGGTTGACGAGTCCGCGTGCGGTTTCGCCGATGGCGATGAATGCCAATCCGCGTCCGTCCCAGACTTTGGGGTTGTTTTTTTGCGTCGGTTCTTTCATGACGGCTTCGAAGGCGTCGAGGGCGTCTTTGGGGTTATTGACGGCTAAGTAGGCGAATCCGAGCGAGACTTTGACGTCGTGGTCGTCGGATTTGATGTGCAGTGCGAGTTTGTAGGCGTCGATGGCGTCGTTGAATTTGCCGAGTGCGGCGAGGATGTTGGCGCGTTCAGTTTTCGACGAGAAATCGTTGGATTTTTTGTCGAGGGCGTTGTCGATGTATTGGAGTGCGTCTTCGAGTTTTTTGGCGTTTCGCGCGATGATGGCGCGTTCGCGCCAGAGTTCCGGGTCGTCGGGGGTCACGGCGAGTGCTTCTTGGATGCAACCGTCGGCTTTGTCGAATCGTTGCAGCGATGCCATGAGTTGAGCGGCTTTGATCCATGTACGCGTGTGTTTTGGGTCGGTGTTGAGGATTTGTCGGTAGAGTGCGAGGGCTTCGGTGGGTTTATCCCGATCGATGAGGATTCTGGCTTTGTTGTTGAGTGCTAGGATGTGATTGGGCTCTTTGGCGAGGATGGCATCGAGAACGGAGAGGCATTCGTCGAGGTGTCCGAGTTTGTAGAGTGCGACGCCGTATTCGATTTGGTGATTGAGGTTATTGGGTTCGAGTTCGATGCACTCTTTGAATGCGGCGAGTGCTTCGTCGGGGCGTTTGGCGTCGAGCATAGACCAAGCTTTCTGTTTCATTCGAGCGATTCGTGCATTGTCTGTCATGGCAATCACCGTTCCTTTATCGATGGGATGTCGCGTATAGGGCGCGAAACTGCCGCCTTTGGCGGCAAATGTTTATAAGTGTCCGAAAATCGTCGTGCGTGGCGATAAATGTTTATGAGGGTTCGAAATCGTCGCCCGCGGCGATAAATGTTTATAAGTGTTCGAAATCGTTGCCTTTGGCGGCAAATGTCTAGATAAATGCGTGTGCGGAATCGTCGCGCGCGGCAATAAATGTTTATGAGGGTTCGAAATCGCCGCGCGAGGCGTGGTGTAGCCAGATAAATACGTGAGAGGAATCGTCGCGCGGGGCGACAATTCCACTACAAAAACTTCATGTTGTCGGCTTTTGGTGGTGGTTCCCACTCGCCAGGTTCCCATTTGTCGAAGTTGGGGTCGGAGTAGTAATCGTACTGAGTTTCGGAGGAGATGTCGGATCTTTTATCGTCGAGGTGGTCGTCCATCATTTGATAGAGTTCTTCGTGTCGAGCGCGTTCTTCTGGGGTGAGTTTTTCTTTGTTTTCGAGTTTTCTGTTCAGAGCGACGAGTTCTTCGACGCGCGAGGCGACGAGAGCGGCATTTTCTTTGAATTCTTCGTCGCCGGCGACTTCGGCGTTTTGTTTGACGTCGCCGGCATAGGTGAGGTTGAGCTGCTGGAGCATGTAGATGGGGTGATAGGTGAAGAAGTTGTGGTCTTGTGGGAAATCGAGAGCGCTGGCGACTTCTTTCGTCATCCATTGGAATGGCAACCACAAGAGTAGCCATTTTCCGAAGGCGGCTTCGGATTCCCACTGCCAACCGACGGATTGGATGGCGGTCTTCGTCCAGTTCATTTTGGGCGACCATTCGCTTTTGTGGTAGCAGATCATCTTTCTGAAGTCGTGTTTTGAGCGCACGAGTGGGTTGCGTTCGCCCATGCTGTAGAAGTTTTGGATTTCGGACGATTTGAGGAAAGACGGCATTCGCCCGGTTTGTTCGCGCACGAGTTCTTTGATGGGATTGAGGAGTCGTTTGACGCGAACGAGGGAGTAGTCGGTGTTATCGCCTTCGATAATGCTCCATGCTTCGTTTTGGGCATTTCCGTGTACGAAGAGATTGGTAGGGCTGAAGACTTCGACGTGTAGTTGTCGATAGAGGTCGTTGGGGGTTTCGCCAAAGACGCCGATATGCCCGATCGTTTCGCCGGCTTGAACGGGGATATTGGTCAAGATGATGTCGCCTTTGAAGAAGGCTTCGAGGATTTTTTCAGGGTCTTTGGCGCGCGCCGTTCCATCGACGACGTGTGGAATGCCCTTTTCATAAGCGCTGGCGGCGTGATCCATATTATAGATGACGCTATCGGGCGGTGTGATTTGGGCGCCTAGGAGCTCCGAGACCCAATTGACGTCGTCCCACTGCTCATGTTTTTCCATCGTTTCGAGATGCATAAAGAGCGAATACCAGTAGACGGGGGTGGGGGCTTTTCCGTCTTTGAGATCTTCGAGGCGTTCGTGCCGGACGAGTACGAAGCCTGGGTTGCCGAGGTCGACGATTCGCGCATTTCGGACGGCGACGATCGTGCCCTCCATCATATTGAGCACGGGGGTGCCTTTGGGCGACGTGAGGTGAATGCCCGAATGCCACGATTGATTGGCGCCGACGGGGTACCAGCCGCCGGGGGCGATTTCTGCGTTGGCATAATACCGATCGAGCAAGTCTTGGAGCACAGCGCCGCCCGCTTCGGCCAAGTTCCGGCGTTCATCGGGTTCGCCGATGAGCATGGGCAAGCTGTTTCGTTTGCCTTTGATCCCCGATAAGACGCGAAGCCAATCGAATGCCGGACCCGGATCCCATTTATTGGCAGAGCAGTGGAAATGCCCTAGGAATCCTTGGAAATCGATGGAATTGCGCAAAAGTCGATTGATGACTTCGCCCGATTCCGAGATCGGCGGGAAACAGTTTTGCGAGACGATGGGGAGCGGGATCCAAGGCTCTTCGCCGGGAATGTTAATGGGACTGATGAGGGCTTTGATGAGGGCGATGATCGTATCGTATTGGGGTTCGGTGTATCCGAGCATCGTCTTGACCGATCCATTGACTTTGCCCTGATAAATTTCGCGCATGCCTGCGGCCGGACCGCTATCGCGCAATTCGGGATAAACGGGGTTATTCATGTAGATGGCGATGCTGTGGTTGTTGTTATCGCCCGTCGCCCAAGCGACGTGATAGCAGTCCATGAATTGATACAAAGCACCATCGTAATTGACGACGAAATGCGTCGAGAGGCCGCGCGTGCACAAGACGTTAAACGTATCGATGGCGTTCGATGTGACGTCGTGGTGAATGGCGATTTGGTGGATGTGTTGCCCGAGAGCGTCGAGTTCGGCGCGTGTCGTGCCAAAGAGCTGTTCTGCGCCTCGATTAAACTGCCCGCCATAGCGCATGCTATAGTTTTGCATCGTCGGGCGCAAAATCGCCATTTGCATGAGTTTATCGGGCGAGAGCGTGTTTTCGGGGTGATAGAAGCTCGGCGCAGAATTGTCGTCGAAGCGTAGAACGGGGTAATTCGTTTGAATGGGAACTTTTCTTCCGCCAAAGAGGATATAATTTTCCATACTGCATTCCTCGTTTTCTGCGATTAATCGCGAGCTCTGTTTGCCTCGCAATAGAGGCACGTCGTCCAGTGAGCTTTCATGGGTCGACCGCAATCGGGGCAAATTCTGCCTTGCGGTTCTTCTTTTTTGTCTTTTGCCGATCGCGTCGGCGCGACGCCTTTTTTGGGGGCGCCGCCTTCGAAGCCGATTCCAGCCTTGCAAAACATGCATTCTTTCCATTGTGGCATCATCGTTCGATTGCAAACGGGGCAAATGCGTCCCTCGAGCTTCACGCCTTTCTTTTCGGCGTCGGCTAGGGCTTTTTCGCGCTGTGCGGCTCGGGCTTTGTCGAGCTCTTGGGCGGCTTCGCGAGCACAGAACATGCATTCTGTCCAATCTTTCATCATCGTTCGGCGGCATTTGGGGCAAACTTCGCCGCGTTCAATTCCTTCTTGAATGCGTTGTTCCTCGATTGCTGCTTCCATTTCTTCGCGTTTTTTGCGCTGATGTCGAACGATCAAGAATACGATGAGGGCCACGACGAGTAAGCCTGCGACGATACCGCATCCGATCCAGAAGGCTTTCCAATTGAATTTGAGCGAATCGATTCTGACTTCGCGATAGGGATTCGACATGACCGACATGCCGCCTTCGCGCGTTGCTTCGATCTTATAAGTCGCCGTTTGCCCTTCGCGAAGCGTGGAATCTCGGAAGGTGATGAGGAGTTCGCCATAGATTTCGCCCCATGCATAGTCGATACCTTTGGCAATTTGTTCGGGGAAGTCGGCATATCGATATGTTCCGCCCGTCTTTCGACTCAATCCTTCGAAGCTCGGTATGAGACCGCGAATAAACGGCTTATACATGACGACGAAGATGCGAATGCCATTCGCGCGCGCGGTGAGATAGGCATCGTAGATTTCTCGTTGGACGTCGTGCGAACGATACGTATACGTATCGAAGGCATCGGTCACGAGTATGATAGCTCGCCGTGCATCGGGGCGGAAATGCGCCGGATCGCTGAGCGTTTCGAGGGCTTTGTCGAGGCTACTGTATAGGAACGACGGTTGCGCCTGGGGCTTGACTTGCTTGAGCAAAGTGACGACGTCGGAGGAATTCCCCAATGGCGCTACGTTGATGGCGCGACCGTCGTCGAAAAATCCGGCGACGTTATCTTCTTTGGGGCGAGCTTGTTCGATGATATGCGACATGCTCTTTTTCATCTCGTCGAGTTCTCGTTCCGAAAATCGTTGAGATATGGGGACGATAATCGCCAAATCGATGGGGACTTGCGAATTCTTAATCGTCGAAATCTTCGGCTTCGTCGAAACGACGTCGTCGTCGTTATAGACGGTCAGTGCCGTAATCTTACTCGGATTGACGGGGAGATTCTTCTTATCGAGAAATGTCGCTCGAATGGTGATTTCGGGCGCAAGCGATGTATCGATATCGTCGATCTTGATGCGATACTCTTGCGGAATGAGATCGGGGCTTTGCGCCCAAGCCGTGGCGCAAGGCCAAGCGACGAGCGAGAGCAAAATGGCGAGTTGTAGAAAGACCCGGTTTGGGAAAGCGTTCATATCGTAGCCCCGTTCCTTCGTTCAGAGTCCAAATCTATAAGAATTCGCTAAAACTTCGACGGGTTCGCTACGCAATCTGCGGTGGCGCCAGTCGCGCGCCTGGGCGACGAGGACGAATGATTCGTTTTTCGTCGGAATATAGGGCATTTCGATGTCGAGATGGCGCGCGCCTTGTACGGTCGAAAGCCGATGTTCTCCGCGTTCATCGATGGCGATGATATCGATAGCCCATGCCCTCGGATCGTCGTCTGTCTCGATATCGAGGCCGAGTTTCATTCCCGGCAGGGCTCGCCAATCGGCGAACGATAGGCGTCCGCGCAACGATTGCCCACTCCATGCGCCTAACCCGAGGGCGAAAGCCGCACCACCCAGTGCGAATAAGATTTGTCGTCGTGTCCACTTCATCGTCGTTCTCTCCGTGTGATGGCGTTGACCCAAACGCCTCAAATTATAACCGATTTAGACGCCGACTGCGGAATTATTGTCGATTTTGATGGAAATCTTTTATCTGTCGCCCCCCAATGTGTGCGACGACGCATCGTCGATGGCGTTTGGGGCGAAGATTATTCTGATTTTGCGATAGATAATGCATCATTATTCGGTCGCAGGGCACATCGACGGAATGGCGGCGACATAGGAACGGAGCTCATCGCGCCAAAATTCGCGATCAAAAGTCCAAAAGACTTCGTCGTGGGCTTTTGTCGTCTCGGTCGTGGCAATGCTCTGGGATTCGACGCATTGACCGCCTGCGGCGACGATTTTGAGGCATGCCGCCTCGCGTTTCCTCTGCGATAGCTTGATTTCGATGGCTACTTGCGATGCCGATACGTCGAGCGCATGTATTTCGTCGATAGCCGACGTATAAATCGATTGTAAAACTTGGGAAATCGCCGTTTGGCGATACGCAATCGCGGCGTCGTATGTCTTTTCGAGATCGGGCCACGAGGTAAAATTCTGCGAGACGTATTGGCGCAAATTCTCGCGTTCGCGATTGAGCGTTTGAAGGGATTGATGAACGCGCTTAAAATTGAGATCGGATAAAACGCGAGCATAGATTCGGGCAGGAATGGGCGACGTTTGGGGCGATTTGGCATGCCGCAGTATTTGACCGTAATAGTCGCGCATCGACGTCTCGGCGACGATGTGCGACAGCGTATTGGCATCGGCGATATAAGTCGATCGCAATGCATCGATAGCCCGCTCTGCGTCGCCATATCGGCAAAGACCCAAATACGCATTCGCCTCTATCAAGAGCATATCGGGGTTCCATGTTTGCGCAAATATCGGGGCTCGAAGCGCATGCGTGAGCGAAAGCGCATGCGAATAACGTCGGGCAAATACTTCGGTCCAAGCTTGTTCGATGAGTGCATTGCGCAAGCGATGGCTATTGACATCGACGTTTCGATAAAATTCCACTGCCGAATCATAGGCGTGATTTTCGGCGGCAATGCGCGCCAATGCTAGCCAAGCCGTATTCTTGAGCTGATAAGCCGTGTCGCCTTTGAGATTATCGAGCGTCGATAGCGCATTGCCTAGGCGTTCGACTGCCGTTTTGAAACGGAATCCCGGTGCGCGAACGTCTAACGTCGCCATCAACAACTGCGCTCGCGCGTATGCAAGTGAATGGGGCGCAATCTGTTCGAGGGTGCGATAAGCCATGTCGACGTTCGGATTCGGACCATAAACGAGACTATAGGCGACGAAATAGCGATATTCATCGCGTATCGCTTCGTCTTCGGGGAGCTCATCTTCGTGTGCGGCAATGCGTAGCGGTGCCGTGCTCGAATAATCCGATCGATGCGCATAATCGACGAAAGTCCGAAACGTCGCCGCATAATCGGCGATAGTCGCATCGGATTGTAGCGCGGCATCGAGATATGCCGCCCCCATTCCATAAGCCCCAAGTGCCCCAAGTGCCTCTCCAATGCATTGGCGCAACGCCGCGCCAAGCGCCGTATTGGCTCCGGGGGCTATATCGCTCAACATCGACATACACGAATCGAGTGCTCGAATCGGCTCACCTTCTCCTATTTCTCGACGATATTGAGCAACCGTGGGCAATTCCGACATGGCATCTTCGAGTGCCCCCGTCTCTTCGCGAAGTGCTACATATCGCCGAGCCATTTCCGATTCAATCCGATAGGTATTGTCGAGCTCTTCGAAAAACTTATCGAGAACGATGACGGCATTCGACGTCTCTATCGGCGATAATACCGTGCCCTGCACGATATGAGGTGCTTCGACGCTCGTATCTTCGGCGGGAATCAGCGAGCTTTGTCCTATCGCCGTCTGTGAATCTTCTTCAGAACTCGTCCCCGTTCTCGCTTGCGAATTTTGTTCGGGTTCTGTATCGAGCTGTGTATTTTGTTCAGATGCTGTCTTGGTTTGTGCATCTTGTTCGATTTTAGCTTCGTTCGATGAATCTTTTTCGTCGGCGATTGTATCGCTCGCATTAGCCGTATCGCTCGCATTAGCCGTATCGCTCGCTGCCGATGCGATGTCTTTGTCTTGGCCGTCGCTTTGCGACGATTTGTCTTTATCGAGGGCTTTGATGCGCATCGATATTTCGGCCATGACTTTTGGCGATACGCCTTGTTCTTTGAGTTTATCGTAATCGCTTTTTTCGAGTTTATCGAGGTCTTGGGCGTTTTGGATGACCGACACGAGAACGGATTCGGGTACGCCTTGCGCATGCATGATGATGATATCTTGCACGGTTAAGGCTTGGGCTTCGTTCATATCGCCGATCGAAGCACCCAAAACAGCCGCAGTCATGCTCATACAGACGAGGAGAGATCGCCAATTCGATTTCATTTCGACACCTCGATTTCGGGCAAAAAGAAGCTCACGCCGATCGATAGCGACGCGGGAACGACCCATTGTTGGGGCGTCTTATAAAAGCGCAATGCCGCTTCGATTCGCAATGCCAACCACGACAAGAGGAAAAAGTGTGCATCTGTCGCAAATACGCCTTCGGCATAAGCCGACAAATCGCGCTTTGTGAGCGATTTGTTGGGCGTCTTCGAAAATACGGCACCGACGCCCGCCGAAATACCCCAATCGAAATGCCCGAGATTTTGCGTGCCCGCCGTCCATTTTCCATAAAACGGATGAAACGTCGCAACGGCATAAATATCGCCGCGTTGTTCATCCGATAACATTTGGGCGGCAACGCTCGATTGATTGGCATCCATGAAATCCGACAGCGCCGAATCGGCATGGATCATGAGAATCGATCCGCGAAGGCGAACACCCCACATTTCCGTAAATCGATATCCAGCATCGAATTCCATCGGGAAATACGTGTAATAATCATCTGTCAAGACGACGCCGATGTTCAAACCCAATTCGAAGCGGTGAGCCGTCGTAAACTGTCGCTCGCCCATTTGTGCGGGCACGCTTTGCGTCGTCCATTGCGCGGCGAGGTCGTCGTCGATTTCATCGGCAAAAGTGTCGACCGGAGCCAGGCATAGGCATGCCGCTACCATCGCACATATCTGTATCCATAATGCCCAACGCTCGATGAACGACGCCAATAGCCCACCTTTTCCAATTCTATCGACGGCCGTTTTCTCGCTTTTTCCGATATCGACGCCTTTTTCGTCCCCGATATCGCTGGGCGCATTTTGCCGCCATTGCCCTAGGCTTTCCGAATTTATCGCTTTCATAAAGCCTCCTAGAGCAAGAACGAAACGCTAAGGGCAAATTCTGCCGCAGTCCCGAGTCCCTTGTCGTTTTGGCGTCCAAAGAGATATTCTCTAAAGTCGAGGCGCAAGCCGACGAAGTCTAAAAATACGAAGCGCATGCCGATGCCAAGGAAAACGGCCCTGGCGGATCCCAAGTCTGCCTTCAAACGTCGCATGATAGCCGATATCGCCGCCTTGGCGCTTTGCTGGCGTCTCGACGACTTGAACGCCAAGACCCGCGGCGACGTTGAGATCGAAATGGGCTATCCCTCGATTGGCTACCGCAAATTTTCCCATAAAGACCGAAAACACGGGCGCTAGCGCAACGCGCGCCACCGAATACTCTTTGATCTTTACACCGCGCAATTGCGTATCGGAGCTCTGGCTTCCCGTCAATCGGTCATAAGATGGCGTGAGGAATCGCATACAGTGTTGACCCGCCGCTCGAGTCTGATTCTCGCCCGTTTCGTTCGAAAAACAACCCATATACGACGCCGAAAGCTCAAGCGATACCCACTCCTTAAAATGATATCCACCGCGCAATGTCACCGGCATATAGACGACGAATATATCGCTCGCGATTGTCCCCAATCCGACCGATATTTCCCCGCGCCCAGCCTTCGAAAATGGGCGCTTTTCGATGACGACGACGTTCTTTTCGCGAGCACTTTCATTCGGCATAAGCGTATCGATGCCAACGTCTTCGATAACCGTTCGCTCCGCGGGCTGAACTTGAGCATCGTCGGCCCATGCTTGCGATCCCGACATCGCAAACCACATCGTCATGAAAAAGGCGATTAACCTCATGGTGTTTTCGTGCATCGTCGCCACTCCGCCTAAGGGATAAAGACAAATCGGTTATCGGTCGTTTCTGTCGTCAAATCGGATTGACCAACTTGGCGTTGGGCTTCGTATGCCACGGCACTCGTACCCAATGTGACGACGAGATTCGTCGCCAAACGCGAAAGCGTTCCCGATGGGGGCTTATGCGAAAATTTCACGTCGATATCCCAATGCGATTGCGTATTGAGTGCAATCGATTTCATCACCGCCGATATCTGCGATGGACTTTCAAATATAAAGTAATTCCCACATCCCAGAGCCACCGATTGCGCATATCCAAGCGACTCGTCCACGTCGCCTTTCGGGCGAACATCGATCCAATACAAATCGACGCCAGAAATGCCCGCCGCCGTCATCTGCGTCATCCAAGCAGATTTTGCCGCGTCGTCGTCGGCTGTCCCATCGCTCAAGGCTATCATCGATTTCCGATACGTCGACGTCGCCTTTTGCGTGACTTTTTCGAGCGTCGTCGTCGACGCCGTCCAAAGCGGCGATCCACCGCTAGGCGACGGATAAAAATGCATGACTTTGGCGTTCCAAAGTGCCTCGGTGCGAAGCCACTCCGGCGTCATGTCGTATACGCCTGTTGCCGCCGTCCCATTGGCAAACACTGCCGCATACTCGACCCGATCCGACTTATTCCCATTGAAGGCTATCCCATCCATAAACGCATTTAGACCAACTTTCCGGTATTGATACGGATCAGTCGCCAGCGTCTGCGTCGGTACTCCCGTCTCTTGGCTGCCGTCTAACGTCGCAGAATTGTCGAGCATAAAGGCAAACGACCGACCATTCGCATTTTGCGTCGAGACGTTCTCATTTCCCGGCAATAAATTCTCTGCATAATGCGTAAATCTCGGCGCCGAAACCGTTTCGATTTGCGTCGCAATGGCGCAAACTCGAGTCGGCGCATAATAATAGCTCGAGAGACCCATCTCACTCGGCGTCACGCACACCGCATCTGCAATCCGTGCCCCATTGACCACGCAATCGTCGGCCGTTTCGCACGTCTTATCGCTCCCATCGGCATTGGCGATGAAAAACCACCCATCGCTAAAGGCGAAGTTCGCTGCACCGAAATTCCCACCCGGAACGAGCGGATCGCCCAACGACCCATATCGTTTATTGGGCACCAACGGCGCATCGAACGACGTCATCACCGTCAATCGCAACGAGGCATCGGCGTCTTCTGATCGATTCGTGCAACGCTTGGCGACAAATCCCACAGGGGCGATCTCGATGATCTGCTCTTCGCGAAATGTCAGTTCACTTACCGTATCACAACCCGCCATAC
>OGRD01001119.1_pt1 | contig 11244 bp, 8 predicted proteins | sample 1553441 | NCBI WGS metagenome assembly OGRD01 (sample SAMEA2580106, study PRJEB22360) | human gut metagenome | biome: human gut; feature: human-associated habitat; material: faeces | place: Denmark | collected 2008/2010
GGCGGCGTCTGCCGGACGCCATGGCGGAGCTGACGCCCCGCCAGCGGCAGATGGTAGACATGCAGTTTCAGGAGGAGCTGACCGTCACCGAGATCGCCCGGCGGCTGGGGGTCAACAAATCCACCGTGTCCCGCTGTCTGCGGCGGGCAAGGCAGCGGCTGTACAGCCGCCTGCGGTTTACCCTCTGAAAAGCGGGGAAAGCCTTGACAAGCCGGAGGTGATATATTATAATCGCCTCGCAAATGTGAAAAATGACGCGGAATTCTGCGGTTTTGCGTCTGAAACAGACAAAATCCGACCATACTACTTATATATAAGGAGGGTCAGCGTATGTTGCAGAAGGTGCAGCAGAACAAATGGCTGCGGCTGGGCATGGGTGTGCTGGGCGGCATCCTGATGGCGGCGGGCATCAACCTGATCGTCGTGCCGCAGGGCATGTACAGCGGCGGCCTGTACGGTCTGTGTCAGGTGATCCGTACCCTGCTGGTGACGGCACTGGGGTTGGAGACCTCGGTGGATCTGGCGGGTATCTTCTACCTGCTGGTGAATCTGCCGCTGATCGTGCTGGCGTGGCGCACGCTGGGCCGGGACTTTGTGGTGGGCATGACCACCGTGACCATCATCAACTCCATCGCGCTGGCGGTGATCCCGTCTCCCACCACGCCGATCATCGCGGACAAGCTGACCTCCTGTCTGGTGGGCGGCATCATCAGCGGCTTTTCCGGCGGCATTATCCTCACCTGCGGCTGCTCCACCGGCGGACTGGACGTGCTGGGCCTGTACCTCAGCAAAAAGGGGAAGGGTTTCACGGTGGGCCGGTTCTCCATCACCTTCAACACAGCGCTGTACGCGCTGTGCGCCGTGCTGTTCGACCTGACCACCGCTATCTATTCCGCCATTTACGTGGTGTTTCAGGCACTGTTTCTGGATCGGGTGCACCAGCAGAACATCTCCGTCCAGATGCTGATCTTCACCAAGGAGGATCCCGAGCGGCTGAACCAGACCATTCTGGAAAAGCTGGATCGCAGCTTCACCCTGTGGGAGGGCCGGGGCGGCTATTCCCACGATCAGGTGCATGTGCTGTGCGTGTGTCTCAGCAAGTACGAGGTGGTGTCGGTGCAGATGGCGCTCAGCGAGATCGACCCCCACGCCTTCACCATCATTCAGGAGGGCATCCGGGTAGGCGGCAACTTCGGCCGTCACCTGTCATCGTAAACGCAACCACCCCATTGCCGGACAGGCAATGGGGTGGTTTTTTACGGGGAAGTTAGATATCCCATACGCACGGACTGCCGATAGAACTTCGTAGGGGCCGACGACTCTGTCGGCCCTAACGACGTGAGATAGTACCTTCAAAACCAAGATAGATGCTACGGCGGCATAGCCGCCGAGATCGGAACTAAAAGATGGTGCGGTGCAAACCAAGATGGATGCTACAGCGGCATAGCCGCTGAGATCGACACTAAAAATATGCCACCGGCATATTTTCTTAACGTATCGACACCGGCATGTTTTCTTAACGCCCCGACGGATTGCGAGCCTGTCTGCGGACTGGCTCGCAATGACAGACTTTTTTGACAGACTGAGAGACGGCGTAAGCCGTCTCTTTTCTGTTCGTCAATTCAGCGGCAAAGCCGTTTTCTCTCTCTCCGGGGCGGTGAAGACCGCCTGTCCCGCCTGCCGGTCGATGGTCATGTCCGTCCACCAGCGGCAGTTGACGGTGGAGAAGCGGGCGTCCGACAGGTCGGCCAGCTCCGTGGCGTCCTTTCCCAGCAAGGCGCCGCCGGTGAACGCTCCTGCCCATGTGGCCCGATCCTCCGCCGTCATGCCGAAGTAGTACCAGCCGCCGCCCACGTCCCACGTGGGGTCGAAATAGTACCACTTCCCGTCAACAGCGGCCATCAGCCACATGTGAAGGCCCGCCGTCTCGCTGTCGCCCATGACAGCGGCGCAGTCCAGCCCCGCCTGCGTATACAGAAAGGCCAGCGCCTGTGCGAAGGAATAGCAGATGCCGCTGTGCAGCACCAGCGCCGCATAGCTGCTGGTGCGGAATTGATACTCTGTGGAATCCCCGTCGCCGTGTTCCATTTCGTAATCATACGCGGCCGGCTCCGTCAGGGCGTGGTACAGCAGCAGCGCACGGGCAGTCTCGCCGTCGCCTTGCCGCAGGACGCTCATATAGGCGGCGGTGGTCTGCTCCAGCGCCGCCAGAGCCTCCTGTATCTGCTCCGGGGTCTGGGTGTAGGCCCACGTCACGGTACGGGCAGCCTTGTCAAAATGGTTGTCGTCGTAGTCCGTCACCGCACCGAACACCGGGCACATGCTGTTGAGGGCGTAGCCCAGATCGTTGCCGGGGTTGCCGCTGTAGTCACCCTCCGGCAGCGTCACCGAGGTCTCGCCCGCCAGAAAGGCGTCCACCACCAGCCGGGCCGCCGCCGCCAGGTCGCTGCCGATCTGCCGCTCCACCAGCGGCGCGCACCGGTGATAGTCCAGCGTGAAAGCATAGGGCGCTTCCTCCGGCGTCTCCGGCAGGTTTGGCTGCTGTGACGGCTGTCCGCCGCAAGAGCACAGCAGCACGGCCAGCACCGCCGCCAGCAGAGATGTGATTTTCTGATGCATGAGGTGTCTCCTATTAAATGGGATAAAATAAGGCCGCCCAAAATGGCAGCCTTATTTTTTCGTAACTTACACGCCCAGCTTTTCCAGTGCCGCCAGCTTCAGGCAGTTGCAGAAGATGGCGATGGCCTGCTTCAGCTCCTCCACGGGAGGGAAGGAGGGGGCAATGCGGATGTTGCTGTCGTTGGGATCCAGTCCATAGGGGAAGGTGGCGCCGGCGCCGGTCATGGTGACGCCCGCCTCCTTGCACAGCGCCAGTGTCCGCTTGGCGCAGCCGTGCATGGCGTCCACGCTGACGAAATAGCCGCCCACGGGACGCTTGTAGTCTGCGATGCCCAGCGGCGCGATCTCGCTGTCCAGCGCGTCCAGCACCGCGTGGAACTTGGGAGCCAGAATGGTGGCGTGCTTCTTCATCAGGGCCAGCGTGTGGGCCTTGTCCTTCAGATAGCGGACATGGCGCAGCTGATTGATCTTATCGAAGCCGATGGTCTGGATGTTGATGAGCTTGGTGAAATAGGCGATGTTATCCTCGCTGCTGGCCATCACACCCACGCCTGCGCCGGGGAAGGTGACCTTGCTGGTGGAGGCAAACTCATACACCATGTCGGCATTGCCGTTTTCGGCGCACAGGCTGAGGATATCGGGGAAGTCCACATAGTCGCAGTCGAACTCGTGGATGCAGTAGGCGTTATCCCACATCAGCATAAAGTCGGGAGCGGCGGGCTTCATGGCCGCCAGACGGCGGATGGTCTCGGCGGAGTACACCACGCCCTCGGGGTTGGAGTACTTGGGCACGTTCCACATACCCTTCACGGCAGGATCCTTCACCAGCTCCTCCACCTTATCCATATCGGGGCCGTCGGCGGTCATGGGGACGTTGATCATCTCCACGCCGAAGGACTGGGTGACCTTGAAGTGCCGGTCATAGCCGGGAACGGGGCAGATCCACTTCACCTTGTCCAGCTTGCACCAGGGCTTCTCACTGTGGAGCAGGCCGTGGGTAAAGGCCTTGGATACCGCGTCGTACATCAATTGCAGGCTGGCATTGCCGCCCACGAATACCTGCTCCGGCTTGCAGCCCAGAATGTCGGCAAACAGTGCCTTGGCGGAGGGGATACCGGCCACCTCGCCATAGTTGCGGGTCTCGACGCCCTCGTCGATGAAGTCCTCCGGCTTGATGAGGACATTGAAAATATCCGTCACCATATCCAGCTGGTCACGGCACGGCTTGCCCCGCGCCATATTCAGCTTCAGGCCCAGCGCCTTCTGCTGCTCATAAGCGGCCTTGACGGCGGCGTACTCCGCCTGACGCTCTGAAAGCGTCATCTCTGCGTATTTTTTCATGGTATTACCTCCTTATATCATCCCAGTGTGGTATTTTTTTGCCTAGTTTACCATACTTATCCGCATTTTGCAATACATATCTCGTGAACAATCGTCTCCGTGGAGGAGATTTCGAGTGAGAAAATTGCCGTGGTTCCCCACGGCAATTTTGTACAACTTTTATAAGCGCTCCGCGTCCTCCCGCTCCTGTGCCAGTAGGGCCTTTTTTGCCTCCACGCCGGACTGGGCGCAGCCATACTCCCAGTTCCAGGGATCCTTGCGGCACACGCCGTCGGCATAGGGCACGAAGATGGACAGCAGGCCGAAGGCCGCCAGCAGCCAGCAGTACCACATGCCGCCCACGATGGCGGCGGGGCTGGTGTACAGCTCCGCCGAGGTGACGGTGGCGTTGGTCAGCGCCGCGGCGCTGAGCAGCTGGGCGCCATAGGGGATAATGCCCTGAAACACGCAGGAGAAAATATCCAGCAGCGAGGCGGTGCGGCGGGGATCTACCTTGTATTCGTGGCTCACGTCACGAGCCATGTCGCCCGCCACGATGATGGCCACGGTGTTGTTGGCGGTGGCACAGTCGCACAGGGACACCATGGCGGCAATGCCCACCTGAGCGGACTTGTTGCCCTTCATGACGGCCCGCAGCTTCTGGATGATCCAGGCGATGCCGCCGTTTTTGGCGATCAGCTCCGACATGCCGCCGCACAGCAGCGTCAGGAAGAACACCTCGTTCATGCTGGTAAAGCCCGTCCACACACTCTGCGCAAAGCCCGCGATGGTCATATCCCCAGCGCAGATACCGATGATACCGGCGGAGAAGATGCCGATGGTCAGGGCGAAGAACACATTCAGGCCGCACAGCGCCAGCACCAGAACCAGCACATAGGGCAGCACCTTGATGATATCAAAGGGCAGAGCCTCCAGCGGCATGACCACCTCGGGACGGCCGATAAACAGCAGCAAAATCAGCGTCACGACAGCGGCGGGCAGCGCCACCAGAAAGTTGACCCGGAACTTGTCCCGCATCTCGCAGCGCTGGCTGCGGGTGGCGGCAATGGTGGTATCGGAGATCATGGACAGGTTGTCGCCGAACATGGCGCCGCCCACCACCGCGCCGATGACCACCGTCAGGGACAGGCCGCCCTTTTCCGCAATGCCTACGGCAATGGGGATCACGGCGGACACGGTGCCCATGGAGGAACCGGTGGCGGTGCCCATAAAGGCGGAGATCACAAACAGGCCCGCCGCCAGAAACTGAACCGGCACCAGCGAAAGGCCCAGATTCACCGTGGACTCCCGGCCGCCCATATTGGCCGCCACGCTGGCAAAAGCGCCCGCCAGAATGTAGATCATCAGCATGGTGAGAATGTCCACGTTGGCCGCACCCTTGGCGAACACGTCAAACTTTTCGTTGATGGTGCCCTTGAACATGATAAAGGCCGCCAGCACCGCCAGAAACATGGCGGTAACGGAGGGAAACTGGTAAAAGGCCATCTCCTTGCCCTTCACCTGATAATAGACGCCTGCACCCATGTAGATGGCGATGAAGATCACAAAGGGGATCAGCGCCAGACCATTGGGCTTTTTCTCATTGAGGGGATTCTTCATAAGGGGGAAACTCTCCTTTTTCTTGTACTTTTCCTTTTTCCACAGCAAGATGTCCGCAGGGTGTTTCCGCCCCGTGGACATCTTACAAATGGTATCATACAGGAGAATAGCTCCCATTGTCAACACCGATTTCTATTTTTCCTTCAGCTGGTTATCTATATATTCGATAACAAAACTATTTTCTCCGCAGCTCGTATACGTCCGTCCGCCGGGCGGAAAGGATCGGCAGCTGCTGCCGGACAGCCTCCACCCGTTCCATATCCAGCGTGGTGACGACGGTCTGGGGCGTTTCGTCGCATTGCCGCACCACCGTTCCCCAGGGGTCGCACACGATGGAGTGGCCCCATGCCACATAGCCCGCCGCCGTATCCCGCGCCGGAGAGGTGCCCACGGTGTAGCACTGTCCGTCCACCGCCCGCTGACGGAACAGCAGTTCCCAGTGGGCGGGCCCGGTGGTCATGTTGAAGGCGGCGGGGACAACGACCAGCTTCGCACCCGCCAGCACCATCAGCTCAGAGAGCTCCGTAAACCGGAAATCAAAGCAGACGCACACCCCCACCACGCCCCAAGGCGTCTCAAAGGTGGTGACGCTGTTTCCCGCCGTCAGGGTCTCGGACTCCATGAACCGCTGGCCGCCCGCCACGTCAATGTCAAAGAGGTGCATCTTTCGATGCTTGGCCGCCAGCTGTCCGTCAGGCGCAAACACATAGCAGGTGTTGTACACCCTGTCCTCCGCCAGCTCCGGCAGGGTGCCGCCCACCAGCCAGATGCCCCGCTCACGGGCCAGTGCGCTGAGGGCCCGATACGCCGGGCCGCCCTCGGCCTCGCCATAGGGGCGGAAGCAGGCGTTGTCATAGGGGCAGCAGAACATCTCTGGCAGCACTGCCATGTCAATGTCTCCCGCCTGCCGCACCATGTCACAGGCGCAGCGGATATTTTCCTCTCTGTCCGCCGTGACGGGCATCTGGATCTGCGCGATCTTCAATTCCATAGCAGGCAACCTCCTAAAATTCCCGCAGCACCAGATCGGTGCGCCCCTGATCCAGCGCCACCACCCGCAGCACGCGACCGGCGTACTCCTGCCGCACCATGTCCCGCAACGCCGTGCCGCTGTTGTAGCCGTGGACGATCCGCAGGCGATAGGTGCCCGCCCTGGCCCGCCGCAGTGCCGCGTCGATGGTCACCTTTGCCTGATAGCTGTTTTTCCCGTGGAGGTCGATCTCCACAATGCCGCCTACCGCCATACGCCGCCCTCCCGTTGTCTTTTCCCTTATGATAACGTAAAAGGTTTGAGTTTGCAAGGAGAAGGTGGTATAATAATATATAAAATGGTTTCGCGCCCCGGCACGAGAGGTATTTCGTGGCTGCGGCCGCGAGGTACTTTTGGCCACTGTCCCAAAAGTACCCAAAAGGACAGCTTAAACCTGCGGTTTAAGAATCCGCGCACGCTATGCCCTTTTGCAAATTTGCGGCCTTATACCACGCGTTTACAGAACACGGTGGTTATCGTTGCGTATGACGAATCGACTTTCTTCTTGCACCGCTGCCGCTCATGCTCTCAACGGTAGACACCGAAGCGTTGTTCGGCGGCGGGGTGAGGACACCCCGCCGCACGGTAGACGCAAAACACCTTCTCCGCACCAGTCAGCGGCAGCGGCGTAGGAGCAGAGACGATCCTTTTAACCGCTCGACAAGGAAAATTTTGCGCGAACGTGTGGTATAGGGTCACAAATCTAAAAAATGTTATAGCGCGCCGGGAGGTGAAGGAACCGGAGGTTCCTTCTGGCGTTTTTGCCTACTTTTGCCGCTATTGGCAAAAGTAGGTCGCGCCGGAGCGCGAAATATTTCAAACACATATTGACATTAAAAATTGATTTTACTACACTTATCTGCAACAAATTGATGCAGAATCGAGGAATACCATGCAAAAGGAAATTTTCATCAAAGGCGCGCGGGAGAATAACCTGAAGAACATCGACGTGACCATCCCCCGCGATAAGCTGGTGGTGCTGACGGGCCTGTCCGGCAGCGGCAAAAGCTCTCTGGCCTTCGACACCATTTACGCCGAGGGCCAGCGCCGCTATGTGGAGAGCCTGTCCTCCTACGCCCGGATGTTTCTGGGCCAGATGGACAAGCCCGACGTGGACTATATCGACGGCCTGTCTCCCGCCATTTCCATCGACCAGAAAACCACCAGCAAGAACCCCCGCTCCACTGTGGGCACGGTGACGGAGATCTATGACTACCTGCGGCTTCTATGGGCGCGGGTCGGCGTGCCCCACTGCCCCAAGTGCGGCAAGGAGATCCGCCAGCAGACCATTGACCAGATCATTGACCAGATCATGGCACTGCCCGAGGGCACCCGTATTCAGGTAATGTCTCCGGTGGTCCGTGGCCGCAAGGGCGAGCACACCAGGGTGCTGGAGGAGGCCCGGCGCGGCGGCTTTGTCCGCGCCCGCATTGACGGCGAAATGCACGAGCTGGATGAAGAGATCAAGCTGGTCAAGAACAACAAGCATCAGATCGACATTGTGGTGGATCGTCTGATCGTCCGCCCCGACATCGCCACCCGCCTGACCGACAGCGTGGAGACCGCCTCCAACCTGTCCGGCGGCCTTGTGACGGTGAATCTGCTGCGGGAGGGACAGGACTTGTCCTTCTCCCAGAACTACGCCTGCGAGGACTGCGGCGTGTCCATCGAGGAGCTGGCGCCCCGCCTGTTCTCCTTCAACAGTCCCTTCGGCGCATGCCCCACCTGCACCGGCCTTGGCATGCAGCTGAAGGTGGACCCCACGCTGGTGATCCCTGACGAGAGCAAGTCCATTCTGGACGGCGCGGTGGTGGCCACCGGCTGGAACTCCATCCGCTCCGACGGCATCTCCCGCATGTACTTCGATGCCCTCAGCAAACGCTACAATTTCTCCCTCCGCACCCCCTACGCCCAGCTGTCCCGCGAGGTGAAGGATATCATCCTCTACGGCACCAAGGGCGAAAAGCTGACGCTGGAATACGACCAGCCCCGGGGCAAGGGAACGCTGCATCAGGCCTTCGAGGGCATCGCCAACAATCTGGAGCGCCGGTATGTGGAGACCCAGTCCGACGCCAGCAAGAAGGAGATCGAATCCTTCATGACCGCCTGCCCTTGTCCTACCTGTCAGGGCAGGCGGCTGCGGCCGGAGGCGCTGGCCGTCACTGTGGGCGGCCTGTCCATCCACGACGCCACCGCCATGCCGGTGGACGACGAGATCGCGTTTTTCGACGGCCTGACCCTGACGGGCAATCAGCAGATGATCGCCGCCCAGATTCTGAAGGAGATCGGCTCCCGTCTGCGGTTTTTGCAGTCGGTGGGACTCAGCTACCTGACCCTCAGCCGCTCCTCCGGCACCCTGTCCGGCGGCGAGAGCCAGCGTATCCGTCTGGCTACCCAGATCGGCAGCAGTCTCATGGGCGTGCTGTATATTCTGGACGAGCCCTCCATCGGCCTGCACCAGCGGGACAACGACAAGCTGCTGGATACCCTGCGGCGGCTCCGGGATCTGGGCAACACCCTCATCGTGGTGGAGCATGACGAGGACCCCATGCGTGCCGCCGACTGGCTCATCGATATCGGCCCCGGCGCAGGCGCGCTGGGCGGACAGGTGGTGTCCGCCGGAACGCCGCAGCAGGTGATGGCCGACCCCAACAGCCTGACGGGCCAGTATCTCAGCGGCAAGAAGCGTATTGAGGTGCCCGCCCACCGCCGCCCCGGCAACGGCAAATGGCTGACGGTGCGGGGCGCGAAAGAAAATAACCTGAAAAACATCGACGTGTCCGTGCCGCTGGGCACGCTGACCTGCGTTACCGGCGTGTCCGGCAGCGGCAAAAGCTCGCTGGTCAACGAGATCATCTTCAAGCGGCTGGGCGCTGACCTGAACCGCATGAAGGCCCACCCCGGCCGGCATGACGCCATCGAGGGCGAGGAGCATCTGGACAAGGTCATCAACATCGACCAGAGTCCCATCGGCCGCACGCCCCGCTCCAACCCCGCCACGTATACCAACCTGTTCAACGATATCCGCGACCTGTTCGCCTCGCTGCCTGACGCCAAGGCAAGGGGCTACGGCCCCGGCCGGTTCTCCTTCAACACCAAGGGTGGCCGGTGCGAGGCCTGCTGCGGCGACGGCGTATTGAAGATCGAAATGCACTTCCTGGCGGACGTGTACGTCCCCTGCGAGGTGTGCCACGGCAAGCGCTACAACCGGGAAACGCTGGAGGTGCGCTACAAGGGCAAGTCCATTGCCGACGTGCTGGAAATGACGGTGGACGAGGCGCTGCCCTTCTTCTCCGCCCTGCCTAAGATCGCCGCCCGGCTGCAAACCCTACAGGACGTGGGGCTGGGCTACGTGAAGCTGGGCCAGTCCTCCACCACCCTGTCCGGCGGCGAAGCCCAGCGTGTCAAGCTGGCCACGGAGCTTTCCAAGCGCTCCACCGGCCGCACCATCTATATTCTGGACGAGCCCACCACCGGCCTGCATGCCGACGACGTGAAGAAGCTGCTGGCGGTTTTGCAGCGGCTGGTGGAGGCGGGCAACACCGTACTGGTGATCGAGCACAATCTGGACGTGATCAAATGCGCCGACTATCTCATCGATCTGGGCCCGGAGGGCGGTATCGGCGGCGGCACGGTGGTGGCCACCGGAACGCCGGAGCAGGTGGCGGACACACCCGCCTCCTACACGGGCCAATATCTGAAAAAGCTGCTGGCGCGGTAAGTCACACCTCCGCACCTCCTCTGCATAGGATAGCTTGGGGGAGGGAGCGGCATGGAGCTTTTTCGGGACGGCGTGGCCGCGTTTCTGGAGGCCGTCGGCATCGCAGCGGTCTTATGGGTGCTTTTCGACTGGTTTATGTACCCCAAAAGGGCCGTTAATGTACCCGTTCAGGTGCCTTTATCCGGCGACGCGGAGGAGCTTGAGCCGCTTTTGCGGCGGCTGGCGGGATTAACCGTCGTCCTGCTGGACGAGGGACTTTCTGACGAGGGACGGCGCAAAGCGGAACAGGCCGCGCGGCGCGATCCCAACATTACACTGAAGAAACGGGGGGAGACCCATGGGGGAACGCAGTACCATTGAGGGCACCGTGGAAAACGTGGTGTTCCAGAACGAGGAAAATGGCTATACGGTGCTGAGCCTGCTGACCGATCAGGGCGAGGTGGTGACGGTGGTGGGCTGCATTCCCTTTGCCGCCGCCGGCGAAAGCATGACCGTCACCGGCGTGTGGGTCAACCACCCCACCTACGGCGTGCAGATGACCGCCGAGCTGGTGGAGCGCCGCATGCCGCAGGACGAGGAGGGCATCATCTGCTATCTGGCCTCCGGCGTGCTGAAGGGCGTCGGCCCCGCCACCGCCACCCGATTGGTGGACAAGTTCGGCGCGGACACCCTGCGGATCATCGAGGAGGAGCCGGAAAAGCTGACCACCCTGAAGGGCATCACCTCCAAGAAGGCCATGGAGATCTCCGCCGCCTTCCGGGAGCTGACGGGACTGCGTCGGGTCATGGAGTTTCTGGCCAGGTACGAGCTGCCGGTGGAGCTGGCCGCGAAGGTCGTCTCCGGTATGGACGCCGACGACGCCGTGGACGTGCTGGACGATCTGTCCGGCGACAAGAAGCAGGCTCTGGTCGAGCGGCTCGACAGCGGCGCGCAG
>OGRD01001124.1_pt1 | contig 11190 bp, 8 predicted proteins | sample 1553441 | NCBI WGS metagenome assembly OGRD01 (sample SAMEA2580106, study PRJEB22360) | human gut metagenome | biome: human gut; feature: human-associated habitat; material: faeces | place: Denmark | collected 2008/2010
AAACCCCCCGTCAACCGGTATTACCGTACCCGTCACAAAAGACGCCGCTTCGCTGTCCGTCAAAAATCTGAGAACTCCCAAAAGCTCCTCCGGCTTTCCGAACCTCTTCATAGGCGTAGCGCCGAGAATTTTTTCCGTTCTCGCCGTGGGCGTTCCGTCCGCGTTGAACAAAAGCGTTCTGTTTTGATTGGTCACGAAAAAGCCCGGCGCAATTGCGTTGCAACGAATTTTGCAAGGCGCAAAATGCACCGCAAGCCACTCTGTGAAGTTGGAAATGCCTGCCTTCGCCGCGCTGTACGCAGGGATTTTGGTGAGAGGTCTGAATGCGTTCATCGACGAGATATTGATGATGTTTCCGCCCGTCTTTACCATGTCTTTGACAAACACTTGCGACACCAAGAATGCAGACGTAATGTTGAGGTCGAACACAAATTTGAGTCCGCTCTCGTCAAGTGCGAAAAAGTCCTTTGCGCCTTCGAGGTCGGGCGTCATGGTTTCGTTGTCGGTGGTTGCTTTGGGATTGTTTCCGCCGGCTCCGTTTATGAGAAAGTTGACTTTGCCGAACTTGTATTCGATTTCGTTTTTCGCGCGGAAAATATCCGCTTTGTCAAGACAGTTGCACTTGACGGCGTATGCGTTTTCGCCTATCTCGTCCGCAACTTTTTTGGCAGCGTCGTAGTTGATGTCCAAAAGCGCGACTTTTGCGCCGCACTCGGCGAGCGCGCGAGCAAACTCGGAGCAAATAACTCCGCCCGCTCCCGTGATTGCCACGATTTTGTCGCTTAAATCCACTTTGAATGGTACGCTCATATCTATATCTCCTTTTTAAGTCCTTATATCGTTTATATCGTTATTTTCTATTCATATCCTTTTCAACCGCTTCGAAAAGTCCCGAAAGATAGCACGCCCCCATAGCTCTGTCAAACAGTCCGTAGCCGGGTTTTGCGTCCTCTCCCCACACGTTTCTGCCGTGGTCGGGGCGCACGTAACCATCAAATCCGCCCTCTACGAGAGCTTTGACAATTCCGTACACGTCCACGTTTCCGCAATCCGTCTGGTGTCCGTTTTCGTAAAAATTGATTTCACCGTCGTATTTGAGCTGACGAAGGTGCGCAAAGTATATTCGATTTGCATATTTCTTCGCCATTTTCGGAAGGTCGTTGAATCTTCCCGCACCCAAACTTCCCGTGCAGAACGTGATGCCGTTGTGCATATTCGGCACTGCCGCAAACAAGTTGTCGTAATCCTCTTCCTTGCAAATGATTCTGGGAAGTCCGAACATATCCCACGGCGGATCGTCGGGATGTATCGCCATATTTACGCCCGCCTCGTCGCACGCAGGCATGATCGCTTTCAAGAAATACACGAGATTGTCAAACAACTTTTGATGCGTCATACCCTCGTATTCTTTCAAAAGCGCGTTCAATTCGTCTTGACCATAACTCTCGTCCCAACCCGGCAAATGCAGATTTTTAGGATCGAGCGCAAGCAGTTTTTCATGGTCGTAGGCAAGCGACGTTGCGCCGTCTTTATGCTTGAAATACAAATCCGTGCGCAACCAGTCGAACACGGGCATAAAGTTGTAGCAAATGCATTTTACGCCCACCTTGCCGCAGTTGATGATATTCTGCTTGTACGCCTCGATATATTTATCTCTCGACGGCTTTCCGAGCTTGATGTCCTCGTGCACGGGCACGGACTCGATAACTTCCATTTCAAGTCCGGCGTCGTTTGAAAGTCGTTTGAGCCTTTCAAGTTTTTCTACGTCCCAAACCTCGCCCACGGGCGTATCGTAAACCGCAGTCACCACACCGCTCATGCCTTGAATTTGCTTGATGTAATTTAGCGGTATGCAATCTTTTTCGCCATACCAGCGAAACGTCATTTTCATAAACCGAGAGCCTCCTTGACGTTGTTGTAAGCAATATCTTTTGCAAGCGCAATCGCGCTCTTTTCATCGTATTCGCCCTTGTCGACCTTGTCTGCGACAAACGACGCAAGTATTCTTCTGAAAAAGTCGAAACGCACGTACGAACTGAACGATCTGCTGTCCGTAAGCATACCGAGATTCGTACCCAAAACCGCGTATTCCGACACAGTTTCGAGTTGCCTGTTTATGCCTGATACGGTATCGTTAAACCACCACGCCGCACCGACAAGCACGTTCGGAAAAGCACCGGAAATCGCACAAACGGCTCTTAAACATGCATCGTTGAGCGGATAAAGTACGATTTTTGGCAATCCGCCGAGTTTTGCGTTCATTTTGTCAAGCAACTTTGCAAGCGCGTCAGTAGCGACGAAATCTCTGAAAACGTCAAAACCGCTGTCTTTGCCGATTGCACGCAAAGCGTCGGAATTTATATTGCGGAACGTGCCGAAATGAAGTTGCAACACAATGCCCTTTTCATAGCACTTTTCAATCAACCATTCAAGATTTTCGGTGTCATCGAAGTTGTCGAATCCGTGGTCTGCGATTTTGCAACCTTTTGAAACGAAATAGTCCAATCTTTCTTCTAGCGTCGTTTTGTCCGCGCCTTCGGAAAAACATCTGTCGGGACGGAAGGTCGGGCGCACTTTAACGCCGTTTATATCGCCGTGATTGTGCAAATCCGAAAACGGATCGTCCGTCGTCGCAATATATTCCACGCCAAATTTTTCAAGCAATTTTTGCACGCTCAAATCTTTCAAAACGGCGTTTGCTTTTTTATAAATATCTTCCGCGCTGTCCTTGTTCAACGGTTCGGTTATTCCGAAAATTTGCACGAGTTCCATATGCGTCCAATAGTAAAGCGGATTGCCTATAAGTTTGGGCATAATCTCGGCATATTTCAAAAATTTCTCTTTGTACGAGCGATTGCCGGTGATATAACTCTCGTCAACGCCGCAAAGACGCATCGCGCGCCATTTGTAATGGTCTCCCGAAAGCCACAATTCGCCTATATCCGAAAAATGCTTGTCGCATTTGATTTCTTCTTCGTTGAGATGACAATGATAATCGATTATGGGCAACTTTGAAATAGCGTCGTAGATTTTTTGCGCCGTATCGCCCGAAAGCAAAAGTTTATCGTCAAAAAAGCTCATCTTCCACACTCCTTATTATCATAATTTTACCACTCAACTTTTGCATAGTAAACCCCGATTATTGCTTTTTTACTTGCAAAAATTGCTGTTTTGGTTATATTATATACTTATGAAACTCGACAAATACGAAAATCAACAAATGAGCACGACCACTTTTGAGGTGCATCACAAAAAGGACAAGGATTTCAAAACCGTCGAAATGCACTCGCACGACTTTTCCGAAGTCTATTTTTTTCTGCAAGGCTCGGCAACGTACATCATCGAAGACTGCAAATACGCCTTGCGCCCCGGCGACGTGCTTATTATACCGCCAAACAAGCTCCACCAACTCGACATAAAGGACTCCGCCGAAACTTACGAGCGTTTCGTTTTGTGGCTGAATCAACGCTATTTAAAGCATATTTCGACCGCCAAAACCGACCTCAACACTTGCTTTTTGCAAGCGTCAGCCCACAATGCCTTTTTGGTGCGTAACGGCGTAATTTCGGACAAAATCCGCCACAGTTTAGACACTGTTGCCCACTCACAAGATGACGCTTTCGGCTCGGACGTAGAAAACGAAGAGCGCATAAAAGCGTTGCTCGTGATTTTGGGACAATACTTCTTGCAAAATGCCGACGATTTCGCATTTTACGGCAAAAACAACCCGTGCGTAACAAAAGCTATAGACTACATAAGCGAGCATATCACCGAGGATTTGTCCCTGGATACCATTGCTTCCGCACTTTTTGTGGACAAATACTATTTTGCGCACGTTTTCAAAGAAAACACCAACACTTCCCCTCACCGTTATATCCTCAAAAAACGCCTTGTGCTTTCAAAACAGTTTATCGAACAAGGCTACCCCGTCACCGAGGTTTACATCAAATGCGGATTTTCCGATTACACGCACTTTTTCCGCGCCTTCAAAAACGAATACGGCATCACCCCGAAGCAGTTTTACGCCTCGATAAATCTTTAATAATAACCATTAATTTTATGCGGATATTTAAAACTCTAAAACATTATATAACTTTGCCAAACAGATGAAATACAAAAAAACACTCCTCTAAAGACAACCCTAGTTTACACGTAGCACATGAGTTGGCAAGCGAGGGGCGTTGACGTAGTATTGCCGTTTGGCAAAGTCAAATGAGAACTTCTTGTCCGTTGCTTCTGTATGCAGCCAGCACCTGCCTTACACAAGCCGAGCCTTCTTTTGCGTCAATCCAAAACTTTTCGCCGCGAGCAACGCAATCATAAAAATCTTTGATAAGTTTTTCGTGGCCGTTGCCGTATGAAATCTTGCCGTAGCCCTTCATACAATGCTCGATGTCGGCGACTTTGCCGTTGACAAGCACTTCGTCGGGATAAAGCGTGATTATGTCGCCACCGGAAATAAAGCGTATCTCGATAGGCAAATCGCTTTTTGCGGTGTTGGTCGCAAAAAACTCGAAGTCAGTGTCGCCCTTAAACATTGCGATTACAGTGTCCTCGGCTTCAATTATGCCTTTGAGCGAATAGTTGTACGTGTTGGCGCAAACGCTCTTTGGCGCACCGCATATCCATTGCATGAGGTCGAGAGTGTGAATGGCCTGATTTATCATCACCCCACCGCCCTCGGTTTCGAGTTTTCCGCGCCACGCGCCCGTGCGATAATACTCTTCGTCGCGATGCCAAGATACGTTGCCGAACGCAAAATCAACTTTTTTGCCTTCAAGCAGCTGCTTCACGAAACGGCTTGAATTGTTGTATCTGTTTTGCAAGCACACGCCGAGCATTGCTTTCGACTTGCTCTCTGCTTCGACGATTAGTCCGATGTCCTCTTCTTTTATGCATAACGGCTTTTCGCAAAGCACGTTCACACCCTTTTCAAGCGCGTAAATCACCATGTCCGCATGCAAATAATGCGGTGTGCAAATATGCACGACGTCGATATCCTCGCAATCCAGCATCTTTTTATAATCGGAATACTTTTTCACACCGTCGAACTTGTCAAGCACGCTTTCATCAACGTCGCACAACGCAACGATATCGGCGTCTTGACTTTTCAAAACGTCGTAATGTACTTTGCCTATGACACCAAGTCCGATAATTGCCGATTTCATACTCAAATCTCGCTTTACTTATTTTCTATACTCCCCACAGACAACTTCTGCGCCGTCGGTTGTATAAAAAAATGAACCACGGGTATACCGCGGTTCACTGGTGGAGATAAGGGGATTCGAACCCCTGGCCTTCGCATTGCGAACGCGACGCTCTACCAACTGAGCCATATCCCCGATTCGCAAATTCATTTGCTTTGCTATTATATCACATTATCTGCTTTTGGCAATAATTTTTTGGCAATTTGTTCCGCAGATTTTTTTACCACCATATTGTCGGACTTATTTTACATCTTAATCGTCTATGTTTTAGAATACGATATGTATTTTAAAGGCAAAATATCAGCAACACGAAACGAATACTAGGCAATCGTTTTTACTCTTAAATCGTATGAAAAAAGGCGAAATAGCCGTGCTATCCGCCTTAAATCTTATTGACGCTTATTTTTATCAAACACGATATATGTTTTAGGTTTTGTCTATCTATCCTCTCTGAAATAGGAAACGCCAAGTGCCGCCGGCGGTTGAGTTTCTCTCTTATTGAAGAACGAGATGACGATAAGCACGAGAGCCGTGACTGCATAAGGAATGATTTGCACAAGCTCTTTGCCTGCAAGATCCGTCGGAATCACGTCGTAAGACGCAATGATGTAAAGCATACCGAAGATAAACGAACCTATGATGCCGAGTCCCGGACGCCACAGCGAGAAAATTACGAGCGCAACGGCAAGCCAGCCGAACGCATCCACGACGTATTCGAGCGAACCTCTTGTGCAAGTGAGGATATAACAAGCGCCGCCAAGTCCCGCAATTGCCGCACCTACGACGCAAGCGGTGTACTTGTAACCGATAACGTTGATACCGACCGCATCCGCCGCCGCCGGATTTTCACCCACTGCGGAAAGCGAAAGTCCCTTTCTCGTCTTTTTAAGCACGAATGCAACGATTATCGCAACGATGAGCGAAACGTAAATCAACGTGCCGTGCGAGAGGAATATTTGTGAGAATGCGTCATCTCCAACTGTGCCGAACATAGGAGCCGTGAAGCATTTGCTTGCGCGCACGAAAGTTGTGCCTTCTTTTGCCATCATACGCCCCCAAAATCCGAGCACGCCCGTGCCGAGAGTGGTGAGCGTAAGGCCGGTTACGTTCTGATTGCATCTGAGCGTAATTGTGAAGAAGCCGTACAACAGTCCGAACAGCCCCGCAAAAAGCATTGCCATAAGCATCGCCATAATAACGACGCCGCCGTCGCTGGCTCCGCCGTTGTACGCAAGGTTTGCGCCGATACAACCACCAACCGCGCCCAAACACATTGTGCCGGGGATGCCGAGGTTGAGGTGTCCCGATTTTTCAATCACGGTTTCGCCTGTCGATCCGAAAAGAAACACCGCGCCGATTCTGATTGCTTGAACGATCATTTCAACCATATCACTTAACCTCCTCCGACTTTTCTACTTCCGTTTGGCAAGATTGCTCGACCACATCTTCGCCGAAAGCTTTGTCCGATACGATTGCGTCGTTTTCATCGCTTTTCTGCTTGTATTCCGCCGTATTTGCAGAGGCAATTTTGAGCTTGCCGAAAGGCAAATTTAGCGAATGTTTGAACATGACTTTGTAGTTGATGAAGAACTCCGTTGCGATGATGCAAAGGAAGAATATACCCGTCATAACGGACGGATAAGAAGTTCCTAGTCTGCCGTACGTACCCACCTCGCTCGCGCCGTTGTTGATAAACACGACAAGAAAAGAAGTAAGCACCATAGCAAGCGGATTGAAGTGCGCAAGCCACGAAACCAAAACGCCCGTAAAACCTCTGCCGTTGACCGCCGAAGGGTTGATCGAATGGTTTTTGACGGACACGAGAAGGAAACCTGCGATACCGCACATCAAACCGCAAAGAATAAGTGTACGGATGATGACTTTTTTGCTGTTTATTCCGATATATCTTGCGGTATTGGGGCTTTCGCCGACGACTGTGAGCTCGTAGCCGTGCTTGCTATACTTCAAATAAATAGCGATAAGCGCGGTTATCACCGCAACGATAATAATAGTAAGGATATACTCGTTGCCGGCAATGGGAGAAACGACGCCGCTTGAAAAAGACAAGTCGCCGGTTCCGTTGGGCTTGACTTTCTTGATGAAATAGCTGACAAGGCAGGTTGCGATATAGTTCATCATGAGCGTCAAAAGCGTTTCGTTGGTATTCCATTTTGCCTTGAACAGCGCGGGAATAACCGCCCATGCCATACCGAAGACAAGCGACATCAAAAACGCAAGGATAATCGTGCCCGCGTCGCTGACTTTTCCGCCCAAAAAGTAGGTTATCACAGCACAGCCCAACGCACCCATAAGCACTTGACCTTCGCCGCCGATATTCCAGAACTTCATTTTGAAGCACGGAGTAACCGCAAGTGCGAGGAGCAAGAGAATTGCCGTTTCGCGCAATGCGTCCCACACTTGCAAGCCCGAACCGAAAACGCCCTTAAAGAAGTATTTGAAGAAGAAATCAAATCCCTCTCCCGTGACGCCGACGGTGACTATTGCGCACAAAAGTACGGAAAACACGAATGCCGCAATACGAATAAGCCACGCTCTTTTGGGATTCGAATCCGTTCTTTTTACAAGATGGAAAAGAGGTTCTCTAACTTTTTTAGTCATTCTCGCTTTCCTCCTTATTATCGTTGTAATTATCGAAGATTTCCACTTCGTCGGGCATCTTTGTCATAAGCATACCGATTTGTTCTTTCGAGGCTTCTCTTGCGTTGACCACGCCCGAAACCTTGCCGCCGCACATAACCAAAATTCTGTCCGACAGCGCAAGCAACACGTCGAGGTCTTCGCCGACGAACACAACCGCCACCCCCTTTTCCTTTTGTTCGTTGAGCAGGTTGTAAATCATATACGACGAGTTGATATCCAAGCCTCTTACGGGATACGCCGCCATAAGCACGGTAGGCGAAGCCGCAATTTCACGCCCCACAAGCACCTTTTGCACGTTACCGCCCGAAAGACGGCGAACGGGTGTGTTTGCGTTCGGAGTTGCTATTTCAAGGTCTTTTATAATATCATCGGCAAGCTTTTTGGGAGACTGGCGGTTAACAAATACCGATTTGCCCCTGCGGTAGCTTCTTAACATCATATTATCAACAATATCCATATTGCCTACAAGTCCCATACCGAGCCTGTCTTCCGGCACAAAGGAAAGGCGAACGCCGAGCTCCCTTATCTGAATCGGGGTTTTGTCTCTTAAATTCTCTTTTGCGCCGGTTTTCGGGTTATTGTAAATAATTTCGCCGCTGCTTACCTTTAAAAGTCCGGCAATAGCCTCAAGCAGCTCGCGCTGACCGCTGCCCGCAATACCCGCAATACCTAAAATTTCGCCGCTTTTTGCGGTGAACGAAATATCGTCAAGCACCTTAACGCCGTTTTCATCGTAAAGGTCAAGCCCGTTTATCATAAGCCTGTCCGCCGTGTTTTCCGATTCGGTACGGTCAATATTAAGCGAAACCTTTTTGCCAACCATCATTTCGGTAAGCTCCGATTCGCTTGTTTCCGCAGTATTTACGGTGCCTATGTATTCGCCCTTGCGAAGAACCGCAACACGGTCCGAAAGAGAAAGCACCTCGTGCAGCTTATGGGTGATGATTATTATGGCCTTGCCGTCGTCGCGCATACGGCGAAGCACGGCAAAAAGCTTTTGAGTCTCCTGCGGGGTAAGCACCGCCGTAGGCTCGTCAAGAATAAGTATGTCCGCCCCGCGGTACAGCACCTTTACTATCTCAACCGTCTGCTTTTCCGAAACCGACATTTCGTATATTTTTTTATTCGGGTCTATGTCGAAGCCGTATTTTTCGCTTATTTCCTTAACCCGCGCCGTTACCCTTTTAATATCGTAGCGTCCCTTTTCCTTAAGACCGAGCACTATGTTTTCCGCCGCGGAAAACACGTCTATAAGTTTAAAGTGCTGGTGTATCATACCGATCTTATAGTCAAACGCGTCCTTCGGGGAGCGTATAACCGCTTCCTCGCCGTTTATAAATATCTGCCCCTCGTCCGGATAATATATTCCCGAAAGCATATTCATAAGTGTGGTCTTGCCGCTGCCGTTTTCACCTAAGAGCGAAAGTATCTCGCCGCCGTAAACCGAAAGATTTACATTTTTGTTAGCCGTGATCTTACCGAAACGCTTGGTAATACCGCGGAGCTCTATTGCCGCGTTGTTCAAATAAATCTCACCTTTCCGTTTTGTTCAAGGCTCAAAAGAAAATAAATCGGCTTTGTTCTCTTTTCGGCCTTGAGCGTTAAAAAAAGAAGTCAAGGCGGAGCGAGAAAGTCGCTCCGCCTAAAATGCGGTTTTAGTTTTTGCTTATACCGTCGATGTATTTAATATCAAAGTAAGGAGCGGATCTGAAGGTAGACTCTTCAAACTCTCCGTTCTTAACAACCTCGCTGTCCGGAACGTAATCGCCCATATCAACAACGTCCGCCTTGTAGCTGTCAAGCTTTTTGCCGTTTACGGTGAACTTATCGGTATCAAATACCTTTAACTCGCCCGAAACAAGCTTAGCCTTAACCTCTTCAAGCTTTTCCTTAGTGCCTGCGGCGGCAACCTTTTCGTTAAGCTCGGTCAAAGCAACATAGCCCTCGCCTATTGTACCGCAGTAATCAGACGGGATTGAAGAACCCTCAAGAGCAGCGTTTATGATCTTCTTGAAGTAGGGAGCCCAGTCGATCTTAGAAGAGATAAGCGCTGTGTTCGGACCCATGGAAATCGTGCTGATGTTGTAAGCGACGTTGGGAACGTTCTTTTCTTCGCAAGCCTTGGGCGCACCCTCAGAGTCGGCATGCTGGCTTATAAGAACGCAGCCCGAATTGATAAGGTTAAGAGCAGCCTCTTTTTCCTTGGCAATATCGAACCAGGAGTTGGTGTAGTTGACTTCCATGACCACGTCCGGATATACGGAGCGGATGCCGAGGAAGAACGCGGTGTAGCCGGAGACGACCTCGGCATAGGGGAACGCGCCGACATAGCCGATCTTGATCTTGCCGTCAGCAGTCTTGTTCTTGTCTTCGACCTTGCCTTCGTCGATGAGCTGCTGCAGCTTCATACCGGCGACGACGCCGCCGACGTAACGGGCTTCATAGATGCCGGTGAAGGCATTGTGGAAGTTTGCAAGGCCATCCGCTCTGGCGGTGTCGCCGGTCATAGCGACGAACTGCACGTCGGGATATTCCTCAGCGGCCTGACGGCAGAAGGACTGATGGCCGTAGGAGTTGGTGATGACGATCTGGCAGCCCTGATCGACGCAGTCGACGCAGGCGTCATAGCAGGTCTCGTCCTCGCCGATGGAGTATTTCCAGACGATGTTGTTCTCGCTGATGCCTAGAGCCTTGGCGGCTTCCTGGATGCCCTTGATGTGGGAGTAGGTGTAGCCTTCGTTTTCGTCGCCGATCAGAACGACGCCGATCTTGATGTCGGTGCCGACAGCGTCGCCAGCGGGCTCAGCGGTTTCGTCCTCAGCCGGAGCGTCGGGCTCTTCTGCAGGAGCGGTGGTCTGTTCGTTGGTGGTCTCAGCCGGGGCGGGTGCGTCGGTCTTTTCTTCCGTCTTGGCAGTGGAAGCGCAGGCAACCAGAGCGAAGACCATGACCACGGCGAGAAGCAGAGCGATGATCTTTTTCATGTGTTCGTTCCTCCTAAAAAATTTTGTGACGGAAGTCACAGTCCTGCTGTGCGGAGCCCCGCGCAGCAAAATTGGATACCTGTATTTTAATTGATTCTATGCAAAAAAGCAATCAGTTTTTTCGGGTTTATGGGCAGAAACACACAAAAAGTTTCAGGAATAGCTAAAAAATATTTAGCTTTTTCGGCGCTTTGTTATAATTGCCCGATTCTGCCGGTTCGATTTCGTGAAGAACGCCCAAGAACATAAGTGGAATTTCTGCACGATATTATGATATGATATTCTGGAATGGGCAGGCACCACAAGCGGCCTGCGTCTGCGCGGCACGCGCGGAAAAGCGC
>OGRD01001125.1_pt1 | contig 11185 bp, 6 predicted proteins | sample 1553441 | NCBI WGS metagenome assembly OGRD01 (sample SAMEA2580106, study PRJEB22360) | human gut metagenome | biome: human gut; feature: human-associated habitat; material: faeces | place: Denmark | collected 2008/2010
CATATTAGTACATATATCTCAGGTTAGTGGCGTTTTTTTGAAAGGTTAATGTTAGAGCAGTTGCACCGATATACTCACGAAATTATTAATACCCTGTCGGCACTGAAAATATTTCCGGCGGTGTTGGCAATGTGTCTCACAGTACAGTTATAATAGCAAAGCTCCCTCACTGTTTGCGAGGGAGCCGGACTGTATATCACTTACTTCAGGAGAAATCTTGTTAGTTAAATCAGAAGATTGCTACAACTGCACCGTTGTACTTTTCATTGATGAAGTTCTTTACATCGTCTGACTTGAGGGCCTTTATAAGAGCCTGAATCTTGGGGAGGTTTTCGTTACCGCTCTTTACAGCTACAATGTTTGCGTAGGTCTGAGCCGCATCGCCTGAAGCATCTTCAACTGCGAGAGCCTTCCTTATGTCAAGACCTGCGGCAAGAGCATAGTTGCCGTTGATAACTGCTAAAGAACCTGCATCGCTGTTTGCAAACTGAGCGGCAACCGTATCAGCCTGTACCGTTGTTATCTTATAGCCGTGGTCATTCTTTATGTCAAGCGTTGTAACGCCGTCCTTGGCATTTGCACCCTCGGGAAGCTCGATAAGGCCTTCCTGCTGTAAGAGAAGAAGCGCTCTTGTTTCGTTGCTGTCATCGGCAGGAATTATGATCGATGCGCCTTCCTTGACATCTGCCAGCTTTTCAACGCCGTTGCCGTAAAGACCGAACGGCTCATAGTGAATAAGTGCGGCGGGAACTATGTCTGTTCCGTTCTTCTCATTGTAGTTGTTGAGGTAGGGCGTGTGCTGGTGGTAGTTTGCATCAAGCTCTCCGCTTGCAACTGCGTTGTTGGGCAGTACATAATCATCGTAAATGGTAATCTGAAGATCGTAGCCTTCCTTAGCGAGCTTGTCCTTTACAAATTCGAGTATCTCGCCGTGAGGTGTAGCTGTTGCACCGATCTTGATAACGTTGTCTGTGTCAGCTGAGCTTTCTGCCGAGCTTGCAGCAGATGATGCTGCGTCTGATGATGAAGCGTCATTTGAAGAAGCTGTCGAGCTTGTGCCGTTTGAACTGCACGCTGTGAGCGTTACACCTGCAAGAGCCGCTGTAAGTATTAATGATAAAATCTTTTTCATGTCAATTCTCCGTTTCTGCGGTTTTACCGCCTGTCAATGTTGTATTTTGTCTATCGTTTATCTTTCTTTGTACTGCACCGTTAGTTTACGGGTTTTATCTCTTTATATACTCTTTATATACAACATCGGCACATTCGTCCGAAACGGAAATTCTGTCGCAACAGCTTTATGAAAAGCAGTGACATATTATATCTCTCCTTACTTGTTTATACGTTTGTCTGCCTTGCGTGCTATCAGCATACCAAGCTCCTGAATAAGCTGTACTATGATAACCGTGAGCAGAACGCATATCCACACAATATCGTTATTGAAACGCTGATAACCGAATGAAATAGCTATCATACCAAGTCCGCCGCCGCCGATCGTTCCCTGCCATTGCCGAGTAGCCGAGAATGGTTACAAGTGAAATGACTGCGCCGACCATGAGTGCGGGCTTTGCTTCGGGGATAAGCACCTTGTATATTATTTTGAATGTTGAGCTGCCCATTGCCTGAGCCGCTTCAACAACGCCTTTGTCAACCTCTTTGAAAGAGGATTCTGTCATTCTTGCCACATAAGGTATAGCCGCTATAACAAGCATTACTATCATCGCCTTATTGCCAAGACTTGTTCCGACAATAAACTTTGCCGCCGGTAAGCAGGCAACCATCAGAATGATGAACGGGATACTGCGGAAAATATTAACTAAAATACCGATTATTTTGTTGAGCCACGGGATAGGGTGGATTCCGTCCTTATCGGTCACTGTAAGCAGTACGCCTATCGGAAGTCCGAAAACGTAAGCTACGAATGACGAGATGAACGTTAAGTATATCGTTTCCCATATACCCTGTAAAAGTACGCCTTTATCCCACAGCTGTATAAGATCGCCTGACATTTTTCTTCCCCCTTACACCTGTGAATAGGTAACGTTGTTGGCATTCAGATATGCTGTTATCTTTTCTGTCGATGTATCGTCATCGGGCAGCTGTACCAGAATCTGACCGTATGCCTTGCCGTCAATGTCCTTTGTATCTGCGTGAAGGATATTGACGGGAGTGCTGCATTTTAATATCATATCGGCTAACAGCGACTTTGAAGAATTTTCACCGTTGTAGATAATCCTTATCTTCTTTCCGTGTTCGCTTGTTACCGGAAGCTCGCCCTGCGGCATTATGAGCTTTTTGGCAATATCCGACTTGGGATTTGCGAATACCGTTCTTACATCGCCTATCTCAGCGACCGTGCTGTTATCAAGCACTGCGACCCTGTCGCATATACTGTCTATTACCTTCATCTCGTGAGTTATCACAATTATGGTAACTCCGAGTGTGCGGTTGATTTTCTTAAGAAGCTCAAGCACCGACCTTGTTGTGTCAGGGTCAAGTGCGCTTGTTGCCTCGTCGCACAGAAGATAGTGCGTTTTTGCGGCGAGCGCTCTTGCTATTGCTACTCTCTGCTTCTGTCCTCCCGAAAGCTGTGACGGATACGCCTTCGCTTTATCGGAAAGTCCTACAAGCTCGAGCAGGCTTTCGGCTCTCTTTACGGCGTCTGCCTTTTTCATACCTGCGATTTCAAGCGGATAGCAGATGTTCTTTATTACGTTTCGCTGTGCGAGAAGATTAAAGCCCTGAAACACCATTCCGATGTTTTGTCTTGTTTTAAGAAGCTCTTTTGTTTTAAGGCTTCCAAGCTCCTTGCCGTCTATTATTACCTGTCCCGAGGTCGGGCGCTCAAGGTAATTTATACAGCGGACGAGTGTGCTTTTGCCGGCTCCCGAAAGTCCGATGATGCCGAATATCTCTCCGTCGTTTATTGTTATGTTGATGTCTTTTATCGCAGTAACGCTGCCTTTTGAGGTGCGGTACGTCTTTTCAAGGTTTTTAAGCTCTATCATATATCCTCCCATAAAAATAACGGACGTTTATTTTACGTCCGTGCGTTTGAATATCCGACAGGCTCAGATTTTCTTTCGGGACAGACGTATTATATTGTTTGCACACATTCGCATTTTATTGTTTGCGGTTGTCGGTTTCATCCGGTCAGCCCCTTTCGTTTTTGTTGTTATGAGTATAACACACTAAACCTATGTTGTCAATAGGTTTAGTGGATTTAGCTTGTCGAAAATAATTACACAATCCTTATCGCTTTTGTAGGTTTTGTATAAACGAGGCTGAAATAAATATTACGGTAGTTATTGACTTTTAAGAAGCGGTGTGTTATAATTGAGTAAACTCAAAACTGAACTGTTGATTATAATGATGAGGACGATAAGGAGGATACAAATTGAAGGGATTACAGCCAAAGGGCATAGCAAGACGAAACAAGATGCTGCTTGCGGCTATTCAGCTATTTTTAGATCAGGGGTACGAAAAGACGACCACTGCACAGATAGCAAGGGCGGCAGGAATGTCACCGACATCGTTCTTTGCGGCATTTGAAAATAAGGAAGCGCTGCTTCTGACGCTGACGCAGATCATGTTTGAAAATCAGTTTGCAAAGGCGAGGACATTTGCAAAGGATATGGAGCCGCTCATGGTGTACTGCCTTGAAACGTCATTGCAGATATATATAACCGAGCTGTCCGAGCCGCTGAGGGAGATATATGTAATGGCGTATACCCTGCCAAGCACTACGGAATATATCTTAAAAAGTACAACTGTGCAGATAAAGGCTATATTCTCGCCGTTTATGCCGGATGCGGAGGATAAGGATTTCTACGAGATGGATATAGCGTCGGGAAGTATAATGCGTGGCTTTATGGCGAGAAAGTGCGATATGTACTTCACGGTGCAGAAGAAGATAAGCCGTTTTCTTGAGTGCTGTCTTAAGCTGTATGATGTGCCTAAGGAAAAACGTGCGAGCCTTATAGAAGCGGTACTTGCGTTTGATCTGCACTCGGTAGCAAAAAGGCTTATAGATGAGATAATCGCAAAAGCGGAAACGGGGCTTGAAAAAGCAATCGAAAGTTCAATAAACGAAAAAAACGAAAACGGATAATTACGGAGGTGGGTTATGTTCAGAAAGATGAAAACAAGGAAAAGGCTGGCGGCGTTAATAACGCTTATCACGCTGTTTGCGTTTTCAAGCGTGATGACGGTTATGACGGCGGCGCAGGAAGCGTCGCTTGTATCCGCAACGCTTACTACGGACAAGGAGAGTTATGAAGAAGGGGAAAACGTTAATATTGCTCTTACGGTGAAGAACGGCAATATTTACGGGATCGATAAGGTAAAGTCTGAAATCGGATTGCCGGACGGACTTACACTGAAGAAGGGCGAGCTTACCGACGGTGAATATACACTTGCGGCAGGACAGAGCAGGTCAAATGAGATAACGGCTTATATAGAGAAAGCCTCAAAGCCCGGCGATACTACCGATCCTGTAAATCCCGGCAATCCCGAAACGGACGGTTCTCTGTGTCCGCTGTGGCTGACGCTGAGTATTTTATCGGGTGGAACGCTTGCGGTCCTCGGTATTAAAAAGAAGTGCGGAAAAAGGATTTTTTCACTGTTCTTATGCGCTGTGATCTCGCTGACTGCGCTTCCGACAGACGTATTTGCAGACGAGGTCATAATGCCGAGTGCAAGCGGAAGCGTTACGGCAAGCAAGGAGATAACCGTAAACGGTGCTAAAAAGACGATAACCGCAGATATTACATATAACGAGAATAAGCCCGTAGAAGAAGATGAGGTCACAGTGACCTTTGATGCGGGTGACGGTACGCCCGTAGCTCCGATAACCTTAAAGAAGGGTGAAACGATAAGCAGACTTCCTGAATCATTCGGTGCGGGCAAGGCGTTTATGGGCTGGTTTACCGATACAGCATTAACAAACGAGCTGTTTACCAATACTCCGATAAACGAGGATATGACCGTATATGCCTCGTTTGTGGAATCTGCCGATGATTTCCAATCGGGTGTGAGAACCACCTACTATGTGGAGGACTGTGCGGAATATCAGCCGATCACGCTTATATGTGACGAAGAAATAACGGCAGATAATGTATGGGAGTACATCACCTTATTTGCGTATACGGGCGATACTCCGGAAAACTTCGTTGTAACATCAAACGAGAAGGATGAATATACACTCGTTCCCGAAACCGCATACACAGCCGGTTGTATGTACCGTATGACAGCAGGCGAGGGAGTTACATTCAAGGGTCTTGACGATACGGTAAACGAGTATACATTCAAGATATACAAAGAGCAGACTAATATAATCGAGGTCAGGGACAATATCAAGTATCTCGACAAAGCCAAGCTGTTCGCTACGGATAAAACCGATGAGTATATGGTTCAGGCGGATTATTTTGAAGAAAATTCTCTTGCTGTGGGCGATGTGCTTTGCATTGACAACGGCACAAAGAATTTTACCGAAAACTGCCTGTTTGTAAAAATTACAGATACAATAAAGGACAGAAACATTTACTACATTCAGACAGCCGATTGCGAAGCGGAAGATGTTTATGACAATGTTGATGTTTATTTTGTCGAGCCTGCAAAAAACAAGTTCCTTGAGGAGCAGATCGACACAGAGGCAATAGCGGAAGAAGTAAAGAACAGCGAGGGCGTACAGCAGCTGAACCTTGTGCTTGCGGCACTGCTTGCCGAGGATGAAACCGTAAACGAGATAATGGAGGGCGAACCGCTTGTTACCGATACAGTAACCGCCACTGCTTATGCCGCTTCGGACGATGACAGATTAAAGGATTTCTCGGACTATTCACGTCCTAAAGAGGATACGCTCAAGAGCATCGCCGCAAGTCTTGCTATCGGTCTTTCCGTATCCGTAAAGGTCGGTGAAGCAGAAAATGATAACTTTACTACCGTTAATCCGGATTACTGGTCGGTCATTACATTCGAGTTGAATTATAAGACTACCATTAAGAAAAAACTCAAGGTAGATGCAACATTTACAGTAAGCGAATATCTTAATGTTTCATTCCAGGGCTATAATTCATTCGAATTCAAGTGGTTTGAGCTGCCTGAGCTTGAATTCAACTATGCGGCTAATATCTATACGCAGACGGATATTGAACTTAAAGTTCTTGTCTGCTCGGTAGGCGCAAACAGCTACAGGAATATCACGAGCGAAGTCGCAAAGATGCTTGGCAGTGATGAGAAGAACGATACCGCAGGTCTTGTAAAGGATGTCAAGGATATGCTTAACAAGAAGGGCGGAGAGATAGAAATATGCCGTATACCGTTCTTCACGGCATTTAAACCGCTGTCGCTGTTCCAGCTTAACTTTGAACTTAGCCTTGTTGTAAAGATGAATTTCGCAGGCGGTATAGGAAGTAAGTTCTCGATACTTGACGCAACGCAGGTAGGTACGCACGGCAACTCAAAGGATAAAGAGTTCAGTATGTACAAAAACAAGCTGCTCGAGGGCGACAGATACAGCTTTGACCTTACGGTATTCGGATATGTCGGCGTCAAGATGGGCGTTTCCGGACAGCTTACCGTATCGTTCACAGGACTCAGACGACTGGGTGAGGTCGGCGTTGAGGTCCAGGTAGGCGCATATCTCGATATATACGGTCTGGCAAAATATCACGTCGTCAAACCGGATCACCGATACAGTACGGTATACCGGACGCTGACGGGCGGATTCTATCTTGAAGCGGGAATTTATCTCGAAGTAAATCTTGTCGCAGAATCAAAGGTATTCAAATTGCGGCTTGAAGCACCGCTGATACCCGAAATCAAGTGGCCGTTGTTCTCAATGGGCGACAAAAACCTTGTTATATGCCTTAACGATGTGACAACTCCGATATTATTCAGTTCAAACGGCACTTACTGGGGAGAGATCAACGTGAATGATCTACCCGCAGTGTCCGCACAGACGCTTGATATTACAACAGGCGTGATAAATTACAATGCGTCTGTACCGTGGAGCAAGCTGTCGATGAATGTTTCGGGCGAAGGCTTCAGAATGCTCTATGACAGAAGAGGCAGATTTATCCGTTACGAGCAGCCATACACCATGTCAGGCTTCTACAAGAACAGTACAGCCGAAGGTGTCGGTCAGATACACTATACAGGTACGTCACTTCAGTTCACAAAGACCGCCGACCCCGAAATGAGCCTTACAAAGTCGGTAAAGGTCATCTGGTACGATGAGTCGAGAGTTAAGGAAGAGGACGTAGGCAAGATATTCACTGTCAATTTCTACAGAGAGGTTGACGGAGTTAAAACTCTTGTTGAAACAAGAAAAGTACCTGCGGGCAGTCTTGCAGGCTCTTACAATACAAATAACGCTCCTGATAGCTGGAAGTACATTGACTGCGAGTGGAAGGACAAAGACCCGTACTTCATAACCGTTGACCACGATAACTACGAAATAGTATACACTGCAACAAGAGCGCAGACTCTTATGGAGATGGAATACTATGACACTGTAAACAAAGAGTGGGTAGTCGAATTATGGGCGGTGAATGCCGGCGATGTTCCCGAAGTTCCCGATAACTCCAGTGACGAGTATATGAAGCTGACCTCATGGCACGCAACCTACGGAGTACCGTTCGGTTTTGAAAAGATGTATAAGTATGCCGGTGATAAGCTGAGAGCGATAGACTCAGGCTGCCGCAAGGATTACTATACAAGCGGTCAGCCGACAGATAAACCGCTTTACAAGGTTACGGGCAACACCCAGAGAGCGGCTTCCGAAAACTTCTATTTCAATCATCACAGCGACTATCAGAAGGTTGCACTTCACTTCAGTGCAAATTACGACAGAGCGCTGATGAACGTAACGTACAATTACTATAATTATGCCGGCGATAAGAAGTCGACAACCGTAAAGACACCTTACGGTACAAGACCGGAATTTTTCCTTTCATGCTGGCCTTACGGTAAGAAATTCATAGGCTACAGCCCTGACGGTGGCAAAACCGTATACGATGCTGATACCGTATATAATGAGCAATTGCCTTATGTATATGAGGATACCGTATACGATGCGGTTTACGAAGCCGGAATATTCGATGTTGAAATTCAGTATTATGATGATGTTGCCCGTGAATTCAAGACATATAAGACGCTGAAAATAGAGGGCGGCTCAAAGGTGCCTCAGTCGGTATTTGACGAGGCTTGGAGCAAGATCAACCGGCAGGAAGGCACAACGATACAGTTCATCGACTGGAGCGATGTATACCTGAGTGAAGAATACGGCGATGCTTACCTCAATGAGTTTATACCCGACAAGACGCTCATTTACAAGAGTATTATACTCCGTCCGAGGTTCAAACGTAATGTTACAATTAAGCTGGACGCAGGTGACGGCAGACTGATATTTGAAGAAAGCAAAGAGTTCAAGAGCTACAGTCAGGATAAATACGAGGTAGAAATTTCACGTTGGGCAACTAAGGATGCCGACAAGTACAACGATTATCAGCCTACAGGCTGGAAGGACAGCACTACAGGTGAGATATATGCCTTAGGTCAGACGGTTAAGCTCGATTATTCGACAACGCTGACAGCAATCTATCAAGCTACGCCCAAGACCTATACGGTAAATGTATCCACACCGTACGGTGTACTTCTGAACGGAGAAAAGACCGATAAATTCAGCGGCGGATATGATGATTATCTCGCATTCGTTGAAAAGTACAACAATTATACGCCTGCCGATGTCGAGGGCGAGGGATATACTCTCGTGTTCAAGGGTTCATCAAGCAAAGCGTCCGAGGACGGTCTGACACTTGATATAGTTTTCGGCAACTGGCAGAAGAATGTTCATAAGCACACATTAATACTTTACGCAAACGGCGGTAAGCTGACAGGAAGCGATGAACGCACGGCGGATTACGGTACAGAAATTAAGCTGTCTGATATGGCGACTGCGTCAAAGACGGACGACCTGAGAGATTATATCTTCGGCGGCTGGAAAGACGAGGACGGAAATATCTACGGTGCTGACGATATAATAACGCTGACAAAGGATACGACATTGACAGCAGTATGGAAAAACGGCGCATACAAGGAATACACGATAACCTTTGTCCTCGATGACAATACGATAAAAAGAGTGACCTATCACTATGGTGATGCTCTCCCGACATTCGGCGCACCCGAAGAAGCTGACGGATATATCTTCGGCGGCTGGTCGTGGTACGGCACTGAGGGTGCATTATCCGGACAGCCCGACACGATGCCTGCATCAACGCTTACTGCAATAGGTACGACCACAAAGTGTTATATATCTTACGAATTTGACGGTACGGTATACGGCACAAAGGAGGTCGGCAAGATAGGCGATACTATAACCCTTATCGCAAAGCCGACAAAGGATTATTACGATGTGACCGAATGGTCTGCAGACGGTATCACTGTAACAGACGGCAAGTTTGTGATGCCTGCTCACGATGTTACATTCAAGGCGACCTCATCACCCAAGTTCTATAATGTCAATATGACGGTTGACGGAAGCGCAAGTTCCGACAGCCCGATGAAAGCACAGTATATGAGTACAGTAACGCTTCCCGAACCTCCCAAAAAGAGCGGCTATACTTACTACTGGCAGTCCGATGATGTTGCTATTTATGAGGAAAGCGGCGAATACAAGTTTACGATGCCTCATAATGATGTAAGCGTTGAGTGCGTTTACACAACGGCAACCTACAACGTCTACTATATGATAGATGGCGAAGCTACGCCGTATATGACTATTACCGATGTCCCTGCAGGCAAGGAAATGTTCGCTTATATCGACCCGCCACGCAAGGAAGGCTATCTGTTCAACGAAACGTGGATATGCACGGACGTTTCTCTTGTTAATAAGGAAGGCAGATACACAATGCCCGACAGAGATGTTTACTTCTGTGGAAGATTCGCCAAGAACGATGACACTATGGTTATGCTCGGCGTAGAAGTGTATGTTGACGGCAATCCGGAAACACATTATATGCTTTACACGAACAGAGGCGAAACCGTAACGCTCCCCGATATATTCATGGACGGATATGCAAAGTCATACGAAAGCGATAAGCTGACAGTCACAAACGGAAATGTCACAATTCCGACAGGCGACGATGTCTTTGAGGTATCGCTCAGGATAAATTTTACCAAGAGTTAAACGCTACAAGTTTTTCTTGTTCCGTCGCAACAGCCCCGACCGCAAGGTCGGGGCTGTAACTGCATAATCGTATAAAAAATCCTCACGTTTTACCGTGAGGATTTTTATGCTTATGTGATTACTTAACTATCGTAATATCTGAGCCGAACCACTTTGTTGAGATTTCGCCGAGCTTACCGTCAGCCTTCATCTCGCCCAGTGTCTTCTGAACTGCGTCACGCAGTGCCTGATCGTTCTTTCTGAATGCGATAGCGTACTGTTCTTCTTCAAGACCCTCTGCCAGCTTCTTGTAGTCCTTACCGGAGTTCTTGATTTCATAGTCTGCAACTACTTCATCAAGGAATACAACGTCAACAACACCAAGCTCAAGCTGCTGTAATGCTTCTACATTTGTAGCGATGGGGCTGATTGTTATATCGTCCTTGATTGCGCTGTTTTCAAGTATTGTCTGTGCCGAAGAACCGTTCTGAACAGAAATCTTCTTGCCCTTGAGGTCGTCCATCTTTGCAACTGTAGAATCGCCCTTTACAACGAACACCATAGCGTTCTTCATATAAGGCTCTGAAAGATTCATCTTTTCCTGACGTTCTTCGTTTATGCTAAGACCGTTCCATATGCAGTCGCACTTGCCGACATTAAGGTCGGTTGTGAGCGTATCCCAGTTGACAGGCTGTTTTACGAGCTTTACGCCGAGTCTTTTGCAAACTTCCTCTGCTACGTCTATATCGAAGCCTACGATCTCGCCGTTCTCGTCAGTGTAGCCCATAGGCTTGAATGTAGCGTCAAGACCTAATATGAACTGACCTGCATCCTTTACCTTCTGCAGTGAGTTGTCGCCTTCTGCCTTGCTTTCTGTGACAGATGTGCTGTCGCCTGCTGTTGCGCTGCTGTCTGCGGCTGAAGAATTACCGTTTGAGCTGCAGCCTGCAAGACCGAGCGTAAGAGCGGCTGGCAAAGCTACGGCGATTTCCTTTAGATTTTATTATGTATAAT
>OGRD01001126.1_pt1 | contig 11176 bp, 8 predicted proteins | sample 1553441 | NCBI WGS metagenome assembly OGRD01 (sample SAMEA2580106, study PRJEB22360) | human gut metagenome | biome: human gut; feature: human-associated habitat; material: faeces | place: Denmark | collected 2008/2010
ATTGGACGACCGGCGCGGGCCCGCCCCCCCCGACCCCCCAGCCGATGGCCTTCGTGGCCGGAAGCGTTCCGGGCTGCATCACGGGATTTCCCGCGGCATCCTTCACCACCCTGCCCGTGATGGGATTGCCCTCGCGGACGGGACGCCCCTTTTCGCGCACGTCGAAGGCGATGGCGTTGGCGCGGCGCGTGGAGGTGGTGTTCAGGTTGAAATTCACGGCGATCAGGAAGTCGCGCGCCCCGACGGTCGTAGCTCCCGTGCGGGCGACCCCCTCGTCGAAGGGACGCGCCCCGAAATCGGGCGCGGATGCCGTGTGCGCCAGTTTCTCGGGCAGGGCCTCGTACTCCCCGGCGCGGCACACGGCGAGGTTTTTCCGTTCGGGCGCAAAGGCCGCAGCCTCGTAGCAATAGGTCGGGATGCGCAGTTCGTCGGCGATACGCCGGGCCAGCGCACGCGCCAGTTCGGCGCACTCCGCAAGCGTGACGCCCGCAATCGGTATCAGCGGCAGCACGTCGGTGGCCCCCATGCGGGGATGCGCCCCCTTGTGGCGGCGCATGTCGATCAGTTCGGCCGCCCGCTTCACTCCGGCAAAAGCGGCCTCGACGACCGCTTCGGGTTCGCCGACGAAGGTCACGACCGTGCGGTTGGTCGCCTCGCCGGGGTCCACGTCGAGCAGTTTGACGCCCCCGGAGGCCTCGATGGCCGCGGTGATTTGCCGGATCACGGCCTTATCGCGTCCCTCGCTGAAATTGGGAACGCATTCAATGATTCTTTGGGACATAGGATCGTCGCATTTAAATTCTTATACTTCAAAGATAAATAATAATCGGGAGAAATCCGAAAAAACCGTAACAAAACAGGCGGCTTTTTGCGAAAAACAGAAAGGCCCGGGGCACAAATGCACCGGGCCAGGATTGCAGCCGGACCGAAATCCGGGGGCGGAAGCGCCCCGGTCCCGGAAAAGAGAGGTTATTTGCCGATGGTCAGCGTCACCCCGCCCGTACACCAGAAACCCGGCAAGCGGATTCCGCCGATGTCGCAGTAGCGCGTGTCGGTGATGTTCGTGGCGTCGACGTAGAGGCGGCAGATGCCCTTCTCCCACTGGAGACGTCCGTCGAGCAGGAAATAGGGCTTGTAGTCGCGCTCTTCGTTAAGGGAGGCGTTGCCCGGTTCGGGGTAATGCGTGTAGCTGCCGTTGCGGTCGTAGACCGAGCCGGTCAGCGCAAGCGACATCCGCCGCAGGAAATGCACCTCCACGGCCAATGCCGCCTTGTGACGCATGAAATCCATCGCGCTTTTGGCGATGACGTCCGCGTTCCGGTCGGTCGTGATGTAGCCGTACGAGAGCGTCACGCGGCGCAGGAAGCCTTCCGAAACCGTATAGCCGCCCGCGAGTTCGATCCCGAAGGTATCGAGACTGCTCGTCTGTTCGGAATGCCACTTGCTGCCCATGTCCTCGCGCCAGACCCAGTCGATGATGTCGCGCCCGGAGCGGTAATAGGCTTGCGCCGAAAGGTTCCAGCTCCGCTTGAGGTAATCCACACCAAGTCGGTATGTGACTGCGTGTTCCGGCGTAAGATCGAGATTGTTGATCTGCGCCGGGGAGGTGTAGTAGAGGTCCGTGAAGGTCGGCAGGCGCATCGACTGCCACGCCCCGGCTTCGAGGCGCAGCCCGGCCGCGGGGGCATAGCCCGCCGAAAGGCTCCACAGGGCCGAAGTGCCGTAGGGCGTGAGGCTCACGCCCGCCGAAGCCGCCGCGTCGAAATGCCGCCACCGCTTGGCGTGCCGCAGCCACAGGTTGCCCGTGTGGCGCGCCTTGGCATGGGTGTAATGGCCTTCGGGAACCGAGAGCTTGTCACCGAGATTGGTGCTGTAAATGTGGTTGAAAGCATAGTCTCCGCCCACGGTGGTAACGCCCGCCGCCCAGTCGCAGTCGGCCCAGAGCTTCGCTCCGACATTGTCCGTGTTGTGGCGGTTCATCGCCGTGCCGCGCGTCCAGTCGTAGCGGTCGAAGTTCTTGCGGTAGCTCGCGGCGGCCCCCAGCGAAAAGCGGCCTGCGGTTTTCAGCCACCGCAGCGACCCCAGGGCCGTGGCGGTATGCTCCCACTGGTCGGGATTGTAGGCCGCATAGAAACCGTTGGAGCCGAAATCGCGGTCCTGCCACCCGGCCTGCAAGTCGAAGAACCCGGCCCGCCCGCCGTCGCAGGTCGCACGCACGAAAGCGTTGTAATTCGAGAAATCGGTGTTGTGCCGGTAGCCGTCGCTGCGGCGGTACGAAGCCGCGCCGAGCACCGAGAAGCGTCCCGCACTCACCGCGCCCGAAAGATTCCCGTAGCCATAGCCGTACTGGCCGCCCGAGGCTTCGAGGCGCAGGTAGGTGGGCCGCAGCGGCGCGGTGCGGATGTTCACCGCACCGGCGTAGGCTCCGACGCCCGGAACGCCGTCGATCAGTTCGACGGCCGAAATGCAGTCGAGGTCGACGGGCAGCGCGTGGGACTGATGCCCGGTGCGGGCATCGGTGAAATCAATGCCGTTGAGAAGGACCATGGTCTGGTCGAAAGAGCCTCCCCGGATGAAGATGTCGGCCTGCGTTCCCTTGCCTCCGCGTTCGCGGACATCGACCGAAGGAGCAAGGCGCAGGGCGGCTTCCAGAGTCTGGACAGGCGCCGGGGCCTGGGCTTTCCGGTCGAAAAGCGGGGTGTGCGACTGGGCGTTGCGCGCGGGAGCCGTCTGACTCCCGGTGACGCCGACTTCCCGTATCCGCAATGTCTTGAGAACAGCGGTCGTGTCGGCAGTCTGCGCGGACGCACCTTGCGTCGCAAGCAGCAGGATCGACATCCCGACAGAGAGGACCCCGATAGTCACATAACGGTGGAGGCTGGCAAAAACCGACCAGTTTTTGCGACTCCAACGCTTGAAGCAGGGGTACTGCTTTGTTTGGATGTTTTCCATTTGTTTGAAATTTGGGTTAAAAGTGAAAAAACGTCCGAACCGGGTCCGGCTGCACTGGCTTCCGGTTCGGCCCCGCAAAGGTAATAAAAAAAAACGGGCTATACAGGCCCGTTTGTGTAAATCGCACAGAAGCAATCAGTCAACCCGCTGTCATTCAGTTGAACAGCGCTTCGACTTTCTCCACCACATCCGCCTCGTCGGGTTCGAGCGGGAAGACGTGGCTCGGCTTGAGATACCACAGCTCCTTACCCTCCTTGAAGTGCTCCTCGCCGCCGCCCGTGACATTGAGCATGACGGTGGCGTCCTTCTCGATTTTACCCGCGTTCACGGCATTGACGAGCGACGCCAGCGCAACGCCCGCCGCCGAATAGATGTCGACGCCTTCGAGTTCGTGGAACAGCTTGCGGGCCTTGCGCGCCATGGCGTTCGTGGCCACGAAAACCTCGCCGCCGGTGGCTTTCAGCGCATCGAAAAGACCGCCCGTGACGCTGTAAGGCGGACGGCGGTTCGAAAGCACCTTGGCGTCGATGATCTCCGCGTCGCGGCGCGCCTTGTCGTCGTCGTAAGGCAGCAGCTTGCGCGATGCCGCCTGCCAGGCGTCGTACATCGGGACGAACGGGGCGTTCTGCGCCACCATCAGCTTCATCGTATTCCGCCCGAAGCGGCCGTCCTCCACCAGACGCATGTTGGCCTCCCAGGCGGCAATGGCGCCCGTGCCGCTGCCCACGGCCTGGAAATAGTAGTCGGGAATGCGGCCGATGGTCGTCACGGCCGAAAGGACCGTGCAGGCCATGCCGTCGCGACGCGCGACGTTCTTGGCGCCGCCCTCGGCGTAGAAGCCGGGGCTTTTCAGCGCGATGTCGCTCAAATGGATGGCGTCGAAATAGTCGCCGCCCTTCTCGCACGAAATGAGTTTCACGCAGGGGTTCAGCGGCTGGTCGAACCACAGCGCACCGATATTGTCGTAGGGAACCGAGAGCAGCAGCCTGATGTTATTGTCCGAGCAGACCTTGGCGAAGGCCCGGGCGGTGTTTCCGGCCGAAGCCACCACCAGCACGCGCCGTTCGTCGGCAGCGGCGCGGCCGCAGACCGAATAGGCCTCGGTCTCCTTGAACGAGCAGGTCGACATCGTGGCCCCGATGGCCGGATACCAGCCGTTGAAGGTGATCCAGAGGTTTTCCAGCCCGAGGTGCGCGGCGAGGCCCTTGCTCTTATAGGTCACGGGAGCCGACGAACCTTTGAGGATACGCCGCACGGGCATCCAGTCCGAGAAACGGTACAGGCCCCAGTCGGCGGGTTTCACGTCGATCTGTTTGCGGGCGTATTTGGTGCGCACGAGCGAAGGCTCCTTGCACTGCGGGTCGGCAAGCATCCAGCCGGCGTCTTCGAATTCGCGGCCCGTGGCGACGCATTCCAACGTGTAGGGGGTAGGTGTGAAATTTTCCATGAAGAGGTTTCGTATATCTGAATTCAATATTGTCTATGACATGCGGTTCCGGAAGTCCTCGTAGCCGAATTCGCGAATGACGTCGGTGCGGCCGTCGCGGCGCGCGATGACGATGGCCGGATGATGTACGCCGTTGAACATCGTGGTCTTGACCATCGTGTAGTGGATCATGTCCTCGAAGACGACGCGCTCCCCCACCTTCAGCTCGCGGTCGAAAGCCCAGTCGCCGCAGTAGTCGCCCGCAAGGCAGCTCGTGCCGCCCATGCGCCAGCGCTTTTCGCCGTCGGCAGGTTCATGCGCTCCGATGACGGCGGGTTTGTAGGGCATTTCGAGGCAGTCGGGCATGTGGCAGGCGAACGACACGTCGAGCATCGCCGTCGTCACCCCGCCGTTCTCCACGATGTCCTCGACGGTCGAAACCAGAAAGCCCGTGCGCCACGTGAAGGCGCTGCCGGGTTCGAGGATCAGCCGCAGGTTCGGATGGCGGGATCTGAACGCCTTCAGCAGGGCGATCAGGCGGTCGCAGTCATACCACGAGGCCGTCATCAGGTGGCCGCCGCCCATGTTGAGCCATTTGATCCGGTCGAGATACGCTCCGAAATGCGTCTCGACGGCCTCCAGCGCCTTTTGCAGATGCTCCGGGCGCGATTCGCAGAGGACGTGGAAATGCAGCCCCTCGACACCCGCCGGAAGTCCGCCGTGCGCCGCCAGCTGTTCGGCCGTGACGCCCAACCGCGAGCCGGGGACGCAGGGGTTGTAGAGGTCCGTCTCGACGGGCGAATACTGCGGGTTGATCCGCAGGCCGCAGGAAATGCCGTTGATAAGGGCTTTCTGGCCGAAGCGGCGGAACTGCGACAGCGAATTGAACGTGATATGATCGCTGCAATTGAGGATTTCGTCGATATTGGAGTCCGTGTAGACCGGGGCGTAGGTGTGGGCGGGACGCCCGAACTCCTCGAAAACGAGGCGCGCCTCGGCGGCGGAACTTGCAGTCGCACCGTCGGAATGCTTCGCCAGCTCGGGAAAAATGCTCCACATGGCGCAGGCCTTCAGGGCGACGATAATTTCGGCGCCCGATTCCCGGCGCACACGGTCGACAGTCGCCAGGTTCCGGTCCAGCAGCTCCTCGTCGAGGACGTAGCACGGTGAAGGCAGTTTCAGAAAGTCAATCATCGAATTGTTTTTAGTTGGATTTCATCCTTCGTTTTCTCCGCTCGGCATAATCCGGGCAAGCCCGGCTCTGCCCTCGCTCAACGAAAACGTCCAAAACAGTTGCAAAAGTAGCAAAAACCTCCTGAAAACCACGCTGCGCAGGCTTGGTTTTCGGGAAAATACGCATTTATACTTATCGCTTGCGAAACCCGGTCCGGAAATAAGCATCGGAGCCGGTCGCCGGCAGGGGCATTTCGGGAAAAGCGGTTCTGCGGAAAACGATACGACAGTTTTGATTTTGGAGGAGCGGAAAATCCCGCTGCGGTTTTCGATCGGTGCGGTGCATCTGTCGTGCATCTGTCGTGCATCGTGAAAAATCCCCGGATGGGACGTACTTCGGCACTATCCATCCGGGGATTTTGAGGGATGTGCGGCATCTGCGCCGCAATCTTCAAAAACCTACACTTCGAGATTCACATCGAACAGCTCGTGCCACGGCAGGCCCTGCTCGCCCAGCTCGGCGAGGAACGGATCGGGATCGAACTCCTCGACGTTGAACACACCGGCGCCGCGCCAGAGGCCCTTGGCCCACATCGAAGCGCCCAAAGCCGCCGGAACGCCCGTGGTGAACGACACAGCCTGCGTGCCGGTCTCCTTGAAGGCTTGTTCGTGGTCGCAGTTGTTATAGATATAGTAGGTGCGCTCCTTGCCGTCCTTCAGGCCCTTGATGCGGCAGCCGATCGAGGTCTGGCCGTGATAGTTGGCTCCCAGCGATTTGGGATCGGGCAGTACGGCTTTGAGGAACTGGATCGGGACAATCTCCACGCCGTTGTACATGATCGGATCGATACGCGCCATGCCGATGTTCTGGATCACGCGCAGGTGCGTCAGGTACTCCTGGCCGAAGGTCATCCAGAAGCGCGCACGCCGGATCGTGGGATAGTTCTTCACGAGCGACTCCAACTCCTCGTGGTAGATGACGTAGGATTCGCGCTCGCCGATACCGGGATAATGCAGTCCCTTGTGAATTTCGTGCGGCTCGGTCGTGACCCATTTGCCGTTTTCGTAATAACGTCCTTTCTGCGTTACTTCGCGGATATTGATTTCGGGGTTGAAATTGGTGGCGAAGGCCATGCCGTGGTTTCCGGCGTTGCAGTCCACGATGTCGAGGTAGTGGATCTCGTCGAAATGGTGCTTGGCGGCATAGGCGGTGAAGATCGCCGTCACGCCCGGATCGAACCCGCAGCCGAGAATCGCCGTGAGTCCCTTTTCGCGGAAACGATCCTGATAGGCCCACTGCCACGAATATTCGAAATGCGCTTCGTCCCGTGGCTCGTAGTTGGCCGTATCGAGGTAATTGACGCCGCATTCCAGGCAGGCGTCCATGATCGTGAGATCCTGATAGGGAAGGGCCACGTTGATGACGATATCGGGACGGAAGGCGCGGAAGAGTTCGCACAATTCGGGAACGCTGTCGGCATCGACCTGAGCGGTCTTTACGCGGCCGCCGCCGATCGACGCCGCAACGGCGTCGCACTTCGACTTGGTGCGGCTGGCCAGCATCACGTCCGAAAAGATTGGATTGGCCGCCACCTTCTGCGTTACGACCGTACCGACGCCGCCTGCGCCGATGATCAAAGCTCTACACATATAATTTATAGGTTTTGAAATGATTTCTTGCTTTCAGCAATACAAAAATATCGTTTTATTTTGGTAAAACAAAAATATTCTCTACATTTGCACCACCAAATCGGAAGAAGACCGTTTCAACCGTTTGGCAAGTGTTGAATCCGTAGCTCAGCTGGTAGAGCACAACACTTTTAATGTTGGGGTCCCGGGTTCGAGCCCCGGCGGGTTCACCGAAAAGCCGTCTCGAAAGAGATGGCTTTTTTGTCGTTCGGCCTATCCGGACGTTCCTTCGGTCGAAACGTCGCCCCGTCCCATACGATCTTCGCATCGCAGGAGAGCGGAAAATCCCCATTTGTGGGTATTTGGCGCACGGTGAAAAGTCGCTATCTTTGCAACGAACGAAAGGATATTCCATTATGCACAGGCTCGGGAAATATACGGCTTCGGACAGGATGAGCGATCTGGTATGCGGCAATTACCATATCCTGCTCATCATGAGCCGGTTCGGTATCGCTTTGGGATTCGGCGACCGCACGGTGGACGAAGTGTGTTGCCAGAGCGGCGTCGACACGGCGACGTTCCTTGCCGTGGTCAATCTGCTCTACGACGAAGGCACGACGACCGTCGATTGCCGGAACGTCTCCCTCGAAGCGTTTTTGCGCTATCTGCACAATTCGCACGACTATTTCCTGCAATACCGTCTGCCGGACATCCGCCGCAAACTGAGCGAGGCTGTCGCCTGCGGCCGCGACGGGGTTGCGGAGGCGATCATCCGGTTCTTCGACGACTATGCGGCCGAGGTACACAAGCACATGATGTACGAGGAGGAGACGGTTTTTCCCTACGTGCGCCAGTTGCTTACGGGCGAATGTCCCGCGGGATACGACATCGAAACCTTCCACCGCCAGCACGATCAGATCGAAGCCAAACTGACGGAACTGAAAAACATACTGATCAAATACTATCCCGCTTCGGAGAGCTGCGGCAAGGAGATGAACGGCGTGTTGTTCGACATCTTTCTCTGCGAATCCGAGCTGGCCTCCCATAACGACCTTGAAAACAGGCTGTTCATTCCGGCTGTTGCGGAGGTGGAACGTAAAATCCGCGACGCACGATGAGCACTTTCCTGAAAATCGTCCTGGTCGAGCCGTCGCTGATTCTGCGCAGCGGTATGAGTTATGTCCTTCGACGGTTGACGACATTCGACGTGCAGGTCGTCGAGACGGGGGAGACTGAACAGTTGGAGGAACTGATCGCCGAAGCGGCTCCCGATGTGTTGATTATCAATCCGTCGCTGACAGACGAGGAGATGCTCCGGGAATTGCAGCAGAAGTCGTTGCGGTTGATCGCGTTCCAGAGTGCCTTGGCCGATGCCCGCCTGATGCAGCGTTTCGATGCCGTCGTGTCGATCTACGACACGGCCGAGCAGATCAAGGAAAAACTCCGTTCGGTCTGCAATTCGCGCGACGGGGAGGCTTCGCAGGAGTTGCTGAGCGCACGCGAAAAGGAAATTATCGTCGGGGTGGTGAAGGGTTTGACCAACAAGCAGATCGCCGAGCGCCTGTTTATTTCGGCGCATACGGTCATCACGCACCGGCGCAATATTGCGGCCAAATTGCAGATACATTCGCCGGCGGGGCTGACCATCTATGCGATCGTCAACAAACTGGTCGAGCTGAATGATGTGAAAAATACGATTTACAGCAACGAAGAACAATAACTGCCGTTATTTTTTGAATTTTGTTAAGTGGCGCTTCGCCCGGGTTCGCCCGGGCGTTGTCGTCTCCGGCCATGCGGTTCCGGCATGTGCTGCGAAAGAATATTTTGTACTATCTTTGCGGAAAATTTAAGCACGTAACCGATGGATTTCATACTCGAAGAGCGGGTGGAGAAGGCCCGCGATCTGTTTCGGCAGGGATACAATTGCTCGCAGTCCGTGTTTTTGGCCTACAACGACCTGCTGGGGGTAGAATCGACACTCGCTGCGACGATCTCGGGGCCGCTGGGAGGAGGCATGGGACGGCTGCGGGAGGTGTGCGGGGCTGTGAGCGGCATGTCGCTCATCGCCGGTTTCCTCGCACCCTGCCCCGATCCGGCCGCCCGGCAGGCCAAAGCCGCGACCTACGCGCTCGTACAGGAGTTCGCCGAGCGGTTCCGCGCCGAGAACGGTGCGATCGTCTGCCGCGAACTGCTGGGGCTCGCCTGCCGCAAGGAGGAACCCGTGCCTGCGGAACGGACGGCCGAATATTACAAAAAGCGCCCCTGCGTCGAACTCGTCGCTTGTGCGGCCCGTATTGTGGGGGAGTACCTGCAACGGCAGAACGCTGCGCCGGAAGAGTAGCTGCGGGCGCACGGCCGACCGCATCGGCCGTAGTTCCGCGATACGTCACGGATTCAGCAGCGATTTCCAGTCTGCCGGCGAGAGCGGCGTGTATTCCGCCGGGAAATCGCGCGATTCAAAACGCCCGTCGCGCCATGTTTCTACCCTTACGCCGAGCAGATAGGTCGAGTCGTTGTCCGAACAATAGGAGAACTCCCGATCTGTCTTTCGACACCGGATCGAATCGTAGTCACACGGAAACAGCTCCTGAAAACCTCGACAATCGATCATGCCGTATTTCCCGTTCCGCCGCACGATGTATCGCTCGGTGATTTTACAGGGCCATATCGTGTCGTAGACTGCGGGAATAAGCGTCTTGCCGTCGGCCGCGACGAAACCCCACTTCCCGTCCTGACGGGCAAGGTATCCGAACCGGTTCATCGGCGTCAATCCGTCGATATGTACATAGAGACCTGCGTGTTTTTCGAAATCGCCGAACCAATTCGCCCAAATCGTGTCCCGCATGATCAGCGTGTCGTAGCGGGCCGGGACGAATACATTGCGGCGCCCGTCGATTACGCCTTGTTTTCCCTGCTCGTTACGGTAGAGATGGAAATTGCGACATTGCGCCCGTATCCCGAATACGGAGCATAAAATCAAGAAGGCAGCGATCGATCGTTTCATAGCGAAAACGTTTGTCCAAAGATACGAATAGGCGAGGGCAATGTCAAATTTATTCGAACGTTGCCGAACGGGAGTCTCAACGGCGCAAACCAAAGATAATGAATTAAGGAGAGAATCCTCGAAAGATTCTCTCCTTATTCGATGGAGTTTCAAATCCGGTTACTCCACCTCGATCAGCGCGGCGTCGGTCTGTACGTTGTCGCCGGTTTTCACCAGAATCTGCTTCACCGTTCCGGCGTAATCGGATACGATGGAGTTTTCCATCTTCATCGCTTCGAGCACGGCGATCTCCTGACCGGCCTTGACGCTGTCGCCGACTTTGACCTTGATCTCCAGAATACGGCCCGGCAGCGGTGCGTTGACCGTATTGCCCGTGATCGGCTGTCCGGCGGGGGCCTCCTCGGCCTTCGTCTCCGCTTTCGGCGCTTCGGCGGCCTTCTTCGCCTCGTATGCCTTCACCTTCACTCCCGTCAGATAGGTTTTCGCCACCATCGGGAACAATTCGAGCAGCAGCACCTCCTTTTCGTTCTCGGCGAGTTTCACCCCTCCGGCTTCGGGCAGTTCGGGATTGGGCTGCATCTGGTATTTCGAGGTGTCGTAAGGCGTCTCCTCACGCACGCCGGCGATTTTCAGCCGGAATTCGGGGTCGATCGCAACGGGGGTCTTGCCGTATTCGCCCTTGACGAGCCCCACGAACTGCGAACTCTTGGTCGTATACATCGGCCGGCCGGCCTTCTCGTCCATCGCGCAGGCGACGGCCTGAGCGCCGACGATCTGCGACGTGGGGGTTACCAGCGGCGGCAGGCCGGCCGCCAGACGCACCGTGGGGATCAGCTCCATGGCTCGGGGCAGAATCTCCTCGGCTTTGAGCTGTTTGAGCTGCGCCACCATGTTGGAGTACATGCCGCCGGGAATTTCGGCGTTCTTCACCAGCTCGTTGGGAGCGGGGAATCCGAAATGGGCTTCGATCCTGTGGCAGGCCGCCAGCAGCG
>OGRD01001128.1_pt1 | contig 11164 bp, 11 predicted proteins | sample 1553441 | NCBI WGS metagenome assembly OGRD01 (sample SAMEA2580106, study PRJEB22360) | human gut metagenome | biome: human gut; feature: human-associated habitat; material: faeces | place: Denmark | collected 2008/2010
GGAAAGGCTTAGACTTTAGCACCTATGGAAACACTTTCCGTGCTTCTTTACAAAAACTCATTAAGAACTACAAAACAAAAACGACAAGCTATTCTGCATGTTTAGAAATTGGTAAGGAAGCCGCTACCTATCCAGCAGGTTCTAATACCTATGTTCCTTTCTATCATGCTGCTACGAATGTAACAGAAGGCGTAACTGGAAACGGCGCATGCATATTAAGCAAATCCTCAGGGGGAGTAAACCGTGAACATACCTGGCCAAATTCCCGTGGTTGTGGGAAAAGCAGTGGTCCTGCGGCAGACCCTTTCATTATTCGTCCAACCTTATCAACTGAGAATACTGGACGTGGAAATTCTTTCTATGGCACCCAAGGTGGAGCTTGGGATCCTGCCTCTTATGGATATGAAGGAGCAAGAGGAGAATCTGCCCGTATTATGTTCTATACTGCAACAGCATACTTTGGAACATGTGGCACAGGCGGAAGTAGCAATGGTACGAAGCCTTTGGAACTTTCAAATAACCCAAGCGATGATAAAGATGAACATACCATGGGAACTTTAAAAGAACTCCTTGAATGGAATGCCAAATATCCTGTCACGGCTATGGAGAAACAAATCAATAACTATCTCGCTTCGCAAGGATATGGCCGTAATCCGTTCGTCGACCATCCTGAATACGCTAATCAAATCTGGAACGCTAACGGAATCCGCTCGTAAATATCGTTTATTTTAAAGCCATTGATTCGTTGTCCATACGATTACAGCGACTTTTTGAAAATGGCTAAAAAGCTATCTTCTAATTTAGGTATGGAAAATTTGGCGTAATGTCAAATGAAATGCTTTTTGCTTTAAGCTTTTTGATTTTGTCAATGATTTCGGATGCCTTTCCTGTTATATGAGCATCTCCCGTTTTTATTAATTTTATCGAAACCAAGTAGTTGGTGTTTAAAATGGCTGAAATGATGGAAATTTCTTCTTTGGAAGGAGAAGAAATTGGACTGATTTTTAAATCGTATTCTGTTTCATCGTAAAAAATGGAATTCGTGTTCGTTGTAGCCCAACCCCAACCGCATTTCGGACATTTCATCCCCATGCTTGCTTGCGTTTCGAATTCTTGCATTTCAGAGCCACATTTTTCGCATTTTATTTTTTCCATTTCTTATTTCCTCCTGGATAGAATCTTTTGAATCTTCCTAAACAATTCAAATCCGGTACTTTAGGATTAGTTTTGCTTCGAGAAGCTACGATGTATTTTCCGTTTGGATAAGCCCAAACAAGTTTCGTGGGAGCTTCTACGACTATGTTTAGTTTATTTGCCAAATTTTGCGCGAACCCATTTTCATCGGCACCTGTATCACAAGACAACAATCTAATGATTTTCCCTTTAATTTTCTCCTTCGATTTTACCATTTTTGCCAGCTCTCTGTGATTCAACGAATAGTTTTTCCCGTTTATTGCCCATTCGATGGAATTAGAACGACCATGTCCGATTACATCTATTCTACCTTCAACATCAATATCAGAACTATTACTGATGTACTTCATAAAGTTATCATTTTCATCCATTAAATTAACACTTCCTGGAGAAGGATTGCCTTTTGTGCCATGAAATAAACCGCTTTTACTTTTGCTCATATTCTTTTCTCCCTTCATAGTAAGAAGCGGTTTTGGATGAATACTGAACAATTTCTATTCCTTTCTTTCTTAATTCATCAAAACAGTGGTATTTCGAGGAACCGTATACCAAAATGATTTTTGGTTTCAATTTTCTCTCCATTTCGAATAGTCCACTTTCAAATCTTTTTCTATCAATTACTTTTTTTGGAGAACCTCCCACCGTTCCAATTGCGATTATTGAGTTAGAAGGAATGCCATCAAAACAATAAGAATAGCTTTCTTCAGTCCCCCATCTTACGTTGTTGATGACTTGCTTATGACAAATATTGCCATACCAAAAACCGAAGGCTCTCATACGGTATGTGTTGTAAACTTTTAGACTTACAGGAAAATCTTGGTAGGTCGAAAAATCAGGTGTGATGATGCCTTCAAAATGCTTTAAAACGTTATAAGCGTTTGCTGGGTATGACCAAATTCCTTTTCGTTTTCCATCAAAATTTTGATCATCTTCATAAAAACAAACAAAAGCGTTAACCGAAAAAGCATGATTCTTTGGGTACAAACGTTTGTAAATTTCTTTGGCTTCGGTAAAAGTGATTATTTTTTTTGGAACCGCCATTGCTGTGGTGGGGCAATAAGGAATGTCATATTTAGATTGTCTAAAATCTGCTCCTTCTAACATAAAGGAATTCCATAAATCTTTTATATTGCTACGTTTTTCTGTCATTGAGATTTCTCCTTTAATAGCAAGCCCATTTTATGAATTGCCGTTTTGAAAATAACTAATCTTCATTAAGCAATTATTTGTTTAAACTATGTGAAATAGTTGCGGCAAAGTTGCGGTAATTCGATTAGAATAAAGTTATGGAAAAAATTAGATTGTCAAAAGTGGTTAGAATAATTAGAGAAAACTCAATTGACCCTAGAAGAAGTTTTCAAGAAATACTTACCTTTTTATTTGCGACACTAACCAATAATTCAAGCTTTTTTGTTGAAAGCACGTCATCCTCAAGAATTATGAACAATGAATATGATGTGCCTCATGCTGTAAGAAAAATTTTTAATGAATGTGATGAAAAAGAAAAGGATAAAAGGATTTTGTATTTCGTCGATTCGATTATTGATGACTCAAAAGAAGACGCTCTTTTTCAAAAGATTAAAGAAATAGCATCTTCTTCAAACTTGTCAGAACGTTTTAAAACAAAAATCATTAATGATACAAATTGCAAAGATGCTTTAAGCCGCCTTCTAAAGGCTGCCTTATTAGCTGATAATAGAAAAACGTTAAATAAAGACATTTACGAAAAAAACGGGAATGTAATTAGATTAATTAGCGGTGATATCATAGCTCTTGGTTTTAATAAAAAAGGAGTCGTGGGCGATAAAATCGTTGTCATTAACGTCGACGAAAAATTCACGATGGAGTTTGTAGATGAAAACGGCCTACCTGCGATAGACAAAACGAGTGTTCACGGACAATGGCTAAAACGAATGATAAAACAAGGTTATACAAAAGAACGAATTTTGAAAGAAACTACATTCGTCACTCCTTCAGAAGGATGCAAAATCGGGAAAATAAGATTTGAAAAGACGCTTTTCTATCTTTTGCCGATTTCTAGGCTGAATGAAAGAAATACGGCGCATTCTGATATTAGAGACGTAGAAAAAACGCTGAATGCGCTTGCTGAAGAATATGGGGCTTTTGGGCAAAGCGTTCCTATGTACACCACACTCGTCGGAACGGGAAAATCTAGGCTTAACGCAAATCTATCCGAGTCAATCACTCTAATAAAGAACGCCTTTACAAACTCTAAAGAAGGCTTTTTTGGATGTCTGAATATCGTCGTTCCACTTTCCTTAGTAGATGAATTGGAGGCTTATAAATGAGCGTTTATAGAACCAAAACTTATATTGCTGCTGACTGGGATCATGATTATGATGCCGTCTCCCAAATCTTAGACTGGAATGACGATGATTACTATTCCTCCTTTAATTTTGTTAACGTCCACGATTTCGTTCAGGCGAAAGACGACAGCCTTTATTGCACAATAAAAAGGTCGTTAAGTAAAAGAATGAGCATGTGTAAAACTTTTATTCTTATTGTAGGCGAACACACAAACTCTATAACTAAGGGCGGCTGTCAAAATTGTCGGAATTATATTAAATTCTTTGATTTGTGCACAAAGGGTCATTCGATTTCTACTAAAAGTTACATTGATTACGAATGCGAATCAGCAATAAATAACAATTTGGACATCTTAGTCCTTTATAATTCTAACAGAGTCCAAAAAGAGCTTTGCCCAGAAATCATTAGAGATGTTGGCGTTCATATACCAATGAAAAAAGATGGGGCTTATCTCTTTGCGATGGTCAGGAATGGCTTAAAGAAAACCGAAGGCCAGTGATTTTGTGGCAACAAAAACGAGCGTGATTTGGTGGTATATCGGAACCAATTTTGGAACGCTAACGGAATCCGCTCGTAAATTTCATTTATTTTAAAACCATTGATTCGTTGTCCATACGATTACAATGGTTTTTTCTTTTGCACAAAATCACTTTAAAAAGATAATCTAGTCGAAAAAAAACAAAGTCTTTGGAAAATTTCGAATAGAAATGGATAAAATTGATTTTTTTAGTATAATGTAATCGAAAAAAACAAAGGCTTGAAGGAAAAAAGATTATGGAATTTCAAAGAACTCGTTACATTAATCAACTTAAAAGCTACGAAGGAAATTCTTTGATTAAGGTCATAACAGGCGTCAGGAGATGTGGAAAATCCTATCTTCTGAATCAGCTTTTTTACCGTACCTTATTATCTCAAGGCGTTAAAGAGGACCATATTATCCGTTTTGCCTTTGACAATGATGAAGATTTGGATAAAATTGACGCTTTTTTCCCAAACGAGGAGACCAAAATTCGCCAGGGGAAAAATCTCTACACCGTCAATTCGAAGAAGTTCCGTGCCTATATCGCTTCCATTACGAACGACTCTGATCCCTTTTTTCTTCTTTTAGATGAAATCCAGTTATTGGATTCGTTTAGCGGCACCTTGAATGGCTTCCTTCACTATTCTAATTTTGATGTGTATGTAACAGGAAGTAATTCTCAAATGTTATCCTCCGAAGTGGAGACCACTTTTAGAGGAAGAAAAAGTTCCATTCACGTCCTCCCTTTGACCTTTAAGGAACTTGTTGAAGGCCTATCTCTTTCCCCAAGTGAGGCGTGGAGACAATACATTCTTACGGGCGGCATGCCAATTGTTTATCGTCAGAAAGAAGAAAAAGAAAGAGAAGACATGCTCGTTTCTCTTTGCGATGAAATCTATCTTAAGGATATCAAAGACCGTAAACGGGTGAGAAATATGAATGTTCTCTCTGATTTATTCGACGTTCTTTCTTCCAACGTTGGAAATGGGGTCTCTCCTAGCAAGCTAGAAGACATATTTCGTTCCAATAAGCATATCCAAGTGACTGACGATACTATTGATCAATATATCGATTATCTTCAAGATTCTTTCCTTGTTTCTAAGGCTAAGAAATATAACATCAAAGGAAACGCCTACATCAACACCCCCTATAAAGTCTATTTTGAAGATATTGGCGTAAGAAACGCTAGACTTTTATTCAAACAAATCGAAGAGGGACATCTAATGGAAAACGTTGTCTATAACGAACTTCGTTATCGTGGATATTTTGTTGATGTGGGAGAAATCAATGTCAATGAAATGACGGATCGAAAAGACAAGAACGGTAAAAATATATATAAAGAATCCTCTCTCGAGGTGGATTTTATCGCCTATCGCAATATGGAGAGGTATTACATTCAAGTTTGTCTAAATATGGATGAGGAAAAAACGAGAGCGAGAGAGAAAAAGTCCCTTTATTACATCAATGATTCCTTTAAAAAAATCATTGTCGTCAAAGATGGACTTCCACCTCGCGTGGATGAAAATGGATTCCTCATTATTGATGTTTTTGATTTTCTTTTGGATGAAAATAGCCTCAAAAGATAATCTAGTCGAAAAAATCCAAAGTCTTTGGAAAATTTCGAATAGATTTTTTTACTTTGTAGGAAACATCTAGCCGTCTTATCTCTTAATCCCTATGTTCGAGGGGAGACTCCGCTCAGTTGACGCTTTTTTCTTTAAAAAGACTTTATGGTATACTTCTTTTAGAAACTGTGGTGGAAAAAGATGAATAAACTCCTTTCGAAGAAGGCACTTATCGTTTATTCTTTTTCCTTTTTCCTTTTTCTTTTAGCGGGCATCTTCCAAGCCTTTGATTCTTATCTTAGTGAGTTTTATCACGTTTTATTTGCTCTTTTGGCCCATTTTATCCTTATCTTTTTGGCTATAGGGTGGGGTGTTTCTTTGCTTCTAAGGATGGTTCGTAAGGATCTTAAGTTTTTCTTTCTTTTTATGGATGCCCTGATTGTTTTCTTCCTTTTTGTGAGAATGGTGAAATATGGTTTAACCTCTAGCATGGATACATTAAACCGATATATGTGGTATTCCTACTACGTTCCGCAGTGTTTTATTCCTCCGACATTACTATGTGTGGCTCTTAGTTTAGAAAGAAGGCCTCTTAAGAATTATTTCTACCTTCTTTATTTACCCGCTATTTTGCTTGTCCTTCTCGTTTATACGAATGATTTTCATAATTGGGCCTTCGCCTTTTGCTTTGCTAACGAAAAGATGAATTACACCCATGGGGTTGTCTTTTATTTAGCTCTTGCTTGGGAGTTTCTTGTTACTTTGCTTGCTCTTTTAACTCTTTTCCTAAAATGCAAGGTTTCCGCTTGTAGAAAAAGAATATGGCTTCCTTTCTTTTGCCTTCTTTTCTGCATTCTCTTTTCTATGACTGCCTTTCTTTTGGATGTTTCTTTCTTCAAAGTGCCAGAACTTCTTTGTTTCACTTGCATTGTTCTTATCGAAAGCGCAATTTCCATCGGTTTAATTCCAACGAATCTTTTCTATGCGGAATATTTTCATATTTCAGAATGTTCTCCTTTTATCGTGGATGAATCTTTTCAAGAGAAATATTGTTCTAAGAAGAATGTGGAAATAGATAAGGAAAGCATTCGTCAAGCAAGCCTATCTCCCATATTAATCACGAAAGATATTCGTTTATCCTCCAAAAGAATCCATGGAGGATATGTCTTTTGGAAAGAGAACCTTTCAAAGATCCATGAGATGAACCGTCTTCTTGAGGAAACCAACGAATCTCTTCATGAAAAGAACGAACTTCTTGCTTATGAAAATAAATTAAAAGAAAAGAAACTCCAGCTCGAAGAAGAAAATAAGCTTTATTCGGAAATCGAAAGAAACAGCCAAGAAGAATTGAATAAAATACAGGAAATCCTTTCTCTTGCTAAAAAAGAGGAGGATTCTTTAACGTTTCAAAAAGAGATGTATCTTGCATGCGTCAAGATGGCTTACTTAAAAAGAAGGAACAATCTTCTTCTAATCTCTAAGAAGGCTTCCATGATGAATATCCAAGAATTCTTTTTCTCCCTGCAAGAGTCCTTTGTCTATCTTTCTTTATTAAATATCGATTGTCATTATGATTCCTCAATAAAAGGAGAGTTTCTGAGCGAGAAAGTATGTCTGCTTTATGATTTCTTTGAAACTTGTCTTTTCTCTTTAAAAGATATGCCTTCCTTCCTTTTCGCTTCCTTAAAAAAGGAGGGTGACATCCTTCTTTTCTCTCTAGAAATGGATGGGAAAATGGATACGTTCCCTTCTCTTTCTAAAGAATTCCCGGATGCGAGCATTCAAAAAGAAGGGGACAGCATATATTTCTGCTTGCCATTTTCTTTAAAAGAGGAGGGACGTGTATGAGTTTTCTTTCTTCCCCTTTCTATGTTCAACAAATTATTGTCATTCTTTTCATCATCGCTTTATTTCTTTCTATCCTCTCTATTTTCCTTAGTATTCTATTTTGTAAGAAAGCAGGGCTTATTACTCTTTCTTCTATCTCACTTATTCTTTCCTTTATCTTGGTTTTCCTTAGTATGCGAGGATGTTACCTTTATCAAATGGAAGAAGAGGTGTTCGAACCTTCCTATTCTTTTTTGAAATTGCCTTTATGGGTGTTTCTCCTATTTGTAATGTTCTTATTCCTTCTTCTGATCTTAGAATTCGTTTATTTCTTCTTTTGGAGAAAAAAGAATCTCTCGCCTCTATCGATTAAAGAAAGCTTCGACACTTTACCGATGGGCATATGTTTCTATGAGGATAACGGTTTGATTCGTCTTTCGAATACGGAGATGGATGACGCGTCTTTCTTGTTAGACAAGGAAGCGTTATTAAACGGCTCTACATTCTACGAACGTCTGGAAAAGAAAGAAATTCCGGATGTGACTTATCTTTCTATTTCCCCTCAGGAAGTCATTCTTCAAAAAGATGAAAAAGTCCTTTCTTTCCGTCATTATCTCCATCAAATAGAAAAGAAAAACATCCATGAAATTGACGAAAGCGATATCACAAAAACCTACGAACTAACAAAAGAATTAGAAAAGAAAACGAAGGAATTGCAACGCTTGCAGAAACGTCTTCTTTCTTATGAGAAGAATGCGAAAGAGCATATCACTGAAAGAGAAATCCTTGAGACAAAGATTCATATTCACGGGAATTTAGGGAAGCTCTTATTAATTACGAAAGAAAAAATGAAACAAAACCTAAGCCATTCTGAGAAAGAAGAGCTCCTCCTTCTTTGGGAAAAAGGGATCGACGATTTTTTAACAAACGAAAAGGAAGAAAAGAAAGATGGGCTTCAGGTGTTTGAAGAAACGGCTAGACGAATCGGAATCGAGATTATTTTTCAAGGGAAAAGATTTGAAAAAGACAGCAAAGAAGAGAAAATCCTTCTCCAAGCAATCCATGAAAGCCTCACCAATGCTGTAAAACATGCACAGGCAAAAACTCTTTTTGTGACATTAAAAAAAGAAAAACTACACGATATAATAGAAATCAGAAACGATGGCATCTTGCCTAAAAAAGAGATTCTAGAAGGTGGAGGGCTTTCCTCTTTACGAAAACTTGTGGAAGAAAATCTAGGCAAGATGCAGATTGTTAGCAAAGACGCCTTTCTTTTGAGGATTATTTTATGAAAGAAAAGAAATATTCCGTTTTACTTGTTGAAGATCAACAAATGCCCAAAGTTCTTTTTTCTCATTACATCGAATCCTCGAAGGATTTTCATTTGGAAATGGCTATCGAGAACGCCTCTGTAGCGGATATTGTTTGTTATTCAAAGCCTATAGATTTGATTTTAATGGACGTGGTCACGGAAAATGGCGAAAGTGGTCTTGAAGCGGCTAAACTCATCAAATCCAAATTCCCCAAAATCAAAATCATTATCGTGACTTCCATGCCAGAATGTTCCTATATTCGCCGTGCTAAAGAGATAGGGGTGGAAGGATTTTGGTATAAAGAAAGTAAGGAAGGCATCCTTCCCATTATGGAAAAAGTCATGCAAGGAGAAAGAGTCTATCCGAAAGAAACCCTCTCTGTTCAAATAGGTCTTTCTTCCAGCAAAGAATTCACGGAAAAAGAACTAGAAATCCTCCGTTTTATGACGGGAGGGTATAGCAATATCGAAATTGCTAAGAAACTTTCTGTCTCTCCAGGAGTAATTAAGAATCATGTTGCCGACATGTTAATGAAAACAGGTTTTCGTTCTAGAACCCAACTAGCCGTTCGTGCTAGAGAAACAGGCTTAGTCATCTTAGAAAAAGAAATAGAAGAAAACTGATTTCCTTATTTATAAAAACTTAAGTCATTCATTCAAAATCAAACTTTACTATTTGTTTATCTTTCTTAAACATTTTAGTCGATAAAATCCAAAGTCTTTGAAAAATCTCGAATAGGATTATTTTTTGTCATTTTTAAGCACGTCTGTATCAAGATTATTTTTTAGTTTAAACACTTTTAAAACGCTATCAATTTTCGCTATTCATTCTTCCTACAATTAAGGTCGTTTCAGAAGGAAATGTAAAAATGAAAACCATACAAACATTATCCTTGCTCGCAATATCGCTCCTTATCCTTGGAAGCTGTGAATCGAACAACAGTTCCAACATCGGAAATGGAAACGACTCTAACATTCACACTACAACAACCACTAAAGAACACATTAGTTCTTTAAGCATTAAGATGAAAGATAATTCATCCGAAATTTATGCCACTCAAACTAAGGAAGTCACTGTAACTATTAATCCATCCAAAAATATTCAAGTTTCCTGGTGCTTTGAAAAAGGGAAGAATAACGCTTCTTTTGAAGGCAACGAAATCACGATTAGCAAAGGTGTTCCTAGTGATTCCGAAGTAATCTTCTATGCTAAATACAACGATGTAGAAAGTAATAGAATCACTCTTCACATTGAAAATCTTGATGAAGAAATTGAATCATATCAAAATCAAATTTCCCGCCTCGAAAGCCAAAAAGATGAGATACAAGCGTACTACGATGAGGTCAAACAGGGATACGATGATTCTATGGAAGAATACAACAATCTTTTTTCTTATTGTCGAAGGATGGGCTGGTGCAATGGGCATGACTTCGATCCAACTAAGAGAAGCGAATGGTATGAAACTAAACAAGAAATGGATAACTATTATGAGAAAGCGCGTTCTTACGAAACTGAAATGGATCGCTATCATAATCAACTTGAGGATTTAAGTTATCAAATCCAAGAGCTCAAAAACGAAATTCAAGAACTCAGGAAAATTAAGGCGGCACTTTAGTCTCTTTTAACAGTCGCGCATTAATTTCGAAATTTCTATATTGAGTTTTCTTGATTCTTTTGGAACCCCCTTACCTCGATTTAGATGAATTTTGTCCATAAAATTCTTTTCTAATATCTTAAAATATAAGAAAAGAAGAAATGGTTTAATAAGGGGTTAAACAATGAATTTAAAGAAAAAAGATCCGTTACAAGAAATTGCGGACGGCCTTTATCGCAAAAATTCTGACGCATTTTGTTCTTTTCAAATGCTTGATGATTTTCAAAAGGGATTCGTTTTGCTTTTTTTGAAACAAAAGAAACGGAAGACTAAAGTATTTGAAAGAAAGGGATACGATATCTTAAGAAAGACTTTCTTTGTTGAAGAATATCAATACTCTCCGGAATGGGAAGAGGCCAAAATCGTTAAATCCTTTCATCTCTCATTTTCCTTTCATCCCCCTATCGAAAAGGCGTCCGGTGTCCGGCCGGGCGCCTTTTTCGTGCTCTGCGCGGCTTGACAGCGCGGCAGTGCGTTGTATAATAGATTGACTTTGCAAGAATCGAGAGAACCGTTATGCAAAAACGCAGTCAAAAAACGCAGGGCATCGTCTATGTCCTCATCGCGGCGTTCGGCTTTTCGCTCATGTCCATGTTCATAAAGCTGGCGGGCGATCTGCCGTCGTTTGAAAAGGCATTTTTCCGCAACTTTGTTGCGCTTATTTTTATCGTCATCCTCATGCTGCGCAGCCGCACGTCGTTCCGGCCGGAGCGGCGCAACCTCCCGGCGCTGTTCGGCCGGTGTTTTTTCGGCACGCTGGGCC
>OGRD01001129.1_pt1 | contig 11159 bp, 9 predicted proteins | sample 1553441 | NCBI WGS metagenome assembly OGRD01 (sample SAMEA2580106, study PRJEB22360) | human gut metagenome | biome: human gut; feature: human-associated habitat; material: faeces | place: Denmark | collected 2008/2010
AAGCCGCACCTGCGGTTTACGGCGGGGGAATATCTCGGGCTCAACACCCGAAAAGTGACCGTTGCGAAGATTTCTCCCGAGCTCGAAGAGGTGAGCGTCGGCGCTCTGCGCGGCGATTCCCGCGTGATATTCGACCAGAGCCTAATGCTCGTAAATTCAAAATACCCCCTGAAGGACGGGGACGAGCCCGAGCTTGCTGAATACAAAAAGACGGGCGTCATAATGAACGCCTGCGCCGCAGAGAGCTATTCGGAGCTGTCCGCCGCAGTGAGAGAAAAGACGGACAGCAAGCTGCTGGTCATGAGCAGCGTCCGCGACGCGCAGGAGCAAACGGAGCTTTACGGCAGGGATTCGTCCCCCGCCGCAGCCCCCGGCACGAGTGAACACCAGACGGGGCTCGGACTCGACGTCTATGTCAAATATTTCGCGGGGCAGGGCTTTGTCAAGAGCAAGGCGGGGCAGTTCGTAAACTCCGAGTCGTGGAAATACGGATTTATAATCCGCTACCCGTCCTACGGAAAGAGCTCGACGGGGATAAAATTCGAGCCGTGGCACATACGCTACGTCGGCAAGCCCCATGCGGCGATAATATATAACGACCGTCTGACACTCGAAAAATATATCGACTCGCTCAAAAAGGGCGAGTGGTATGCGGCGGACGGATATCTCATCTCGCGGCAGGAGCTCGGCGAAAAAGTCAATATGCCGAAGAGCTACTCGTCGGCAGTCATCTCCCCGGACAACACCGGCTGCTATATAATAACGGTCAGGCAGTAAAAATTTATGCGGTACACTTCAAAAGATGTGTGCCGCAGTTTTTGCTTTTTGGGGTTGCGGAATATAAAGTGCCGGAGAGGGGACGGGTATTCCGCAAGACGGATCGCTGCGGAGACACTTTTTGCAATAAAAGTTATTCTGTGTAAATTCAACATCGATTATTTCACTGTCTGCCAAATATTTACGTCCGATTTTAATGCAAAAAAGCGAAGTGTTTAAAATTTATACACATTAGGGCAACAATGTTCAATAAAACTGTTGCATTTGCATAAAATTTATGTTATGATTCAGAAGTAAAAATTGCAGACAGGAGGTAATGCTTTGGCAAAAGGAGTAAAAACCGCTGCGGTCGGCAATCAAGCCGGCGGTAATAGCGACAATAGCGGATATATTTATCAAAACAGACGCTATGTCGGAACCAAAGAGACGGTCGCATATATTGTCTACGATATGTCGCAAAGCTTCAATATCAACACATATTCGGGCCGCTTTGTCACAAACATCCTTCAGATAAGCTTGAGATTCCAACGAATCATCGATCTTATCAACGGAATTTGGGATGTTGTCAACGACGTGCTTTTCGGCGCGATAGTTGACAAAACACGAACCAGATGGGGAAAATTCAAGCCCTATCTTGTTGCGCTGGGTATCCCCGGCACAATAGGAACCTGCCTTTTCTGGCTGCTTCCGCTGTTCTTCCACGGGAGCAGCTCGGAGAATATTCTAAAATTTATAGTGTATCTTCTGCTTGCCGTTGTGCGCGAGGGCGCGGGTACCTTCCGCGGAATAGCTCAGAACGGCATCAGAGCGACGATAACTCCGCATCCGGTTGACAGAACGCGACTGATAACTATCGCGGACTTTGTTTCGGGCGCTCTCGGAGAAAAACTGCCTGAGCAGATAATGACTGTCATGCTCGACCTCATAAGCAGAGACAAGATAAATATTTCGTATGAGAAGATGTTTGTCGGCATGGGCCTGTTCACCGCTATCGTGGCGGGCGCCGGCGCTCTGTGGTTCTTCCTTATATGTAAGGAGAGAGTCATGCAGTCGGTCGAGACGCCGAGCGTCAAGGCGAGTATCAAGTCGATAATCAACAACAAGCCGATACTCTTGATGACCCTTTCGCAGATTCTCGGAAGCTTCGCCGTCGGCGGAAGTAAGCAGGACTACTATATCGATGTTCTTAACTTCGCTTCCCTCGGTCTTATAACCGGTATCCCCGGCTCTATCATCAATCCGTTCAGCTATATGGCCGTGCCGTGGTTCAGGCGGCATTTCTCGAGCCGCTTCCTCTATATTATAGGAAACAAGATAGACGGAATTCTGCTCGTCCCCGTGTTTCTCGTCGGCTGTATCGGCGGAAAGAAGCACGGACTCTACAAAAATATCTGGGTTATGGGTATCGCAATGATGCTTTGGGAGACCATATTCATGATCTTCTACGGAGTACGCCGCATAATCCCGACGGAAATGTACAACGAAGCAATGGACTACTGCGAATGGAAAAACGGCTACAGAACCGAGGGCATGACAAGTGTTGCCCAGGGTCTTGCGTCAAAGCTTGCCAGTATTTTCAGCAGATACATTTCCAACTATATCAAACAGCTCATCGGCTACGACCTGACAAGATATGTCAGAGGCACCGCGCAGACCGACGAGACAAAGTTCGGACTGTTCGCAATGTTTACAATCGTCCCCTTCCTTACCGGTATGATCAGTATCATCCCGATGCTCTTCTATGACCTGAGCGGAAAGAAGAAGGAGAAGATGTATGAAGAACTGCTTGAGAGACGCGCTGCAATGTCCAAGGAGGCTACCTCCGGCGACCTTGAAGCCCTCGAAAGACTTGCCAAGGCTCAGATGGAGATCGGCAACATGAAGCAGGAGCTTTAATACATTCGGAAAAAACACCGCATTCCAAACGGATTGCGGTGTTTTTTGCCGTCTGCGCAAGTTGAAAAAATCATATAAAAATAGTATAATATAATCTATCTTCAGCTTACGAGGTTTTACTTATGCCCGAATATGAAAAGATAACATTTGAAAACGGCTTTCGACTGCTTCTGAGCGAGGACGGCAGGGCGAAGAGCTGCTCCATGGGCGTTTGGGTCGGGAGCGGCTCATGCTTCGAGAGCGACGGCACGCAGGGGATATCCCACTTCATCGAGCATATGGTGTTCAAGGGCAGCGCCCGATATTCCTCGGAGGATATCGCCTCGATATCCGACAGGATGGGCGGCGAGTTAAACGCCTATACCGACAAGGAGTGTACCTGCTTTTATACCCGCGTTCTCGCGTCCGACGCGCCCGAGGCGTTCGAGATGATAGCCGATATGGTGACCTCGCCCCGCCTTGACGAGGACGATTTGGAGCTTGAAAAGAGCGTCATATGCGAGGAGATAGCCATGTATGAGTCGAACCCCGCGGATCTCTGCGCGGATCTTTTCTATCTCGTGGCTTTTCCCGAGCAAAAGCTCGGCAAGAACGTTCTCGGCACTCGGGAATCCGTCAACGCGATGACTCCCGATATGCTAAGAGAGCATATGAAAAAATTTTATTCCCCCTCGTCTACGGTCGCCTGCTTCTGCGGAAGCTTCGACAGGGAGAAGATAATATCGCTCTGCAAGCGCTTCTTCGGCTTGCCCGCAAGCGCAGATGAGTTGCCGCCGCTTTCTAAGGCGGAGTTTTGCACGGGAGTGCATATCTTTGACAAAAAGACCGAGCAGAATCAGATAGCAATAGGCTTTTCGGCTCCGTCCTTAGAGTCGGACAGCCGCTTTGCCTGCCAGCTGATAGCCTCAATGCTCGGCGGCTCGGCGTCATCGCGGCTCTTTCGCCGCCTGCGCGAAGAGCAGGGGCTTGTCTATTCGGTCGATGCCGGTGCGATGTCGTTTTTGAGCGCGGGCGTGTTCGCCGTTACCATGGGCGTATCGCGCGAGTCGGAGAAAAAAGCGGTTTTGGCGGCGGCGGAGGTTCTGCGCGAGTTTCCCGACACGGTGACGGAAAATGAGCTTGACCTTGCGCGCAGCCACTATCTATCGGGGCTCATTATGTCCCTTGAGTCGAATTCCGTCCGCGCGTCGCGCTACGGCACGGGCGAGCTACTGCTCGGCGGCGCGATAAGCGAAAAAGAGCTTGAAGAAAAAATAAGAAACGTCGGCATAGACGAAATACGCACCCTTGCGCGCTCGTTCTCGTCCCTCTCCGACGCCTGTATCTGCGCGGTCGGCAAAACGGCGGGGACGAAGTTTTATAATAAGGTTGTCAGCGCAGGAAAATAATGATATAATTTAGTATAATTCATTTGTGAGAGGCAAACTGTAATGAAGGGAATAAAGGATGCACACAGAATAGTCGTGAAGGTCGGAACCTCCACGCTTACATACGATACCGGAAAAGTCAATCTCAGGCGCATGGATAAGCTTGCGCAGGTTATATCCGATTTGAGAAACTCCGGCACGGAGGTCGCGCTCGTCACCTCGGCGGCGATAGCAGTCGGAGTCGGCAAGCTCGGACTTTCCGAAAGACCGGGCGATATCCCGAGCCGCCAGGCGGTCGCAACCGTCGGCCAGTGCGAGCTGATGTTTATGTACGACAAGCTCTTCTCGGAATACGGCAACACGATAGGTCAGCTGCTCATAACCCGCAGCGACTTTGAAAACGGGGAGCGCAGGGCAAATCTCTCGAACTCCTTTGAGAAGCTCTTCGAGTTCGGCGCTATCCCGGTCATCAACGAAAACGACAGTATCGCCGTCGAAGAAATAGTTTTCGGCGACAACGATACCCTGTCTGCCATGGTCGCAAAGCTTGTCAACGCTGACGCGCTGATAATTCTCAGCGACATTGACGGCCTCTATTCCGGCAACCCGCGCGAGGACGAGAGCGCGTATCTCATCCCCATTGTCGAGGAGATAACCGACGAGCTCATGTCGATAGCCGGAACAAAGGGCAGCACCCGCGGAACGGGCGGAATGGTGACGAAGCTCCACGCCGCGCAGATAGCTATGGACGCGGGAATAGACACCGTGGTTATGAACGGCGCGCAGCCCGAGGATATATACAGGCTGCTCGACGGCAGGCAGATAGGAACCTATTTCAAGGCGAAAGCTTAACGGAAGGAGCGCACACAATGGGCGCAGGAACTGTTTTATCAATAGCCCAAGGCGCAAAGACGGCTCAGAGGGAGCTCGCCCGCGCCGGAGGAGCAAAGCGCGAAGAAGCGTTAAAGGCTATTTCGGCCGCGCTGCGCGAAAATGCGCAGAGCATATTGGAGGCGAACCGCGCCGACATAGCGGCGGCGCGCGAAAAACGCGTTGGCCCGGCCCGCAGAATGAGTCGATGATCGACCGCCTGACCCTCTCGACGGAGCGCATAGAGGGCATGGCAAAGGGTGTTGACGACGTTGCGGCGATGCCAGACCCCTTGGGCAGAGTGCTCTCGGGCGCCACAAGACCCAACGGGCTGAGAATAGAAAAAGTCACGGTGCCGCTCGGCGTTATCGGCATAATATACGAGGCCAGACCCAACGTCACCTCGGATGCTGCGGCTCTCTGTCTCAAGGCTGGCAATGCGGTCATTCTGCGCGGCGGCAAAGAGGCGATAAACTCAAACAAGGCAGTCGCAAATATCATGCGCTCTGCGATAGAGAAAGCGGGCATACCCGCAAATTCCGTGAATCTTATCGAGGATACCTCGCGTGAGAGCGCGAACGAGCTGATGAAGATGAACGGTCTTGTCGATGTGCTCATTCCGCGCGGCGGAGCGGGACTTATCAGAAGCGTAGTCGAGAACTCGACAGTCCCGGTTATTGAAACCGGCTCCGGCAACTGCCACATATATATCGACGAATTTGCCAATATAGATATGGCGGCGGAGATAGTTTTCAACGCCAAGACCTCGCGCCCGTCTGTCTGCAACGCCTGCGAGAGCGTGCTTATCCACAAGGCGGCAGCCGAGGAGGCTATAGTCGCCGTGGCCGGCAGGCTCAAAGAGAAGAATGTCGAGATTTTCGGCGACGAGGTAGTTTGCTCCGTCCTCGATTTTGCAAAGCCAGCAACGGAAGATGACTGGGGAAAAGAATACCTCGACTATAAAATAAGCATAAAAACGGTAGATAATATCGATGAGGCGATAGCTCATATCGCAAAATACAGCACAGGCCACAGCGAGAGCATTGTCACCGATGACTACCTCAATGCGCAGAAGTTCTTAAACGAAGTCGATTCGGCGGCGGTCTATGTCAATGCGTCGACCCGCTTCACCGACGGCGGCGAGTTCGGCTTCGGCGCGGAAATCGGCATATCCACCCAGAAGCTCCACGCGAGAGGGCCGCTGGGACTGAATAATCTGACGAGCGAAAAGTATATTGTCTACGGCTCGGGTCAGATACGCTGAAGGAGGAATTAAATCCATGAGCACCAACACAGCTGCAAAAGAAAAGAAAAAATGGGCGTTTCCGCTCGGCGTAGTGACAGTTATCCTCGCCGTTATCGGCCTTGTTACGGTAATTGTTTTCGCCGTGCGCGGGATAGGCAGCCTTACGGACAACAGCGACAAGTTCGAGAAATACGAGCAGTTTCTCGCACCCGTCATAATGAACGACCCCGACCCGTTTGACGATGTCAGCGGCGCGAAGATGAGCCAGCTGATAGACGCATCTATCTGGTCGCTGATGAAGAGCAACATTGATATAGATCAGTTCGAGTATGCCGAGGGCGACGTCTCCGGTGTTATAGTTCCGCAGAAGGATGTCGAAAAGCAGTTCGCAAAGCTCTTCGGCACGGATGTCAAGCCCGTCCACTGCACGGTTGACGGCGGAACCTATACCTTCACCTACGACGAAGCGAAGCAGGCCTATATCGTCCCGCTTACAGGTGTTATGCCGACTTTCATTCCGCGCGTTTTGTCGCAGCAGAAGAAGGGCGATTCAATAATCCTGACAGTCGCCTGCATAAGCGGCGACGGCTGGGAGCAGGATGCCAGGGGCAACTATGTCGAGCCCGCGCCGAGCAAGTATCTCAAGGTGACTCTGCGTGTCAGCGATGACGGATATTTTATCAGCGCCATGCAGAATACCGACGCGCCCGAGACGGCTTCGACTACCGCGCCCAAGACTACCGCACCCGAGACAACTCTCCCCGAGGAGACTCAGGCGGAGACTTCCTCGGAGGCTCCTTCCGAGACCGAGAGCGAGAGCGCGACGGAGGGATAATATATATTATGTATATCCACGCACCGTGTTTTGACCTCGACGAGCTCGCCCGCGACAATCTGCATATACACACCGCTTTTTCGCGCTGCGCAAAGCCGGAGATGACCGTGGAAAATATTTTCGCCGAGGCTGCGCGCATAGGCTACAGAACAATAGCCCTGACCGACCACTACAACGATGATATCGACGACGCAGAAGCTCTGCGCAGACTGGAGACACTCAGGGAGCAGGGCAAAAAAATCGGCGAGCCGTGCAAGGTGCTCTACGGTATGGAGCTCTCGGGCTACGGCATAGGCAAGACCCTTGAGGGCGATGCCTTCAGAAGTGCGCTTGATTACAAGCTCTATTCCTGCAATCACTATCACCTTGATTTTTGGGAGCAGGCGAAAGAAAGGACTCCCCGCGGCTATGCTCGGCACGCGCTTGAGAATGTCACCTCGCTCATAAAAAGCGGCAAGGCCGACTGCATAGCGCATCCGCTGACCGCCGGCTATGTCCGCGCTCTTGAGGACAAAACGCTTGCGAGCAGGGCAATAACCGACAACGAGCTGGGCGATATAATGGCTCTTGCAAAAGAGCACGAGGTCGCATGGGAGCTCAATATCGGCAATATCTACGGCGACCCGGAGTTCAGTCGCAGAATGTGGAATATCGGCAGAGAAACGGGCTCGTGCTTCAACATGGGCGCGGACGCGCATCTGATAAAAAATATCGACTTTGCGCCGCATATGCGCGATATGAAAAAGATACTCGGAATAAAACGGTAAGCATGGCCGCTCATAAAAAGCGGAATCCGAAATGCAATAAAAACCCGCTCGCATTTATTTGCGGGCGGGTTTTCGCCGTTTTAAGAGCATTTTATAAATTTTCATCTGCGGAAAATTGCAGAACGCGGCTTATCGGGATTGAATTTACGGGACGAATGGTTTATAATGGTGTGACTTGACGGCTGATTTGAAAGACGGAGAATATTATGTCGAAGATTGTCAATGAAGTAAGAATAAAGAATCCGGTCATAGTCAAAATCCGGGAGCTTTTGGAGCACCGCGCATTTTGGCTGTACCTTTTAACGGACGAGGCCGAGAAAAGAGGACGTGCCCCCAAGGACTTCGCATCGGCGGCCGTAACGCGCTGCGGAATCTCTCAGGGTACGGAGCTGCTTTGACGCAAGACTTGAGCTGCCCAAGGCCATTGCCAAGGGCGACGATATCTGTGCGTTGAGATATATAAAAAATGATGGAGACAGGTGAAAAAATGAAAAAAGTAAACACGTCGTTAATCGTAAGGCTGTGCCTTCCGCAATTTGCGGTGGGACTCTTTACAACAATGCTCAATAACTATCTTATTTATTTTTATCAGCCGTCCAAGGAGTCGGGAATCCCGAATCTTATCCCCCAGGGAAGAATCATTCTGGGAGTTCTCACGGTTATAGGCCTGATAAAAGCCGTCGGACATATTATAGACGCCGTCACAGACCCCCTTATAGCGGCGAGCTCCGACAAGAGCAAGAACAAAAACGGCAGAAGAATACCCATGATGCAGAAGGCGGCTATCCCGTTCGGCCTCTGCGCTCTGCTGATGTTCTTCGTGCCGATGAATTCCGTAAGTATGCTCAACGCAGTTTGGATCGCCGCGTTCATGTGGGGCTATTACTTCTTCTTCACTCTCTACATGATTCCGCACAACGCGCTCATCCCCGAGCTGATTCAAGACGGTCCGCTGAGAGTTAACGCATATACAATAAGCTCGTTTTTCTTCGTCACCGGAAGCGCGCTGGGCTATGTCAGCCCGCTTATCGTCAGCATGTTCAAGGGAGCGGGGCTGTCCACTCTCAATTCGTGGAGAATAACCTTTGCTTTCTATACGGTTATAGGCATAATCCTGCTGATGATTCCGGCGTTTACAATAAAAGAAAAGGACTATGTCCGCTCGGTGATTCCCACCGTTTCTTTGGGCGAGTCGCTCAAACACGCTTTTTCGAACAAGCATTTCAGAACAGTTACTTTGGGTCAGCTGCTTGAGAACACGGGTATGGCGTTCTTCCAGGCGTGCATTATGTACTATGTCACCTCCCTCATGGGACTTGCGGAGACTTATTCCGTGCTGATACTCGCCATTTCCATTGCGGGCTCGCTGCTCATGTATCCTATGGTAAACAAGTTCGCGAAAAAAAGAGGCAAAAAGCTTCCCGTTATTTTGGGCTGCCTCGTGTTCTCCGTTGCCGAAATCGTGATCTGCTTCAGCGATAAGATTCCGGGCAACAAGCTCGCCCTGGCCTGCGTGTTCGCGCTGTTTGTGTCGTTCCCGTTTGCCGTGCTCAACGTGCTCCCCGGCGCGATGATGGCGGATATCATCCAGTATGACACCGTGACCTCCGGCGTAAACCAGGAGGGAATTTTCGGCGCGGCAAAGAGCTTTATCGTAAAAATGGGCAACTCCCTTGCGATAATGATAGTACCCTCGCTCGTAGTCACGGGCGCCGTGGCGGGAGAAAACGTCGGCGTGCTCGGACTCAAGCTTACCGCGGTAGTCGGCGGCGCGTTCTGCCTTCTCGCCATCTTGGTTTTCCTGCGCTATAAAGAAAAGGATGTCCTCACCACGATAGAAAAGGCAACAAAAGATAAAAAGGAGAATAGCTGAGGCGGTCGGTATGAATATTTCAGCGGAAGAGAGAGCCCTGTATTACGGGGAGCGTCTTGCCGAAGTGATAAGATGCAAGACGGTATCGAAAAAAGACGGATTCGAAGAGGCTGAGTTTTTGAAGCTCAGAGAGGTTATCAAAAAGCTGTTTCCGTTAATGACGGAGAAGGCGGAGCTGAAGATACTCGGAGACGACGCTTATCTATATAAAATAAAGGGCAGGGACGAGAGCCGAAACGTAATGGTCATGTCTCACCACGATGTGGTCGACGCCACGGGAGATTGGCAGGAGGAGCCCTTCGCCGGAGTTATCAGGGACGGCAAGCTCTGGGGCAGAGGAACAGTCGACACAAAGACGCCCCTGTTCGCCGAGTTCTCGGCAATAGAGGAGCTGCTCGGGGAGGGCTTTGAGTTCCCCGTCAACACATATCTGTTTTCCTCCCACAACGAGGAATACGGCGGAGACGGCGCACTCCTCGCACTCGATTACTTCAACGAGAACAACATAAAGTTCGAGTGGATAATGGACGAGGGCGGCGCGATAATAGATCCGCCCATGGCGGGAATAAGCAAGCGATGCGCCATGATGGCAGTCCACGAAAAGGGAAGATGCACGGCTCAGCTCACGGCAAGCAGCAAGCCCGGTCACGCGGGTCTCGAGGGCGGGCACAAGACGCCCGTTATGCGAATGGTCGCGTTTATGGCCGAGACAGACGAGAACCCGCCGTTTATCAGGCGGCTTCACCCCGAGGTGAGGGGGATGTTCGAGGCTCTCGCCCCGCATATGTCGTTCCCCATGAAATTCGTGTTCTCAAATCTGTGGTTGTTCTCCGGACTTTTGATAAAGCTCATGCCCAAGCTCAACGCCGCGGCGGGAGAGATGCTCGGAACGGGCTGCACCTTTAAAAAGTTATCGACCGACGAGGACGGAAGCTGCAGGGGTGAGGCGTTCCTGCGCTGCATCAACGATGCGGACTTTTCGAAGGATCTGGACGCGATGAGAGAGGTCGCCGAAAAATACGGCGTTGAAATCACGATAAAAGACTCCGACAACGAGTATTACAAGCCCTCATCACTTGACAGCGACGGGTATAAATACATAAAGAAAACCGTCGAAAAGGTGATTCCGTATGCTGTGGCAGCGCCCTTTATCCTGCCGGCGGGAACCGACGCGAGAAGATTTGCCGACCTCTCCGACGCGGTAATAAGATTCGCCCCCATTGATATAGACAAGCAGCAGTATGCGTCCGTACACGGGGAAAACGAAAACATAAGCATAGACAAAATCCCTCAGGCGGTAGATTTCTACAAGGAGCTTATAAGAAACTATAAGTAAAAACGCAAGGGGAAATATTCGGTAACTGCAAAAGCGAAGCGGAAACTCAGCTTCGCTTTTTGATTTTACGGCACAAAAACAAAAATCCCGCCCGAGAGGGGCACTCCGTAAGAAAGTGCGCCTCAGTTATATTCGCCCGACGGAGAGTTGTATTGTCCTTCGGACAGTGGTATTATGCTTCGCATAGTTATA
>OGRD01001132.1_pt1 | contig 11142 bp, 7 predicted proteins | sample 1553441 | NCBI WGS metagenome assembly OGRD01 (sample SAMEA2580106, study PRJEB22360) | human gut metagenome | biome: human gut; feature: human-associated habitat; material: faeces | place: Denmark | collected 2008/2010
GCTAGCCACATCCTATGCGCTTGCCACGGCTATCAAGAAAATCAACGATTATGATATTATCATCGGTGGTCGCCAAGCGATCGACGGCGATACGGCACAGGTAGGTCCGCAAGTCGCCGAGAAACTGGGACTGACCCAGATCACGTATGCCGAGGAAATCCTGAACGTAGATAAAGAGGCCGGACGTATCACCGTAAAACGTCATATCGACGGGGGTGTCGAGACCGTGGAAGGTCCGCTTCCGATCGTAATCACCGTGAATGGTTCCGCCGCTCCCTGCCGTCCTCGTAATGCGAAGTTGGTACAGAAGTACAAATACGCCATGGGTAAACAGGAACGGAACACGCAACCCGCCTGTCACCAAGATGGAGAACCGACCGTTCGCTACCCGGAATTGTACGAGACCCGCCCGTATCTGGATATCCAGGAATGGAGCGTAGCCGACGTGAATGGAGACTTGGTTCAATGCGGCCTTAGCGGTTCGCCGACAAAGGTAAAAGCGATCCAGAACATCGTCTTCCAAGCCAAGGAAAGCAAGACGATCTCCGGTTCCGACCAAGAAGTAGAGGATTTGATTGTCGAACTGTTAGCTAACCACACCATCGGATAAGATTATGAACAACGTATTTGTATATTGTGAGACAGAAGGCACGAGCGTTGCCGATGTAAGTCTTGAGCTTCTGACCAAAGGTCGTAAGCTAGCCAATCAATTAGGCTGCCAACTGGAAGCGATTGTTGCCGGCTCCGGCCTTGAGGGTGTAGAGAAACAAGTATTGCCTTTTGGCGTCGACAAGGTTCATGTGTTCGACGCTCCGGGTTTATTCCCTTATACATCACTTCCTCATTCTTCCATCTTGATTAATTTGTTCAAGGAGGAGAAACCGCAGATCTGCTTAATGGGCGCTACGGTGATCGGTCGCGACTTGGGTCCTCGTGTATCCTCGGCCTTGACAAGCGGCTTGACGGCCGATTGTACCTCTTTGGAGATCGGCCCGCACGAGGATAAAAAAGCGGGTATTACCTATGAGAACTTATTATATCAGATCCGTCCGGCGTTCGGTGGTAACATCGTAGCCACGATCATCAACCCGGAACACCGCCCGCAAATGGCGACCGTTCGTGAGGGCGTGATGAAAAAAGAAGTCCTTGACGAGAACTATAAAGGTGAAGTGATCCGCCACGACGTAGCGAAGTATGTCCCCGAGACAGACTATGTGGTGAAGGTGATCGACCGTCATGTAGAGAAAGCGAAGCACAACCTGAAAGGCGCTCCGATCGTAGTGGCCGGAGGTTATGGCGTAGGCTCCAAGGAGAACTTTAATTTATTGTTCGATTTGGCGAAAGAGCTTCACGCCGAGGTAGGCGCCAGCCGTGCGGCTGTCGATGCCGGTTTCTGCGACCACGACCGTCAGATCGGTCAGACCGGTGTCACGGTGCGTCCGAAATTGTATATCGCTTGCGGTATCTCCGGGCAGATCCAGCACATCGCCGGCATGCAAGACGCCGGTATCATCATTTCGATCAATAATGATGAGAACGCCCCGATCAATACGATCGCCGATTACGTAATCAATGGTACGGTAGAAGAGGTGATTCCTAAGATGATTAAGTATTACAAAAAGAACAGTAAGTAAAGATGGCTAATTATTATACAGACATACCGGAACTCAAGTATCACTTGAACAATCCGATGATGGAACGTATTTGCGAGCTGAAGGAACGCGAGTACAGAGACAAGGAAGAGTTCGACTATGCGCCACAAGATTATGCCGACGCGATAGACTCGTACGATAAGGTGCTGGAGATTACCGGAGAGATCACCGGAGAGATCATCGCCCCTAACGCAGAAGGCGTAGATGCCGAAGGTCCTCACTGCGCGAATGGCCGTGTGGAATATGCTTCCGGCACGAAGCAAAACCTCGACGCGATGGTAAAAGCCGGTTTGAACGGTATGACGATGCCTCGCCGTTTCGGTGGCTTGAACTTCCCGATCACGCCGTACACCATGTGCGCGGAGATCGTAGCGGCGGCTGACGCAGGCTTCGGTAATATCTGGTCATTACAGGATTGTATCGAAACCTTATATGAGTTCGGCAACGAGGATCAGCACAGCCGTTTCATCCCACGTATCTGCGCAGGAGAAACCATGTCTATGGACCTGACCGAGCCGGACGCTGGCTCCGACCTGCAATCCGTGATGCTAAAGGCTACCTTCGACGAGAAAGAGAATTGCTGGCGGTTGAACGGCGTAAAACGATTCATCACGAATGGCGACGCGGATCTTCACCTCGTATTGGCCCGTTCCGAGGAAGGTACCAAGGATGGACGTGGTTTGTCCATGTTTATCTACGACAAACAGGAAGGGGGCGTAAACGTACGCCGTATCGAGAATAAATTGGGAATCCACGGCTCTCCTACTTGCGAATTAGTTTACAAGAACGCGAAAGCTGAGCTTTGTGGCGATCGCAAACTGGGCTTGATCAAATACGTGATGGCCTTGATGAACGGCGCGCGCCTAGGTATCGCCGCACAATCGGTAGGCCTCAGCCAAGCCGCTTACAACGAAGGATTGGCCTACGCCAAAGACCGCAAGCAGTTCGGTAAGGCAATCATCGACTTCCCCGCTGTTTACGACATGCTCGCCATCATGAAAGCGAAGCTGGATGCCGGACGTGCGTTGTTATACCAAACCGCTCGTTACGTGGATATTTACAAGGCACTGGACGACATCGCCCGTGAGCGCAAACTGACTCCGGAAGAGCGTAAGGAACAGAAGCAATACGCCAAATTGGCGGATTCTTTCACCCCGTTGGCAAAAGGTATGAATTCCGAATACGCCAACCAGAATGCCTATGATTGCATCCAAATACACGGAGGTTCCGGTTTTATGATGGAGTATGCTTGCCAACGTATCTACCGCGATGCCCGTATCACCTCCATCTATGAAGGCACGACGCAATTGCAGACCGTAGCGGCCATACGTTACGTGACAAACGGGTCTTACCTAGCTACCATCCGTGAATTCGAGGCGATCCCTTGCTCTGCCGAGATGGAACCGCTGAAGGCTCGTTTAGTAGAGATGGCTAATAAGTTCGAGGCTAGCATGGCGAAAGTAAAAGAGTCTCAAGATCAGGAATTACTCGATTTCGTGGCTCGCCGCTTGATGGAGATGGCCGCTGATATCATCATGGCTCATCTATTGATCCAAGATGCGACGAAAGCGCCGGAGCTGTTCGCTAAGTCCGCGGTTGTTTACACCAATTACGTAGAGGCTGAGATTGAGAAACATCAGGGTTATATCGGACGATTCAACCCAGAAGAATTGATCTCATACAGACAACGATAAACAACTATCATTCTACATAACAAAGAAGGCGAGACTTGATTATCAACCAGATAGAAGCCTCGCTTTCTTTATTTATTACAATGGGCATTATAAGCTCCTTATACTGGGCATTATAAGCCGCTTACGATGGGCATTGTCAGTTGCTTATAATGGGCATTGTAATTTTCCTATATCGCCAAAGTATCCATTGCATACCACCTCGCAAGGAGAGATATCCAAGGAAAGCCATCCATAACGCATGATTTCCCATCGATCGATAAAACAGGTAATAAATAATAAAGAAAGTAGCCGAGGCCACAAGCATCGAGTAAAGCATCTGGCGTGTAGCCGTGGCCCCGATAAAGATACCGTCCCAAAGGAAAGCGGAGAATCCACATAAAGGGATCGCCAATACCCAATAGAAATAATCCCCGGAAGCCTCAATGACCGAGGTATCGTTCGTCAACAGTCCCAGAAAATCCCTCCCCAAAAACGCATAAAGAATCGTGAATGATAAAGAGAGGCCGATTCCCCATAGAAACAATAAACGAATGCATCTACGTAACCCCACATCGTTTTTAGCCCCAATAAACCGGCCGGCTAATGCCTCTCCCGCATAAGCGAAACCATCCATTATATAAGAGAACAAGGTAAACAACTGCATCAACAAGGTATTTACGGCCAATATCACATCCCCTTGTCTCGCACCTGTAGAAGTAAAGAAGGTAGTAACAGCGACCAAACACAAGGTCCGGAAAAATATATCACTATTGACCGAGAAGAAGCGACGCATCTCCTCCCCACCCCAAAGACCATTCCAATCGATATACGCTTTCAGACGCCCATAATATTTCAACCAAAGAGCAAACGCCATGAAGAGGCCCGCATATTGGGCGATCAGTGTTCCCAACGCTACGCCTTCCACCTTCATACCCAGCACAAACACGAAACATAGGCTGGCCGCAATATTCACGATATTTTGCGTGATAGCGATAAACATCGGAAAACGAGAATTCTGCATACCGATGAACCAACCGGCAAAGCCATATAAACCCAATATGGCCGGCGCTCCCCAGATACAGATATTAAAATAGAGAGAGGCCCATCGCTTCACCTCCTCCGTTGCGTCGATCAAAACAAACGCACCCCTCAGGATCGGGGATTGAAGGATCCAAAGCCCGAGAGAGATCAAAAGCCCTACCCCGACAGCCCGCAGCAAGGTCCGGACTACCTCCGTCAAGTCCCGTTTCCCATAGGCTTGGGCGGTCATCCCACTTGTCCCCATCCGGAGAAAGCCGAATATCCAATAGATCATGTTAAACAGCATCCCGCCCACGGCGATCGCCCCAATGTACGACGCCGATCCCAGATGCCCTACGATCGCCACATCCACCAGGCCCAACAAAGGCACGGTTATATTGGAGACGATAGAAGGTATGGCCAGCTGAAGTATTTTCCGATTCATATCCTATCCTAAATTTATCCTACGCAAGAAATTATAAACGTCACTTGATAACCCGGCACAGAGCGCTGCGCCAAACAAAGATCCCCGCCTTGCCGCACCATCATCTGCCGGGAAAGCGACAAGCCGATACCGGAACCCGTCCTTTTAGTCGTGAAGAAAGGAATAAAAATCTCCCGTTCGATAGCCACCGGAATAGGCGCACCATTGTTGCTGACCCACAACCCCTTCTTCCAACACACATCCACGGTCGTAGCCCCTGCCTCGCAAGCATTCCGGATCAGGTTAATCAGCACTTGCCGCAACATATTCTGATCCGTACGCATCATAGCAGACAAAGGAATGGAAAGATGCCACTCTAAATCGGGATAAAGAGCCCGGATCCCTTCCATAAAATCATTCAAATAGACCTTTCCGATAACAGGTTCTTGCAGTTCCGCCAGTTTCCGGTAACTGTCCACGAACAGGGCAAGTCCCCGGCTGGTATCGTGAATGGCACGGATCCCCTCCTCGTAAACCGTTCCGGCAATCGCGGGATGCTCCAGATAGGCCTGACTGATACTGGCGATAGGCGTAGTGGCATTCATGATCTCATGCGTAAGCACACGGGTCAGCCGTTGCCACGATTCCACCTCATTGCGGGCAAGCAACCGCCCGATGTCCCTACCCGTCTCGTTAAGGGCCTCTTGCAACGCCCGCTCCCCGAAGAACAGGCCTTTCACAGGAAGACGAAACGTAAATTCTTGGTTACGAATCGCCTCACGCATCAGATGCGCCCGTATCAGTCAAAATCCCTGAGGGCGGAACACCCAACCGATAAAGAGAACGACAACGACTCCCAAAGTGCCTATCAACATCATAGCTTTTTTATTTTAGCATACAACGTCTGCCGGGTAATTCCCAACAATTCGGCGGCCCGGCTGATATTGCCGTGGCAACGCTCCACTACCTTGCTCACATGTTCCGCCTCGACCTGTTCCAATGGTACCACTTTACGCCCGGCATCAATCGCATCTTTCAAGATGCGGATCAGCTCTAGGTTATCCCACGGCTTGGCAACAAAGTCCGCCGCCCCCATCTTCAAACCACGCCCCGCCAACTTGATATCAGCGTATGCCGTCACCAGTACCACCGGGATAGCCGGATGCTTCTTGTGGATCGCCCGAAGCCAAAGCAAGCCGTCTTGTCCGGAGTTTCCCCCTTGCGTGAAGTTCATGTCGAGCAGAATCCCGTCCACCACCTCTTGTGCCAATACCGTAAGAAGCATGTCGGGAGAAGCGAGTGTCAATACCCTGTCAAACTCACCGGCCAAGCAGATCTTGACCGCCGTAAGAATCGCCGGATTGTCATCTACCACCACTATTGTCCCGTAATTTGCCATATCCGATTCGTTTGTTTTCCTTTATCTCTTTTATCGGGGATAAAGGTACGGAAAAAGGCTGTATGAATATCATACAAGCAGGTGTATGATTTTCATACAAACTACCGCGACCGGGCATCCAAGCCCTTGCCAGATACCAGCCACTCTATACCTTTGTAGCAAAAACAAGCAAAATATGAAATCGTACTTTACCTTTCTCGGCCGTAACAAACTCTACACAGCTATCCAGTTCTGTGGATTGGCTACCGCGCTGGGAGTTGTCATCCTTCTGGCCTCGTATGCCGACACCGAATTTAATATCGGTAACAATCAATCGTACTCTCACCAATTGTATGCCGTCGGCTATGGAGATGAGATCGGTATGACAACCGGGACTGCCCCAGAATTATTCCCTTCCATTCCGGAAATAAAAGAGTGGACACGCCTGATCCATATTGAAGCGGCCAACCTGATGGTAGACAACCAATATTACCAAGTAAACGGCATCGCGGCAGATCCTAATTTTTTCCAGATGCTCAACTATACGCTCATTGGATGCGACCGCAACAAAGCACTGATCGGGACAGACGAGGTCATCCTCTCCGAGCCATTCGCCCACAAAGTATTCGGGAATGAAAATCCGATCGGCCGTACCGTGATGTACTTGAACCAGACACCGCTACGGGTCATTGGGGTTCTCCCGGCTTTCAGCTCGACAGAGCTGTTGAAACCGATAGACATCTTGATTCCTTTCAAACTGGCAGAAAAGGATTATGCATGGATGGACAGTTATGGTTCAACGCAAATACTCATTACGTTGGAAGAAGGGGTAACTCCCGATGTTGTTACCCGTAAACTACTCGATAAGTATAAAGGCTATTGGGAATACTGGAAAGAAGACAACAGCACGAACAGGCTTTTTTGGGGTTCTTCGGTGACACGCATGGACGAGATTTATTTCTCTCCCCTGAACCAATACGGCCCTTTCCGTAAAGGGACACGGAAACAGGTACAAATCTTGTTCTCGTTAGCATTCGTGTTGCTCCTCTCGGCTATCTTCAATTACATCAACCTCACGGTTGCGCAAGCAGGAAAAAGGGCGAAAGAGATGGCAACACGAAGGCTTATGGGAGAATCACAGATGGGCATTATGCATCGCTATATCCGCGAGTCCTTTGTATTCACATTTGGATGTTTTGCTCTTGGTTGTGTTCTCGCATACTGCCTAAAACCATTAATGAATGAGCTGCTCACTACTGACATACAACTTCAAGTTGACTGTACTTCAGCCATTCTTGCCTTTATGCTCATCTGTATTATTTCGTTGATTTCAGGAACTCTTCCTGCATTGATTTCCTCACGATTCAAACCAATCGATGTAGTTAAGGGCAGTTTCCGCTTCCGTAACAAGATGGTGTTTAGTAGAGTATTCATCGTGTGTCAGAACGTTATAAGCACAGTGCTGATAGCGGTCGCCTTGACCATGGCCATCCAGATGCGGCATCTTGTCAATCTTCCTTGCGGATACAACAACGAAAACCTGATTGAATTGTATACGTACACTTTAGGATTCCCAGATATGGATGCACCAAACGAACTCGCCAAACGTCTGAGAAGTCTTCCCTGTGTTGAAGAAGTCGGCAGGTATATACACAATCCTTTTAATTGTTCCCATAACGGCCTCGAAGAAAATGAAAAGACGTCATGGATATCCTTGTCCTCTCTTGATTCAACAAGTTTCAAGTTATTAGGATTCAAAGTCGTTGAACAATATTCTGCTCCGCTTAATGGAACTTGTTGGTTCACAGAAGATGCAAAAAAGCGTTATGGCATTACTGAACAGAATAGGGATTTAGGATGCATGAGTGAAGGTGTACCAGAATACCAATGTTGCGGTATCATCGCTGATTACCGATCAAGAGATGCGCTAACCACACCGGTGGATGATTCTCATAATGTGGTGATGATCAAAAATGATCTATGTGCAGGATTGCTAATCAAGGTAACGGGCGATAGGAAGAAGGCCGCTGATGCGGTGGCTGACGTTTGGCGCAAGGTGGCGAAGGAATACCTGGGTGTTCCAAAGGAACCACAGATGAATTACCTTGATGACCAACTCAACAATGCCCTCACAGGAGAACGCAACACGATGACACTTGTCTGCATCTTTACGGGATTGTCTGTCCTTATCTCCGCTCTTGGGCTCTTCGCCATGTCCATCTATTACGCCGAGCAACAAAAGAAGTCAATTGCCTTGCACAAGATAGCTGGAGCAGAGACACATCAAGCTGTACTCAAACTGTCTCGCCCATTCGTGGTTGCCTCGCTCATAGCCATAGTGATTGCAACTCCAATAAGCATAAAGTTGATGCAGCACTATCTTGAAGGTTTTTATAACAGAATACCGTTCCCATGGTGGGTGCTGATTGCCGCCGCGATGATTTCTCTTGCGATAAGCGTATTCAGCATTCTGAGTCAAATTCTCAAAACAGCTTGTGCAAATCCTATAGACAGTATCAAGACCGAATAATTATAAAATTCAAGAATATGATTAAGTTAGAAAACATTCAGAAAGTATTCCGCACAGAGAATGTGGAGACAACAGCATTGAATGGCGTAAGCCTGGAAGTGAAGGAAGGTGAGTTCGTGGCTATCATGGGCCCTTCGGGTTGTGGCAAGTCAACACTCCTGAACATCCTTGGTTTGCTCGACAATCCCGATAGTGGCAACTACTACCTCGCTGGCGAGGAGGTGGGACACCTCAAAGAGAAGGATCGTACCAAGTATCGCAAGGGACGCATCGGCTTCGTGTTCCAGAGTTTCAACCTCATCGACGAACTGACCGTGGAGGAGAACATCGAACTGCAGCTCAAGTACCTCAAGGTGCAAAAGGCAGAGCGCAAGCAGCGAGTGCTGGAAATCCTTCGTAAGGTCAACCTCTCTCAGCGTGCTACCCACTATCCTCAGCAACTCTCTGGTGGTCAACAGCAGCGTGTAGCCATTGCCCGTGCCGTGGTGGGCAAACCAAAACTGATCCTTGCCGATGAGCCAACAGGTAACCTCGATTCAAAGAATGGTCTCGAAATCATGGAACTGCTCTCGCAACTCAATGCCGAAGGCACAACAATCGTGATGGTAACCCACAGCCAGCACGATGCCGCCTACGCCAATCGCACCATCAATGTCTTCGATGGTGAGGTGGTGGAGAATACCATATTATAAAAAGTATGTTTTGAAGATAATTACGCAAAACAGTAATAGCCATCTGCTCCAAAACACAAGCAATGCTCATCATTATGCTAATGACCGATATGGGATAAAAGCCAACACACAAGAAAAGCCGTATCAAAACTCAACGAGGAAGAGCTGATACGGCTATTTTGTTTACGGTGGTTTCTATAATATGCTCCACCTTACCATAAAGGATTATGGATAACTATCCTTTACGGGCATAATTAGCGATTACAGACGCTCGTGAGCCTGGCGTGCTATCACGTCGAGCTGCTGCTCACGGGTGAGGTCGATGAACTTCACGGCATAACCGCTCACGCGGATGGTGAAGTTGGCATACTCAGGCTTCTCCGGATGCTCCATGGCGTCCTTGAGCTTGTCTACGCCGAAGACGTTTACATTCAGGTGGTGGGCACCCTGTGAGAAATATCCGTCCATGACATTTACCAGCGTAGCGGCACGCTCGTCATCATCATGTCCAAGAGCATCGGGACTGATGGTCTGGGTATTAGAGATACCGTCGAGGGCATACTCGTAAGGCAGCTTGGCTACAGAGTTGAGTGATGCCAGCAGGCCGTTGCGCTCTGCTCCGTATGACGGGTTTGCACCCGGAGCAAGAGGAGTTCCGGCCTTACGTCCGTCGGGCATGTTTGAAGTGTACTTGCCGTATACAACGTTCGACGTAATGGTAAGAATACTTGTCGTAGGCTCAGAGTTGCGGTATGTATGGTATTTCCTGATCATCGACATGAATGTCTTGAGCAGCCATACGGCAATCTTGTCTGCACGCTCGTCGTCGTTGCCATAGCGTGGGAAGTCGCCCTCTGTCTTGAACTCAAGTGGGAAGCCGGTCTCGTCGCGTATGATGTTTACCTTGGCATACTTGATGGCGCAGATAGAGTCAACAACATGGCTGAAGCCTGCGATGCCGGTAGCGAAGGTACGGCGCACGTTTGTATCGATGAGAGCCATCTCGGCAGCCTCGTAGAAATACTTGTCGTGCATGTAGTGGATGAGGTTCAGGGTCTTCACATATACGCTTGCCAGCCAGTCCATCATATCCATGAAGCGCGGCAGGAACTCCTCGTATGTCAGCACGTCGCCTTCTATTGGACGGTATGCCGGTCCACACTGCTCACGGGTCTTGGAGTCTACACCACCGCTGATGGCATAGGTAAGACACTTGGCAAGGTTTGCCCTGGCTCCGAAGAACTGCATCTCCTTACCAGTCTGAGTTGCGGACACGCAGCAGCAGATGCTGTAGTCGTCGCCCCATATCGGACGCATCACGTCGTCGTTCTCATACTGTATGGAACTGGTCTTCACGCTAATCCACGCAGCGAAACGCTTGAAGTTCTCAGGCAGACGCTTGCTGTAGAGCACGGTGAGGTTTGGCTCTGGCGAAGGTCCCATGTTTATAAGTGTGTGCAGGAAACGATAGTCGTTCTTTGTAACCATAGAGCGGCCATCCTGACCAAGACCTGCAACCTCGAGCGTTGCCCATACGGGGTCGCCGCTGAAGAGCTGGTTATAGGATGGTATACGTGCGAACTTCACCATGCGGAATTTCATGACGAGGTGGTCGATGAGCTCTTGGGCCTCCTCTTCGGTGAGGACGCCGTTTTGCAGGTCGCGTTGAATGTAGATGTCAAGGAAGGTGGAGATGCGGCCGACGCTCATGGCGGCGCCGTTCTGGGTCTTGATGGCGGCCAGATAGCCGAAGTACAGCCATTGCACCGCCTCATGCGCGTTCTTCGCGGGCTG
>OGRD01001133.1_pt1 | contig 11140 bp, 7 predicted proteins | sample 1553441 | NCBI WGS metagenome assembly OGRD01 (sample SAMEA2580106, study PRJEB22360) | human gut metagenome | biome: human gut; feature: human-associated habitat; material: faeces | place: Denmark | collected 2008/2010
GCAAGCGCCGTATCCACAGCGACAAGCCGCCGGAGACGGAGCATCCGCCGGAGGAAAAGGCCGCCAAGCCGCCCAGAAGCGGCGAAAAACGGCCCTACCGCAAAAGCGGCAGTCCCCCGAAAAAGCGGACGCAGCGTCCGGAGGAGCGCTTTGCCGGTTCTCTGCCGGTGAAGCGGGGCAAGGGCAGCAGCCGGAAAAAGTCCGGCCAACAGTAAGTAGGAACATACACGGCGTGATATCCGCGCCGTTCACTAAGATGGAGGTGGCTTTATTTGGGTAGCGTAGCAAACAAATACAGAGTGCATGAGGTGGCGAAGGATTTCGGCGTCGCCACAAAGGACATTACGGAGATCTTGACCAAGTATGCCGAGACCCCCAAGAACCATATGCAGGTGCTGGAGGATCGGGAGCTGTCTCTCATTTTCGAGTATCTGACCCAGCACAACCAGATCGCCAGCATCGCCACGGTGTTTGCCGAGGGCGCCAAGACTGAGGAGAAGAAGCCGGAGCCGAAGAAGCAGCCCCAGCAGAACGACAAGCCTCAGGCGCAGAAGCAAGGCAATCCCCAGCCGAAGAACAACCAGCCCAACGCCAATAACAATAGCAACAGCAGCAACAACAATAATAACAACCAGCCCCAGAAGCCCATGTCCCGCGTGCCCCAGAAGCAGGTGGTGGATACCCGCAAGGCCACCAATGTGAATCTGGATAAGTACGACGAGAAATTACAGGACATGGCCGACCGCACCAGCGGCAATCGTGGCCGCCGCGATAAGGATCAGCTTCAGGGCAAGGAGAAATTCCGCAACTCCAAGCAGCGCCAGAACGGCCCCATGACCAACAAGCGCAAGCAGGAGGAGGCCGACCGCATGCGGAAGCTGCGGCTGGAGATCATCAAGAACACCCCCGTCACCGTGCAGATCCCTGACGAGATCAGCGTGGGCGAGCTGGCCAGCCGCATGAAGAAGACCGGCGCAGAGGTGGTCAAGTGCCTGATGAAGAACGGCGTCATGGCCTCTCTCAGCCAGATGATCGACTTCGACACCGCCGCCATCATTGCCGAGGAAATGGGCTGCAAGGTGGAGAAGGAGGTCGTTGTCACCATCGAGGAGAAGCTGATCGACGACCATCAGGATAAGGAAGAGGATCTGGTGCCCCGCGCTCCCGTTGTGGTGGTCATGGGTCATGTCGACCACGGCAAGACCAGCCTGCTGGACTATATCCGTAACGCCCACGTGGCGTCCGGCGAGGCCGGCGGCATCACCCAGCACATCGGCGCCTATCAGGTGGAGATCCACGGCAAGCCCATCACGTTTTTGGATACCCCCGGCCACGAGGCCTTTACCTCCATGCGCGCCCGCGGCGCCATGGTAACGGATATTGCCATTCTGGTGGTGGCCGCCGAGGACGGCATCATGCCCCAGACCGTCGAGTCCATCAACCACGCCAAGGCCGCCGAGATCCCCATCATCGTAGCCATCAACAAGATGGATAAGCCCGAAGCCAACCCCGACCGCATCAAGCAGCAGCTGACCGAGTACGGTCTGGTGTGCGAGGAGTGGGGCGGCGACACCATCGTGTGTCCCATCTCCGCCAAGACCGGTATGGGCGTGGATAACCTGCTGGAGATGCTCACCCTGACCGCCGAGGTCAGCGAGCTGAAGGCCAACCCCAACCGCGCCGCTCAGGGCACCGTTATCGAGGCCCGTCTGGACAAGGGCCGCGGCCCTGTGGCGACCCTGCTGGTGCAGAACGGTACGCTGCATCAGGGCGATATCATCATTGCCGGTACCTCCGTGGGCCGCGTCCGCGCCATGGTGGGCGACAAGGGCCAGCGGGTGACCGAGGCCGGTCCCAGCGTACCTGTGGAGATCACGGGCCTCAGCGAGGCTCCCTCCGCCGGTGCCACCTTCAACGCCGTGGCCGACGAAAAGCTGGCCCGCGAGCTGGTGGAGCAGCGCAAGGCCGAGGAAAAGGCCAAGGCCAACGCCCCTGTCACCAAGGTGTCTCTGGAGGATCTGTTCAGCCAGATCCAGGCAGGCGAGATGAAGAACCTGAACCTGATCGTCAAGGCCGACGTACAGGGCAGCGTGGAGGCGGTGAAGGCCTCTCTGGAGAAGCTCAGCAACGACGAGGTGCGCGTCCGCGTCATCCACGGCGGCGTCGGCGCCATCAACGAGTCCGACGTGATGCTGGCCTCCACCTCTCAGGCCATCATCGTGGGCTTCAACGTCCGTCCTGACGCCGCCGCCCGCGACAGTGCCGCCCGCGCCAACGTGGACATGCGGATGTACCGCGTCATCTACGACGCCATCAACGAGATCGAGGCCGCCATGAAGGGCATGCTGGCCCCCAAGTACCGGGAAGTGGTGCTGGGCCACGCCGAGGTGCGCCAGACCTACAAGGTCTCCGGCGTGGGCACCGTGGCAGGCTGCTACGTGCAGGACGGCAAGCTGCAGCGCAAGGACTGCCAGGTGCGTCTGGTGCGCGACGGCATCGTCATCCACGAGGGCGTGCTGGCCTCTTTGCAGCGGTTCAAGGACTCCGTCAAGGAGGTCGTGGCCGGATACGAGTGCGGCCTGAGCATCGAGAAGTACAACGACATCAAGGAAGGCGACATTGTGGAAGCCTTCACGATGGAGGAGATTCCGCAGTGATAAACTGGTGAAAAGTCTGATTAGACCGTTGTAGGGGCGGACGACCCTGTCCGCCCAAAGCGGTATCCGAAAGCGTCCCGGTAGACGGCGGGCCGACAGAGTTGTCAGCCCCTACAGGTCTCTGCTTTTCAATGGCTTTTCATCGCAAAACACCACATTACCCAAGGGGCGGGCGCTGCGCCCGCCCCTTTTTCAAGAAAGGAGCGCTATTATGGCATCCAACCGTATCGGACGCATCAACGAGGAGATCCAGCGGGAGCTGTCCGGCCTGCTGCGCACGGTGAAGGATCCCCGGGTGGCGGACGCCATGCTGACCATCACCCACGTGGACACCACCAGCGACCTGCGCTACAGCCGCATCTACATCAGCGCGCTGGACCGCACCGACGAGAAGGATCTCATGCGGGGTCTGAAGTCCGCCAGCGGCTACCTGCGCCATGAGCTGGGCCAGAAGCTGCAGCTGCGCTATACGCCGGAGCTGCAATTCTTCGCCGATGATTCCATCGCCCACGGAGCCCACATTCTGGACATGCTGTACCACGTGAAGCCCGCCAACCCCGCCAACGCGGACATTGTGCTGCCGGAGGACAAGTAATATGGAACGACCCATTCTCTCCGCCCGTGGCGCCGCCGGATATCTGGAGGCGCTGGACAATGTGCTGCTGCTGACCCACGTGCGGCCCGACGGCGACACCATCGGCAGCGCGGCGGCGTTGTGCCGGGCGCTGCAGGACTGCGGCCAGACGGCCTATCTGCTGCCCAATCCGGAGATCACCGCCACCTATGCCCCTTACGCCGCGCCCTACTGGGCCCCGGAGGACTGGCAGGCGGAGCACATCGTCAGCGTGGACATTGCCGACGCGAGCCTGCTGCCGGAGAACGCCCAGTCCTACCGTGACCGCATTGAGCTGGCTATCGACCACCATCCCTCCCAGACGTTTTTTGCCCGCAACACCTGTCTGGAGGCGGACAGCGCCGCCTGCGGCGAGATCGTGTACGAGATCATCCAGCATTTGACCGCCCTGACGGCGGATATTGCCCTGCCCCTGTATGTAGCCGTCAGCACCGACTGCGGCGGTTTCCAGTACGGCAACACCACCGCCCGCACCCACCGCATTGCGGCGGCGCTGATGGACGTGGTGGACGTGGCAGCGGTGAATAAAACGTTGTTCCGCACCAAGAGCCGGGTGCGGCTGGCCATGGAGTCCCGCATGGTGGCGGACATGAAGCTGTTCGACCACCAGCGGGTGGTGGTGATGGAAATTCCCCTGTCGCTGCGGCAGGAGATGCAGGCCACCGACGCGGATATCGAGGAATTGAGCGCCCTGCCCGCTCTGGTGGAGGGCACCGACTGCGGCGTGACGCTGCGGGAGCTGCGCCCCGGCACGGTAAAGGTGTCGGTACGCACCGGCCCGCGGGTAGACGCCTGCGCCCTGTGCCGTATTTTGGGCGGCGGCGGCCACCATGCCGCGTCAGGCGCCACGGTGGAGGGTACGCTGGACGAAGCCCGTATGGCGGTGCTGGCGGCGTATCGGAAGGTTATCGGCGCGTGAGAGGGGTTTCGTCCCTGCGGGGACGAGGTACTTTTGGCCGTTGTCCCAAAAGTACCCAAAAGGACAACCAGAAACCCAGGTTTCTGGACTTCCTGCACGCTGTTCCCTTTGCAAATTTGATACCGCATACCACGTGTTTGCGGAAAATACTTCATTTCGCTGCGTATGACGCATCGACTTTCTTCTTGCGCCGCTGCCGCTCTCGTTATCAACGGTAGAACCAGCAACGTTGTTCGGTGTAGGTATCAGCGGCAGCGGCACAGGAGCAGAGACGGTCCTTTTAACGAAACGAAAAAGGGAATTTTGTGTGAACGTGTGGCAGAGATTTATAGTTTTACACAATGTGTAGCGCGCAGGAAGTTTTGAAACCTTTGGTTTCAAACAGCGTTTTTGGGTACTTTTGCCGTCGGGACGTTAAGAAAATATGCCAGTGGCATATTTTTAGTCTCCGATCTCGGCGGCTATGCCGCCGTAGCAGCCGCTGTGTTTACACAGCGTGATCGGGCAAAAGTACCTCGCGCTCGGAAGCGCGAAACACTCCTTTACACAAGGGAGGCTTTTATTCCACTCCGATGACTGCCACCGTATCGTCCTCCACCCGGAAGGTGACGTTATGGCCCGCGTAGGTCAGGCCGTACAGGCGCTGGGGGTCGTTCTGATACCGGGGACGGGGATCGTTGGCCAGCACCGCCAGCAGGCCGGGACGGTCGGTCTCCGGCAGCCGTTCCAGCAGAGCGGGCGGGCAGTCCACCGACAGGGCCGCGGCGGAAAGACCGTCGGTAAAGCCGCCCTTGGCCTCCGGCTTCGCGTCGCAGTAGGGGAGATAGGGCTTGATATCCAGAATCGGCGTGCCGTCCACCAGATCGGCGCCCCGGACATGGAGCACCGGGCCATCGGGGGTGTCCCACTCCACGCCAGACAGCTCCACGCAGCTGAGACCGATGGGGTTGGGCCGGAAGGGAGAGCGGGTGGCGAACACGCCCATGCGCTGGTTGCCGCCCAGACGGGGCGGACGCACGGTGGGCGACCAGCCGTCACGGGCGGAACGGTCGAACACCCACACCAGCCACAGGTGGGAAAAGCCCTCCAGACCCCGCAGGGCGTCGGGATTGCGGTACTCCGGTGCAAAGACGATCCGCCCCGCCGTAGGGGCAAGACCGCTCTGGCGGGGGACGCCGAATTTCTCGGCGAAAGGGGTATGGATATGGGCAATGAGGGAGAGGGTGAGGGTGTCCATGGGCGGCTCCTTTTTGTGGTAGGCTGTACAAAATACTTTCTTGTGATGTCATTCCGAGACAGTGACCAATGTCACTGTCGTGGAAATCCGTACCCCATTTTACACACAGGAAGGAGATGGATTGCCACGCCAGTGTGCGCACTGGCTCGCAATGACAGAGTGGGGCTCGATGGTCGTTCGTTTACTGTGCGGCGGGGCGTCGGGGACGCCGCCCCCTACGAATGTTCTGTCGGTAGTCGGCCGTAGGGGCCGGCGTTCTCGACGGCCTATTTGTTAAACGCAGGGCGGGGTAGAACCCCGCCCCTACGCAAGAAAATGCCCTTAAAAACAAGATGGATGCTACGGCAGCATAGCTGCCGAGATCGACACTAAAAATATGCCACCGGCATATTTTCTTAACGTGTCGACCCCTACGCTTGCTTATTCTTCCTCGTCCTTGTCGGTCAGGGCCATGGCGATCACCTGATCGCCCTCCTCCTTGAAGCGCATGACGATGACGCCCTGGGTGGCACGGCCGGCGCTGCGGATATTCTCCACCGCCGTGCGCAGCATGATGCCGCTCTGGGTGACAAGCAGCAGATCCTCGCTGCCATCCACCACCTTCATGCCTACCACGCCGCCGGTCTTATCGGTGACCATATAATTCTTGATGCCGATGCCGCCGCGGTTGGTGATGCGGTATTCCTCCACCGGCGTCTGCTTGCCGAAGCCATGCGCCGTGATGGACAGCACCTGACAGCCCGCCACGGCGCAGGCCGCGCCGATGACCCGGTCGCCCTCACGCAGGCGGATGCCCCGGACGCCCACGGCGTCGCGGCCCATGGAGCGGACGTCGTTTTCATCGAAGCAGACGGCCATGCCGTCATAGGTGGCGATGAGGATATTGCTCCGGCCGTCGGTTTGCAGCACGGACACCAGACGGTCGCCCTCGTCCAGACGGAGGGCGCGGATGCCGTTCTGCCGCAGGTTGCGGAAGGCGGACACCGCCACACGCTTGACGGTGCCGTTCTCCGTCACCATGGTCAGCTGAAGGCTGTTTTCGTCCGTCTCCTCGTTGGGCCGGTAGTGGATCATGGCCTGTACCCGCTCGTCGGTCTCGATCTGCAAAATGTTCACCAGCGCGGTGCCCTTGGCGGCCTTGCCGGATTCGGGGATCTGATAGCCCTTCTTCCGGTAGACCTTGCCGGTATCGGTGAAGAACAGAATGAAATCATGGGTGGAGGCGGTGAACACGTCGCAGACGTAGTCCTCGTCACGGGTGGTGATGCCCTTCTTGCCCATGCCGCCCTTGGACTGGGCGGCGTACTCGCTGGCGGGGGTGCGCTTGATGTAGCCGTTGCGGGTCAGGGTATAGACGCACTGCTCCTCCTCGATCAAGTCCTCAATGTCGATCTCGTCCTCCACGTCCTGAATCTCCGTCTTGCGGTCATCGCCGTACTTGTCGGCGATGGCGGTCAGCTCCTCCTTCAGAATGGACTTCACCAGTCCCTCGTCGGAGAGGATGCGCTGGAAGTAGGCGATGCGCTCCTCCAGCTCCTGATACTCGGCCTGTAATTTTTCCCGGTCGAGGCCCTGCAGGGCCTTCAGGCGCATGTCCAAAATGGCCTGGGCCTGCACATCGTCCAGACCGAAGCGGGTCATCAGGTTTTCCTTGGCGTTGTCGTAGCTGCTGCGGATGATCTGGATGACCTCGTCGATATTGTCCTGCGCGATCAGCAGACCCTCCAGCAAATGGGCGCGCTCCTGCGCTTTCCGCAGGTCGTATCTGGTGCGGCGGACGATGATCTCCTCCTGGAAGGCCAGATACTCGTCGATGATATGCCGCAGGGACAGGATTTTGGGCTGGGACTGATCCTGCACCAGCGCCAGCATATTGATGGCGAAGGTGGTTTGCAGCTGGGTCTGGGCAAACAGGCGGTTCAGCACCACCTGCGGATTGGCGTCGCGCTTCAGCTCGATGACCAGGCGCATGCCGTTGCGGTCGGACTCATCCCGGATGGCGGAGATGCCGTCAATGCGCTTGTCCTCCACCTGATCGGCCATGGCCTTGATGAGCATGCGCTTGTTCACCTGATAGGGCAGCTCCGTCACCACGATGCGGGTGCGGCCGCCGCCGAACTCCTCGAACTCGTGGCGGGCACGGAGCATCAGGCGGCCGCGTCCAGTGGCGTAGGCGGCGCGGATGCCGCTGCGGCCCATGATGATGCCCCTGGTGGGGAAGTCGGGGCCCTTGATATGCTCCATCAGGTCGCTGAGGGTGGCCTCCGGGTTATCCAGCACGCAGATGCACGCGCCGATGACCTCCCGCAGATTGTGGGGCGGGATGTTGGTGGCCATACCCACGGCGATACCGCTGGAGCCGTTCACCAGCAGGTTGGGGAAGCGGGAGGGCAGGACGCGGGGCTCCTTGCGGCTCTCGTCAAAGTTGGGGTCCCAGTTGACGGTGTCCTTCTCGATATCCCGCAGCATTTCGTTGGAGATTTTGCTGAGTCGGGCCTCGGTATAACGGTAGGCAGCAGGGGGGTCGCCATCCACGGAGCCGAAGTTGCCGTGGCCGTCGACGAGCATGTAGCGCATGGAAAAGTCCTGCGCCAGACGCACCATCGCGTCGTACACGGAAGAATCGCCGTGCGGATGGTATTTACCGAGCACATCGCCCACAATACGCGCGCTTTTATGGAACGGCTTATCGGCCGTGAAGCCCTGCTCGTCCATTGAATAGAGTATGCGCCTGTGTACGGGCTTCAGTCCGTCCCTAACGTCGGGCAGGGCGCGGTTTATAATAACGGCCATGGCGTAGGAAATGAAGGATTTCTTCATTTCGCTTTCCAGATCAAGCGGCCTTATGCGGCTTATCTCGTTTTCGTTCATCGCTTATCTCCTCCCCTGTTAAACGTCCAGATCCACAACAAGCTTGCTGTTGTTTTCTATAAATTCGCGCCTGGGCTCCACCTTATCGCCCATCAGCACGGAGAATATCTCGTCCGCCTTCATCGCGTCCTCAAGATGCACCTGCAGCATAACCCTGCGTTCGGGGTCCATGGTGGTTTCCCAAAGCTGCTCCGGGTTCATTTCGCCCAGGCCCTTGTATCGGTTTATAAGGGGCTTAGGGTCGCGGCCTATGCGCTCAAGTATGCTGTTTAGCTCCTCGTCGTCATAGGCATAGTATATGTTCTTGCCCTTTGTTATTCTGTAAAGCGGGGGCTGCGCAACGTATACATAGCCCTGCTCTATCAGCGGGCGCATATGACGGAAGAAGAACGTGAGCATAAGTATCCTTATGTGGCTGCCGTCAACGTCGGCATCGGTCATGCACACTATTTTATGATACCTGAGCTTGCTGGTATCGAATTCCTCGTCTATGCCCGCGCCGAACGCCGTTATCATGGCGCGTATTTCATTATTGGCAAGTATTTTGTCCATGCGCGTTTTTTCAACGTTTAGTATTTTGCCGCGAAGGGGCAGTATCGCCTGATGCGCGGGATCGCGCCCCATCTTTGCGCTGCCGCCTGCGCTGTCGCCCTCGACGATGAAGATCTCGCACTTCTCCGGGTCGCGCTCGGAGCAGTCCGCCAGCTTGCCCGGCAGGCTCGCGCTCTCCAGCACCGTCTTGCGGCGGGTCAGGTCGCGCGCCTTGCGCGCCGCCTCGCGCGCGCGGGAAGCGGCCAGACAGCGATCCAGAATCAGCTTGGCGACCTGCGGGTTCTCTTCCAGATAATCGCTCAGCTGCTTGCCCACCAGCGAATTGACGATGGTGCGCACCTCGCTGTTGCCCAGCTTGGATTTGGTCTGGCTCTCGAACTGCGGGTCCTCCAGCTTGACGGAGACAATCGCCGCCAAACCCTCGCGCGTATCCTCGCCGGAGAGGTTCGTGTCGTTGGCCTTGAGGATGTTGTGCTTGCGGCCGTAGTCGTTGATCACGCGGGTCAGCGCCATGTTGAAGCCCGCCAGATGCGTGCCGCCGTCCGGCGTGTGGATGTTGTTGACGAACGCGAAGATGTTCTCGGAGTAGGTATCGTTATACTGCATCGCCACCTCAACGCTCGTCGTGCCGACGAGGCCGCTGATGTAAATCGGCTCCGCAAAAAGAACCTCTTTGTTCTTGTTGATGAACTTGACAAACTCGCTGATGCCGCCTTCGTAGTGGAACACGTTCTCCTTCGGCTCTTCCGGACGCTCGTCGCGGAAGACGATGCGAATGCCGCGGTTGAGGAACGCCATCTCGCGGAAGCGGGTCTTGAGCACGTCGTACTGGAAATCGCCCGTCTCGAAAATGCCGTTCGGGTCGTCCTCGGCCTTGACGTCCGGCCAGAAGCGGATGGTCGTGCCGGTGCGCTCGGTCTCGCCGATCACCTTGAGGTCGTAGAGCACCTTGCCGCGCGCATACTCCTGCTGGTAGATCTTTCCTTCCTGATAGACGTTGACCTGCATGTGCTTGGAGAGCGCGTTGACCACCGACGCGCCGACGCCGTGCAGACCGCCGGAAACCTTGTAGCCGCCGCCGCCGAACTTGCCGCCCGCGTGCAGAATCGTCAGGCAGACCTCGACCGCGGGGCGGCCGATCTTCGGGTGAATGCCGACCGGGAAGCCGCGTCCGTTGTCCTGCACGGAGCAGGAGCCGTCCTTGTGCAGCGTGATGATGATCTCGTTGCAGAAGCCCGCCAGCGCCTCGTCCACCGCGTTGTCCACGATTTCATACACCAGATGGTGCAGGCCGCGCTCGTCCGTCGAGCCGATATACATGCCCGGCCTCTTGCGCACAGCCTCAAGCCCTTCGAGAACCTGAATTTGGTTCTCGTCATAAGCGCCGTCCGGCCGTTCAAGCTGATCAAGCTGCTGAATGTCTTGGTTTTCCATTTACTCTCCTCGTTTCTCGGCCCTCAAAGCTCGGGCTGCTCGCTTTCCTGCGCCGCTTCAAACAGCGAATCGGCGGCGGGATAGGCTCGCTCATGCGCGCGCTGCGCAAGGGTCACCGTGGAAATGGGCGACAGGTACACGCGCGCGTTTTCCGTCATGCCGCCCGCCCGCCTCGCGCCCGCGCAGATCACCGCGCTCTTGGCGACGACGCCCTGTCGGGCAAGGATACGGTTCTGGCGGCGGATCTCCGCCAGCATCGCCCCGGTCACGGGGTTTTGGCTTTGCGTCAAATCAATGATGGCTACGATATCGGCGCTGTGCACGCTCACGTCGTCGCCCAGATGAAGGATCATACAGCCTCCCGCGCGTGTTCTTTTCGCACATTTTATTTCTATTATAGTATACCAAATTCGGCCGTTTTTTTCAAACCTTGACACGCACTTTTTTAGCCGATTTCCGCCAAAATTGCACACAAAAAAAGGCACCTGAATTCGGTGCCTTTTTTAGTCGGTTTACTTCACCTGCGCCAGCGCATCCTTCACCGCCGCAATCAGCGCTTCGGAGGTCTTGGTCGCGCCCGCAACCACGTCCACATCCGCGCTCTGCTTCTCGATGATCGCCGCCGGGATCTGCTCGAACGCCGGGTCGGAGATGCCGCTGGTCTCGCTGTGGCTCAGCACGTCGATCTTCGCGATCTTGTCGCCGTCCATCGTGACCTTGACCTTCACCTCGCCGCCGATTTCGCTCACGCCCGTGCCGACGTACTCGTTCTCAGCCAGCGCGGCCTCGGCCTTCGGCTCCCCCGCCCGAGCCTCTTCGGAGCCCACCTGTTCTGC
>OGRD01001134.1_pt1 | contig 11139 bp, 18 predicted proteins | sample 1553441 | NCBI WGS metagenome assembly OGRD01 (sample SAMEA2580106, study PRJEB22360) | human gut metagenome | biome: human gut; feature: human-associated habitat; material: faeces | place: Denmark | collected 2008/2010
AGAGGAAAAAGAATTCAAAGGCTGGCTCGAGGGACAGTGTTCGGACGGCTTCGGCGAAGGTTTTGAACAGAGAGAACTCGACGTCGATGACGGTACCGGTTATCTCAGCTTTTGGAACAGCGGAAACGGCTGGTTTATGAAAAACGAAAGCGAATTCAGGCAGTACCTGAATCAGAACAACACTATGAAAATGGGAGGTATGTGAAATGAACGAATGGGAAAGAGCGGAAAGAATGGCAAAACGCTACAAGGAAATGTACCCTGTCGGAACAAGAATCGAACTCATTCAGATGGGCGACGATCCTCAGCCGGTTCCGCCCGGCACGAGAGGCACGGTTGCGTACGTCGATGATATGGGCCAGATCGGCATGCACTGGGACAACGGCAGGGGCCTTTCTCTTATCCCCGGCGAGGACAGTTTCAGAAAGCTGACGGAACAGGAGATTGCCGACGAGCAGAAAGCGGCGAGTTTTGAAACAGTCGGCCCGACGTTATCGTAAGGGGTGATGAAATGCCAAATCACGTTGAAAACAGGCTGACCTTCGAGTGCAGCCCTGAAGAACTTCATAAAATCCTCGAAGATATTCAGTATGATCCCGACCGAAGCAATGAAGAATACACCGGCATCGGTACTTTCGACTTCAACAAGATTGTTCCTATGCCGGAAAGCCTCAATATTGAATGCGGCTCCCGTACTGACAGAAGCATTGACTATTACCTCAATGCAATCAACCCCAAAACCGCCGATTTCGGAATTCCGAAATACACATTTGACAGGTTCACGTCTCTTGTAAATCAGCTCAATGAAAAGAGATCATTCGGCCATTTCAAAACAAGAATGACTGGAGATGAAATTGCTGAGGCTACGAAATACGATACGCCGGATGATATTCTCAAGCTCGGTAAAACTGCCGTAACCAATTTTATCAACTACGGCTCAACCGGATGGTATGACTGGGCAATCGAAAACTGGGGGACGAAATGGAATTCCTATGATCCGTGGAAAGGACAGGAAAACGGTCTGCTTTTCAGCACCGCATGGTCTGCTCCGCATCCGGTTATCGAAGCACTTGCGGCGAAGTATCCAAATGTCAGGATAACGCATGAATGGGCAGATGAAGACATCGGTAACAACTGCGGCATAAGGGAGTACGAAGACGGAGAATGCATTTCCGAGTGGTATCCGGATGGCGATAAAGAGTCAGTCGAATTTGCCTGTGGAGTATGGGATGAGACTCCCGAGGATCACGGGCTTCTCCTGAATGCGACGGAAACGTATTATCTCAATCCTTTTGATCGAAGGTTTGACGTTATCGACTTGTTTGGGAAAGCAGCTCTCTTTACAAGCGACAGACTGACCGATTCGAATATTCCGAAAGGTCTTTTTCTCTACCATGTTCGCGGAGACGATGAAACAACGGGTGGCTTTGCGGAACTTGCACCGAGGGTTCTGGTGAATCACTTCGGCAGTATCGTAACGAAAGAGCCGATAGACTTTGGTGATGACGGATTCATTGCATTTACTCCCGAAACCGAGCCAAACTTTCTGCCGGTAGAAGCCGTTAAACATCCTCGAGATCCTCGCATTCAACGTCGCCGTCGAATACCGTATTGTACACGGAAGGATCGATTCGTCCCGCAGTCTTCAGGACGGAGTCATAATCGCGGAATTTGGTTCCATGGCTGTCCAGATTACTGTTGACCTGAAATACTTTGATTTTCATTTACATACCTCCCATCTCCATGGCATCGGAAGACAGATAATGCTGTACTGTCTCCCAGTCGTTGATTCCGACATATCCGTGTTCGGTAAAGCGTCCCGCTTGTTCGCCGAGATAATCTTCACCGAACGCTTCGTAGTTGTAGTAATTATCCAGATCGGCATCGTAGTTGTAATCGCCCGATTCCGCAATCAGATAATCCCCGAGATCCCTGCAGTTATCTATGCCGGAAACATAACTGAAGGAGTCGAGATTTTTGCAGATTTTCAGGATGTTTCTCGGATTGTCCGCGCCCTTGAAATACTGCTGACAGTAATCGACAACGGCGATGAATTTCTCCGATTCTTCCGAGTCCATATTGTCAATCAGACCGGCATACTCGTTCAGCGTCTGGATATCGGCACCTTCCATATACTGGCCGAGCCGCTCATCCTCGAGTTCTGTATCGTCGATTTCATAGGTCAGGTCATTTGGAAACGCTGTGTGAAGTCTTGCCGCCGCGCGCATAAGCTCTGCACGTGTACACGGAAGAAACATACAGTCCTCGTCGCCGTTCTCGTTTTTGAGTGATACCGCATACGGACAATGACTGTCATAATATGCGGGCATATGCTTCCCGTCGAAAAAATCGCTGATCGGATGATCTTTGTTCACATACACCTTGCCGTACGGTGTGTCTTCGCATTCGCCGGAGTCAAGCAATTTCTGTGCGATTGCAACATAATCGGTTTTTTCGATTTCTGCCTTGGGAATGGCTCCCCTGAGATTCATTTCGTGATCGAGTCCTGACTCTCTCAAATCGTCTTCTTTGATTAAGGAGTAACGGTCCACCGCCTGAGCAAGATTGATGATTTCAGTAATATCTCCCGGTTCTTCGACAAACAATCCGGCACGGAACTGCTCGAATTCTCCGCAATCCATACCGTACATAACTCTGCCAAGAAGATTCATAAAATCCAGATTACCGTTCTGTCCCTCGAGAATGCAAAGCTCGGGTGCATTGGAATCCACGCCGTCGATATACACTCTGGTATCGGTATCGTATGGAATCTCAAGCTGGCTCTGAACGTCACGAATGTCATCTTCTTTGCAGGGCACTCTGAATTTTGCTTTGTTTCCGTTTCTGGAAACAGTAAAAGTGATCATAACATTCCTCCCATTCCTTTTATTCCACCGTCTTTTGAAAGGGTCCCGGGAATATCCGTAACCATGAATCCAATGTTCGGCGGATCAAGTTTTTCAACGAAATCCTGACTGATGGTTTTTCCGTCCTTGTCGCGGTAAAGGACAACGTTCATCGGCGAGCCGTAATAATTCTCGGTGAGAATTGCATTTGTCATTCTTTCCTCGTCATAGTATTCGATACTCTCGCAGACAGCTCCGTTGCTACCGAGAAATTCGATTCTGCCTACCGGTCGACCTTTGATGGGAATATGCACGGGCGTATCAAACGCCCATCCATAGACCTGCATCACCGTTTCACCGAGCGGCTCAGTCACCGCATCGATATCTTCCTGCGTAGCTCTGCCGTCATAGATCAAATCCTTGAGATGCTCAATCTCATCCTCGGTCGCGTTTTCTTTGAATCTACGATAAAGGATGTGATTGCGGCCGTCATGATGAACGTCGGTGCAACGGAATTCCTTATCCCTGTCAACGAACCATTCGGAGTAATCGTTGGGAGAATAAAGGCAATCGGACAGTTTTCCGCTCTTGATTTCGCTGTATCCCATATACCGCCCGTCCCATCTGCCGATATCGGCGATGGCAATGATTTCGCGTCCCGTGTTGATGCCGAGGTTGATACGTTCGTCATCGATATAACTGTCGTTGATTTCGTACATTTTTCTGAGAAGCTCATCTTCATTTGCGTCGGGGTATTCTGCCTCAAGATCGGCTCTCCAGTCTTCAAGATTAAGGTCAAGGTTTGACCAAACAACGAATTTTTCTTTCGACATCAGGTCATTCCTCCCATTTGAAGGGAAGGCCCTTCCGAATGATGACTGTATTCGTTGAATTTTTCCTTCACCCAATCCGGGAGTTTGCTTTCATCAGCAATTCCAAGGATTTCCCCACGATGGAAACAGGCGTTTTCTCCGTCAATCAGAAATCGCCCGAATACCTTTGTTCCGAGTTTTCCCGGCTCGGCTCCGAAACCGCTCTGTCCGAGAAAATACTGAAATTCTCCGTGGCGATACTTTTCGCTCAGCGATTTAGGACTCAGAATAAGAACTTTGTTGACATAGCTCTGCAGATACGAATCCTTGATACAATCATCGGCCGTACGGAGATCCATATGGTTTTCTTCAGCCATTCTTTTTTCTCCCTTCCAAAGTTGCCCACTTTACACTCAGGTGAACGAGAGCGGCTCTCTGTTCTTCGGCGGAAAGACCGTCGAGAAAGTCGAGAAGCGTTACTTCATCGGTGGGCTTGTTAACCGGTTCTTTTTCGATAGTGCGGCAGTTGTCACAGATTTTCTCTCTTTTTACGATAACGGTGTTTTTGCCGGTTTCCTCGAAAGAAATCACATCATTGTAGGCAAAGCCGAGTTTCTGGCGAATCTCAAACGGAATGGTGATTCGTCCACGCTTCCCGAGAATCTTGTATGTCTTATTCATCGCATTCGTCCTCCTCATCTTCATCAAGTTGGGCATCCTTCACGCCGAAATAATAGCCCTCCTCATATCCTTCATCGTAGCCCTCGTCGTATCCGTCATCACTGCCAAGATTGTAACCGGCTTCATGCCCGTCATCGTAACCGGCTTCATAGTCGATTTGGATTTCCTCACATGCATCAGAGTATCCGTCTCGGTAAATAAAACTCCTCGACGCTCCTTGACAACTGAATACACCCTTCAACAGATACGTTGCCGTTATTGTCCGGTCAGAAAACCGACAAGTAACAGCCCAAAGCTCGGCCCCCTCAGACGGGGCTCTGCTCGTTGGGAAAATCCCGGAACAGCTCTCCGGGAGAGCGAGGACAGATAACGGTCACAATGATACTTGCGTAGCCGCGAGGAACGGCGCGCCCGGCGGAGTACCCGGCGGTGGTGAGAGTCCAATGAGAGCAGTTAGCTGATGCTCGTCTGTTGAAAGCCCTGTGCCGGGGTAATCGGAAAAATGCGGCACAGCAAAACGACAACCGGGACGGCGGTTCGCCGCCGTCCCACACGTACATAGCAAAAGAAAAGAGGACAAAGCATGGACGAATTTGAACGCTATCTGAAAGCATATTGCAACGGAGAAGAAAATGCTGTCAAAAGTCCGGTTCTTGAAAGTGTCTTTAACTGCAAAGGCAGCGAAATCAGAAAGATGGTCAATGACTGCAGATGCAGAGGCGTCCCCGTCTGCTCCGGCCCGACCGGATACTACTATTCGACGGAGAAGTCAGACATCAACAAAACCGTGGCAAACCTGACAGGAAGAATTAAAAAAATCGAAGCGGCCCTGAACGGACTGCTCGGAAAGCAACCGACATAACGAAAGGAAAGGATACTTAATCATGGATAAGGAAAGAAAGAAACTGTACGACTGGTACCGCGAAAACGGAATGACCGAGGAACAAATCAAGGCAATCAAAGAGTTTGACGATAAGGCTGAGAAAAGCGACAAAGAATACTACGCTCATACCGTACCGCTCGCGGAACTCACTAAAGCTGAAAGAAAAACCAATCATTAATCCGGAGGAAAGCATAATGGAAGAAGAAAAAATCATCAAGATCGACAAGGAATACGCAAACGACTCAAACCGTCAGAATATGCCCATCTTCAAGGGCGATGTCTTTTTCGCGGATCTCAATCCCGTCGTCGGATTTGAAACCGGTGGAGTCAGACCGGTTGTGGTCATTCAGAACAACATCGGAAACAGATACAGCCCGACAATCGTGGCCGCTATCACGAGCAATTCCAACAAGAAGGATATGCCGACACACGTCCGCGTGGAAGCCGCAGAGAGCGGCCTGTTGCCCGGCTCTGTGGTAATGCTGGAACAGATCAGAACCATCGACAAAACCCGCCTTGGCCGCCTTGTGGGCCACCTTGACGAAGAAACAATGAAACGCATCGAACAGGCCGCAGAGTGCAGCCTCGGAATCAAAGCCTAACTTACAGGAGGATATAGAAAATGTTTTACAAGAATCTCGTACACGAACTTCGCTTCAAAAAATTCGTAAACGGCAACAATTACAAAATGCACGGTGACTACCTCGCCGCGATCTACCTTGTCTCAGCTAACGATGAAACGTGGAAGCGCATGGCAGATGCCATCAGCGGCAGATACATCGACTTCACGAGAGTCAAGCTCGCCGAGATTACGAGCTACGGATATCTGCTTATCAAAACTGCGCAGGACATTTATACTGGCACGTTTCATCTCGACTTCCAGACGCTCTGCGATCCCTACGTTGTTTCCAACAAGTCCTTTGAGATGATTATTACGGCAATGCGAATTGCCCGCGAAGGACTCGAGTACACCGGGATCGAGAAGAAATACAACTGAAAAAGGAGTAAATGATGCCGAAAGAAAAGAGTAACGGAAACATCAATTACCTCAGAATCGTGGATGTACTGAGACGGCTTTTGAACAGCGGCCTCATTACAAAAAGCGAGTACAGCAAAGCTAAAGACTACTACCGGAAGATGACCGGAGCGGATATTGCGGTCTGTTGAAAAGTTTTCTGAAAGTTTTCTGTAAAAGTCGAAAAATCTTCCGATTCTCGCTGGACTTTCAAAGATTTATGGTTATTCTTGTGTGTTGAAAAAAACGAAAGGAGTTTGACCGGATGGCTGAAGTAACCTTAATCAACCGAAACACGATGCAATCCTCGGAGCCGCTTCGTGTCTGCGCTTACTGCCGTGTATCGAGAAGCACCGCCGATCAGCTCAATTCCTACGCGAGACAGATTCACGTCTACACACAAATGATCCAAAATCACAGTGACTGGACGATGGTCGAGATCTTCGCAGACGAAGGAATCACCGGAACGAGTGCATACAAGCGACCGGAATTCCAGAGAATGATCCGGATGTGCGAAATGCATCAAATCGACCTGATTATCACGAAGTCGGTATCGAGATTCGGAAGAAACGTCAAGGAAACGCTCGAGTTTGTCAGGAAACTGAAAATCCTCGGCGTAGCGGTACAGTTTGAAAAGGAAGGAATCAACACGCTCTCCATGGGCGATGAGATGCTCCTGAACACCTTCGCCGCTATCGCCGAGGAAGAATCCGTTGAGATCGCCATCAGACTAAGAAACGCTAACAAAAAGCGTATGGCTGATGGCGATTTTATTGATGGTAATGCCCCTTACGGGTTCAGACTGGTGGATAGAAAACTGGTCGAATACGAACCGGAAGCCAATGTAGTACGTGCGATCTTCTCAGCTTACCTCGACGGTATGTCCACCTTCGAGATTGCCAAAGACCTGAATCGTCAGGGCATCCCAAGTAAGGAAAACACACTCTGGCAAGCGACCGCAATCAAGTACATCCTGAAAAACGAAAAGTACAAGGGTGATTTCCTCTGCCAGAAGACATACCACACTGATGTCCTGCCATTCAGACAGCGCAGGAACCACGGCGAAGAAGATCAGTTCTACGTCGAGGGAGCGCACGATCCGATAGTCGATCCCGAAACCTTCGACAGGGCTAACGAACTACTGACAGCACGTCGCGAAAAGATCAAGACGGACGCGGAGCCGCAGACATACCTCTTCACCGGCATGATTCGGTGCAGTGAATGCGGTGCGGCCTATAACCGAAAGAAATCCAATGGCGGCATCTACTGGGTTTGCGTCAGACACCTCGAAGCCCGGGAATTGTGTGACAGTCACTATATCCGAGAAGAACGGATACAGGAAGCATTCACGGTCATGGTAAACAGACTCCGGTTCGCCGAAAGCAGAATCCTGAAGACGATGATTCGGAGCCTTGAAAACGCAATCGATACCGTGCGGCGAAACAACGAAGAAGCATACAACCTGAGCGTGCAGATCTCGGATATCAACTCCAAATTGCTGATGCTCGAGCAACTGAACAGCAAGGGCTATCTTGCAGCCGAGATTTACCACGCACAGGCACAGGAACTCACGAACCAACTCGCCAAGCTGAAAGAAAGCAGAACCCAATCACTTGGCACTGCGCTGACAGATAAGCTCAAAGGGGTGAGTGAGGTCTGCGATGTAATTGACGGCATTGAAAAGCCGCTTGAAACATTCAATCCCGAACTGTTCACGGCAATCGTTGAGCATATGGAAATAGACAGAAAGGATACGGTGACCTTCACGCTTCACGGCGGGATGAGATTTACCGAGGTGCTGTAAGATGAAGAACAGATACATAAAAAGCGCAGAATTTGTTATGTTATGCTTATTCAGCATAGGAAGTATCTCCTTTTGGATAGTGCCTTTTTTGGGAAAGTGGTTCCTTTTGGGAGTATTGCTTTTTTGGTTTACCGTTCAGTTTTTTTGCCATTGGTATTATACTATTTTTGGCGCTTCGGAGAAGAAGTTAAAAGGATATAATGACTGCTTCAAAAATACCGTCCATATTATCCCTGCCAGTAAAACAAAACTCATTCCGGATTTGTATCATATGATTTTGCATTTGCTCATTTTATTGAATATTGTTTTAGTTCTATGCAATATTTTTATATAGAAACATAAATTCCGGTTTGTAAATATTACAAAAGCAAAGCGTCATCTTTTAAGACCATAACAGCCAAGTGTTCCGGTCTTAAAAGATGCCGGTCGAAAAACCCGAGATTTTCTCGGGTTTTCTTCGTTTTTCGCCGTTTTTCTACGCTTCGCTTGCGAAGTGTGGCTTTTCTCAAAATTCGATTTTAAGCAAAAATAAAAAGATGCCAAACGCCGATTTCGACCTACTGCACGGAATCGGACTGGTGGAACGCTATTTCAGGGCGGTTTTCAGAGAGTTTTTCTCTTAAGAAAACCGCCCTTTTTTCGTTTTTCACAAAAAACATTGTTAAATTTCTGTGTCTGAGAAAGGAGGTGCTTCGGATCGCCTACATATATAAAAAAGAAGATTGCGACTGCCGCTACTGCCTGTATGATTCCAAAGGAAAATGCAAACTGCAGTGGTGCTGTTGCTATCAGGACAAAGTACGCACCTGTATCAAAAGCACAAAAAGGCTCCGGCATCTGCTCTCACAGATACCGGAGCCGTATTTATGCAAATCATTCAATCGCAATTTTGCTCTCAGAAGCAAGTTTCTTCTGATCCACCTTGGGCAGAACGACCGACAAAACGCCGGATTCGTATTTTGCCTTGACATCCTCGGGCTTTACATTGCCGACATAGAAGCTACGTGAGCAAACGCCTGCGTAACGCTCCTGACGGAGAATGCGTCCTTTCTTGTCCTCTTCCTTCTTGTCAAGACCTTTTTCTGCACTGACGGTCAAATACCCGTCCTTGATATCAAGGTTGATCTCATCCTTCTTGAAGCCCGGCAGATCAACGGCCAGCTCATAACTGTCATCCATCTCACGAATATCGGTCTTCAACAGATTTCTTGCGTTCTTTCCGTAAAGCGGATTGTGCGCGCCAAAGAAACCGCCGTCAAAGAAATCATCCAACATATTCTCACCAAAAATGCTCGGTACCATAATGAATCCCTCCATTTATATCAACTATTTTTATTTTCAGCGTCCAGCGGTCAGCCCGCGTCAACGCACTGTTTTTGCTTTTTGCTTCGCCTTTTGGGCTACATTGTCAAAGCACCCATCGGAATCACTCCGTTTCCTTTTTTCTTTTACACCTATATTGTACTCGTTCTCTCTTGAAAAAACAATGTTTTAGTGGTATAATAAATACAGATACAGTTGTGCTTTCAGCACAATAACCATTGAAAGAAGGTGAAAGTTTGTCTCAACCGCAATGGCGATCCGGAGATATAACGGCTCTGATCACAGAATTTTTTGAACAGGATAATCTACAGCAACTTGCGCTGGATGTGGGCATTTTTTTGGACTGTCCTCTGCTTGTTCTCGACGATGCTTTTCGCGTCGTGGCGCATTTCTGTCCGGTCGGTTTCTCCGACCCGTTGTTCCGTGGCGCGGTTTCACAAGGCGTAATCACTTATGAGTCAAGCTCGGTCATCAGTAGAAGCCAGGCGCTCAACGAAGGATGTGCCGATATGATCAAATTGGGGGAAAGCCCCTTTCGCCGGCGCTTTGCACCACTCATCTGTACCGGTGTCCGACTCGGCTATCTCATATGCGTGGATACGGATGGCCATCTTACGAAAATTTCAGCGGAGATCTGGAGACAAATTGATCTTATTCTCGCAAAACAGCTTTATATCGAAACAAGCCGTCAGGACAAGCCGTTTGAAACAACCGAAGATATTCTGATGCATTTGCTTGACGGAGGATTTCCGTCCGCCTCCTATTATCGACTCCAGACCGTAGGCACTTATCTTGCAGACTTTCACCCATCCGCTTTTGCATTGATGGATCTGACTGCTTACCACAGTCAGTATCCTGGGGTGCATCACCTGAAAGAAGAAATCGATGAACGTTACCCGGATTCTCATTCCTTTCTCTACAAGGGTGATATATTTCTGTTTCTGCATAGAGACAGTGATGTAGATATATTGATAGAACTGGCAAAAGAATTCGATTTGAAGGTAATTGTTTCAGAGGCGATTCGCGATTTGTATGACCTTCCGTCTCTTTACCGCGCCGCACACGATGCGTTGGATATGATTCTGGGAAGCAACTATCACGGTGAAAAAGTTTGCTCTGTAGCACAATTGCGAACGCCGTTGCTTCTGAAAAATCTGGATTCCCGCGACGATCTTATCTCGCCGGAGCTTCGGGTGCTCGCCGAACACGACCGAAAAAAAGGAACGCAATACTGTGAAACACTGTACCTTTATCTGATTTACAGCCGCTCGCTCAAAAAGACCTGCGACGCATTGTTTACCCACCGCAACACAGTTCTGTACCGTATCGAAAGAATCCGGGATGACTTCCTGATCCCGCTGGACGATCCGGAAAGACATGCCGAGCTTCTGTTCGGCGTTGCTATTCTGCTGTTTCAAAAAGAAGGCCCGGATTTCTTTTTGCGGACAATGCCGCAAACGGATGATGAATAATAATTTATTGAATAGGTGGAGGAAATCATGAAAGAAAACAGAAAATTATTACAGGAAGTACTGGAGGAAATCCGCCACGATATGACGGATGAAGAGGTTCTGAATCTTTTGGCGGACAGTAAAATTTCCGTCAGTCCCAAAAAAGAGAAGGAAAAATACACGCTCGGACAGCGGGCAGCTGACACCATTGCAAAATTTGCGGGCAGCTGGGCGTTTATATTTTCGTTTGCAGGCGTGCTGATTCTGTGGATGGTCGTCAACGCAATTCTTGCGACAAAAGCATTTGACCCCTATCCATTTATT
>OGRD01001135.1_pt1 | contig 11130 bp, 10 predicted proteins | sample 1553441 | NCBI WGS metagenome assembly OGRD01 (sample SAMEA2580106, study PRJEB22360) | human gut metagenome | biome: human gut; feature: human-associated habitat; material: faeces | place: Denmark | collected 2008/2010
GCCGGTGCTGTGTACCATCGGTCTGGCGGCAGCCTGCTCCGGCGGCGTTATGGGCGACCACTGCTCGCCCATTTCCGACACCACCATCATGGCCTCGGCGGGCGCTCACTGCTTCCACCTGAACCATGTGTTCACCCAGTTGCCCTATGCCCTCACCGCCTCCGGTGTGGCCTTCGTCAGCTTCATCATCGCAGGACTCGTGCAGTCGGTGTGGCTGTGTCTGGCCATTGCCGTGGCGCTGATGATCGGCACACTGCTGGTGATCCGGGCCATTGTGTCCCGCCGTCACGCAGGTATCTTCCAGGAGATGGCACAGGCCAGCCAGCAGCTGCTGCACCGCTGACACCATCTCGTCCGTGGCCGACAAAAAACAGGGAAGCGCACAGCGCTTCCCTGTTTTATTATGCTGTTGGGGAAAAATTACGGGCGGATGACCTTACCGGCGGAGGTCATGGTCTCCACGATGTCATACATATTGGTGACGGAGCCAACGGCCAGCTTGTCGGTGAGACCGTAGTAGTTCAGGCAGGTGCCGCAGGTGCGGATCTCCACACCCTGTGCCTCCATGTTCTTCAGGTCCTCGATGGAGACGGAACCCTCGGTGGTGACCTTGGCGCCGCCGTTATAGAACAGGATGGTGCGGGGCAGACGCTCCTGCTGGCTCAGGGCGTAGAGAAAGCCCTTCATCAGCGTGGCACCCAGCGTATCGTCACCGGAGCCAAGGCAGTTGGTGCCGATGAGCACCACGGTGTTGTCCCGGTTATCCGGGGCGCAGGCGGTCTCCTCCGGAGCGGTGCCGGACACGGCGGCAGGGGCGTCCACCGTCAGGGTCACCACGAATAGCTTCTCCTCCCGCTTCTCGGCGCTGAACTTCAGGCCCTTGCCGGTGGCCAGACGGTTCAGATTCTGCACGGCGGTCTCGTTGTCCACATGGACCTCCACCGTACCGGCCTCGGTCATGCCGGACAGGGCGTGGATGGTTTTCGTGACGGGAATGGGGCAGGCGTCGCCCACGGCGTTGACTAAAATTTTGCTCATGTGATGTTACCTCCTATCAGGCTGCCCGCTGGGGCGGGAACCGTTGCTTGGGTTCATTATACCGCCCCGGTGGGGACGGGTAAAACGACAAAAAACGATGGATGCCGGCGTTTCATAGGAAAATGCGATACGACGGCCGTTACCGGCACAGATGGCAGGCCACCCGGTGGCCACCGCCCATGTCGCAGAGCTCCGGCTTCTCCGCCCGGCAGCGGTCTGTAGCGTAGGGACAGCGCCCGGCGAACCGGCAGCCGGGAGGCGGGTCCACGGGACTGGGGACCTGTCCTTGCAGCACGCTGCGGGGGCGGGCCCGTTCCACCTTGGGATCGGGAATGGGGATGGCGGCGATGAGGGCCTTGGTGTAGGGGTGCAGGGGGTGGGTGTACAGCTCCTGCGCCGTACTCTCCTCCACCACCTCCCCCAGATACATTACCAGAATACGGTCCGACAGGTGCCGCACCATGGACAGATCATGGGAGATCAGCAGATAGGTCAGGGACTTCTGTTCCCGTAGGTCCAGCAGCAGATTGACGATCTGGGCCTGAATGGACACATCCAGCGCCGAAATGGGCTCGTCGCACAGCAGCAGCCGGGGCTCCACCGCCAGCGCACGGGCGATGCCGATGCGCTGGCGCATACCGCCAGAGAACTCGTAGGGATAGCGGTCGATGCCGGAGGGGTTCAGACCCACCTGCTCCATCAGGGCCTGCACCTTCTCTCGGCGCTCTGCCGGGCCGGTGTACAGGTGGTGGATGTCCATGCCCTCGGCAATGAGGTCGATGACCTTGTTTTTGGGGTCCAGTGAGGCGTAGGGGTCCTGAAAGACCGTCTGCACCTGACAGCAGAAGGCACGGCGCTTGGCGCCCCGCATCCGGTGGACGTCCTCCCCACGGTACAGGGAGACGCCGTCGGTTTTGCTGTACAGGCCGATGGCGGTGCGGCCGCAGGTGGTCTTGCCGCAGCCGGACTCGCCTACGATGCCGAGAATTTCTCCCTCCTGCACAGAGAAGCTCACGTCATCCACCGCACGCAGGACCTTGCGGCCCCCGGCGGGGAAGTATTTTTTCAGGTGCTCCACCTGAAGGATGGGCTGGCTCATGCTGTCACCTCCTGTTCTGCGTGGTGGCAGGCCACCAGAAGGCCACCGCCCAGATCCCGCAGGGCGGGTATTTCCCGGCGGCACTGCTCCGTGGCGTGGGGGCAGCGGGGGGCGAAGGGACAGCCGGGACCCGGTGCGATCAGCTCCGGGGGCGTTCCCTCGATGGTGTAGAGCCGTCCGCCGCCCATTTCGTCCAAACGGGGGGAGGCCTTTTGCAGGCCCCTGGTGTAGGGATGGGCGGGCTGATAGAAAATTTCATCGGTGGTGCCGGTCTCCATGACGCACCCGGCGTAGAGGATGACGATGCGCTGGGCCAGTCCCGCTACCACGCCCATGTCGTGGGTGATGAGCAGCACCGTGGTGCCGTTGCGTTCCTTCATCTGGCGGATCAGGTCCAGGATCTGGGCCTGAATGGTCACGTCCAGCGCCGTGGTGGGCTCATCGGCAATGAGGAGCCCCGGCTGGCAGGCCAGCGCCGAGGCGATCATCACACGCTGGCGCATACCGCCGGAGAACTCGTGGGGATAGCGGCGCAGGGCCGCCTCCGGGTCAGAGATGCCCACCAGCGCCAGCATCTCCGCCGCCTTCTCCAGCGCCTCCTTGCGGCCGATCTTCTGATGGAAGCGGTAGCACTCGGCGATCTGATGACCGATCTGCATGGTGGGGTTCAGGGAAGTCATGGCGTCCTGAAAGATCATGGCGGCGTCCCGGCCCCGATAGCTCTGCCACTGCTTCTTGCTGTAATCGAGGATGTTCTCCCCGTGGCAGAGGATCTGGCTGCCGGGCTGACAGCGTCCGCCGGTGACCTCCGTCAGGCCCATGAGGGAGCGGGCCGTCACGGATTTGCCGCAGCCGGATTCTCCCACCAGCGCCACACACTCGCCCTGATCCATGTAGAAGCTGACGCCCCGCACTGCCTCCACCACGCCACGGCGGGTGGGGAAGTGGATGCGGGGGGCCCGGGGGGCGGATTTGACGGAGTCCTCCGGGAATGGGGGCTGAAGCGGCGGCGGAAGCCGTTGCCCAGCACATTGAAGCACAGAACGGTCAGCAGGATGCACACGCCCGGATAGACCGCCAGTGAGGGGTGGGTGAGGATGTAGGTCTGGGCGCCCTCCAGCATACCGCCCCAGGATGGGTTGGGGATGGAGATGCCGAAGCCCAGATAGCTCAGGGAGGACTCCGTCAGGATGGCGGAGGCAATGCTGTTGGTGGAGGCCACCAGCACCGGGGAAAAGACGTTGCGGGCGAAGTGCCGGGTGATGACCCAGCTCTTCCGGGCGCCCAGCCCCTCGGAGGCCAGAATGAAGTCCCGCTCCCGCAGACTCAGTACCTCCGCCCGGACGATGCGGGCCACGCCCATCCACGAGAACAGACCGATGGTCACCACCAGCGTCCGGATGCCGGCGTTCATGTAGATGTTCAGAGTGATGATAATGAGGAAGCTGGGCACCGACATGAGGATGTCCACGATACGCATCATGAAGCCGTCCACCAGCTTGCCGGAGGAGCCACTAACGATGCCGTACACCGTGCCGAACACAATGGAGATGAGCATGGACAGAAAGCCCACCAGCAGGGAGACCCGTCCGCCGTAGAGCAGGCGGGTGAAGGTGTCCCGACCGAAGTTATCCGTTCCCAGCAGGTGCTGGGCGGAGGGGGGCAGGAACTTCTGCACGGTCTCCACGGCGATGGGGTCGTGGGGGGACAGGGGCGCCAGCAGGGCGGCCAGAAGAATCAGCAGCAGCACACCGCCGCTGAGAACCATGGAGAGGGGCAGCTTATGATTCTTTTTCATCGCTTGTCACCTCGCATGGCCTTGATGCGGGGATCGGCCAGACAGTAGCACAGATCCGCCAGCAGATTTCCGCCCACCAGCAGCAGGCACGAGAGCATGGTGGTTCCCATGATCATGTTGTAGTCACGGGAGTAGATGGCGCTCATGCCGGTGGTACCCAGTCCCGGCCAGCCGAAGATGGTCTCCACGATGTAGGCACCGGACACCAGACTGCCCAGATTCATGCCCACCAGCGTAATGACCGGCAGCAGGCAGTTCTTCAGCACGTGGCGCAACAGGATATAGCCCCGGCTTGCCCCCTTGGAGATGGCGAAGAGCACATAGTCCTCCGACAGCTGCTGGATGGTGGCGGCCCGGACGTACCGGGCGTAGATGGAGATCTTCCCGATGCTCAGCACCAGCACCGGCATGATGGCGTGGCGGGCCAGATCCCAGAAGGTTTGTATGCCGGTGGTCCGCATCCCGGAGCTGGGCAGCCAGCCCAGGTTCAGGGAGAACAGGATGATGAGCATGATGGCGAACCAGAAGGAGGGGATGGAGATGGCCACATAGTGCAGACCGTTGGTGATGCGGTCGAACCATGAGTTTTCAAAGTAGCCCGCCAGCATCCCCAGTGGGATGGATACCAACAGGGAAAAGACGATGGAGGCGGCCATTAGCCCCACGGTGGCCGGGAGTTTGGCCTTGATGAGGGGCCACACGCCGGAGTGGCTGCTGGTGGAGACGCCGAAGTCCCCGTGGAGGACGTTCCCCAGCCACCGGCCATACTGCACGATGACCGGATCGTTGTAGCCCAGCTCCGTTTTCAGCTGCTCGTACTCCTCGTCGGTCATCTCCAGCGTCCGGTACTGGGCGGCGGGGTCGCCGGGGGCCAGAAACACCAGCGCAAAGGAAAAGACGGATACCAGCAAAATCACTGGCAGGGCCAGAGCCAGTCTGGTCAGAAAGTATTTTTTCATGTTTTTCCTCATACCGCCGTGAAAGGCAATTGCGTGGAGACCGGCTCCACGCAATTGCCCTCTCAGCGGCGGTGTCAGCCGATGAAGTAGATCTGAGTCAGGTCAGTGAGACGGTCGCTGGCCTCGAAACCGCCGATGTTCTTCTGGGCGGCGCAGACATAGTTGGTATCCAGCACGGGTACGCAGGACCAGCAGTCCTTCAGGGCCTGCAGGCCCTGATTCATGATGTCCTGACGGACAGCGGGATCCATCTCACGATCCAGCTGTACCCACAGGTTATCCACCTCGTCGGTGGTGTACATATTGGCGCCGGAGCGGGTGTGGGCGAACAGGCCCACGAAGCCGCTGGGATCGTCCAGCATACCGTTGCCCATAAGCGCAATGTCATAGGAATCGGTGGCATAGAAGTAGGACTTGAAGTAGGCGGCGGTCTCCATGGAGTCGATCTGGGCATTGAGGCCCACAGCGTCCAGCTGGCTCTTGATCATGGTGGCCAGCTCCTCCTGACCCACACGGGCGGAGTTGTAGATGATCTTGATGGTCTTGTCCTTCAGACCGGTCTGCTCGATGAGCTGGGCGGCCTTGTCCAGATCCTGCTGATAGTTGGTGATCTCGGGGTTATAGAACATGGAAACGGTGGACAGGATGCTGGTGGCGGTTCGGCACAGGGCCTCGTCGCCGTAGGTGCCGTACACCAGAGCGTCCAGATCCAGCGCATAAATCACAGCCTGACGGGCCTCCATGGTGGACATGGCCTCGCTGTTGGGGTTGATCTCCATGAAGGTGATGCGGCCGTCGGGGTAGGACACCACCTGATACTCGTCGTTATCCTTATAGTTGGCCAGCGTCTCGGCGTTGCTGATGGTGAAGATGGAGAGCTCCTTGTTGCGGAAGGCGATCTCCTGCGTGCTGGCGTCAGAGACGCAGCGGACCTCGAAGCCGTCAATGTGGGCGGCCGTGCGGTAGTAGTTGGGGTTCTTCAGGCACACCAGCTTCTCGCCCACGCTGAAGCTATCCACCATGAAGGCACCGCTGGTGGCGATGTTGGCGTTCTGCTCACAGGTCAGTACCTCAGTGGCGGGTACACCCTCGAAGCAGTGGGCAGGCAGGACATACAGGGCGCCCAGAGCCTTCTTGAACAGGTTGGAGGCCCGGCCGACCTTGAACACGATGACGGTATCGCTCTGCTTCTCATAGGTGCAGAACTCGCCGTCCACCTTGTAGGCGGCAGCGGTGCTGGGAGCCACCTCGGGAACAGTCAGCGTATCCAGAGTGAACACGATGTCATCGGTAGTGATCTTCTCACCGTCGCTCCAGTAGATGTCGTCCCGCAGGGTCAGGGTGTAGGTGGCACCGTCCTCGCTGATGTCCACGCTCTTCGCCAGACGATAGTCCAGAGAACCGTCGGTGTTGGACTTCCACATGGGGTCATACAGGTTCTGGAACACCTGCTTGCCCAGATCCGTGGAGCTGTTGTTGTACCAGTTCAGGGAGGTGATGGGTTCCTCGATGGCGTAGACGAAGGTGCCGCCCTCGATGGGCTTACCCTGAGCATCGTCCGCTCCGCCGGCCTGCTTGCCGCAGGCCGCAAGGCTCAGCAGCATCAGAGCGGAGAGGACGAGGCAAATGACTTTGGAAAGCTTCTTCATGTCTTTTCTCCTTTTGTGATTTTGATGATTATGATGTATAGAAGCCCGTTGCCGGGAGATCTATCAGATGAACACGTATTCCTTCAGCCGATCCATGGCAATGACGACCTTCTCCATGGGCAGGGCCAGATTCATGCGGATGTGGTGCGCCCCGTGGAAGGGACGGCCGTCCTGCCACACAACGCCCACCTCGTAGCCGGCCTTTTTCACCTCGTCCAGGGTGCGGCCGCTGCGGCGGCAGTACTCCTCGCAGTCCAGAAACAGCATATAGGTGCCCTCCGGCTGCTGCACGCTGACCCCCTGCAGGTTCTTGCGGATGAACCTGCAGGCGTACTTGACGTTCTCCGTCAGCACATCCCGCAGCTCATCCACCCACTGGCTGCCCTCGTCGCTGTAAGCGCCGATGAGGGCGTGCATGGACAACACGTTCATGCTGTTGTAGTGGCTGAGACTGCTCTCCTTCTTCATCCGTTTATGGAGAGTTTCGTTATACACGATGTGGTAGCTGCCGATGAGGCCTGCCAGATTGAAGGTCTTGGAGGGGGCATACAGGGCCACGGTGCGCTGCCGGGCGTCATCGGACACGGATTGCAGGGGGATGTGCCGGTGACCACGGAGGGTCAGGTCCGACCAGATCTCGTCGGAGATCACCGTTACATTCAGCCGCCGGGCCATGTCCATGAATTGCTCCAGCTCCTCCTGCTCCCATACACGGCCCGTGGGGTTGTGGGGGGAGCAGAACACCACCGCACGGATGTCGTTGCGCTTGATCTTGGTCTCCATGTCGAAGAAGTCCATGCGCTGCACACCGTAGCGGTCCGGCTTCAGGGGGCTGGTGATGACGTGATAGCCGCCGTTTTCGATGGAACGGGTGAATCCGATGTAGGTGGGGGAGTGGACCAGCACGTTGTCGCCTCTGGCGCACACAGCGGCCAGGGCACTCATGAGCCCGCCCAGTACGCCGTTTTCGTAGCCGATGTGCTCCTTCTCCAGCCCGGTGACGCCATTGCGGCGCTCCTGCCAGCGGATGATGGAGTCAAAGTACTCATCGCTGGTCATAAAGTAGCCGAACAGAGGATGCTCCAACCGCTTCCGGATGGCCTCCGTCACGGCAGGGGCCGTGGCGAAGTTCATATCTGCTACCCACATGGGGATGGCGTCGAAGCCCTCGTTGGGCTGGAATACAGGGATTTTCTCCACGGCGTCCACCGCCATGGCGTCCCTCCCACGGCGGTCATAGATGGTGGTAAAGTCGAATTTCATACGCCGCTCCGCCTTACAGCATCTCCACGAAGGCGGCCATGCGGGTCTGGATCTGGCCTACGTCGGCCTGAGAGTAGTCGGTCTCCACCACAGTGTAGGGGATGCCCTTCTTCTCCTTCACCAGCTTGCCCACCAGCGCTGTCTCCACGTTGTAGGTATGGCAGGCCTGTAGGATGATATCCACCACACCGTCCACATGGAACTCGTCGATGAGCTTATCCAGCATGGCCATGCGGTTGGGGTTGGGGGACATACAGGAGCAGCCGATGCCCAGATACCGCCGGGCCAAAGCGTCGTAGACGTCGGGGTTCTCCTCGTCGGTGAGGAGCATGGATTTCAGGCCGCTGCAATTCTCAAAGGCCACCACCACAGCGCCGGCGTCCTCAATGGCCCGGATGACTTTCAGGGCTGCGCCGCCGGAGGGGGAGCCCGTCACCAAGATACGGGGCTTCTTGCCCTCGTTCTTGCCGGCGGCGTACTCCGCCTCGATCTGGTCCGCCAGATCGTTGATGCGGGCAGGTAGGGACTCCACGTCCATGTTGAAGCCGCTGCCGTAGGCGGTGTTGACAATGTTCAGACCGCTGACGGGGGCAGGATCGTTGGCCATGAGGTACTGCAGCCGCAGCAGGGACTTGGTGATCTCGTTGTTCAGGTGGATCTCGTGGCGGATGGCCTCCTCGGTGATGGTGGTCTCGAAGCGCCGCTCCAGTTCCTCCTTGAACCGGATGATCTCCCGGCGGTACATGGCGATGCCCTCCTCGGACTGCCGGTTGGGCAGCTCGATGACGTAGACGGGCTTGAACTCAGCCAGCATCTCATACATCTTCTTCTTGCCGTCGCAGGTGGTCTCGCCTACCACCAGATCGGAGAAGTAGAAGAAGGGACACTTGTCCGTCTTGGCGAAACCGTAGCTGGACTTGATGAGGGGACACAGGTTCCGGGGCAGATCCTTCTCGGCGTCGGGGATGGTCTCATCCGATACGGAGCACAGGCCTACCACCGCGGCGCCCATGGCACGGGGCAGCTCCTTGGGGAGGTAGGTGCAGAAGGCACCCACCACAGGCACGCCCTGCTCCTTCAGCTTCTTGATGGCCAGGAAGGAGTTTCTCCGCTGATCGGCAAACTCTTCAAAAATTTCCGGTAGATCCTTTTTCAGCTCAACCATACGCTTGATCCTTTCTTTTCACATATATCTTGACCGGTGGAGGCCGGCCCTTTCCATTTATCGATTGACCCGCTTCCAGCCCAGCACCGCAGCGCCGATGGCACCGTTATACTGGCACAGGGGATGGGCGGCGACGCTCTCTACGTCCAGATACCGGGCCAGCACCTCCCGCACCACCTGCGACTGGGCCAGTCCGCCGGAGAAGAACACCTTGGGATGCTCCGGAGCCAGCTTTTGGGCAAAGATGGCGGTGCGGCGGCAGATGGAGTAGATGCACCCCAACGCAATGCTGCCGGGAGGTGTCTCCTGCGCCAGCAGGCCGATGATCTCGCTCTCGGCAAACACGGCGCACATACTGTTGATGGTCACCGGCTCCGCCCCCTCCACAAAGGTATCGATGGAGGTGATGTCGCTGCCTACCCGGCTCATGGTCATTTCCAGAAACCGACCCGTTCCGGCGGCGCACTTGTCGTTCATCAGGAAGTCCTTTACCTGCCCGCCGGAGGGATCCAGCAGGATCACCTTGCTGTCCTGCCCGCCGATGTCGATGACCGTGTCGCAGCCGGGACAGAGAAAAGCGGCCCCGGCCCCGTGGCAGGTGATCTCCGTGATGGACTTGTCCGCCTCCGGCAGCAACGCCCGGCCATAGCCGGTGGCCACCACAAAGGCGGTGTCGGGGGTCCTCAGTTCCTCATAGAGCCGATGGATGACCCGGCCGGGGGTGGAGCCGCTGGGCTCCATCCGGAAGTCCACGATCTCCTGTCCGTCAAACAGCACCGCCTTGGTCATGGCGGAGCCGGAATCGATTCCCATAGTGAGCAATTTTGCCTGCCTCCTGTTGTGCCTTGACGGCACGATATCTTCAAAGCTTCGGAATAGCCGTCCTGATCGCATGGTTCACCCACTGGCAGCGATCTGTCGAAGCACTTTGCAACAGAGATTCTACCATCAGCCTCCACTAGTGGCAAATAGCGATTTCAGGAGATAAGAGCGTACTATCGGCGTTTTCGATTCAAATAATGTATACATAATTGTAATAAAATAAAACGGGCGAAAACGCTGCGCCGCAGAAAGAATAGGGAGGGGGAAGCGGGAGATGGGGGAGAACGCAAGAAAGCCCACGGCGCAACCGTGGGCTTTCTTGCGTACCATTTATTTTTCTGCCTGCGTCTCGCAGTAGATGCAGCGATAGACCCGCTTTTCCCGGTCGGTGAGCACGAACTCCTGGGGCAACTCCTGCTCCACGGAGGTGATGCACCGGGGATTCTTGCAGCGCAGCACGCCACGGATGCGCTCCGGCAGCTTCAGGGTGCGCTTTTCCACCAGCTGGCCGTCTCGGATACTGTTGACGGTGATGCTGGGGTCCACGTAGCCGATAAGATCCCAGTCCAGCTCCATCTCACGGTCGATCTTGATGATGTCCTTGCGGCCCAGCTTACCGCTGGTGACGTTTTTCAGGATGGCCACGGTGCAGTCCAGCTTGTCCAGCCCCAGAATGCGATACAGCTCCATGGCCTTTCCGGCGGAGATATGGTCGATGACGATGCCGTTCTGAATGGAATCAATAATCATGATGATGCCCTCCCTTTCAAGCGATGTTCAGCAGCTTCAGAATCAGCGCCATGCGGATGTACTTGCCGTACTGCACCTGCTTGAAGTAGCAGGCACGGGGGTCCTCATCCACCGCCACGGAGATCTCATTGACACGGGGCAGGGGATGCAGGATCCGCAGGTCCGGCTTGGCGTTTTTCAGCTTCTCCGGGGTGAGGATGTAGCTGTCCTTTAGGCGCAGATAGTCCTCCTCGTTGAAAAACCGCTCCCGCTGGACACGGGTCATATAGAGGATATCCAGCTCCGGCATCACCTCATCCAGAGAGGTAGACTGGATGTAGGGGATGTTCCTGCTCTTGATGTACTGCTCCTTGACGTAGCGGGGCAGCTTCAGCTCCTCCGGAGAGATGAGCACGAAGCGGATGCCGGTATAGCGGCTCATGGCGGCCACCAAAGAGTGGACGGTGCGGCCGAATTTCAAGTCGCCGCACAGGCCGATGGTCAGATCGTCGAAGCGGCCCTTCTCCCGGTGGATGGTCAGCAGATCCGTCAAGGTCTGGGTGGGGTGGTTGTGGCCACCGTCTCCGGCGTTGATGATGGGTACCAGC
>OGRD01001139.1_pt1 | contig 11108 bp, 9 predicted proteins | sample 1553441 | NCBI WGS metagenome assembly OGRD01 (sample SAMEA2580106, study PRJEB22360) | human gut metagenome | biome: human gut; feature: human-associated habitat; material: faeces | place: Denmark | collected 2008/2010
GGGGGGGGGGGGGAATTAACGGATCGTCCGTGTTGTCGTCGCCGCAACCCGTCAGGGGCAGCAGTGCAAGGCAGAAGGCCGTCGCAGCCAAGCGTTTCATCAGATTTTTCATAAGAACACAGAGATTAAGGGTTATTTTAAAGAATCGGAACTCCGATGTTCAAAAATAACATTTATTTATTAAAAATACGATTTTTCGTCGAAATAGGCCCGATTATTTTCGTCCGAATTATCGGAGAGAATCCTTTTTCCGCTTACATTCCGTCGCCCGACGGCGGCATTTTCCTATCCGACCGTATCCTCCGATCGCTCCGATCCTTCGTGATCGACAGTTATGAAAAATTATCGACAACCCCTCCCTTCCGGACAAGTGCATCCACCCTCTCCCTTCCGACGCCACCCGCCCGCATCGCCGACAACAACGAAAAGAGCGGCAGTGTCGCACTGCCGCCCCTGCGTTCCGACCGCAATCGCATCACTCCATCGAGCGAACCCGCATCTCGGTCCGCCCCGCCACCTCGCGCGCCAGCCGGTCGAGATCGGTGATCTGCTCGACCTCCCCGTAGTGATAGGGATAGAAGATCGCGGGACGTAGCGCCCGCACCGCCTCGGCCGCCTGATCGACGGTCATCGTATAGGGCTGGTTGACGGGCAGGAACGCGATGTCTATCCCTTCGAGCGAACGCATTTCGGGCGTCGGCTCGCTGTCGCCGGCGATGTAGACGCGCGTACCGCCCAGCGTCAGCACGTAGCCGCAATCCTCCCGCTCCCTGGGATGGAATTGCAGGTGCCCTTCGGTGGTATTATAAGCCGCCACCGCCTCGACGCGGATTCCGTCGAGAGGTTCGGCCACAGCGCCCGGCACCATCGTGTAGCAGTCGAAATCGAACGCTTCGGCCGAGGTCTTGTCGCAGACGACCGCCGTCGCGGGCGTCATCAACTGCTCGACGGCCGCACGGTCGAGATGGTCGTAATGCGAATGGGTGACAAGCACCGCATCGGCTTTCGGCAGATGCGCGTAATCGGCATACTCGCCGACCGGATCGACATAGATGCGCCGCCCGTCGAAATCGACGGCCAGCGAAGCGTGTTTGAAAAATGTGAAGACGATCGGCCGCCCGTCGCGGGACGTCACCGTATCGGCCGGATAGACCGGCGCCTCCTTCTTCTTGAACAACGAGATCATAATCTTGCAATTTTAGGCGATTCCGGTCGAAGATACGAAAAGTCGCGCGCAGAAGCAAATTTATTCACACTTTGCCGAGACGAAATTTCCGAGGTGCGACCGAAGGCGTCTGAATTCCGCGAAACCGACCCGCCGCACCCGCGATTTTCACCGGCCGGCTCTTTGCGACGCAAGGCGCGGAGCCGCAATTCCGCGCCTTGCGCTCCCGCACTTCGCTCAGAATGGGGACGACGGCTACTTCCGGTAACTTACGACCAGCACCTTCGACGAACTCCAAAACCGTTCGGGATCGGTAATGACCAACTTATACACCACCTTGTCGGCATTCGTAATCAGTTCATACGAATCGGCGGGATGCGGCGTGACGACGGTCGCCTTCTTCTGCTCGACGAGGATCTCCGTCAGCGTGCGGGCGTCGGCCCGGATGAACAGATCGTGGTCGCCGGTATCGCCCATCGTGAGCGTGCGCCCGATGAACCCCTGCTTCGAGACGATCCTCGAATCGCGCAGCGCCTTCTCCGCTCCCACGATATAATAGACCGTGTTGAGCCGGTCCTCCAGCTGCGCCTTTTCGTCGGAGAGGTGTTCGACCTCGGTGCTGCGGGCGGCGGCCTCTTCGGCGAGCGTCTCCATCCGGGCTTCCATTTGCGACAATTCGCCGCGCAAACGACCGATTTCGCCCTCTTTGGCGGTCAATTGGGCATCGAGGCCGCGAATCATCTTTTCGAGTCCCTCGATGCGCAGGTCGGCTTTGCGCAACTGCGCCGAGGAGCGTTGCAGCGCAGCGATCTTCTGCCGGTTCTCCTGCAACAGCCGGTCGATCGCGGCGATGTCGGCATCGATCTCCTCGATCGGACGGCGCACCCCTTCGTCATTGCGCGCGAGCGCGACGAGGTTTTCGCGCGTACGGATCCGCGCCAGATTCTCGGTGACGGCATTGATGTCGGCGAAGACGACCTCGATGAGCGAATCCTTCGCACGAACCACCGCTTCGAGCGAATCGCGCTGCACCACGGTCTGTTCGGCCCCCCGGCGGCTCACGCACGATACGAACGCACATGCGGCACAGAGTATCGGCAGGCAAATGTGTTTCATCATTTCAGATGGTTTGATTGTCATAACGGCATCAAAGATAAGCAGAAAAGCGGCAGGCTGTACGAAAAAAAACGCACCGGCGGCGGCCTCCGGCATAAAAATCGTGCGCCGCATGGCGGATAGCTGCCGTCCGGGGTGCGGAATCCGGCTAAAATCCGCAATCTTCGGCCGACGCCTCAGATACTCTCGTTCGGCAATGTTCGAATAAATTTGACATTGCACTCACTTATGCGTATCTTTGCGAAAGAGGAATTTCGCCCGACAGGCGGCGTTCCGGCAAATCGGACCGCATTTCGCCGACGCTCCGTACATCATCCGCCCGACATGCAACCGCTGGACGACATACACGCCGAACTGCTCGGCACGCTCAAACGCTACTGGGGCTACGACAGCTTCCGTCCCGTGCAGGAGGAGATCATCCGCTCCGTCTGCCAGGGGCGCGACACGCTGGCGCTGATGCCCACCGGCGGCGGCAAGTCGCTCACCTATCAGGTGCCGACGATGCTGCGCGAAGGTTTGTGCATCGTCGTCACGCCGCTGATCGCCCTGATGAAGGACCAGGTCGACCGCCTCAGGCGGCTCGGCATCAACGCGGCGGCGATCCATTCGGGACTTTCGATGCGGCAGATCGACATCGTGCTCGACAACTGCGTCTACGGCGATGTCAAATTCCTCTACGTGGCTCCCGAACGGCTCGTGACCGAGGCGTTCCGTCTGCGCGTGGAGCGGATGCGGGTCTCGCTGCTGGCCGTCGACGAGGCGCACTGCATCTCGCAGTGGGGCTACGACTTCCGCCCCTCCTACCTGCGCATCGCCGAACTGCGCGAAAAACTGCCGGGCGTTCCCGTGCTGACGCTGCTCGAAGTCGGACGCGTCAAGGTGCGCTTCTCGGTCCCCGAGCAGGAGATCGCCCGGCTCGGCGCCGACAGCCGGATCGGGGTGGGCGTCGCCGCGCTCGGCGACCGGGTGTTCCCCGCCGGGAAGATCGAAAAGGGCGCCGTGGCCAATCCAGCGGCCCACACCTACGACGTGCGCGCCACGCTGGACAACGCCGCTGGCGAGTTGCTGCCGGGCATGGTGTGCCGCGTGACGGTTTCGCCCGCAGAGTCGGCCGAGGAGATCGCCGTTCCGCTGCGCGCCGTGCAGCAGGCGGGCGACGGGAGCCGTTTCGTGTGGACCGTGCGCGGCGATTCGGCCGTGCGTACGGCCGTCACGACGGGGCGGCTGGTGAACAACGGCATCGTGCTGACCGGGGGCGTCGCGGCGGGCGACCGCATCGTCGTGGACGGCATGCAGAAGATCGGCGAGGGCAGTAAAGTCGTATGGCGATGAGAAGTTCGAATAGCGTAATAGCCTGGTCGATGCGGAATTTCCGCATCACCTTCCTGATCGTGGGCTGCCTGTTCGTGTTCGGAATCTACGCCCTTGCGCGCATTCCCAAGCAGGAGTTTCCCGAGTACACGATCCGGCAGGGCGTCGTCGTGGGCGTCTATCCCGGGGCGACGGCCGAGGAGGTCGAAGAGCAGCTGGCGAAGCCGCTCGAACAGTTCCTGATGACCTACAAGGAGGTGAAGCGTGCGAAGACCACCTCCACGTCGCAGAACGGCATGTGTTACGTGATGGTCGAGCTGAACGACGATGTGAACGACAAGGACGAGGTATGGTCGAAAGTCAAGCACGGGCTGGCGGCGTTCAAGATGCAGCTGCCTGCGGGTGTCGCGGCCGTGGTGACCAACGACGATTTCGGCGACACCTCGGCGCTGCTGATCACCCTCGAATCGGACACGCGCTCCTACCGCGAACTGAAAGGGTATATGGACGATTTGAGCGACCGTCTGCGCCGCATCGAATCGGTCTCCAACCTGCGCCCCTACGGCGTGCAGCAGGAGCAGATCTCGGTTTACGCCGATCCCGAACGGCTCGCGGCCTACGGCATCGGCGAGAAGGTGCTCTCCGCGGCGCTGGCTTCGCAGGGGCTGACCCCGGCGGGCGGCTCGGTGAGCAACGGCGAAACCGAAACGCCGATCCATATCGCGCCGTCGCTGGCCGGGGAGCGGGAGGTCGCCGAGCAGATCGTCTGGAGCGATCCCGAAGGGCACGTCCTGCGGGTGAAGGACGTGGCGCGCGTCGTGCGCGAGTACGACGATCCGGACAGCTATATCCGCAACAACGGCCACCGCTGCGTGCTGCTGTCGCTGGAGATGCAGGCCGGGAACAACATCGTGGAGTACGGCCGCGAGGTCGACGAGGTGCTGCACGCCTTCATCGAAGAGGAGCTTCCCGCCGATGTCAGCGTGCAGCGCATCGCCGACCAGGCCAAGGTCGTCGGCGACTCGGTGCACTCGTTCCTGCGCGACCTGTTCGTGGCCATGGCCATCATCATCGTCGTGATGATGCTCCTCTTCCCGCTGCGGTCGGCCATCGTCGCCGCGCTGACGATCCCGATGTCGACCTTCATCTCGGTGGGCATGATGTACCTCTGCGGCATTCCGCTGAACACCGTGACGCTCGCCGCGCTGGTCGTCGTGCTGGGCATGATCGTCGACAACTCGATCGTGGTGATCGACGGCTACCTCGATTACCTCGGGCGCGGCCATTCGCGGTGGTTCGCCGCCGTGGAGAGCGCCCGGGAGTTCTTCCCCTCGCTGCTGCTGGCCACGATCTGTATCTGCATGATCTTCTATCCGATCCTCTTCACGATGACGGGCATGATGGGCGACTTCCTGACCTGGTTCCCGTGGACGATCACCATTAACCTGATGGTGTCGCTGCTGCTGGCCGTGATGGTCATTCCGTTCCTCGAGATACTGATCATTCCGGCCGTTCACGTGCGCAGGGACGGCCGCAGGTCGTTCACCGACCGGGTGCACGACGTCTACCGCCGCGTGCTGGCGTGGCCCTTCCGCCACGGGTGGCTGACGATCTCGCTCGGCGCCGCCTCGGTGGTCGTGTCGCTGCTGATCGCCACGCAGCTCAAGTTCCGCATGGTCCCCTTCGCCGACCGGGACCAGTTCGCCGTGGAGATCTACCTGCGCCCCGACACGCCGCTGGAACGCACCGGGGCCGTCGCCGATTCGGTTTACCGGGCGCTGCGGGCCGACGAACGGGTGAAGTCGGTCACCTCGTTCGTGGGGTGCTCGTCGCCGCGCTTCCAGATGAGCTACGCCCCGCAGATCGCGGGCAAGAACTACGCGCAGTTCATCGTCAACACCACGTCGGTGGACGATACGGAGTCCATTCTCGACGAGTACGCCGACGTGTGGGCCGACCGTTTCCCCGAAGCCTACGTCAAGTTCAAGCAGCTCGACTACCAGAACGTGCCGTCGCTCGAATTCCGCTTCTACGGCAGCGACATCGACTCGCTGCGCGCCGCGGCCGACCGGCTGATGGCCCGCATGCGGCAGATGCCCGAACTGCAATGGGTGCATACCGATTACGAGGACCCGCGGGCGATCGCCGAGGTGCGGCTCGATCCCGTCACGGCGTCGCAGCTGGGCATCACGCGCACGGTCGTGGCCGCCAACATGGCCCTGGCGTCGGGCGACGTGGCCGTGGGTTCGGTCTGGGAGGGCGATTACAGGCTCCCGGTGGTGCTCAAGCGCGACGCCCGGCTGGGCGAACGCTCGCTGTCGGACATCGGGGACACCTATGTCTCCTCGCCCGTGCCGGGGGTGAGCGTGCCTCTGCGGCAGATCGCCGACGTGGAACCCGCGTGGAGCCAGTCTAAGATCGTCCACCGCAACGGCATGCGCTGCATCACCGTGACGGCCGACCTGAAACGCGGCGCCAACGCGATGCGGATGACCTCGCACATCAGCCGGATGCTGAAAGACGAGATTCCGCTCCCGCCGGGCGTCGAGACCGAGCTGGGCGGCGCGCACGAGTTCGACGCCGAGACCCTGCCGCCCATCGCCGCGGGGTTGAGCATCTCGCTGGTGATCATCTTTTTCTTCATCCTCGTCAACTTCCGCAAATTCGGCATCACGCTGGTCGTCATGGCCTCGATGTCGCTGTGTCTGTTCGGCGCGATGGTCGGACTGTGGATCGCCGACTTCACCATCGGGCTGACCTCGGTGCTGGGTTTCATCACCCTGCTGGGCATGATCGTGCGGAACGTGATCCTGATGTACCAGCATGCCGAGGACAAACGCAAGGTCTGCCACTGGTCGGGCAAGCTGGCGGCCTACGACGCCGGAAAGCGCCGCATGGTCCCGATCTTCCTCACGACGGCCACCACGGCCGTGGGCGTCGTGCCGATGATGTTGGGAGGCAGTACGTTCTGGGCGCCCGTGGGTGTTACGATTTTCGCCGGAGGCATCGGCTCGCTGATCCTCGTGGTCACGATCCTTCCGGTTCTTTATTCCAAAATCTACAAGTGATGAAAAAGGCTCTCGTATATCTGATCCTGTGCTGCACGGCCCTTCCGGCCGGGGCGCAGACCCTGACGCTCGACGAATGCCGCGCGGCCGCCGTTGAGCACAACCGTACGCTCCGCGACGGCCGGTTCGAGCTTGAAGCGGCCCTGCAAACGCGCCGCGAGGCGCTGACCGGCTACTTCCCGCAGGTTTCGGCCACGGGAGGCGTTTTCCAGGCCCAGCACGGACTGGTGCAGGCCGATTTCGGCATGACCATCCCGCAGCTGGGGACGATGAACCTGCCGCTGTCGATGGTCAAGCGGGGGATTGTGGGCGGCATCACGGCCGTGCAGCCCGTCTTCGCGGGGCTGAAGATCGTCAACGGCAACAAGCTCGCCCGGCTGGGCGAGGAGGTCGGGCGGTTGCAGTTGCAGAAGACCGAGTCCGAGGTGCGCGAGCAGACCGACGCCTATTACTGGCAGGTCGTGTCGCTGCGCGACAATCTTTCGACCATCGAAGCCGTGGAACGCCAGCTGGAGGAGATTCACCGCCAGGTGGAACTTTCGGTCAAGGCCGGGCTGGTGACGACGAACGACCTGCTGCGCGTGGAGCTGCGGCAGCAGGAGATCGCGTCGAACCGCCTGAAGGTCGAAAACGGACTGAAAGTCTCGAAGATGCTGCTGGCACAGCATATCGGCGTCGACTGGCGCGCTTTCGACGTGGCGGCGGCGGAGTTCGGCCAGCCCGAGGCGCCCGCGGCGTTTTACGTGCCGGTCGAGGAGGCGTTGGACAACCGGGCCGAGTACCGGCTCGCCGAGAAGAATGTCGAGGCACAGAAGTACCGGAAACGCATGGAGCGCGGCAAACGCCTGCCGACGGTGGGCGTCGGGGCCGGCTACCTCTACTACAACGTGACGGACAAGGATGTGGACGACGGGCTGGTTTTCGCCCAGGTGTCGGTCCCCATCTCCGACTGGTGGGGCGGGGCGCACGCCCTGAAGAAGGCCCGCATCCGGGAGCAGCAGGCCGAGAACGACCGGTTGCAGGCCCGCGAGATGCTGGCCGTGGAGATCGAGCGGACGTGGAGCGAGGTGCAGGAATCCTATGCGCAGATTCTGCTGACGCGGCGTTCCGTGACGTCGGCCGCCGAGAACCTGCGGCAGAACCGCAATTTCTACCAGGCCGGAACGGCTCCGCTCACCGACCTGCTGGACGCCGAGACGCTCTACACCCGGAGCCGCAACGACTTCACCTCGGCATGCGCCGCTTACCGGACTTCGTTGGCGCGTTACATGCGCGTGACGGGGCGATAGCGGCCGTCAGCCGCAAAAACGGGCGTCCGGAACCGACCGGGCGCCCGTTTTTTCACTCTTTCCGGGGCGGTTTCGGTTCGAACATGCTCAACAGCAGTCCGCCCATGACGGCGCCCCACAGCGTGCTGTTGAGCGGCGAGGAGGTGATCGGGCACGTGCCGTCGGCACACCCCACGAAATACCAGTAGAGATAGCCTCCCAAGGCTCCCAGCGCCGCTCCCAGCAGCGTCGGCCAATGTCGTTTCAGCAGTTTCATCTTATAACGGGTTTACGTTTTCCATTGAAATAACGTTGCGAAAGTATTGATTATTTTCCGATAAAACAAATTTCCTATGGAAAATAAATGGATCGGAGTCGGCGGATGTCGGAGCGGAGGAGGGATGGAAAGGTGAAAGGTGAAAAGTGGAAAGTGGAAAGTGGAAAGTGGAAAGTGAAGGGGGGGGGTCTGACAAGATGGGGTATAGATAGGATTTCACCCCTGCCGGAGAGCTTCCGGCAGGGGTGATTTTTTTCGGACGGATTTTTCGGACGGCCTTTTCTCTCCGTCAAAGCCCCAGCTCCAGCTGGAAGCGGATCTCCCAGCGGTTGTAATCGGGGTCTATGGACCTGCTCCGGGTGTTGTACGACATGTCGGCCTGCACTTTGAGGCTGTGGCCGATGATGTAGCGCGTGATGCCCAGCGTGGTCTGGTTCCAGTTGCGGTATCCCGCCAGCGGCTGCACTTCGCTGTCCGGGAACAGCGTCGAGTTGCGCAGGGCGATTTCCCATTTTTTGTTGAACAGGTAGCTGGTCTGCACGTTGAGACCCTGCCCGTTGTAGACGAAGGCTCCGGTTTCGGGGCTGAACAGCGGGTCGCTGCACGAACGGCCCATGAAATCGGTGTAGAAGGCGAAGCCCCGGTATTCGAGGATGAAATCGACGAAATAGGACCCCAGGTTGCGTGTGGCGTCGCCGGGCATCACGGCTCCCCGCTGACCCTTCAGCCGCGAGGCCTTGTGGTTGTAGGAGTAGGCTCCGGCGAGCAGAATCTTCACCCGCTCCTCGAATTCGTAGTTGCCCTCGATGACGTCGCCCTTCGACTTGAAGCGTCCCAGCGGATAGAGTTCCAGACGCCCCGTATAGGCCAGCCCTCCGGTCGGCGAACTGCCCCAGTTGCGGCCTTCGCCCAGCGTGACGGAGCCTTTTGCCGAGAGGTTGAAGCCCTCGCCGTGGCGCATGTTGTATTCGCCGAAGAACCCGAAGTCGCGGTCGAGGTTGAATTCGCTGTTGACGATGCTCCGGTCGACGAATTGCAGGGCGCTCGACGAGTTGATCCGCGCGCGGTTGGCCTTGATCTTGGTCTGCCCGAATCCGATGTTCCAGGTGGCGTTGGGCACGTAGTAGACGATGGCGTCGCGCACGATGTTCATGTCGCCGCCGGGCAGCGGCTCTGTGTCGTAGGAGGTGAATCCCAGCTGGACCGAGTAGACCAGTTTGGGCGAATAGATGTAACCGTCGAAGCGCAGCCGCAGCCGTTTGACACGGGCTTCGGTCTTGGTGAGCGTGAAGTCGTCGTCGAACGACAGCGCCAGAAGGTTCTGCATGCGGAAGCGCATCGTCAGTTCGAACCAGTCGTTTTTGGGCCGGAAGGTGATGCCCTTGCCGATCTCGATGTTGGGCATGTTGCGCAGCTGTGCCAGCAGTTCGCCGGTCGAATCGGCCGCGATGATTTCGGTGCGGAGGTTGCGTTTCTGCGCCGCAGGGACCTGCGGCCTCTCCTGTGCCGCGGCCAGCGACCAGCAGGCGGTCAGCAGGAGCAGGATCGGGAATTTTTTCATCGTATCTTTCTGTTAATTCTCTTTCGGTTGCGTGTCGGACAAAAGTACAAAAAATATGCAGAGTCCGGGGAACCGCGATGCAAAGTTGGGGCGTAAATCTGAAACGAATTTGAAATACGGGGGCGGCAGAGGACTTTCGGCGGGTAAAAAGATGCGGCGGAAGAGATAAAATCCGGAAAAATAGGATTTCTGGAATAAAATGTGTATCTTTGTTGCCAAACAATCGAGTTTTGTTTTGAATCTTTCTTTGTAAGTGTTTGATCCCGCAGTCCATCGCGGTTTCCCCCATTCTCAAAATCGACCTCATTAGCTTGCTCTTTTGTTGGGAGCGGTGCGCCTTGTGCGCTTCGGTATTTGCAAAAAAATAATTGATAAATGGCCAAACGAATTACATCGGGAAAGAGAGAAAGAGAGAAATTAAAGCAGACCAAACGTCAGGACAAGCAGGAGAAAAAGGAGGAGCGTCTGAGCGGCGGCCGCAGTTTCGAGGACATGCTGGCGTATGTCGACGAAAACGGCGTCCTTCACACGACCCCGCAGGATGTGAAGCCCAAGGAGGAGATCGACGCCTCGCAGATCGAAATTTCGGTCCCGAGACAGTCGGAAATCGAGGAGGAGGAGCCGATGAGCGGCCGGGTGGAATATTTCACCGCATCCAAAGGCTACGGCTTCATCAAGGATGCCGCCGGTTCCGAGAAATACTTTTTTCACATCACCAACGCCCCGGCGGGCATTGCCGAAGGGGACCGGGTGACGTTCGAACTCGAACGCGGCACGCGGGGAATGAATGCAGTACGAATAGTTATCAGTAACAAATAACACTTTTTTAATTAACTTATCAAGAGAATGAACATTTATGTTTCGCATCTGAGCTGGGGCACGAGCAGTGAGGGCTTAGGAAATTTATTCATGCAGTTCGGCGAAGTAGCGTCGGCTAACGTTATTACCGACCGGGAGACGGGCCGTTCGCGCGGTTTCGGCTTCGTCGAGATGCCCAATGAGGAAGAGGGTCAGAAGGCCATCGACCAGCTCAACGGAACCAGCTTCGAGGGTCAGACGATCACGGTCAACGTGGCTCGTCCCCGCGAGGAGCGCTCTTCGGGCGGCTACGGCGGCAATCGCGGAGGCGGTTACGGCGGCAACCGTGGCGGAGGCTACGGCGGCAACGGCGGCGGTTACGGTCGCAACCGGTACTAATTCCGGATTTTATTTCAGAACGAATCTCCGGGAGAGCGTTTCTCCCCATACCATACGGAGCGGGGCGGTTTTTACCGCCCCGTTTTTTGTTTTTCCCTATTTTCCACACGCCCAGCGACATCGGGAAAAAGAGCGAAAAATTACC
>OGRD01001141.1_pt1 | contig 11100 bp, 3 predicted proteins | sample 1553441 | NCBI WGS metagenome assembly OGRD01 (sample SAMEA2580106, study PRJEB22360) | human gut metagenome | biome: human gut; feature: human-associated habitat; material: faeces | place: Denmark | collected 2008/2010
TTTTAAGATAAAGATATTCGATTAATTATTTAGCTGCTTTCTTTCTCTTAAGAACAAATAGAAGAACGCCTGCACAAGCGATAAGTGCTGCACCGCCAACATAGAACATCATTGTACCCATACCACCTGTCTTAGGAACAGTTACAGGGTAGTTAGCAACAGCAACATTGTCACCGTCTGCAATGTTACCTACAAATGTATACTTCTTGCTCTTGTCAATGCTTACTGTAAATACTGAGCTGTTGAGGTTGTAGCCTGTAGGAGCTGCTGTCTCTTTTGCATAGTATGTCTGTGTAGCATCAAACTTGAATGTTGTTGTTGTGCCTTCGAGAACAAATGTAGCCTCACCGGTAGCGTCTGTCTTAGCAACTACTTTCTTGCCGTCAACTGTAAGAGGTGTTTTAGCTTCTGCGTCCGTGAATATCTGGAATTCAGCGTCAGCAAGCTTCTGAGTTGTGTCATTGCCGTTAACCTTAACAACCTTCATGCCGTATGTAAATACATCAGGTGAAGTTTTACCGGGTTCAAAGTTTGTATCAGAATCGTTGCCGTAAACAAGACCGTCTGTGTTGCGGATAGCTGTGTTGAGCTTAGCCTTTTCGTTTAAATCAGCTGTGTATGTTACAACAACTGTTTTGGCATCATAGAAATCCTTTGATTCAAGTGTAGCAGATTTGAATACAACTGCGAATGTAGCAGTTGCCTCACCGTTCTTGCCTGTGTAAGTATAGTTCTTTTCAATAGAGTAATCTGTACCCAAAGTAAGAGCATCAACTGCGCCGTCGTACTTAACTACAACTGAATTCTCGTTGAATGTAAGACCTTCATCCATTGTATCAACGATTGCATACGTTTTTAGCTGGTTGTCGATTGAACCTGCTGTTGAAGCTGTAAGTGTGTAGGTTACAGTCTTATTGTTGTCGCCTACATATGTCTTGTCAGCTTTCTTGTCAACTGATACTGAGCTTGTTGAAACCTTTTCAGCAAGGTTGTACGCTGTCTGGTCAACAGAAACATACTCTGTGCCGTTGAAGTAAGGAAGTGCTGCGAGTGAGCTCTGAACACCAGTTACCTTAGCGGGCTTAGAAGTACAATATACATAGTAAAGACCTGGGTCTGTTACTGTTGCAGTAGCCTCTGTAACTGTTGAAGAAAAGCTGATTGTTGTAGCATCTGTACCAAATGCAGCTTTGTCTGTCTTGTAGAGGTTATCACAAGCCGTGATGATTTGCTGTGACTTTGCATCTGAGTATGTGCCCTTTACAGCATCCTCAAGTGCTGTGTTGTTGATAGTACTTGTGTACTCACCTGTTGTAAGGTTGAGGTCTGCAATCTTGAAGAAGCTGAATGTGTAATTACCGACTTTGTCAGTGTCAGTTGCATCAACTGCAAGTTTGTACTTAGCTGAATAGCCCTCTGCTGCACTTGCTGAGAATGGAATCATGAGAGCGATCATCATTACTGCAAGAACAGCTGCAAAGATTTTCTTTGTAGTTTTCATTTTTACTTTCTCCTTTGTGTTTGATTTAATATATGTAATTATATTCTAACCGAATGGTTAAACGGGTTGGGGTGGCTGCATGGCAGACACCGGCTAACAACGGTGTCCGTAGCAGTCAAAGAGGTTTTCTATGAAAGAAACATATGATTAAAAAATCACCTGTTCTAACAAGTTAAATCATATTGGGTTACTTTCTGCGTCCTGCTCTGCGTTTTTTACGAGCTTTTCCGTAATAGATTGCGTAACCCGTGAACATTGTCACCGCAAGACCTGCAACCGACAAACCGAGAACAACATAGCCGTTCATACCGTCACCGCTTGCCTTAGGCATTGTTATTGCACCGTCAACATAATTATATGTAACATCGTACTTACCCTCAACAGGAAGTGTGAAGTAGGAAAGTGTGTAGTTCGGGGTGTAACCCTCTGACGGTTTGTACTCAAACAGACAGTATGTCTGATATGTTGAAGTACCCTTTAAGTAGTTATCGGAACTGCTGTTCCAAACAACATCTTCGCCTGATTTTGTAAACTCACCGTTACCGTCCTTGAAGATTGTCAGATTGTCAAACACAGCCTGACCGTTGCTGTCTGTATTTTTAGAAGCCATATGAGTTTTCATTGAGGCATCTTTAATGATTGTATTGATATCATCTGCAGTAAAGATATCCTCACTAGATACCTTCATCACAGCAAATTCCGTATCACTTACATTACCGCCTGTCTGATTCTTCTTGTTTACTGTTGCTCTTCCGTGTGTGGTTTCATTTTTAAACTCGGCTTCATTTTCTTTAACAGAAGTAGGATCGTTGAAGTAACCTGCAAGCTCAGCATCGGTTTTGTCTTTAATAGCTGAGCTACTAACCTTAATATACTTAGGCGCTGTTACTTTACCGTTTTCAGAAAGTTCAATCTCGGCAAGCCAGGTGTTTGTATCCATTTTATAATCGAATGCATTTTCACCCTCGGCAAGAGCCTCGGTAATCTTAAATCTGTAAACACCCGCAGTGACTAATTTGAGGTTTTTGAATTCAACCTTACCGTTTTTGTCAGGTGTTTCCAAATTCGTGGAAATTGTTTTTGCGCTGTTTGTCTTGATAGGTTTGCCGTCGGCATCAGGTTTTGTTGTATCCATTGATTCAAGACCTGTCAATGTATAGACGAACTTGCTGCCGCTGTAAGCCTGACCGTCAAGAGTCTTATTTACCGAAATGGCAATGTTTGTAGGATTAACCTTATTGATAAAGTTAAGCGCATTTTCTGCTTCGGCGAGAGTACCGACAAATGTACCGTTGAAGTTCTGATCGCCTACTTTGTAGGGAACATAACCTATAACTCTTTTCTCTGTAATCTTATAGGTTGCACCTACAGGAATATTGAGAAGCTTAATGCTTTCGCCCTTTTTGATTGTGAACGAACCGTCCAAGGGTGTACGGTAAGCTGTGCTTGAATAATCACTTGCGCCCTTCTCTTTGAGCTGATATTCAAGAGGATAGGTCTTGTAATCATAGGTTGAATCGTCGCCGTCAAAGTCGAGAGCAATCGCAAATGTAAACTGCTGATTTGTATCGTAATCGGTTTCACCGTCTTCATCAACAACATTCTTTGAAATTTCAAGAGGTGCTGTCACTATCTTGTTGGTATAGTCGAGCTGGAGCTGTGCATAAGCACTGTCATCCTTGTCATCTACAAGCTTGAATTCCGAGTTCGTAGTTGAACCGCTATCGATTGTTGAACCGACTCTGTTGTTAACGAGCTCCCAGTTTGTTGTGTATGTAAGCTTACTGCTGTTTGTTGACTCGTTAACCTTCATTTTATTGCCGGTCTTGAATGAGTTGTCAAAGTCAGCCATATAACCATCTTTAAGTTTGAGACCGCTGTTTGAAAGAGGTTCAGTGCTTGTGCTTCCGTCTGATTTCGTAAGCTTGTAGCTTTTACCGGAGGTATCTTTATCGTTCTCTTTGATTGTATAATCAAAAGTTTCATTAGCTTTGAGGTCATCTGAAATTTCAGAAACAACATCGCCTGTATCAAGTGCCTTTGTAACCTTGAGGTCATTGTTAGCAGGTGTCATTGTGAAATTTACTGAGAAGTTAGACTCAGCCTCACCACGCTCCATATAGAATACTACCATATGGTATGTCTTGTTAGGATCAAGCTGAACACCATTGTTGATTTTCTTTGAAACTTTGCCAAGGTTCACCGCATGCGTTTCACCGGGAATATATGAAGTACAGGAATCTTGCTTGACAGTCCAAGCCTTTCCATAAAAATCATCAAGATTTGTAGCGTGGTAAAGTTTACCGCTGATATTCATATACTTTTCGAAGTCAAATTCGGTATTGTTGCCAAGCTGTGACTTTTTGAATTTGTAAAAACCGTCTGATGTTTCATAAGGTTTTACAAAATATGCATCGTCATTAAATTTACCAACTTTTGTATCCTGCCAAATATGCAAACAGAAGTCAGCATAAGCGGAATCTGTTCCAACCCAAAACTCATCACTCGGAACTGTAACTGTTGTCGATGATGATGAAGTCGATGACGGAGTTGAGTAATCGGCAAATACATTGTCGGCAGTTGCGGTCATTGAATTAAAGTCAATTGAACCGCTTGCCTCTTTATGGTCACCGCCGAGGTCGAGAGCAAGCTCTGCATCAGCACCTGTTGAATCCTCACCGATATAAACCCAAAGGTCATCGTCACCGCTGAAGTTAAAGGTTGCAGGTTTGTTGTCTGCAAGTAAACCGTCCTTCGGAACTCTGAAGTCTATATCAAGTCTGATACCAAAACCATAGTCAAGATTATCGTTAGTACCCTTGCCCGATGATGTGTTCTGAGTATTGTTGAATGGGAAAACACCATAACCGTCTTGTCCACCGGCGAATTTTGACAACTCATCATGTACACCAAATTGTTTGCCCGCACCGTAGTTAATTTTGGTAGGTGTGAGGCCGTTCCATGTGAAGTAGATGTTATCGGTTGCATCTTTTGAAGTGAATTTATAAGTAGTAACACCTGCATCGTCAGTAGTTGTACGGAACGGGAAAGATGACTTATAAACATTGGCAACTTTTGCATCATTATATTTAGCGGTTGAAAGTGCCTCAGCATCAAAGTAAGGAGCCTTGACACCATTTGCAACCTGAAGATTGCCCTTGCTGTCAAGCCTGTTGTACATAAGACCCTGTAAGGACTGGTTATAATCACCGCCACCCCATTTCATACCGTTGGAGTTGTTTACTGCATAGTAATAGTTATCTTTATAATTGTTGATGTTTGTAAGTCCTTTTGCGTGGGTCTCAAATGTACTGTACCATTTATCACCCTTGAACATATTACCGAAGTAGAGAGGATACTTCCAGTCAGACTTACAGTTTGAAGCAATGTTGCTTATGTAGCTGTTGAAGTTATCAAACTGATACCAGTAATTTTCAATATCACCATCGTTTTTCTTACCCTGACACTGAAGATACCCTTTCTCCTGCTCCATATCAGACCAGTAGTCAAAGTATGTTGCGTCAACGCCTACGATGTTAGGATTATCTGAGAATGAATTTTCAACGACAGCACCATAGTTTACATTGTCTATTTCCGAGAATTTTGTCCAGCCTTCGCCTCTGGCTGTCTTAACATATGTAGCCGTGTTATCGTTGTAGCCCGAACCATCATATTCCGAATCTGTCGGATATGATGTTGCAGAAGATGCACCGTTGAGGTTATGTTCGTTCGGATGGAATCTTAAAAGCGCACCCGCCGGAATTTCACCTTTGAACACCACAGAACCGCTTACCTTGGTGTCTTTGGTGTCTTTTGTAAGCTCAACTGTTCCTTCATAGGCATCGTTGTAGTCAAAAGTTGCATAAACCTTTGCAAGCGACTTCCAGTCATCGTTTGAAACATAAACTTTTTTATATGTTGCTTTCGACTGTTTGTCGGGAGCTTGAACAGAAAGGTATTTACTTTCTTTGAACGAGCCGTCGGTAGAAAGATAAAATTCTGTGTCGCCCGTAGCACCAGAAATGTCGATGGTCTTGATGAACGGGTTAGTCCACTGACTTGTTGAGGCATCATAAAGAGCATTATCGGCACTATATGAGTCGTTAATACCGAGGTCGCTTGTTTGTGTTTCGCCCTTGTTGCTGAAGATTACATTTTTATGGGATGACTTAACATCTACATAGTAGTAATCGCTGTCTGAAGATGTCTTTGTCATTGCAACACCCGGCCACTCTGCGTTGAAGTCAGTATCGTTTACCCAAGAATATGCATAAGCCTCATTATAGGTATTATTGCTGTTCTTAAGATAGATACGGCGGGAATCTTTTGCAACAGTCTTTTCGGGAAGAGTAAAATTAACCCCGGAAGAAAGCTCAATTCTTGTTGCACCGGATGGTGCAGTGGCTTCAAAAACTCTCGACGAAGGATCTTTGCTTACCTTTTCTGTTTTAAGAACCGTGCCGTCATCCTGAGCAAAACGACATGTAACAGAAGAAAAACCATTCCATTCCTTATTCTTGTTCAGGTTAATGTAAATCTTCTGATCCAAAGATGTTGCCGCAAACACATTAAGCGACATACCCGACACGGCACATATCGAAAGCATGAGGGTAAGTGCAAGCACAAGAGAGAAGCTTTTCTTTGCGGTTATGCAAAGCTTTTTACCTAATTTCATAATTTTTTCTTCTCCTTCATTGCCGATTACTTTGTTTTGGCAGTCAAAGTACAATTAAACAGAACTGCATAGGACAGTCCAATATATCTGCCAACTAATTATGAAACGCAATTTTTTGAATTTGTTCTTCTTTTTTACTTGTATACAATTATATAATATTTTATTGCATATTTGTAGAGGCAATACAGCCAAACTTTGGGTAATATTTTTGGTTATTTTGCATATCTGCAAGCACGATTTAATATTTTTGACCATAATGTGATTTTATTACTTATTTATCGCCATTTTTTGTGTTTAAGATAAATTATACCCATTACACAACCTTAACAGGCAGTTAAAAAGTCAATTTCGGCACTAAATTTGTTGATTTTTAATTCTTTTTTCAAAAATATCAAAAATTTTATGCAGGTTTACTCCAAGCTGTGCGTGCGGAAATATGTATTATTTTGCGATTGCTGCTTTTAAAATGCCCCAAAACCAGCATTTTGCAGAATTTTTCAGATATATTTTTATAATCAATATCTATATCTCATCAAATTAATCACCGAATACCTTGAAAATTCGGCACAAATAAAGGGCAGAGTATTGCTCTCTGCCCTTCAAAATGTAATTCACTTAAATCGCAATTATACAAACCGCTTTATGCAAACATATTAAAGATCTCTGCCGCAGCACTTCTTGTACTTTTTACCGCTGCCGCACGGACAGGGATCGTTTCTGCCGATTTTCTTGCCCTTACGGATAGTCTTGTTGACAGAATCCGTACCGTCTGCAGAAGTTTCTGTAGGCTGAGCAACCTGCTCACGGTGAAGCGCTTGCTTTACAGCGTCTGACTGTTCAACAGCTTCTTCATCATCGGATGCAGACTGTGCCGCTGCGGCAGCCCTCTGAGCTGCTCTCTTTGCCGCTGCAATTGCATCCTGTCTTTTCTGAATCTCATAAACACGCTTTGGCATAATGAGCATCATCTTGACAGTATCTTCACGAATGCTTTCAATCATCTCATCAAACATATCGAAGCCTTCAACTCTGTACTCAACAACAGGATCGTGCTGACCGTATGAACGAAGTCTGATACCGCTCTTGAGCTGATCCATATTGTCAATGTGATCCATCCAATGTGTATCAACATTCTTGAGGAGGTAAACACGCTCCATCTCACGGATTGTTTCCTCTGGAAGAAGTTCTTCGTTTTCCTTGTAGATTTCAAGAGCATCATCAACGAGCATCTTCTGAATCTCTTCGGGTTCCATATTTTCAAGATCTTCAAGGCTGAAATCATACTTTGATTCATCTCTTATAAGCCAGCCTGCGTAGTAATCCTTGAGGCTTTGGAAGTTCCAATGCTCTGCAGGACCTTCTGGGAGGTACTGCTTGATTGAAGTTGCGATTGTATCCTCAACCATTTTGAGGATTGTTTCGTGGAGATCCTCACCGTTAAGAACCTGATCACGCTGACCGTAGATGATTTCACGCTGTTTGTTCATAACATCGTCGTACTGGAGGACATCCTTACGAATGCCGAAGTTACGAAGCTCAACCTTTTCCTGTGAGCCCTCGATAATACTTGTGAGCATTTTGTTCTCAATAGGCATATCTTCGGCAACATTCATACGCTCCATCATCATTTTCATTCTGTCACCGCCGAACAGACGCATAAGGTCATCCTCGGTTGAGAGGAAGAAACGGCTGACACCCGGATCGCCCTGACGGCCTGCACGGCCACGGAGCTGGTTATCAATCCGGCGTGCCTCGTGTCTTTCCGTACCCATAATGTAAAGACCGCCGGCCTCTCTTACCTTTTCAGCCTCGCCCTTAATTTCTTCCTTATACTTGTCATTCAGTTCTCTGAATGTATTTCTTGCATTGATGATTTCTTCATCATCGGTTTCCGCATAACCTGTAGCTTCTTCAATAAGCTCCTCTGTAAAGCCCTGCTTACGCATTGCGGCTTTTGCCATATACTCTGCGTTACCGCCGAGGATGATATCGGTACCACGACCTGCCATGTTGGTTGCGATTGTTACCGCACCGAGTTTACCTGCCTGAGCAACAATTTCAGCCTCTTTTTCATGCTGTTTTGCATTGAGGACATTGTGCTTGATGCCTCTCTTTTTGAGCATTTTTGAAAGAAGCTCCGACTTCTCAATTGAAATTGTACCGACAAGGACAGGCTGTCCCTTTTCGTGAGCCTCAACAATTGCATCAATAACAGCGTAGAACTTGCCGTTTTCTGTCTTATAAACCGAATCGGGGAGGTCTTTTCTTAAAACAGGCTTGTTTGTAGGAATTTCAACAACATCAAGCTTGTAGATTTCCTGGAATTCTTCCGACTCTGTCTGAGCAGTACCTGTCATACCCGAAAGCTTTTTGTAAAGACGGAAGTAGTTCTGGAATGTGATTGTAGCAAGAGTCTTGCTTTCACTCTGAACCTTTACGCCCTCTTTAGCCTCAATAGCCTGGTGAAGACCTTCGTTAAAACGACGGCCGTACATAAGACGACCTGTAAATTCGTCAACGATGATAACTTCGCCGTCCTTGACAACATAGTCAACATCAAGCTTCATAACGCCGTTGGCCTTGATAGCCTGATTTACATGGTGCTGAATTGTAAGGTTATCGGGATCGGTAAGGTTTTCAATACCGAAAAATTCTTCGGCTTTCTTAACACCGCTCTGTGTGAGGGTTGCTGTTTTCTGCTTTTCATCAACAACATAATCAATGTCGTTTTCCTTGTAATATTCCTCCATATCCTCTTTTGCGTCAAGTTCTGCAAAACGCTGAACTTTAAGAGTTTTTGCAAAAGCGTCAGCCTTTGCATAAAGGTCTGTTGACTTGTCGCCCTTACCCGAAATAATAAGAGGAGTTCTCGCCTCATCAATGAGGATTGAGTCAACCTCATCGACAATCGCAAATGCGTGCGGACGCTGAACCTTGTTTTCCTTGTAAACTACCATGTTGTCACGGAGGTAGTCAAAACCGAGTTCGTTGTTTGTTCCGTATGTAATGTCTGCGGCATAAGCCTTTTTTCTGCCCTCGTTATCGAGATCGTGGCAGATAAGACCAACCGAAAGACCGAGGTATCTGTAAAGCTTGCCCATCCACTCTGAGTCACGGCGGGCAAGGTAATCGTTGACGGTAACGATATGGACGCCCTTGCCGGTAAGCGCGTTAAGGACGGCGGGCAGCGTTGCGGTCAGGGTTTTGCCCTCGCCGGTGCGCATCTCGGCGATTCTGCCCTGGTGAAGAACGATACCGCCGATAATCTGAACGGGGAAGTGCTTCATACCAAGCACTCTCCAGCCTGCCTCACGACAGGTTGCAAATGCTTCGGGGAGGATATCGTCTGTTGTTTCGCCGTTGGCAAGTCTTTCTTTAAGAATTGTTGTCTGGTTCTTGAGTTCACTTTCGCTCATAGCCGCATATTTATCTTCGAGTGCAAGCACCTTGTCACAGATTGGTTGCACACGCTTAACTTCACGCTTGCTGTAGTTGCCGAACATAGCCTTTAAAAAATTCATCAGGGTTCTTCCTTTCAATGTACCGAAAAAATCGGTCAAACTGTATTTTCAATAATATAATTTTAATTTACTGCACCGCAGACGCTCCAAGGCTCTTTGCAGCCTGAATCATTGCGGCCTCAACCACGGGACCGGCATATTGGAAACCGAAACCCGAATCCTGTACAACACAGGCAAAGGCGAGAGGGCAGTCCTCATCTTTTGAGTAGCCGACCATCCAGCCGTTAGGGTTCTTATCATCGCCGACTTCACCCGTACCTGTTTTGGCACAGACTGTAAGTCCGCCGAAAAGGTTGTCGCCGTAGTAATCCGAAACGGTGTATCTCATAACATCATCAAGCTTTGTCGCCGTATCGGATGAAAAAAGCTCCTGTCCGCTGCTCTTGTAGTTTATGCCGAGTGCGGAGAGTATGGACTCATCTTTGATAAGGGTAGGGTTTGTAGCCTTACCGCCGTTTGCGATTGCACCGCAGATAATTGCCATCTGCATCGGGTTTACCTTGTCATTATACTGACCTACGCCCGACCAGCCAAGCTGGTTTTCATTGGCATCGCTGACATCATATGAACCTTTTGCGGTTTTGATTCCGTCAACATCAAAGGAGCTGTTAATGCCGATTTTCTCGGCAGTTTTTGTCATTGTGTCACTTCCGAGTTCAACGGCAAGCTTTGCAAAAACAATATTGCAGGAATGTGCCATTGCCTCTTTATATGTCAGCGTTCCGTGAGTTTCCGTACAGGTAACTTCACTTCCGCCTATGTTCTCACTTCCGTTACAAACCCAAGTGCGGTCATAAAGGTCGGGAATATTCTCGATTGCCGCCGCAGATGTAACGATTTTGAAGATTGAACCCGGGGTAAAGGTTGACGAAAGCACATTATCAAGGTAAACGCCCTCGTATTCGCTTTCGTTGTCCTCGGTAATTTCGGGAGGAGCCTGCGGATCGTAAGCCATTGTGCTTATGGAACAGATAACCTCGCCTGTTTTGTAGTTATATATTACACAGGCACCTTTTTTGTTATAAGCTGCAAGAACATCATAAGCAGCCGCACAGGTTGCGGAATCGACTGTCAGCTTTATATCGTGAGAAGCACGCAATGATTCCGGCATATTAAGTCCGAAAACAAGGTTATAGCCTATCAGCTGAGAACGATACATACTTTGAACAGCCGTTGAAATGTTAAGGCTGTCATCACCGACAACATGAAGCAGAGATTTTCTTACGCTCTCGCTTTCGTTATAAACTCTTTTACCGTCAACCGTCTGTGCAAGAGCCGTGCCGTTGCGGTCATAAATCGCTCCTGCCTGTGCAAGGCCGCCGTCACCTGCTATATGCGCATTATATGCCTGATCAACCCAGTCGTCTGCCCCTGTTACAAGCTCAAAGGCAAGATAGCCGAGT
>OGRD01001142.1_pt1 | contig 11098 bp, 9 predicted proteins | sample 1553441 | NCBI WGS metagenome assembly OGRD01 (sample SAMEA2580106, study PRJEB22360) | human gut metagenome | biome: human gut; feature: human-associated habitat; material: faeces | place: Denmark | collected 2008/2010
ATTGGCCCGGCGTATCCTGCCGCGGTTGGGAGCCGGTATCCGGTTTGTGCACGTTCCCTCCGACCGGGACCGGTTCGTGCTCGAAATGCACGGTGACGAGTTGCAGATCTCCGGCAATTCGGCGGTCTCGATGGCCTTCGGCCTGAACTGCTACCTGCGTGAATATTGCCGTGTCACGGTGACATGGTACCGACGCGACAAGATCGACGAGCCGAAGCGGCTGAAGGACTTGTCGAACGCGAGGCGCGGGTCGGCAACCGCTTTTTTCTGAATTATTGCACCTACGGCTATTCGCTCAACTGGTAGCAGTGGGACGAGTGGGAACATTTCATCGACTGGATGGCTTTGAACGGCGTCACGATGGCGCTGGCGACTACGGGACAGGAAGCCGTCTGGCAACGCGTCTGGCGGCGTTTCGGGCTGGACGACGATACGATACGCGGTTATTTCACCGGGCCTTCCTACATGCCCTGGCACCGCATGGCCAATATCGACGCCTGGCACGGGCCGCTGCCGCAGTCGTGGATCGACGGGCAGCTGGAATTGCAGCGACGCATCATCGCCCGGGAGCGGGAGTTCGGCATCCAGCCGATCTTCACCTCTTTCACGGGGCATGTGCCCAAAGCCCTGAAAACGCTTTTCCCCGATGCGGATATCGAACGGCTCAATCCATGGACAAGTTTCGAGAGGCCTTACAACAGCTATTACCTGACCCCTGCCGAGCCACTTTTCAACCGGATACAACAGGCTTACATGCAGGAACAGCGGAGGCTGTTCGGCGAGAGTTCGGTCTATGGGGTCGATCCCTTCAACGAGCTCGATCCGCCGAGCTGGGACCCGGTGTATCTGGCACGGGCCGCCCGGCTGACGTACGAGTCGATCACGCAGTTCGATAAGGATGCCGTCTGGCTGCAAATGGCCTGGGTCTTTTACCACAAGCGCAGGGATTGGACTCCCGAACGGCTGAAAGCCTATCTGTGCGCCGTTCCGGACGGGAAGCTGCTGATGCTGGACTATTATTGCGACAAGGTGGAGCTGTGGCGCAGCACGGAATCTTTCTACGGTCAGCCTTTCATTTGGTCCTATCTGGGCAATTTCGGCGGCAATACGATGCTTGCGGGCAACATGAAGGACGTAAGCCGGAAACTGGACCGCGCCTATGCGGAGGCCGGGCGCAATTTCGTGGGGATCGGCTGCACGCTCGAAGGGCTGGATGTCAATCCGTTCATGTATGAATATGTCTTGGACCGCGCCTGGACGCAATTATACGACGATGCCGGGTGGATCGACCGGCTGGCTGACCGCCATTCGGGACGTATTGATGTGCATTACCGGCAGGCCTGGCAAATCCTTTACGACAAGATCTACTGTGCTCCGAGCGGAAACCGTTCGGCGGCGGTTTGCGCCCGTCCGAACCTGAAAGGGCGGTCGAAATGGAGCAGTCCGCATCTCGACTACGACAACCGCAATCTACTGAGAGTCTGGGAACAGTTGACGCTCGCCCGGCCGGAACGGACAGCATCCAGCCGTTTCGATTGCGTCAACATTCCCCGGCAATGTCTTGAAAACTACTTCGGGAATCTGAACGAGCGGTGTATCGCCGCCTGCCGCAGCGGGGACCGGGAAACGGTCGCCCGGCTTTCGGCCCGGCTGCTGGAGTTGCTGGACGATATCGACCGGCTGGTCGCCGCAGATGCCTATTTTCTGCTCGGGAAATGGATTGCCGACGCCCGCAGGATGGGGGCGACGCCCGCCGAGAAGGACTATTTCGAAATCGATGCCCGCAACATCCTCACCACCTGGGGCGGCCGCGGCTATTCGCTGAACGACTATGCGAACCGCACCTGGTCGGGATTGGTGTCGGACTATTACAAGGAGCGCTGGCGCCGTTTCTACGACCGGCTGCAAAGCGGTGGCGAACCGGACGAGGATGCGCTGTTGCAGGAGTTGCAGGACTTCGAGTGGGAGTGGGTCGGCCGGAAGGGAGGTTTTGCGGAGAGGCCCCGGGGAGATGCTTTCAGGCTTTGCAGATCGCTCTATACGAAATATGCGGCCGAAATCGACCGTTTCTATACTGAAAAGACCGAACGATGAAAATCCGAATATTTCTTTTGTCGATGGCTTTCAGCCTCGGCAACCCCGGTTTCGGGTAGCGAATGCCCTACGGGAACCGTTGCACAGTGGAATACCAAAAAATCCGGGGCCATGTCAGTGTCAGGGTCTTCCTGTTTGCAGTAGCGGAAATGATGCCTATGAAATAGCAGCACTCAATAAATAGAGCCGAATCTGGATTTTGTAAATTTCGGATTCGGTCTTTATTAATCTCATGCCATTTTGAATTCCCTGTCGGACCTCACCGAAAAGGCGTCCATATCGCGTCCAATCTTGTAGTTGGTGATCTTCGTATAAATTTGAGTTGTAGTAATATTCTTATATCCCAGCATTTTGCTGACTGTCTCCAAAAGTACGCTTTAAGCAAGCGAAGTCGTCATCGCGAAAGTGTGCCTTGCATAGGGCATGGTAGGATAGAGCGTGAGGCCCGCATATCTTGCCACATGCCGTCTTATTATTTGTAATTTCGCATGCACTACTGCACAGCGGACGTAATCTGCTGCTTGACATTCCCTTTCTTGTAGTTCATTTTCGTAACTCTGATTTGTCTTTGTCCTTGAGGCTCGGATGCAGGCCGTATTTGCGCTCCAAGTCACGCAGAATCTCCATTGAGCGCCGGGCCTCGCAATCGTGCGGAAGTGTGCAGCCCTGCTCATCGACCCGCAGCGACACGATATGGAGATGCTCTCTGTCGATATCCTTATGTTTGAAGGCAATGTAAGGCTGGTTGCCAACCCATACGCTCCATATATTCGCGAGCAATCTCCCGAAGTTGTTCGTCAGTCAGTTTGTCTTCCGGTGATGGATTCAGCGAGGCATGGAAAACCATATTGATCGTCCTGCAGTTGACTTCGAGGTACGGCATGAAGTTCTCCATGCAGGCGTCGACATCCAACTGTCCGTGTTTTTCGAACGGTTCCAACATCTTCTGCCAGAAGAGTATTTGCAACTTCATTCTTATCGGCTTTTTCCTTGTTATAGCGCAAAGCCCCACTAAGCGAGGAGCCCGACCTTATATTCGCAACCATTTTTCGGTTTGTTTTGCAAGATTGAGAATCTCAATGCTCAAAGCCTTTAATTCTCTCGTTCGCTGTTCCAACATGACGATCTGATGAGGTATTGCAATGTTGGAGAAGTGTGCATTGATGACCTTTACAATCTGATTATAGTTATTTTCCAGCTTCTGAAACTGGAAGTAAAAGTCGTTCAACCGAGCAACAAACTGCACTTTGGAAGGATCGCGTCTGACGACAACGAACTCTTCAGCGAAGATGCGTTTGACGATAAACCGGCTGCGGTTATGCTCCAGTCCGGCTTTGCAGAGCAACTCGTTGAAGCGGATGTTTTGCACCTCGTTAAGCCGGAAAGAGTACTTATAACTCGCAGTTTCAGGCTTCCGGACATTTCTGTTTGTCAGTTTTCGGTTGGTATCCATATATGGCTTAAAAAAGGGTCGCGACAGGGGAGCGACACCGGCCTCGCAGGGCGAGCTGTTATCTGGCGATAACAAAAATCCGCGGCGGAAATTTTTTGTGAAAACTTTGAAAAACCTCCGCTACGGCTTTCGAGGACGGGTCTTTCCCGGTTGCAATATTACAACCGTCCGGGCACCAAAACAAGCTCTCGGTGCGGACTGGAGCGGTCGTGGCCGGACATCAAAACCGAGGTATTTCAGTCGGTGGTATCTTGCATCATGAAAGGTAGGTTTTCTTGTTCCGTTCATTATTCCGATATAAACTGCGTGAAGCAGAAAATGGTATTTTGAATGGTTTAAACCATAAAACAGACACACACGCTTTACAAGCATAAAGCGAACGTTCAATCTTAAAAACATTGTACCATGGATTCATTAAAAGAAACCGACAACCTCGCAACAAAACCATCGAAGCGTCCCCGTATCGAAGTCGACGAAGAATTGATGCGCCAGATGATCGCCGGATAGGCCCCTTTGGATTCGAAAGTCGTCCGCCGGATTCCCGAACCGGAAGCGGAAAATACGGACGCTCCCGAGGGAAAGACATCGGAAACGGTATCCGGAGCATCGGCTCCGACTGCTGAAAGGACAGACGTCAATACCCAAACGAGTGACGTAAAGGAGCTGGCCAGATTCCGTCGCAAAAAGATTCCGCTGCCGGATTTCGAACGCACGTTCTTTGCCCCGGCGGACTGCCGTAACCGTTCGGCGATCTATATCAGTGCGGCAACCAAGTACAAAGTATCGGCAATCCTCCACTTATTGGGAATGAGAATACAAGGCTTACAGCTTTGGTCGACAATATGCTGCGCTTTGTAATCGGAATTTACAGCGACGAGTTGAATTATCTCCACGAGAAGAAGAACAACAGACGACTATTTTAAATAGACAATGCGATAAGCGATTACTTTGGGTTTCTAATATGGACGTAGCGAAACGACTGGCGTCCGAACCGCAGAATGTCGCCTTTTCCGCCGATGTCTTTCGGATTAGCCGTCGCTCTCTTCTTTCAGAGTTGGACATTGGAACCGTTCGCCAATTTGGTCCTCTATTCGGCTTATCGCATTATCTATCATTTGGTTTGTCACCTTGGCATAAATCTGAGTCGTGGTCGTATATTTATGCCCTAACATCTTACTGACTGTTTCCAGTGGAATACCGTTCATCAAGGAGACCGTCGTGGCGAAGGTATGCCTTGCCGTGTGGAATTTCAGATTCTTCGCAATCCCGCATTGTCGGGCGATATGTTTCAAACTGGCGTCCGAGGATTTCAAGGAAGCGACCGGGAAGACCTTTCCCGGATTCTCGGGAAAGAGCCGGTTGAATCGGTTGGCAGGAATACGATACTTTTCAAGAATAGCTTTCGCAACCGGAAGTAGTTTTACCGTAAACGGTACTTTCGTTTTCTGACGGATACTGCTAATCCACCATGCTCCGTTCGGAGTTTGTTTCAACTCCTCATAACTTAGTTTGGCCAGATCGGCATAGGACAGGCCCGTAAAACAACAGAACAGAAACATATCCCGTGTCCGATCCTGACGCTGCTGCTTGACTTTGCCGATAATTAGTTTATTGATTTCTTCTTCGGTGAGATATTCAATTTCCGGCTGGTCGGCAAAGTAGTAGTAATAGGCAAACGGATTCTTCTCCATTTGCCCGTCGTTAAACGCTTTCTTGACGATATGCTTCAGTGATTTGATCTCAACGCTGATCGTCGTGTCGGCAAGGCCCTTGACATGTTTCAGATAGGCGGCAAACTTCTCTGCAAAAGACTGATCCAGTTCCACAAGGGGTATATCCTTGACTTTATAGTCCTGACAGATGAAAAGACTCAAATCGCGTCGTAGCGTTTGATAACGGAATAAGGAATGGATAGTACGGTCCACATCTATACGGTTCTTGTACTCTTTGCAGAATTCATCGCATAACTCCAGTAACAGTTTATACCTTTTACTGAAACCCAGATAGGCGTTCTTCACCTTATCGGCGGAAACATATCCGTCACGGTCGCAGATAGACTGGTAATGCTTTCCGATCTGGATACGGATATTATCCAGATAGCGGTTGATACGGTCGGCTTCGAGGCTTTTGCCTTTGGCGCGACCGCCCTTCACCTCCCACAGATGGGGAGGAACGCTAAGTTTGGCGCTGAACTGGGAGATCGTACCGTTGACGGTAATACGGCCCATGACGGGAACAACCGGCTGAACTTTGTGTTTGTCCTTTTTGAGGTAGAACAGAACCTTGAATGTACTGCGCATACTCCGATGAAATTTGGGGGTTAAAACTAATTTCCTCAGAGTTGTCTGTCAAGATGAAGCGCGATGCAAGAAATTGCAAACGAATATTTTATGCAAAATACAGCAAAACAGACGAGGTAACGATCTGGAAACCGTAACCTCGTCTGGAATTACCTTATTATGCTTGGAATCCCTCGAAGAAGAAACCCTGTGCAAAGATTAAATCGCTGAATATTTAATATTTACACCCATTTCCTCCTCTCGGGAAACGAATGGGTAGTACTTGAGGTACTATCCATCCGCCCCGCGTGAGGGATGTGCGGAAATTGCCGCTTATAAATCGAAAACTACGCCCAGAGATTCCGGGGATATTTACCCTCGGCAATCATCTTCTCGATGGCGGCCATCAGCGCGGGTTTGTCCTCCTTGTAGGTGACGCCGTGCCACTGGGCGGCCGAACGCAGCACGCGGAGCGTAGCCGTGCCGTCGCCGATCAGCTTGTTGACCATCGTCGGGATGTAGAACTCCGACTTGATATTCTCCTTGTTGGCCTCGAACCAGACTTTGAAGTACTCCTTCGAGTAGGTGAAGAAGTCGGGCGTGAAGCCGAAGAGGTTCATCGAAACGGGAGTGTCCTCGGAGAGAGGCTCGTCGGCGCCGTTGTCGTGGAAGACGATCTGTCCGTCGGGCATCCGCTCGATCTGCGTCCGCTCGACCATCGACGTGAGGTCGCCTTTCGGATCGACGCCGCAGACGCCGCGCGAGACCGTACCGTTCTCCGAAAGCGTCTTGTTCAGGTCGTAAGCGACCATGCAGTAGCTGTTGCGGCTCTCGCCGAGCTGCGCCAGGTAGTCCCCGATGGTCTTATAGGCCTCGGCGCCGTAGAAATCGTCGGCGTTGATCACGGCGAAGGGTTCGTGAACCGCATCGGCTGCCATCATCACAGCGTGGTTCGTACCCCACGGCTTGACACGGCCTTCGGGAACGGCAAGACCTTCGGGCAGGTAGTCGAGTTCCTGGAAAACGAAATCCACGGCGATGCGCCCGCCGAAACGGTCGGCCGAGAAGACCTCGCGGAACTCCTTCTCGAAGGAGTGGCGGATGACGAAGACGACCTTGCCGAAACCGGCGCGGATGGCGTCGTAGACCGAATAGTCGATGATGGCCTCGTTGTTGGGACCGACACCGTCCATCTGTTTGAGCGACCCGTAGCGGGAGCCCATGCCCGCGGCGAGTACCAGTAATGTGGGTTTTACCATGTTATTTTATCTGTTTATGACATTGGTTCAAAACATCCACAAAGGTAAAAAATTAAGCGCGCCCCGCAAAGGATTTATGCAAATTTGCCTATCTTTGTAGGGTTAACAAAGAGAAATCGTACCCGGAGAGATGAAATTTCTGAAAACCATACGGGCATGGTGGCGCGGCCTGTTCCGCAAACGCCGGTTCAACATGCTCAACGCCACGGACAACACCGAGGAGTGGCACATGCACCTCTCGCCGGCGAGTATCCTCGCGGGACTGGTGGCGTTCGTGCTGATGCTCTTCATCCTCACGCTGTCGCTGGTGGCGTACTCCCCCATCCTGGAATTCCTGCCCGGATACCGCACCGAGGCCGACCGTTCGCGCGAAAGCCTCGTGCAGAACATCATCCGGCTCGACTCGATGGAGCGCATGATGAACGACATGCTGACCTACAACGAGAACATAGCCCTGATCATGGAGGGACGCACGCCCGTGGCGCGCGTGCTCGCCTCGTCGGACTCGTCGCGCATCAGCAAGGTGCTGGTGATGCCCTCGCACGAAGACTCGCTCCTGCGGGCCCAGATGGAGGGCGACGGCGAATACGCCATCGCCGGACAGGGCGGCTCGCGGCGCAAGGTGCGCGAGGCCATCGAGCTGGCGACGCCCGTCGAGGGAATCATAACCGGAAAATTCGACATCCGGCAGGGAAATTTCGGCGTGAAGATCGCCGCGACCGCCGCCGACCGCATCACGGCCATCGACAACGGCACGGTGGTTCAGAGCCTCTGGACCCCGGAGACGGGTTACATCGTGGTCCTGCAACACGCCGGGAACCTGATCTCGGTCTACAAGAACCTCTCGCAGTCGCTCGTAACGACCGGCCAGACCATCCGTTCGGGCGAACTGATCGGCTACAACGCCGAAGTGCAGGACGGAGAGGTCCGGCTCTTCGAATTCGAACTCTGGAACAACGGCAAACCCGTGGACCCCGAGGGGTACATCGTCTTCTGACAAACGCATGAAACAAAGACTCGCAATACTGGGTTCGACCGGCTCGATCGGCGTGCAGACGCTCGACATCGCCCGCGAAACCCCCGGCCGCTTCGAGGTCCGCGTCCTCACGGCCAACCGCAACTGGGAACGACTGGCCCGACAGGCCCGGGAATTCGACGCCGACGCGGCGGTGATCGCCGACAAACAGCACTACGCGCAGCTGCGCGACGCACTCGCGGGAACCGACACCAAAGTATATGCCGGAGAGGAGGCCGTGGCGCAGGTCGCGGCCGGAGGCGGCACGGACGTGGTGGTGAACGCCCTGGTGGGCTACGCCGGACTCGCTCCCACGGTGGCGGCCATCGAGGCGGGCAAGAAGCTCGCGCTGGCCAACAAGGAGTCGCTCGTGGTGGGCGGCGCCTGCGTGATACCGCTGGCCCGGAAGCGGAAAGCCCCGGTGATTCCGATCGACTCGGAACATTCGGCCATCTTCCAGTGTCTCGTGGGCGAGCGCGCCCCGGTCAGAAGGCTGATCGTCACGTGCAGCGGCGGCGCATTCCGCGACTTCCGGGCTGAAGAGCTGGCGAACGTCACGGTGGAGCAGGCCCTGCGCCACCCCCAGCAGGATCATGCGCGGCTGGCTGGTAAGGCCCACGCCCGCGATGGCCGCGGTGCCCAGCGTGCCTACCATGGCTGTATCCACCGAGCCGATGATGCTCATCAGCGCGCCCTCGATGGTGGAGGGCCAGGCGATGGAAATGTTTTCTTTATAGAGTTTTTTAGCTTCTTCGTAGGGCATCGGCTTGCCATCCGCGCCCGGAATCTGGAAAAAACGCTGTAATATGCCCATGGTGATTCTGCGTGCCATCCTTTTAAGTATTTGAAAAACAGTAAGCGTAAAATTGAAGCGTGATAGCCGGGCGACGGATTCACAATCAAAAAGTGAACGCACGTCTGCCCGTTCAGCCGCAATGATTTCATTATAATACGAAAAATCCAAACAGGCAATGCGCATTTATGCGGTTTTTTGTTCTTTTGACGGAAGGTGCAGTTTCCTGCTAAGCACGCAGCATGAATGTGCAAAAGCCTACGGACAATCATAATTTGTTTAATTTGTCAAAAAACGCTTGAAATTAGGACATAAATATGCTAAGATAGTACCAATTTGATGCATTGTATCCCTGTGCATCGACGCCATATTCACGTTCCTTACCGTCTGCCATGACGGAAGAATAAACTAAAGGAGAAACCGTATGAAAAAACTGCTTTCCCTGCTTCTGGCGCTGGCGATGTTCGCCGGACTGGCTCTGCCCGCAATGGCGGAGGAGCCCGTAACGATCGAATTCTGGTACAGCTTTGAAAACCAGATGGTAGAACAGATCATGACCGTGATCGACGCCTTTGAAGAAGCCAACCCCGGCATCGAGGTAAAGGCCACCTACGCCGGCTCCTACAATGAATCCAACCAGAAGCTGCTGGCCGCCCACGCCGCCAACGCCGTGCCCGCCGTGCAGCAGACCGTGCAGACCAGCATTGCGACCTTCGCTGAAAACGGCGTGCTGGCTCCTATTGACCAGTATATCGCCGCCAATAACGACGATATGAGCGTCTATGCCAAGGGCATGTACGAAGCCTATTCTTACAACGGCCAGCAGTACGGCGTGCCCGCCTTCTGCTCTGTGTGCCCCACCATGTACTACAACAAGACCTTCGCCACCAACGAGGGCATCGAAATCCCCAAGACCTGGGAAGAATTCGACGCTTTCCTGCGCAAGGCGACTGTGAAGGATGAAAATGGCAACACCACCCGTTATGGCTGCTCCTTCGCCGGCTGGGGCTCCGCCTATTTCGGCCCCATTTTCTGGGAGAACGGCGTTGAAGCCTTTGAAGACGAAGAAATGACCAAGACGGGTCTGGGCTCCGAAAAGGCCGTCAACGTGATCAAGATGCTCAAGGGCTGGGTGGACGAAGGCTTGGTTAAGTGGTGCTATGGCACGAACGCCTCCACGAACATGCGCCAGTCGCTGATTGACGGCACCTCCTTCGCCGTGTTCCACACCTGCGCTGTGTACAGCGTATATCAGCCTGCTCTGGCCAACAACGGCTATGAGGTTGGCGTTGCCTTCCCGCCCTCTGGCGAAAAGACCATTGTCGACCTGGGCGGCAGCGGCCTGACCATCATGGCCAAGGCGACCGAGGCGCAGAAGGAAGCCGCTTATAAGTTCATCCGCTGGCTGACTCAGCCCGAAGGCAACCTGGTTGTCATCAAGGCCACCGGCTATATGCCCGTAACGACCGAATGCCTGGAGAGCGAAGGCTGCAAGGAATGGGTTGTCGCCAATCCGGAGCTGAAGAACCTGTACGACCATATGGATGATGTATACGCTGCTCCCGCCAGCCCCGTATGGAGCGATATTGCTACCAAGTGGAGCGACGGCCTTGCGCAGATCTTCCTGGAAGGCGTCGATGTTGAAACTGGCGTTGAAAACATGATTGAAGCCATCAACGAGATCCTGGCTGATATGTAAGCCTTGCTTTCACCGGGAGGCGCGGGGAATCCTGCCCTGCGCCTCCCACGCTTTTATCCTTTTTGAAGTCCTTCCCTCCGCGAAGCGCGCTATCAAGCAGTACATCGATTTCAGGAGGCAAAACCGTGAGCACCGCTCCTAACACCACGAAAAAGAAAAAGATGAGCCCCTATAAACTGCGCGGCCGGCTGGCTGACTTTGGCTATGCCCTGCCGGCGCTGCTGTTTTTTATCGTTTTCACCTACTATCCGGTGGTAGAGCTGTTTCGAATCAGCCTGACCAACTGGAATCTGATGAAGGATAATTACGCCTATGTAGGCTTCAAAAACTATATTTGGCTGTTTTCTTCTACCGGTACGGGCTTAAAACGCCTTACTTCCTCGCTTTCGGTTACGTTCCTGTACACGTTGGGCGAGGTGTTTGGCTCCTGCGTGCTGGGCTTGTTGCTGGCACTGCTGTTTAACCGCATGAGCCGTTCGTTCAAGATCATGCGCACGCTGGTGATC